>Ga0102588_1000216_pt1 | contig 77532 bp, 70 predicted proteins | sample AraplaMF_Col_mMS_FD_76854 | JGI IMG/M metagenome (GOLD analysis project Ga0102588, IMG submission 76854) | Arabidopsis root microbial communities from the University of North Carolina, USA - plate scrape MF_Col_mMS (SPADES assembly) (version 2) | ecosystem: Host-associated > Plants > Roots >...
ACGGCGAAGGTCGGCACGCGGTCGAGGAAGAAGCTGTTGCCATGATCGTTGAAGACGACGACGGCGATATCGGGCCGCGCCTCACGCATCCACTGCTTGCCGGCTTCGTAGCCATCGAAGAAAGGCTTCCAGTCCGGCGTGTCGCACAGGCCCTTGTCGAGGGCTGCGCCGATCGAGGGGACGTGGCTCGTTCCGAGGCCGCCGATGATCTTAGCCATTTTTCTTCTTCCCCAGTCTTTCGTAGAGAAAATCCTCATGTGACATGCCGGCCTGCGCCGCACCGATCTCAGTGATCGGCGTCGGGTCGACAGCGGCGATCTTGAGGATGAAGAACAGATTGCCGCCGAGGCGCACCATCTCGTGCCAGTCACGGCTCTTGATTGCAGCCTTCTCCTCATCGCTCAGGCCGAAGCGAGCGAGATAGGCGTCCTCATCCCCCTTGAAGGCTTCGCGGTTCTCCGGCTGGCCGAGGGCCATCGCCATCTTGTTGAGCCGGTAGCCGCGGATCGAGCCGGCCCGGTCGAAGAGCGGCGTATCGGGAATGGTCGCTGTCTTCTCAGGCATCAAGTCCTCCAAATCTGCGCGTCAGCCAATTGATGATCGCGGCAGTCACTTCGGCCGGGCGCTCCACAGGGGCGAAATGGCCGGCATCTTCGATGATGACGAGTTCCGCATCCGGCGCCGTATCGGCGATTTCCTGATGCTGGACGATCGGGCTCCAGCCATCGTGGCGCGCGGCGACAAGCAGGATGGGACAGCCGAGCTCGGCTATATAGGCGCTGGCATTCGGCCGGTTGATCAGCGCACGGATCTGCCGCTCATGCACATCGGGGCCGGCACGCAGCACCATGGCGCGCAGATTACCGACCAGTTCCGCGTCCGTAAGCCGGGCGGGGTTGAGCATGGGTGGCAGCCACTGGTCCGCCAGTTCTTCCATGCTGTGATGACCGAGATCGATCATTTGCTGACGCCTGATTTCCTCGCCATCGCGTCTCGGGTGGTGGCCGGTATTGGCGAGCACCAGTCCGCGGATGCGATCCGGTGCGATGCTCGCCATTTCCATGGCGACGCGCCCACCCATGGAATGGCCGACAACAATAAGGTCACCTTCGGTGGCGGCGAGAACGCTCTCCGCCATGCCTGATATCGAAGAACTGTGGGACACATCGGCCGTGTGCACAGGCATACGGTGCGCGACAACGTCGGCAAGCGGTGCCCAGACGATGCTGTCGGACACGAGCCCTGGAATGAGCGCGAGCGTTGTCATCGATTTTCCTCCCGCAAACCAGACACCATGAATGTATACATTATGTCAAGGGATTGGCGAATGCAGTTTGATAATCCCCATTTTTTGGGAAAAGAAGTGCCATTGTGCATACAGATCCATGCTAAGGTAATGGCTTCGGGATGGGGTTTTGTATGCGTTCGCGCTGTTATATACATTTTAGCCGGGATTGGAGGCGCCGATGAAGCAGAGTGAAGCCGCAACGCATGGCCGTCGCGCCGTTATCGAGTTGCGGGAAAAGATTTTGAGCGGCGAATTGCAGGGGGGCACGCGGCTGTTCGAAGTGCCATTGGCGGAGGCTCTGGATATTTCACGCACGCCAGTGCGCGAGGCGATGTCGCGGCTGACGGAGGAGGGGCTTCTGGATCGCCTGCCGAATGGTGGCTTCGTGGTTCGCCGTTTCGGCTTTGCCGACGTAGTCGATTCCATTGAGGTGCGCGGCGTCATGGAGGGCATGGCGGCAAGGCTCGCTGCAGAGCGCGGTGCTGCGCCCGAAGCGCTCGACGAGATCAAGCATACGGTGATCAAGCTCGACGCCTGTTTCGGCGAGCAACTCGACGATGTCGATTTCGACGCCTATTCCGACCTGAATGAGAAATTTCATCACCAGCTTGCGGCGCTCGCCGGCAGCGAGATCATCCGCCGCGAGGTGGAGCGGGCGAGTTCGCTGCCCTTTGCCTCACCCTCTGCCTTCCTGCCCGACAAGGCTGACATTGCCACCTTCCGCCGTTCGCTCCGATCCGCACAGGACCAGCACAGGGCGCTCGTCAGCGCGATCGAAGCACGCGAAGGCAGTCGCGCGGAAGCGATCGCCAGGGAGCATGCGCGCACGGCGCGACGTAATCTTGAATACATTCTGGCGGAGGATCCAACCCTGATCGAGCAGATCAGGGGGCTTGCGCTGATTCACCGGTAATCGGGTAAATCAGGCTTCAAGAGGGCGGCCTGGGGCCGCCCTCTTGCATTTCTGCCGCATCGAATACCGTGCTACCCGAAGAAAATAGGCTTGCAATCTGATCGCATTGGGCATTTCATGTATACATTATCGCATGCCAATGGGAGGATATCAGGTGGCGAGATCGAACCTATCCGAAGTTTTGAAGTCGGCCGGCAATACTGTGGAGCTGCTGCGCAACTCCAAGGTCGGCATGTATGTATACCCGGTCGTGGCGGCCGAGTTTTCCAACTGGCGTTCGGAGCAGGCCGCGTGGCGCAACTCCGCCGTCCTCTTCGACCAGTCGCACCATATGGACGAGTTGACAGTCGAAGGCCCCGATGTCGAGACGTTCCTGGCCTATCATGGCGTCAACTCCTTCTCGAATTTCGATACGAACCGCGCCAAGCATTTCGTGCCGGTCACGCCGAATGGTCATGTCATCGGCGACCAGATCATCTTCCGCGAGCGCGAGGACAAGTTCATCCTCGTCGGCCGTTCGCCGACCTCGAACTGGCTGATGTTCTGCGCCGCTTACGGCAAATGGAATGTCCGGCTGAAATATGATCCGCGCTCGCCCTCGCGTCCGGAAGGCGAACGCGTGCTGCGCACCCACTACCGCTACCAGATCCAGGGGCCGGATGCCCCAAAGATATTCGAGAAGATGAATGGTGGGCCGATCCCTGACATCAAGTTCTTCCATGTCGACAAGATCAAGGTCGGCTCGAAGACGGTGAATGCGCTGCGCCACGGCATGTCCGGTGCGCCGGGCCTGGAAATCTGGGGTCCTTACGAAGACAAGGCCTATATCCAGTCGGTGATCCTGGAATCGGCAAAGGCGGCGGGCGTCGATCTCGTGCGTTGCGGCAGCCGTGCCTATTCCACCAACACGCTGGAATCCGGCTGGATCCCGTCGCCGCTGCCGGGCATCTATACGGGTGACGGCATGCTGGCAGCCTATCGCGACTGGCTCGGCGCCGACAGCTACGAGGCAACGGGCGCGATCGGCGGCAGCTTCGTTTCCAGCAATATCGAGGATTATTACGTCACTCCGTTCGAGCTCGGCTACGACTTCTACATCGGCTGGAAGAAGGACGATTTCATCGGCAAGTCCGCGCTCGAGAAGATGAAGGGCCAGACGAGCCGCAAGAAGGTGACCTTCGAGTGGAACGCCGAAGACGTCGTCAACGTCATCGCCTCGGCCTTCCGTCCGGGCGAGGATCACTTCAAGTGGATCGATTTCCCGCAGCCGAACTATGCCTCGACCAGCGCTGACAAGATCATGCGCGATGGCAAGATGGTCGGCATGTCGATGTTCAACGGCTACAGCTACAACGAACGCTGCATGCTTTCGCTCGGCATCGTCGATGCAGATGTCGAGATCGGCGATGTCTTGACCCTCGTCTGGGGCGAGCCCGATGGCGGCTCCGGCAAGACGTCTGTCGAGCCGCACAAGCAGGCGGAAATCCGTGTGCGCGTGTCGCCCACGCCCTATTCCCGTGAAGCTCGCGAGAATTACGCCGACAGCTGGCGCAGCAAGAAGAGCTGAACTCCGACACTACCATCCGCAGTGTTTACGACGGCGCCCGGGAAGGCGCCGTTTTTTATGAGTTGCTCTGGTCGCCTTGCCTCTAGCCGTCCGGGCATAGCAGCGGTAAAAACAGCCACACTTCCCGATCGGCGATCACTCCGATGTCACAATGACAACGCAGATATGCCCCCTGAAAAATCGAATCGAACAAGGATGACAGCAGTGGCACAGGCCCAGCCGCATGAGCGTATTCAGTACATCGTCGAGGGCGGCCATCGCCTTGCCGGCGAGATCCAGCCAAGCGGCAACAAGAATGCCGCCTTGCCGATCATTGCCGCCTCGCTGCTGACCGACAAGCTTGTGTATCTGACCAATGTGCCGCGTATTCGCGATGTCGAAGCGCTGGTCGAGCTGATCCAGTCCGTCGGTGCCAAGGCACGCTGGCTCGGCCGCAACGAACTCGAGATTGAGGCGAGCGATCTCAAGCCGGCCGATCTCGATCCCGGCCTCTGCGCTCGCATCCGCGCGTCCATCCTGCTTGCCGGTCCAATGCTGGCGCGCTGTGGCGAAATCACGTTGCCGCCGCCGGGCGGCGATGTCATCGGTCGCCGTCGCGTCGATACGCATTTCCTGGCTCTGGAACAGCTTGGGGCCGAAATCAGCGTCAACGGCTCCTACAGTTTCCGCGCGAGGCAGCTGCGCGGCGCCGACGTCTTCCTCGACGAACCGTCGGTCACCGCGACGGAGAACGCGCTCTGCGCGGCTGTTGCTGCCGAGGGTAAGACGATCTTGCGCAATTGCGCGTCCGAGCCGCATGTTCAGGATCTCGCGCATTTCCTCATTGCCATGGGCGCGAAGATCGAGGGTATCGGCACCAATACGATGATTATTCACGGCGGCCTGCCGCTCGGTGGTGCATCGCACCGGATCGGTCCTGATCATAACGAGATCGGCTCGCTGATCGGCCTTGCTGCTGTCACCGGTTCTGAAATCACCATCCGCCGGGCGGGCGTTGAGCATCTGCGCTCGACGCTGATGACCTTCGAGCGTCTTGGCATCCGCTGCCGCATCGAGGGCGACGATCTCGTGGTGCCGGCGGGGCAGGAGATGAAGATCCAGCCGGATTTCGGCGGCCATATTCCGAAGATCGAGGACCAGCCTTGGCCGGCTTTCCCTGCCGATACGATGTCGATTGCCATCGTCACTGCCTCACAATGCGAAGGCGTGGTGCTGATGTTCGAGAAGATGTTCGAAAGCCGGATGTTCTTCGTCGACAAGCTGATCGCCATGGGCGCGCGCATCGTGCTTTGCGATCCGCATCGCGCGATCGTCGCCGGTCCGTCCAAGCTGCGGGCCGCGCAGGTGGAAAGCCCTGATATCCGCGCCGGCATGGCGATGCTGATCGCCGCCATGTGCGCCGAGGGCACCAGCGTCATCAACAATGCTCAGCAGATCGAACGCGGCTATGAGCGGATCGAGGAACGCCTGAACGCGCTCGGTGCGAGCATCACCCGCGTGCCGCCGCGTGAAGCTTAATCCTCAAACGCCCAGGTGAGCGTCCAGAGTTTCGGGTGAGGCGAGAAGCGCTTCGGACGTGTTGCGGTAAGTGACCGCGCCTCGTTCGAGAACGATGACCTCGTCGGTCAGCGGCAGTACCTTGCGAGCCTTCTGCTCGACGATGATCGCCGACATGCCTTCGCCGGTGACGATGCGGCGAAGTGCGGCCAGAAGCTCGTCGACAATGATCGGGGCGAGGCCTTCCAGCGGCTCGTCGAGCAGCAGAACCTTCGGATTGAGCATCAGCGCGCGGGCAATGGCGAGCATCTGCTGCTCGCCGCCGGAGAGTTGGTTGCCAAGATTGCGGCGGCGTTCCCTAAGGCGCGGAAACATCTGATAGATGCGGCCGATATTCCAGGCGCCGGGGCGGGCACTGGCCGTCAGGTTCTCCTCTACCGTCAGCGAACGAAAGATGTTGCGTTCCTGCGGCACCCAACCGATGCCAAGCGGCGCGCGCTTCTCTGCCCGCAGCCGGGTGATGTCGCGCTGCTGCAAGTGGATGGAGCCGGCATGGTGGGTGGTGACACCGATGATCGTGTTGAGCAGAGTGGTCTTGCCGGCGCCGTTGCGGCCGAGCAATGCCAGCGAGCGGCCTTCCTCCAGCGTAAAATCGACCTTGGCGAGGACATGGGCCTCGCCATAACCGGCGATGAGGCGTTCGATCCGCAGCAGTTCGGCCATCAGGCGTCCTCCCCGAGATAGATGGCTTTGACCTGCGGATCTTTCGAGATCTCGGCGGCGGTTCCTTCAGCGAAGAGTGCGCCGGCGGCGAGTACCGAGATACGGTCCGCGAAGGAGAAGACGAGATCCATATCGTGTTCGATCAGCACGACGGTGACATTGGCCGGCAGCTCGCGGACGATGCCGAGAACCTCATGGCGTTCCTCTTCGGGAACGCCGGCGGCGGGCTCGTCGAGCAGCAGGACCTTCGGCTGCATGGCAATCGCCAGCGCGATTTCCAGCAGGCGCTGCTTGCCATAGGGCAGGAGCGTTGTCGGCGTGCCCATGGCATCGACCAGGCGGAAGCGCTCCAGCAGGCTGGAGGCTTCATCAGCCACCTCGCGGTCTGCCGAAAGCGGCCGCCAGGCGAAACGGCCATGGCCTTTGCGTTCGCTGATTGCCAGCATGACGGAGTCGAGAGGCGTGAAATCGCCGAACAGCTGGTTGATCTGGAAGGTGCGTGAAAGACCCCTGCCGACGCGGTGATAGGACGACAGGCCGGTAATGTCTTCGCCGGCAAGCAGGATCTCGCCGCTGTTCGGTGTCAGCACGCCGGTCAGCAGATTGATGATCGTGGTCTTGCCGGCGCCATTCGGGCCGATCAAGGCATGGCGGGCACCCTGGCGGATCTGGAGCGAGACGTTGTTGGTGGCGACGAAGCCGCCGAAACGCTTGACGAGGTGGCGGGTTTCGAGGGCGAGCGTCACTTGCTTTCCTCCGCGACGGCATGCTGCATCCGGGCCTGTCGGTTGCGGGCGGAGCCCGGCAGCAGGGCCTGCCAGCGCGTCAGGCGCTCGCGGCCGACCAGAACGATGATGATGAGCACGAGGCCGATCCAGAACATCCAGTATTGCGGGGTGATCACCGACAGCCAGTTGCGCAGGATGGAGAAGAGGACCGCGCCGAAGACGCCGCCATAGAGATAACCGACGCCGCCGATGACCAGCACCAGCAGTACCTCGGCCGATCGGTGGAAGGCGAGCACGTCGGGCGAGACGAAGCTCGTCGTCTGCGTCAGCAAGGCGCCTGCGATGCCGGCGTATGCGGCCGAGATCGTGTAGATCGCAACGATACGGCGGGTGGGCGAGATGCCGAGCATGGAGGCGCGGCGCTGGTTGCGCTTAATCGCCTTCAGCGACAGGCCGAAGGGCGAATTGACGATGCGGCGAGCGACGTAGGTCAGAACGACCAGCACGATCAGACAGTAGATATAGCTGGTGCGGCCCCAGAGATCGAATTCGAAATAGCCGAGGATCGGATTCAGCATCACACCGCTCAGGCCATCGGCGCCGCCGGTGAGCCAGGCTGCCTGATTGACGACTTCGGCGAGCAGCATGGCGACGCCGAAGGTGGTCATCAGGCGCGTCAGGTCGGAGCCTCGTAACACGAGGAAACTCGTCAGGAAGCCGAAGAGACCGCTGACGAGAGCGGCTGCCAGCAGGCCGACGATTGGCTCGCTGGAGACATGCACAGCGAAGAGACCGGCCGCATAGGCGCCGAGGCCGAAGAAGGCGGTATGGCCGAGCGAGACTATGCCGGCATAACCGAGGATCAGATCCAGCGAGATGGCAAAGAGTGCCAGGATGGCGATCTCCGTCAGGATCAGCATTTGTGACGGCAGGACGAAGATCGCGGCGATAGCGACCAGCCAGAGAGCAAATTCCCAGATCTGCCAGCGGCCGGCGCGCTTCAAGAGCCTTATGGCCTCAGTAGAGGCGTTGTTGTGTTCGCCGCTCATCGGCCGCCCTCCCGGGAAAAGAGGCCATGGGGCCGGAGGATCAGCACAAGGATCATGACGGCATAGATGATGAAGGCGCCGAGCTGCGGGACGTAATATTTGCCGGCGACATCGGCGATACCGAGCAGCAGTGCTGCAATGAAGGGGCCGGTGATGGACGAGGTACCGCCGACGGTGACGACGATCATGAAATAGATGAGGTATTTCAGCGGAAAGTTCGGGTCGAGGCCGAGCAGTTCGGTGCCGAGCGCGCCGCCGAGACCGGCGAGGCCGGAGCCGAGCGCGAAGGTCAGCGCGAAGATGACGGAGACATTGATGCCCATGCCGCGCGCGACACGTCCATCATCGACGGCGGCGCGAAGCTGGCTGCCGAAGCGCGTGCGGGTGAGCGCCAGTTGCAGCGCGATCGTCAGCACGGTGCAGATGACGATGATGAAGAGCCGGTAGCGGCCAATATCGACACCCATGAAGCCGAAGCGGCCGCTGAGTTCGGGCGGCAGATTGATCAACTGCTGCTGGCCGCCCATGAAATAGTCAATCGCGGCAATCGACATGAAGACAAGGCCGATCGAAAACAGCACCTGATCGAGATGCGACGCCGAATAGAGGCGACGGTAGAGCAGACGTTCGAGCACTACGCCGATAAGCGCCGTAAGGATGAAGGCGGCCGGCAGGCACCAGTAGAAGGAAATGCCGTAGCGGTTCATCATGATGACGGTGATATAGCCGCCGGCCATGGCGAAGGCGCCGTGCGCCAGATTGACGAAATTCATCAGGCCCAGCGTGACCGACAATCCGCAGGCGAGAACAAAGAGAAGCATGCCGTAGGCGATGCCGTCGAACAGGATTGTCAGCATGAGACCTCACTGCATCCAGGCGGCGGAATTGCTTCCGCCGCCTGTTTCACAGGCTTACTTGGCAGCCGTATTCGGATCGTGGATCTTTGGATAAGTGGCGAACTCGACATTGTAGAGCTCGCCATTCTTTTCTTTGACCTCGCGCATGTAGATGTCCTGTACGATGTCGCGGGTTGCCGGATCGATGGTAACAGGGCCGCGTGGGCTGACGAATTCCATGCCCTTCATGGCGTCGACGAGCTTGGTTCCGTCCGTATCGCCGCCTGTCTTTTCGAGCGCGGCATAGGCGACATGCATGGCGTCATAACCGCCGACCGACATGAAGTTCGGGCGCATGTTCTTGTTGGTCTTGCGAACTTCGGCGACGAAGGCCTTGTTTTCCGGGCTGTCGTGATCGGTCGAATAGAAGTGTCCGGTAATCACGCCCTTGGCAGCCGGCCCCATGCCGTTCAAGAGGTCGTCATCGGTCACGTCGCCGGTGGCGATCAGCTTGATGCCAGCATCTGCGAGGCCGCGATCGACGAACTGCTTCATGAAGATTGCGCCGACGCCCGAAGGCACGAAGACGAAGAGGGCATCAGGCTTGGCATCGCGCACGCGCTGAAGGAAGGGTGCGAAATCCGGGTTTTGCAAGGGAACGCGGAGCGCTTCGACGACCGTGCCGCCCTCCTTCTTGTACTGGTCGGTAAAGCCCTTTTCGATGTCGATGCCGGGACCGTAATCGGTCACCAGCGTGACGACCCGCTTCAGATTGTTCTGGACGGCCCAAGTGGCGACCGGAACGGCGGATTGCGGGCCGGCCATCGAGGTGCGCACGAAATAGGGCGACTGTTTCATGATGGCTGAGGTCGTGGCCGAAGTGATGATGGCCGGGACCTTGGCTTGGTTCAGAACCGGGGCGACACCCATGGCAAGCGGCGTCAGGCCGAAGCCGACGAGCATCTTGACACCATCATTGACGACGAGTTCCTGGGCGATGCGGCGGGTCTGATCGGCGGTGCCGGCATCGTCACGCAGGACAAGTTCGATCTTCTTGCCTGCAACCGTGTCGCCATTGATTGCCATGTATGCGCGAGCGCCAGCCTCGACCTGGCGTCCGGTTGAGGCGAAAGGACCCGTCATCGGCAGGATCACGCCGATCTTGACCGTTTCCTGTGCAAATGCAGGCGCGCCGGCAAGTGTGGCGAGCGCCGCGCCGGCTATCAATAGTCTTCTCGAAAACGAAATCATGTATACTCCTCCCATCGTTGCGCACCATATCTCTCCCAGAGACATGCCCGCGACCTGAACGTTTTCCCTCTCTCCTCCAGAAGAAAAAGCTGATGTCGCGAAATTGCTCAGCAACATCAATGTATACATAAAACTTGACATGGCACAAGCTGCCGCCATCAGTCAGGCTGGCCAATCGGGCTTGGCAAAACGGCCATGAAAGCTTCGGCCGACGGTGTTTCGCCCCTCCTGATTTTGCGTTTTGCCAAAGCAAATTTTCGATCGTCGCAACTCTGTCATATAGCTATGGCGAGAACGTGCTTTATCGAGCGGATTGAATAGGGAGCGTGCCATGATCGAAAACACTCAGCTCGACCGTATCAAGAACGAAATCGCCGACAGCTTCGACGAGGAGCTGGAAATGCAGATGGAGGAGGACCGGCTCGACGAGCTGGTTGCTGAAGGCATGTCCGGCCCGGCCGAGCAGACGCTCGACCGCAAGCTCTATTTCCGCGAGCTCTTCCGCCTGCAGCATGAGCTGGTGCGTCTTCAGGACTGGGTTCAGTACAAGAAGCTCAAGGTCGTCGTGCTTTTCGAAGGCCGCGACTCCGCCGGCAAGGGCGGCGCGATCAAGCGCGTGACCCAGCGCCTCAACCCGCGTGTCTGCCGCGTGGTCGCCCTTCCGGCGCCGACCGAGCGCGAACGGAACCAGTGGTATTTCCAGCGCTATGCTCCGCATTTGCCGACAGCGGGCGAAATGGTACTCTTCGACCGTAGCTGGTACAATCGCGCCGGTGTCGAGCGCGTCATGGGCTTCTGCACGAAGGATGAACTGGAAGAGTTCTTCCGTTCGGTGCCGGAATTCGAGCGCATGCTGGTGCGTTCCGGCATCATCCTCATCAAGTATTGGTTCTCGATCACCGATGAGGAGCAGGAATTCCGTTTCAACATGCGCATCCACGATCCACTGAAGCAGTGGAAGCTTTCGCCGATGGACCTGCAGAGCCGCGTTCACTGGGAAGAATATACCAAGGCCAAGGAAGAGATGCTGGACCGCACGCATATCGACGAAGCGCCGTGGTGGATCGTCCAGGCGGTGGACAAGAAGCGGGCGCGCCTGAACTGCATCGCGCATCTGCTGAGCCAGATTCCCTATGAGGAGGTCCCGAAGGAAGAGATCGTACTTCCCGAGCGCGTGCGTCACGAAGACTACCAGCGTATCCCGGTTCCGCCGGAACTCTACGTCCCTGAAGCCTACTGATTTGTACGAGCCGCTGCCGGTTCTGCCGGCAGTGGTTTCTCAATGTGCCGATTGCTGCTTGGCGCGGGCGACGATCTGCGTCGGATTGACGAATTGCAGCGCGATGATGAGCCAGAAGAGCGTCGTCACCATATAGATCACCGCCATTGCATCGATCGACTGGCTGGCGCGTACGCCGGATGCGAAGACCGCGTAATAGAGCGAGACGACGAGCGTCTGCGTCTGCGGTCCAGCAATCAGGAAAGTCAGCTCAAACATGGCAAGTGTGCGCACTAGAACGAGTAGCAGCGCGGCCAGCATGCCGGGCAGCAGGAGCGGCAGCAGAATACGGATGAAGAGACTCGTGGTGCCGGCGCCGAAGACACGGGCGGCTGCCTCGATGCGCGGATCGATCTGCTCGATGAAAGGGATCATGACGAGCACGACGAAGGGGAAAGACGGCACGAGGTTGATCAGTACCACACCCCAGAACGTGCCGCCGAGACCCAGCTGGTAAAGCACTGTGGCCAGCGGAATACCATAGGTCAGCGGTGGGATCAGCAGCGGCAGCAGGAAGAGCAGGATGATGGCGCGCTTGCCCGGAAAGTCACGCCGCGCCAGCGCATAGGCGGTCATCACGCCGAGAATGCCGGATATGAGGACGACGACGAAGGCCATCTCGAAGGTGACGATGACGACGCTGGAAAGCTGGAATTCATTCCAGGCGCTGAAGTACCAGCGATCCGTCCAGCCGCGTGGCAGCCATGTGCCGAGCCAGCGTGTGGCGAAGGAATTGACGATCACGGCTGCGATGACGGCAAGCAGATTGAGGACGAAGAGGGTGGCGAGCGCCCAGACGGCGATGCGCCAGATCTTCGAGGTAAGGCCCTGGTCACGGATCATGGCTCAGCCTTTCGTGCCGCCGGCAGGGCCGCGGTAGAAGAACGAACGTGCGCCGAGAATGGCGACGACAACGATGAGCTCGACGCCGCCCATGATGAGGGCGATCGCCGTGCCGTAGGAATGGTCATACTGCTCGAAAGCGGCCTGATAGGCGGCGATCGAGATGACCCGCGTCGGCCCGGCCGGAGCGCCGAGCAGGACGGCGGACGGGAAAACGGCGAAGGCCTGCACGAAAGAGAGGCAGAAGGTCACGGCAAGGCCGGGCACCAGGAGCGGCAGGAAAACGCGCATGAAGCGCTGCCGTGCATTGGCGCCGAGCGTAGCGGCAGCCTGCTCGATGGCCGGATCGATGCCGGTGATGTAGGACAGTGTCAGCAGGAAGGCGAAGGGAAAACCGGTAATCAACAGCGAGGCAAAGACGCCCCAGTAGTTGTTGGTGAGCTTGACCGGCGAATCCAGGATGCCGAACAGGATCAACGTCTCGTTGAACCAGCCGCGCGGGCCGAGAAAGGTCAGCAGGCCATCAGCGACGAAGACGGTGCCGAGCGTGATCGGCAGCACGAGGATCGTCGTCAGCAGACGCTGCCGGCGCATCAACCGGACGCGAAAGGCAATCGGCACTGCGAAGGCCAGGTTGAGGATGGTGACAGGCAAGGCGAGCCACATGGTGTTGGCGATCGTGCCGTACTGGAACTGGTCGGAAAAGAACTTCGCGTAGTTCTCGTACCAGATCCCGCCATCCTTCGGCATCAGCGAATCCGCGACGCCGTAGACGAAAGGATAGATGAAGAGGGCGATCATGAATATGAGGCCTGGCAGCACAAGCAGCGTCGTGCCGTCGAGGCCTTGTGCGGCAAGCCTGGTTTTCAGCGACGGGCCGCTCATGCTGCCCCCTTGAAGACGAGCGAGCGGCCGGTGACTGGCTGAAGCGAGGCAGCAGCACCGCGCGGCAAAGCATCATCGGCGCGGAAATAGAGTTCCGATCCATCCTTCGAGCGGGCCATGCCGAAGAAGGCGCGGCCGCGATATTCGGTGCTGGCAACGGTGACGGGGATGCCCGTGCCGTCGGTGGTCGCGACGAGGTCTTCCGGACGTACGGAGAGAACGGCGGCCTCGCCGACCTTGAGCGTATCGCGCATGGTGCCGGTCAGCCGCGCGCCGGCGGCTTCGATTTCTGCCTCATTGCCGGAGACGGAGACAACGCGGCCGGGGATGCGGGTGCGGAAGCCCATGAAATCGGCGACATTGATATTGACCGGGCGCTGGTAGAGATCCTGCGGCGTGCCGATCTGCTGGATATGACCCTGGCTCATGACGACGATACGGTCGGCAAGCGACAGCGCCTCGTCCTGGTCGTGGGTGACATAGATGGTGGTGGAGCCGATCTGGTCATGGATGCCGCGGATCTCGGCGCGCATTTCCAGACGCAGCTTGGCGTCGAGGTTGGAGAGTGGTTCGTCCATCAGCACGATCGGCGGGCGGATGACGATGGCGCGGGCGATCGCGACGCGCTGCTGCTGGCCGCCGGAGAGCTGGCCGGGCAGCTTGTCCGCCTGGTTTTCGAGGCGCACAAGCGCCAGCGCATCGATGATGCGCTTGTCGGCTTCCTCGCCGCGAATGCCCTGCATCGCAAGGCCGAAGCCCACATTCTTGCGTACGCTCATATGCGGGAAGAGGGCGTAGCTCTGGAAGACCATGCCAAAGCCGCGCTTTTCCGGCTCCAGCTGGTCGATGCGATTGCCGCCGAGGCGGATTTCACCGCCGGACAGGCCAAGCAGGCCGGCAATGCAGTTCAGCGCTGTGGATTTGCCGCATCCAGAGGGACCGAGAAGTGCGATGAATTCGCCGGGTTCAATCGTGAGATCGATGCCGTCGAGGGCGTTGTATGCGCCGAAGGATCGCTTGATGCCATCAAGCTCAAGGCGCGCATTCTTCCGCGATGACAGCGCTGCTGCGTTTTGAACCGGCAAAGTCAATGCAATCTCCATTTGTCGGCGGTCATGCCGCTAGCAATCCGGCGCCAGAAACCGGCGCCGGCTTATTCGATCATCAGGGCTCAGCCCTTCTTGGCGCCGATCTTTTCGTCCCAGATGCGGAAGGCCTGCACGAGCTGCTTGGGCTCGAGCGGCACTTCCAATGGGCTGCCGGCGATCCAGTCGGCATATTCCGGCCGGCCGAATTCCTTGATGATTTCCTGGCTTTCTGCCGGGGCCATTTCGAGGGTGACGTCCTTGACCGCCGGGCCGGGATAGAAATAGCCGGCGTCATAGGCGATCGCCTGCTGCTGCGGCTGGTAGATGTGGTTGAGGACGTCGAGCAGAACGCCGACCTTCTCGTCGGAAACGCCCTTCGGGATCGCGGCATAGTGCGCGTCGGTGACCCAGTGGAAACCTTCGAGCTTGCCGACCTTGGCTTCCTCGGGGACGATGCCGAGTGCGCGCGGGTTGATATCCCATCCGGTCGTCGTAGCGACGATGTCGCGCGTGCCTTCGCCGAGTTCCTTGAAGACGACTGCGGTGCCGGTCGGGTAGTATTCGATGTTCTCGCCGAGCGCAGCCAGATATTCCCAGGTCTTGGCCCAGCCATTGACCGGGTCGCGCGGGTTGCTGTCGCCGAGCAGATAGGGCAGGCCCATCAGCAGCGTGCGGCCGGGGCCGGAATTTGCAGGGCGGGCATAGAGGAACTTGTTCTTGTTCTGCTTCGTCCAGTCGAGCAGCTCCTGTGCCGTCTTCGGCGGGGTCGCCACCTTGTCAGGCATGTATTCGATCAACGGGCCGGACGGGTAATAGGTGATGACGACGCCCTGATCCTTGGCGAGCGCCTGCATCTTGAATGCCTGCGGCAGCAGGATGCTTTCAAGGTTGGGAAGTGCCGATTTGTGGCTGGACAGGTCGACCCAGAGGCCTTGGTCGACACCGGCCGAAAGTGCATCCGTGCCGGTCAGTACGAGATCGATATCAACCTTGCCGGCGGCCTGCTGGGCCTGGATCTTGGCCGGCAGCTCCGGGGCCGGGGCCTTGGTGAAGGAGAAGCTGGAGACGAATTCCGGCTTCGCTTTGGCGTAGTTTTCGAACATGCCCTGCGTCAGCGCCAGGTTGCCGGCGACATCGACGATGGTGATGGTTACCGGGCTTGCAGGCGCCTTCGCCTGAGCGAAAGCCCGAAACGGCAACATCCCGGCCGCGGCGACGCCGGCAGCTCCGCCGACGAATGTTCTGCGTGTGATCTTCATTCTATCCTCCTCCTTTACGGCGGTGCCGGCCTTTGCCCCGAGCGCCGCCCGTTTGCATCGCAATGCACGTCCCATGCCTCGATGCGCCGGTTTTCCGGCGGCATCAAATGCTCGCAGCTCGAAGCTTCTCCTCCGGGTGCAATGCCATGCCGGCGTTCTCCTCCGCGGCATGTCTTGGCAACAGAATTCAATTGATATACTAGTATGCAGGAAAGTGTCAACGTCCCTGAGATCATGCATGCGGCAGGCTTCCGACCCTGAAATCCTCGCCTTCCCGGCACCGCGCGATGCCGGCGGAAAGATCCGGCGCGTGACGACGGCGGCGGCAATCCACGAGCGGCTGCATGCCGATATCGTGTCGCTGAGGATTCCGCCTGGCGCGGTCCTGCAGGAAAAGCGCATCGCCGAGGATTTCGGCGTCAGCCGTACGCCTGTGCGTGAAGCGCTGCTGAGGCTCTCCGAAGGCGGCCTCGTCGATATCTATCCGCAATCGGGCACGGTGGTTTCGCGGGTGCCGGTCTCTGCCATTCCGGAGGCCGTCGTCGTGCGCAAGGCGCTCGAGGGAACGACGGTCGAGATGGCGGCAAGCATTGCGACGGAGGCCGATATTGCGCGGCTGGATGCGATCATCGCCCGGCAGAAGACGCATGCCGTACTCGGCAATACCTCAAGCTTTCATGAGGAGGACGAGGCATTCCACGAGGCGATCGCACAGATTGCCGGCTATCCCGGCATCTGGATCATTCTGAAGACGGTGAAAGTACAGATCGACCGCGCGCGACGGCTAACGCTGCCGGTGCTCGGACGCATGGACAATGTCGTGCGCGAACACATAATGATCCGCGACGCCATCGCAGCGCATGATATCGCAGCGGCGCGCGAAGCCATGATTCATCACTTGAGCGCCGTTATACCGGACGTGGCGGAACTGCGATCGCAGTTCCCCGACTATTTCTGCTGAGAAAACGAACGACAGACCAAGGGAGAGACGAAATGCGGCAAGGTTGGAGATGGTTCGGGCCGGAGGCGCCGGTCACGCTGGACGAGGTGCGCCAGACCGGTGCGACGAATATCGTTTCGTCGTTGCATCAGGTCCCGATCGGCCGCGTATGGACCGAGGCGGAGGTGCGCGAGCGCCAGTCGCTGATCGAAACGACACCGGCCGGCCGTTCGAAACTGACCTGGAGCGTCGTGGAAAGCATCCCGATCCCCGATGCCGTCAAGCGTAAGGGCGGGCAGGCCAAGGCTGAGATCGAAGCCTGGATCGCCAGCCTCGAGGCTGTTGCTGCCTGCGGCATCCCGATCGTCTGCTACAACTTCATGCCTGTGGTCGACTGGACGCGCACCGACCTTGACTATGTCACGCCGACCGGCGCCACGGCCATGCGCTTCGACCATGAGCGCTTTGCCGCCTTCGAGCTGTTCGTCCTCCAGCGTCCGGGTGCAGCCGAGGAATATTCTGACGAAGACAAGGCGCGGGCCAGGACCGTCTATGAAAGCATGACCGAAGCGGAAATCGCCGAGATTACCCGCATCATCACTTCGGCTCTGCCTGGCTCGACGACCGAGCCGCTGACCATTCCTGCGTTCCGTGAGAAGCTCGTCGCCTACCAGGGCATCGATGCGAAGAAGCTTCGCCAGCATCTCATCGAGTTCCTGGAAGCTGTCGTGCCGGCTGCAGAAGCGCGCGGTGTAAAGCTGACGCTGCACCCCGACGATCCGCCGCGCTCACTGTTCGGCCTGCCGCGCATCGCGTCGACGGCTGAGGATTATGCAGCGCTTTTCGATGCCGTGCCGGCCGCGGCCAACGGCATGTGCTATTGCACCGGCAGCCTCGGCGTGCGCGCCGACAACGACCTGCCGGCGATTGCCCGTCGCTTTGCCTCGCGTATCTATTTCGCCCATCTGCGCGCCACGACCCGTGAGGGCGATGGTCGCACCTTTCATGAAAGCGCGCATCTCGAAGGTGATGTGAACATGGTTGCCGTGCTGAAGGAACTGGTTGCCGAGGATCGCCGCCGCAGCGCCGATCAGTCGATCGTGTTTCGCTCGGATCATGGCCACCGCATGCTCGACGACCTGCAGAAGAATGTCACACCCGGCTATCCGGCAATCGGCCGTCTTCGCGGTCTCGCCGAGCTGCGCGGCATTCTGCATGCGCTTGACGCGCCGCCGACCTGAGTTCAGCTTTTGCGGCTTGCCGTTGAGAGCTGCCGCAACGCTTCGCCGGCGCGTTCGGCGTCTGCTACAGGCACAAAAATGGGGTCGTGGTAATAGGCCGCGACCACGTTGGCGCTGATGCCGGCTTTCTGCGCCGTCTCCAGCGGCAGGATGAGCGTCAGCCCTTCCGTTTCGTGAAAGAGGCCAAGTGGGCGAGGCCTTGAGCATGTTGCTAGACGCGTCCCCCGGCGAAGGGGATTTTTTTGCCGTATTCTTGAGAGCCATGGATGTCTGCCGGCAAACACGCTGACCGTCCGCGAGGGGAGCCGGTCAGCGCCAGAGGAGGGGAGGATCAGAAATGCGTCCGGCTGATGTCTTCCGGGCGGCGATGCGCGGCAATGCGGACCGGCTGGTATTCATAGATCGGATTTTCCGGTTCCAGACGCAGAAGCGCACAATGGAACTTGTAATTCGCACCGGTCACGATGTTGGAGAAGATCACATCCATCAGGATGTTCTTCCCGACGCTGATAAATATCGGGCGCTTGAGCTTTATCATGGCGTTCACCTCGTTTTTTCTATCCAGTGAATTGGATTTAACAAGGTGCATATTACTATTTTGTACTTCCGTCTTGAATTATACATAGGTGTATAATTCGAATTAATCTAAAGATAGAAATAATACTCCGGAATGGGACGCAGTGGAGCCTTACGACTTCAAAGCCATTTCCAGATAGTTGATGAGGGAATCGAACTCCACCGGCTTGCCCAGAAAGGCCAGCGCACCGCCTTCCATGGCGGCCGTACGGGTTCGTTCGTCGCGATAGGATGTCATGAAGATCATCGGCGGCTTTTCAGGTTCGCCGTTGAGGATTTCCTGCAGTTCGATGCCGCTGAGGCCCGGCATCTTGACATCGACCAACATGCAGTCGATTGCCGCCCTGTTGTCAAAGGCCAGGAACTCTTCCGCAGAGGCGAAAAGCTTGCTCTGGTAGCCGCAGGACTGGATCAGATCGTCAAGCGCCTCCCGGATGGCCTGATCGTCATCGACGACCGCGATTGTGGATGTATGTGACACGAGATTGGTGGCCTTGTTATTCTTGGATTATTGTTGTGTGTATTATGAGGCTCGGGATTGTGTCGCGGTACCATACAAGGGTCTAGGTTCCACTATCTGCCTTCCAGCATCTCGGCTTTGCGCACCAGATCGGCCACGGAGCGGACCTGCATTTTGCGCATGACATTGCCACGATGCAGCTTCACGGTGATTTCGCTGATGCCGAGGTCGTAGGCGATCTGCTTGTTCATCAGGCCCTTGACGACAGCGGCCATCACCTCCCGCTCGCGCGGCGTCAGCGTATCGACCAGTAAGGCAACAGCATCGCTTGCCGCCATTTCCCGCCGGCGCGCCATGTCCTTTTCGATCGCGACGCCGACGGCATCGAGAATATCCTGGTCACGGAAGGGCTTGGTGAGAAAATCCACGGCGCCGGCCTTCATGGCGCGCACGCTCATCGGAATATCGCCGAAGCCGGTCATGAAGACGATCGGCATCCTGCTGCCGATCCGTTCGAGATGAAGCTGGAAATCCAGTCCGCTCAGGCCGGGCAGGCGCACGTCGAGCAGAATGCAGCCCGGCCGGCGCAGATCGGCGGTGTCGAGAAAGGCGGTCGTGGTGGCGAAGGAGACGGCATCCATCTGGATTGATCGGAAGAGGTCGACGAGCGACTCGCGGATGGATTCGTCATCATCGACAACATAGACGATCGGCAATGCGGATTGAGCGGCTGCCTTCGATGCGGCACTAGTGTCGGTCATGGTCGTCCTCAATCGGTATGATCATTTCGAATATGGCGCCGCCCTCAGGATGGTTGCCGGCGGTGAGCTGGCCGCCTCTGGCTTCCAGCGTGCTGCGGCAGATGGAGAGCCCCATGCCCATCCCGGCGGGCTTGGTCGTGAAGAAGGGGGTGAAGAGCTTCGCCATGGCCTCCTCGCTGATGCCGGGGCCGAAATCCCTGACGGAGAGCGTCACGAATATATCATCCTTCCTGGCGAGCGAGATCAGAATCTTGCGCTGGTCGATTGCTGTTTCCTGCATGGCCTGTATGGCATTCGTGACGAGATTGATAAGCACCTGCTGCAGCTCGATGCGGATCGCTTTCACCGCGGGCGGCTTTTCGGCCGGGTCGACCTCGAAGCTCACCATGTCTCGCTGGAAATCGTGCTCCATCAAGGCGCGCGTTTCCTCGATCAACGTTTCGAGATCGACATATTCAGGCGTGCGGTCGGTATGGGACAGCATGGAGCGGGTGTTGTGGATGATCTCGCTTGCGCGCTGGCTGTCGCGGATAATGCGCTCGGCCGAGCGGCGCACGGCGGCAAGATCTGGCGGTTCGCGGTTCAACCAGCGCAGCAGCGTCTGTGCATTGACGACAATGGCGCCAAGCGGCTGGTTGAGTTCATGGGCGAGGGAGGCGGAAAGCGTGCCGACGGTTGCTGCGCGTGAAGCGCGGGTAAGCTCGTCCTGCGCTTCACGCAGGGCCTTCTGCATCATTTCCCGCTGAGTGATATCCACCATGCCGACCACCACGCGGTTGAAGGCGGCGGGATCCTCGGGAAAACTCATGCTCATGATGACGAGCCGGGTCTCGCCATTTTCAGCGACCAGATTGCCTTTGCCCTCGAAATGCCGCTCCCCGCGAAAGATGGCATTCATCAGATCCAGAAAGGTATCGTCGTCAGGGGCGATGTAACGGCGCATCGTGCGCGATGGCAGGTCGCCAGCGACATGGCCGAGCAGCTCTAGTGCCGCGTCGTTGGAGGCGATGGTGCGGATGAGGCCCGTGCAGGTGGCGATGATGCCGGGATTCGTTCGGTAGTAGTCTTTGAGGTCGCTCACACCTTCCGCCTTCAAGGACATCAGGAAGGCTCGCACTGCGGAATAATCGCGCTCCCAGAGCGCAATGCGGCTGTGCTCGAAAATATAGCGGAAGCGGGTCTCGCTGTCGCGAAGATGCAGGTTGGCCTCGATAAGCCCGGCGCGCGCGGTTTCGTTCCGGAGAATGAGGGCACAGGTGATGGTGATCGCGGCTAGAGAAACCGCAAAGCGCAACTGCGCCGGAACATCTTCCCCCAGGCCGTGCGAATAGAGATAAGCAAAAAGTGTTAGAGCGGCGCAGATGACCGCAAGCAGCGTTGTTCCGATCCTCGTCAGCATTTCGGCGGCCAGCAGCAGCACGATCACATAGAGGACCGCGATGGCGCTTTGGATCTCGGTGAAGGTATCGACGTAGAATACGGCGGCGCCAAGAACCAGTGCGATCAGGCCAAGCGTGATTTCATGCGAAGGTTTTCCTCGCCGGTTGATCAGTTTCAACAATACAGATGATCCCATGCCCCCTCGCTGTGGCTCCGGTCTTTATTCACACCGGTCAATTCTGGTGTAGCTTAATGCGGTGTTTGGCCGCGCAAAGCTATACAAAAGTGTTGGAAGTAAAGGGCGAGAAGTGCCGGTAAACCAAAAGGAAAGACCGTCCCGGGCGGCGGGACGGTCTATGGCGGATGGGAGGATCCGCGGGGCTTTGGCGGAGGGGAGCGCCTGCCCTAGAGGTGGCAAGGGGCGGTGCCACCAGCTTGAAACCGTGAATGGTCAGGTCGGTTCCGAGCTACGAGTAGAAAGTAGATCGAAGAGCTTTTCCGCATAACTATACTTAGGTTTTGGTCCGGCCATACGAAGCGGCAGGTCCGTTTCTGTGTGAATGGCTTCGAAACTTGTCCTGATGACTTCCGCAATAATGACGCTGCAGGTGGCACGCAAACCGATGAGAATCCATCGGACCCGGTCACGACTTCCATGGCGTGCCAAGGCGTCGCAGCAAGGGAAAGCCTACGGCACAGGCACCTGCGGGCGGTTGATGGCGCCATATCTCATTTTGAGATAATCGCATCGAATAAACCTATTTGTCACAATAGTGTCGCCACGCCATAGTCCTAACAGGGAGAAACACTTTTAGGACATTGCTGTGGAATATGTGCGCTTTGGCCAGACCGGCCTGAAGGTTTCGTCGCTTTGCCTTGGTACTATGGGTATCGGCACATCCCGGTGGAAGGGTTGGGTGCTTGATGAGGAGAAGTCGGTGCCGATCCTCAAGAAGGCGCTCGATGTCGGCATCAATTTCTTCGACATGGCGGACTGGTATTCGACCGGCGTCAATGAGCAGGTCGTTGCGCGCACGCTTTTGTCGCTGACGGACCGCGAAAGGCTGGTGCTCGCCACCAAGGCCTTCTACCCGATGAGCGACGATCCGAACGACAAAGGCCTGTCACGCAAGCATCTGATGGCGTCGATCGACAAGTCGCTGAAGCAGATGGGTACTGACTATGTCGATCTCTACGTCATCCACGCCTTTGACCCGGAAACGCCTGTTGAAGAGACGATGAGCGCGCTCCATGATATCGTGAAGTCAGGCAAGGCGCGTTATATCGGCGCCTCCACCATGTATTCCTGGCAGTTCGCCAAGATGAACCATGTCGCCGACAAGAACGGCTGGACGCGGTTCGTCAACATGCAGTGCCAGTATTCGCTGCTTTACCGCGAGGAGGAGCGCGAAATGATGCCTTACTGCAGGGACGAGGGCATCGCGGTCACGACCTTCTCGCCGCTCGCCCGCGGTTATCTTGCCGGTGGCGGCGGTTCTGCACCGCGTATCGCCCACGATCTCTATCTCGACTGGTTCGGCGACGAGATCGACCAGGAGATTGCCAAGCGCGTCAACGAAGTCGCTGCCAAGCGCGGCAAGACGGCGAGCCAGATCGCCCAGGCCTGGGTCATCGGTTCCGGCAACAGCACGGTTCCGATCGTCGGCACGGAGAGCCCCGAGCATGTCGTTGCCGCGATCGAAGCTGCTGCGATCGAGCTGACGGCAGAAGAACGCACCTTCCTTGAAGAGCCCTACCGCCCGCGCGACATGATCAACGACTATAGTCCGATCCGTCGCCCCCGCGCTCTTTCGAAGGCATAATGGGCTCGACTCGCATCGCTATTGGAGATTTCAATGCTTTACATCGGTGAAGGCTTCGAGGGTTCCGGCCCGAACGCTGCCCATATCAATCTCTATCTCGGACCGAAGAATGGTCCGATTTCCGGCGCGCTCGCCGGTGCGGCCGCGAGCCCTGGCCCCGGCCACCTGCCGTTCCAGGCGGTGTTGAAGCCGAACCTGCCGGCGAAACCCGTGACGCTCTTCATTGCAAAGGCAGTGATGGAATCCGGTTCGTCGCATGAGCTGATGACCTGGGGGCCTGCACAGGCCGGTGTCGCTGCCGGAATCACCGCCGCACTGCTCGACGGCTCGCTGCCGACCGAGGCCGAGGACGACTGGGTGGCGATTGCCGCCGTCTGGGTCAATCCGTCGGCAAACGATGCCGAAGATGTATATCACAACAACAAGGCTGCGACGCATCTTGCAGCCAAGCGCGCACTGATGAAAGGTTGGCCATCGCGTGCCGAGCTTGCCGAAGGCGTAGCAACGGTCGGTAATCCATTTTTCACGCCTAAGGTCGCCTGACATGAAACTCATCGAAGACAATGCGCTGATCGGCGGAGGCTGGGGCAGTGCTGCTGACAGCAAGCGCTTCGCGGTGCTCAACCCCGCCGACGGCAGCGAGCTTGCGACCGTGCCGGATTGCGGCGCGACTGAGGCCCAGCAGGCGGTCGATGCCGCTGCGAAGGCCTTCAAGACCTGGCGCAAGACGATCGCCTCGGAGCGCTCTGCGGTGCTGCGCCGCTGGGCGGAGCTGATGCTTGCCAATCAGGAAGATCTTGCGCGGCTGCTGACGGCCGAGCAGGGCAAACCCCTTGCGGAGGCGCGCGGCGAGGTCGCTTATGCGGCAGGCTTCCTGACCTGGTTTGCCGAGGAGGGCCGCCGTGCCCATGGCGGCGTCGTGCCGTCCCACAAGGCCGATGCCCGCATCGTCGTCATGAAGGAGCCGGTTGGTGTTGTCGCGGCGGTCACCCCGTGGAACTTCCCGCTGGCGATGATTACCCGCAAGGTCGGACCGGCACTTGCAGCGGGCTGCACCATCATCATCAAACCGGCTGAAGACACGCCGCTTTCGGCGCTGGCGCTTGCCCGTCTCGGCGAGCAGGCCGGCGTTCCCGCCGGTGTCGTCAGCGTGGTGACGACGAAGTCGCCGGCCGATGTCGTCGGCGTCTGGATGAAGAGTCCCGTTGTCCGTAAGCTTTCGTTTACGGGATCGACGGCGACCGGCAAGCTGCTCATGCGTCAGAGCGCCGATACGGTGAAGCGCATCAGCTTCGAGCTCGGCGGCAACGCGCCGCTGATCGTCTTCGACGATGCCGATATCGATCAGGCCGTGCGCGGCACGATCGCCTCCAAGTTCCGCAATACCGGACAGACCTGCGTCTGCGCCAACCGCATCCTCGCCGAGGACGGCATCTATGACCGCTATGCCGAGGCGCTTGCTAAGGCTGTTGCGGCCATGAAGGTGGCGCCCGGCATCGAGGACGGCGCGACGCAGGGACCGCTCATCAATGCGCCGGCGCTGACGAAGGTCGAGCGGCATGTGGCCGATGCCGTCGAAAAGGGCGCCAAGGTACTGACCGGCGGAAAGCCGCACGAACGTGGCGGCCTGTTCTACGAGCCGACGGTGTTGACCGGCATGACGACCGAGATGGCGCTTGCGACCGAGGAGACTTTCGGTCCAGTTGCCGGCCTTTTCCGCTTCAAGGGCGAGGAAGAAGCGATCGCGCTTGCCAATGACACGGAAACCGGTCTTTCGGCCTATTTCTTCACACAGAATCTCGGCCGCGCCTGGCGTGTGGCCGAGGCTCTGGAAGCGGGGATGGTTGGCATCAATGAGGGCGTGATCTCGACGGAAGTCGCTCCCTTCGGCGGCGTCAAGCAGTCGGGTCTCGGCCGCGAAGGTGCTGCCGAAGGGCTCGATGAATATCTCGAGAGCAAGTACGTCCTGTTCGGCGGGCTTGCGGGATAATGACGGAGGATCGCTCTCCTCAGACGAAGAAAGAGCCGGCGGTCGATCGCCGCCGGTTGCCGCTGAATGCGCTGCGGGCCTTCGAGGCCGTGGCGCATCACGGCAGCTTCACGGCGGCAGCCGCCGCGCTCAATATTTCGCAAAGCGCGCTTTCGCGGCATGTCATCGGTCTGGAAGAGAGTATCGGACGCAAGCTTTTCGAACGCGGCCACAAGGCCACGACGCTGACGGATGACGGACGCTCGCTCGCCGCCGGTATCGGCAAGGGTTTCGACCGTATCGAGCAGGCGCTGAAGGAGGTCTGCGCGCCGGAAGAACAGCGCCAGCGCAAGCTGCGCATCAACCTGCCGCCGAGCTTTGCGATGAAGCTCACCGTGCCACTGTTGACGGATTTCCGGCGCAGCTTCCCGGATATGCTGCTGGAGATTTCGACACCTTACGGGGTGCCGGACAGCGAATTCGATGTGGCGGTCGTCTACACGCGACCGGCCGTCGATGAATGGATCACCGACCTGCTCTGGGAGGAGCGGCCGACGATCCTTTGCCATCCCGATCTGGTCAGGGGAGGGGTTTCGGATATCGCGGCTTTCATCGCCGCAAACGAAATCATCCACATCAAGATCGTCGACATGGAGCCTTACCTCACCTGGCAACGCTTCCTCGTGCAGAACGGTCTGGGCGGGGTTTCCGTGGCGCGCGGCGTGACATTCGACAGCGCCAGCCTCGGGGTTCAGTACGCCTTGTCGGGGCAGGGTTTGGTGCTGGCAGATCCGGCACTGTTTCGGGAGGAAATAGAAAGCGGCCGCCTGGTTGCCCCGGTCACCGCACATTATTACGAAGGCTTCGGCTATTACCTGAAGACCGATGCGGAAGGGCTGGTGGATCCACTGATTACAGGGTTTCGATCCTGGATCATCAGCCGCTTCAGCAATCGCATGGTGAACGAAGGGGAAAAGCCCGCCCTGCGCATCGTGTCTGGCACAGAGAGTGCCTGATAGCGACCATACTGCCCATTCAAGGAGGAGGCAGATCATGACTGAATTGAAGACCAACAGCGGCAAACCGCTGCATCCCTCGGTGCCGGAACTGTGCGAACAGGTCCGTGCCGGCAAGATCGACCGCCGCGGCTTCCTGCGCGCCGTTGCCTGGCTCGGTGTGACGGCGGCTTCCGCCAGCGCCTTCCTTGGTGACAGCAAGCCGGCGCTCGCGCAGGAAACGCCCGCGGATGGCGGCACGCTGCGTTTCGGTTGCCAGATCCAGGAACTGACCGACCCGATGATGACGAGCTGGATCGAGGCTTCGAATCTCTATCGCAACAGCCTGGAATTCCTGACCTTCGTCGATGCCGACAATGTCACGCATCCCTATCTCGCCAAGAGCTGGACGCCGTCTGCCGATCTCAAGACCTGGGACTTCGAGCTCGACGAGCGCGCCAAGTGGTCGAATGGCGATGCCTTCACGCCTGAAGACGTGATCTTCAACATCCAGCGCTGGATCGCTCCGGATTCGCAGTCTTCCAACAAGACCGCTTTCTCGGCTGTCGAGAAGGTGGAAAAGACCGGCGACCATACCGTCCGCATCACGCTGTCGCGCGCCGTTTCCTCGCTGCCTGAACAGCTCTACTCCTACACCTGCCCGATGCTGCATCGCGACTTCGTCAGGGGAGGCGCCAACTGGCCGGCCAATCCTGTTGGTACCGGCCCCTTCAAGCTGGACGCTTACGAAGTCGGCCGTCAGGCTGTCTTTTCCAAGCGCGCCGATTACTGGGGCACGCCGGCCCATCTCGACGGCATCCAGTATATCGACCTCGGCACCGATATCACCACGCATCTGGCAGCCCTTTCGAGCGGCCAGATCGATATCATCTACCGCGCGACGATCGCCGAATACGATCTCATGAAGTCGCTGCCGAACATCCAGATCCTGACCGGCAAGGCGGCACATACGCTCGTCATGCGTATGCAGTCCGACCAGAAGCCGTTCGACGATATTCGCGTCCGCAAGGCCGTGCAGCTTGCCGCCGACAACAAGCAGATGCTCGACGTTGCCTATCGCGGTGAAGGCGAAGTCGGCGCCAACTTTCACGTCTCCCCGGTTCAGCCCGATTACTACGCACTGCCGGCGGTCGCCCGCGATGTCGAGAAGGCTAAGGCCCTGCTCGCAGAAGCCGGCCACAAGGACGGCCTCGATCTGGAACTGACGCTCGGCAATACGCAAGGCACCTGGGAACAGGATACCGCGCAGGTACTGCAGCAGAATCTGGCTGAAGCCGGTATCCGTCTGAAGCTCAACGTTCTGCCGGCCTCGCAGTATTGGCCGATCTGGGACAAGGTTCCTTTCGGTCTCACCTACTGGGCACACCGTCCGCTCGGCGCCATGACGCTTGACCTCGCCTACCGCTCCGGCGGCGCCTGGAACGAGAGCCATTTCGCCAGCAAGGAATTCGACGCTGCGCTCGACAAGGCGCTCGCCGTCGTCGACCCGGCCAAGCGTCCTGAAGCCATGAAGGATGTCCAGCAGATCCTGCAGGATTCTGCCGTCATCATTCAGCCCTACTGGCCGAACCGCTTCAGCGCCGCGGCCACCACCGTCCGCGGCTTCCAACTCCATCCGGCGGATTATTTCCGCATGGATGGCGTCTGGCTCGTCAAGGCTTGATCTTCGGCGGGGCCGCCAGGCGCGGCCCCGACCCGGTAAAGAGGTGGTTCGTGACCGTTTTCCTTTTCATTCTCCGTAAACTGGCAAGCGCACTCGCGGTGATGTTCACCGTGTCGCTGCTCGTTTACCTGGCACTCGAGGTCAATGTCGGCGACGTCGCCGTCAAGGTCCTCGGCCAGTTCTCGACGCCGGCACAGCGCACTCAGTGGCTGACTGCCAACGGTTACGACGATCCCTTCATCATCCGCTACGGCCGCTGGCTCTGGTCCTTCGTGACCGGCGACTGGGGCATGTCCACCTACTATCGCGCGCCCGTTGCCCAATTGATCCCCGACCGGCTTGCGGCCTCCGGCATTCTTGCCGGTGGTGCGCTGCTCATCATCGTTCCGGTCGGTCTGTTTGCGGGCGTCATCGCCGGCATGCGCCCAGGTTCGTTGCTCGATCGCGTCATCTCCTTCATTGCAATCGCCACGACCTCGATCCCGGATTTTGCCTCCGCCGTGTTCTTCTCGGCCGTCTTCGTGTTCTGGCTGCATTGGTTGCCTGGCGCCAGCACCATGCTTAGCGGCTTCTCGCTGCAGCAGATCATTCTGCCGGTTCTGGTGCTCGGCTTCTATTCGACCGGCTATCTGGCGCGCGTTACCCGCGCCTCGATGATCGAAGTCATGGGCACGCATTATGTCCGCACGGCGCGGCTGAAGGGAGCGAGTACCGCGCGCATCGTCTGGCGGCATGCGCTGCGCAATGCGCTGATTACGCCCGTCACCGTCATCATGCTGCAATTTCCGTGGCTGCTGTCAGGCGTCATCGTCGTGGAGGTTTTCTATGCCTATAAGGGTTTCGGCACGCTTCTCTATGACGCCGCACTCAACAGCGATATCCGCCTCGTCGAAGCCTGCGCGATGGTGAGCGTCGTCGTCGTCGTCGCCACACAGATCCTCTCCGATCTCGCCTATGGCTGGCTGAACCCACGCGTCTCGCTGCTCGATGCAGCCAATGGTCGAAAGTGAGGGCGCCATGGTGAAGGTTGTAAGGCCGTACGTCTCCAATCCAATCATCCTGATCGGCGGTTTCCTGACAATCGGCTGGCTGCTGGTGGCGATCTTCGCGCCGCTGCTCGCGCCCTTCGATCCGATCCGTACGCTGCTGCCGCTTGCAAAGCCGGGTACAGCGGCTCCAATGGGTGGCGTGTTCTGGCTCGGCACCGACAAGCTCGGCCGCGATATTCTCTCGCGCCTGATCTATGGCGCGCGCACCGTCGTGATCTTCTCGACGCTCGCGACGGTGACCGCCTATGTGGTCGGCGTGGTGCTCGGTCTTGTTGCCGGCTACTGGCGCGGTTGGGGCGATGCGGCGCTCTCCTATATCGCCAATGTGGTACTCTCCTTCCCGGTGCTGGTGCTCTATATCGTCATCATCGTCGTGGTCGGCTCTTCGCCCTTCAACATCGTGCTTGCCGTGACTTTCGGCAGTGCTCCTGCGATCTTCCGTATCGTGCGCGGCATCACGATCGACGTCGCCAGCCGCGATTATGTAGCGGCGGCAGTGACGCAGGGCGAAAGCACCTGGCGCATCATGCTCTTCGATATCCTGCCCAATGCCAGCGGGCCGCTCGCAGTCGATTTCTGCCTGCGCCTCGGCTACACGGCGATTACCATCGGCACGCTCGGCTTCCTCGGCCTCGGCCTGCCGCCACCGACGCCGGATTGGGGCACGATGGTGAATGAAGGCCGCGCCATGGCGATCGCCTTCCCGCACCTCGTCATCTTTCCATGCCTTGCGATCTCGTCGCTGATGCTGGGCTTGAGCCTGCTGGCGGATGGATTGCGGGAAGTCTCGGAAGCGCAGGGGAGACGCGCATGAGCAGCAACGAGACACAGCCGATCCTCCGGGTCGAAAATCTGAGCGTCGCCCTGCCGAAGGGCGCCGACCGGCCCTTCGCGGTGAAAGCCGCGAGCTTTGACCTCAGGCCGAGTGAAATCCTCTGCATCGTTGGCGAGTCCGGTTCGGGCAAGTCGGTGCTGTCGAGTGCGCTGATGGGTGCGGTGCCGGAGGGGTTGAAGGTTGCCGGCGGCAAGGTGATGCTCGGGGATACTGATCTCGTCGGTCTCTCCGAGCGGGCGTTCCGCGCCATCCGGGGCAGCGATATCGCCATGATCTTCCAGGAGCCAATCGCCTCGCTCAATCCGGCGATGACGGTGTCGGCGCAGATCGAGGAAGTCTTTGAGCTGCATTCGGATTTCGATGCCGCGGAGCGCAAGAGGCGTGCCCGCGCGCTGATCGAATCCATGCATTTGCCGAACCCGGACCGTATCCTGCAGGCCTATCCGCATGAACTCTCCGGCGGCCAGTGCCAGCGCGTTGTCATCGCCATGGCGCTTGCCATGAACCCGCGCGTGCTCATTGCCGATGAGCCGACCACGGCGCTTGACGTGACGACCCAGGCCCAGGTGCTGAAGCTGGTGCGCGAACTGCGCGACGTGCATGGCCACGGCATCGTGTTCATCACCCATGATTTCGGTGTGGTGGCCGATATTGCCGATCGCGTGGCGGTTATGCGCCATGGCGAGATCGTCGAAATCGGCGAGGCGCGGCAGATTCTGACAGCACCAGGCCATCCCTATACGAAGGAACTCATCGCTGCTGTTCCGAGCCTGACGCCGCATGATCGCCCGGCCCCACCGCCGGGTGAGCAGCCGGTGCTTGCGGTCCACGATCTGCAGCATTCCTATGGCAGCGTTCAGGTCCTGAAGCATGTGGAGCTGACCCTGCCGCCTGGCCGTGTCGTCTCTATCGTCGGCGAATCCGGTTGTGGCAAGTCAACGCTTGCCAAGGCGATGATCCGGCTGATCGAGCCGAAGAGCGGCCGGGTGGAAGTTGCGGGGGCTGATCTTCTCGGCCTTTCGCCGGCGCCGCTGCGGGCGCGCCGCCGGTCGATCCAGATGATCTTCCAGGATCCGTTCGGCTCGCTCAATCCGCGCCGCCGCGTCGGGCCGATGATTGCGCGTTCCGCCCGGCTTGCCGGTGCCGAGGCGGGCGAGGCGCGACGCCGTGCGGAAGAACTGCTCGATCTCGTCGGTCTGCAGAAGAGCGCCTATTGGCGCAAGCCGTCGGCCTTCTCCGGCGGTCAGCGTCAGCGCATCGGCATTGCGCGCGCGCTTGCCATGCGACCAGATGTGTTGATTGCCGACGAGAGCGTGTCGGCGCTCGACGTGTCGGTGCAGGCGCAAGTTCTGAAACTGCTTCGCGAGCTGCAGGAGAAGCTGCAGCTTGCCATCGTCTTCATCACCCACGACCTGCGTGTCGCTGCCCAGATCAGCGACGAGATCGTGGTGATGCAGAAGGGTGAAATCGTCGAGCGTGGCAGTGCGGCCCAGGTGCTGCAGGCCCCGACGCATCCCTATACGAGAACGCTTCTCGACGCGGCGCCGGGCCGCAGCATGTTCTAGCCGCCGCTTCCGGGCGTCGGCACCCTGTGTCGTTTCAACGCATGGCCGTCAGAGGCCGGCATGCGCGTGGTTGGTTATTGTCCTGAGGATATCGTCATGACGGACTATCGCAATTTCATCGCCGGAGAATTCCGGTCTTCCGGCACCCTGGTGCCGGTGCTCAATCCGGCAACGGAAGCCGCTTTCGCCAAGGTGCCGTCGGCGACTGCGGCTGAAGCCATCGAGGCTGTCGAGGCAGCTGCGAAAGCCCAGAAGGAATGGCGGGCGCTGCCGGCCATCGCGCGTGGCGACGCGCTGCGGAAGCTCGCTGCCGTTATCGAGCAGCGGGCGGAGAAGATCGGCGCAGCGCTGGCGCTGGAATCCGGCAAGAGCCTTGCGGATGCGACGGGTGAGGCCATCTATGGCGCCGAACTGATGCGCTATCACGCCGAATGGGCGCGGCGCATAGAAGGCGAGATCATTCCGAGCGACAACGCCAACGAGTCGCTGCTTCTGAAACGTGAAGCGATCGGTGTCGTTGCCTGCCTGATCCCCTTCAACTTCCCGATGTACACGCTGGTACGCAAGATCGCGCCGGCGCTAATCGCGGGCAATGCGGTCGTCGTGCGTCCGAGCAATTCGACACCGACATCGGCCTTCGAGATTGCCGAAGCCGTGGCTGAGGCAGGACTGCCTGCCGGGCTCATCAATATCCTCACGATGTCGCATGAAGTCGCGGCGACGCTCTGCACCCATCCCAAGGTCGGCATGATTACCCTGACCGGCAGTCTGCAGGCTGGCCGCGTGGTACTTGACTATTGCAAGGCGAACATTGCCAAGCCGTCGCTGGAACTCGGCGGCAAGACGCCCATCATCATCGAGCCGGATGTCGATCTCGATGCCGTCGCCGTACAGCTCGTTGCCGCCAAGACCAATCATTGCGGCCAGCTCTGCACGGCGCCGGAACGTGTTTATGTGCATCGTTCGATCCATGACGCGCTGCTTGCCAAGCTGAAGGCCGGTTTTGCCGCACGCGCCTTCGGCGACCGCTCGGTCGATGCATCTCGCGTCGGGCCGCTTGCCACGAAGTCCGCGCAGACAAATGTGCACAAGGCCGTCCTGAAGGCGGTAGAGGAGGGGGCGCGTGTCGAGACTGGTGGTATGCTGCCTGAAGGTGTGGGCTTCTTCTATCCGCCGACACTGCTCTCCAATTGCCGTCAGGACATGGAGATCATCGCTGAGGAGATCTTCGGGCCGGTTCTGCCTGTTGTTGCCTACGATACGACCGAGGAGGCGCTGGCGCTCGCCAACGACCACCAGTTCGGTCTGAGCTCGGTGCTCTTCACCAACAATCATCGCACGATCATGCGCTTTTCCGACGCGATCGAGGCCGGCGAATTCTACGTCAACCGTTTCCCGGCCGATCCCTATCAGGGCTATCACGCCGGCTGGAAGCGCTCGGGTCTCGGCGGTGACGATGGCAAGCACGGCATGCTCGAATTCACCCAGACGCGCCTCGTCATACTCAAGCATTGAGGACCACGGTCATGCAGATCGCATCGCTTTCCACCCATGTCGTCGCCGTCCCGGCGCCGCATATCGGCGGCATGTACTGGATCTTCGTAAGACTGACGACCGCTGACGGTATCGAGGGTGTCGGGGAGATCTATTCGACCGCCTTCCATCCGCAGGCGCTCGTGCCTCTCATCGAGGATGTGTTCCAGCGCTATCTGCTCGGTCATGATCCGCACGATATCGAGCGCTTCTGGCGGCTTGCCTATTCGAGCGGTTTTACCCAGCGCCCGGACCCGACGATGATGGGCATCGTCTCCGGCCTGGAGATCGCCTGCTGGGACATTATCGGCAAGGCGGCCGGCAAGCCGCTGCACAAGCTGATCGGCGGGCGCGTGCATGAGAAGCTGCGCGCCTATACCTATCTTTATCCGAAGAACGCTGCCGGTGAATACGACTATAACGATCCGGTCTTGGCCGCCGAATGCGCCGTGGAGATGGTCGAGATGGGCTTTACCGCCGTCAAGTTCGACCCGGCCGGCCCCTATACGGCCTATTCCGGCCATCAGGTTTCGCTTGGCGTGATGGACCGTTGCGAGGAATTCTGCGCCAAGATCCGCGAAGCTGTCGGCAGCAATGCCGATCTGTTGTTCGGCACGCATGGTCAGATGGTACCGTCCTCGGCAATCCGGCTCGCGCAGCGGCTGGAGAAATACGATCCGCTCTGGTTCGAGGAGCCCGTGCCTCCCGGCCAGGAAGAGGCGATGGCGGAAGTCGCCCGCAAGACCTCGATCCCGATTTCAACGGGTGAACGGCTGACGACGAAATACGAGTTCCAGCGCGTGCTGGAAACGGGAGCGGCCTCGATCCTGCAGATGAACGTGGCGCGTGCCGGCGGCATTCTGGAATCCAAGAAGATCGCCGGCATGGCCGAAGCGCATTATGCGCAGATCGCGCCGCATCTCTATAACGGTCCGATCGGCGCCGCGGCCAGCATCCAGCTCGCCGCGTCATCGCCGAACTTCCTGATTCATGAGGCGATTGTCGATTTCTCGGGCTTCTATGCCGAGATCCTGAAAACACCGCTGCGCTTCGAGGACGGTTACCTGATCCCGTCTGACGAGCCGGGACTGGGCGTGGAACTTAATCTCGATGTCGTCGCCAAACACTCGCCTTACGAAGGGCAGCGACTGCATCTGCAAATGGATGAAAAGCCCGCCGACGTGAAGGCCGTTGCCCCGGCCCGCGGCTGAGAACGAAGATGACCAGATACGATTACATCATCGTCGGCGCCGGCTCGGCTGGCTGCATTCTGGCCGCACGCCTCAGCGAGAGCGGCAGACACAACGTGCTGCTGATCGAGGCCGGCGGCAATGACAGTTCGCCGTGGTTTCGTGTCCCGGTCGGCTATGCGCGCTCCTATTACGATCCGAAGGTCAACTGGATGTATTGGAGCGAGCCGGAAGCGGCGCTCAACGGCCGGCGCATTTATGCTCCGCGCGGTAAGGTGCAGGGCGGTTCCGGTTCCATCAATGCGATGATCTTCGTGCGCGGTGCCGCCGACGATTTCGACGACTGGAAGGCTGCCGGCAATCTCGGTTGGGGCTATGAGGATGTGCTGCCCTTCTTCCGCAAGCTGGAGACGCATGCGGGCGGCGAGAGCAAATATCATGGCGGCGGCGGGCCGATCCATGTGACGCCGATGCGTGGTCAGTCGCATGCGATTACCGACCGTTTCCTGGAAGCCTGTGCCGAACTGCAGCTGCCGCTGAATGCGGATTTCAACGGCGAGAGCATCGAAGGCGCTGGCATTTACGATATCAACACGCGGAACGGCGTGCGCTCCTCCTCATCGCTCGCCTATCTGCGGCCGGCGCTCGGGCGACCCAATCTCGCGATCCTGCGCGATAGCCGGGTGCGCCGGGTGATCGTCGATGCTGAAGCCCGCGCGACCGGTGTCGAGGTGATCGGTTCGGGTGGCATCACCAGCTATTCGGCGCGCCAGGAGGTTATTCTCTCGGCCGGTGCCGTGGATACGCCCAAGCTGCTGCAGCTTTCCGGTATCGGCGATGGTGCCTATCTGCAATCCCTCGGCATTCCGCTGATCCGGCATCTGCCGGCGGTCGGCAAGAATCTGCAGGACCACCTCTGCGCCAGCTTCTATTACCGCTCCACCGTGCCGACGCTGAATGACGAACTCGGCACGATCTTCGGGCAGGCGCGGCAGGCCTTGCGTTATATCCTGACGCGACGGGGGCCGCTGGCGCTCAGCGTCAATCAGGCGGGCGCCTTCCTGCGTGGGAGCCCGGAGGAGGAGCGGCCGAATATCCAACTGTACTTCAACCCGCTCTCCTACCGCATCCCGACCGATCCGAAGGCGGGGCTGAGGCCGGAGCCCTACTCGGGCTTCCTGCTGGCCTTCAATTCCTGCCGGCCGACAAGCCGCGGGACTGTCAGCATCGTCTCGCCCGAGTTGACGGATGTACCGCAGATCCGGCCGAACTATCTCGGCACCGCCCATGACGAAGAAGAGGTGATCCAGGGCAGCCGGCTTGTGCGCCGGATCATGGAAGCGCCAGCCTTACGGGCGATCACCGAAATGGAGATGCCGCCGTCGGCAGAGGCTCGCACGGATGAGGAGTTGCTCAGCTATTTCCGCAGTAATTCCGGTTCGATCTATCACCTCTGCGGGTCGGCTGCGATGGGTCCGGATGCCACGACGTCGGTGGTCGATGCCTCGTTGAAAGTCCACGGCATCAGTGGGCTGCGGATCGTCGATGCCTCGGTCTTCCCGAACATAACGGCAGGTAATATCAATGCGCCGACTATGATGGTGGCGGAGAAGGGCGCGGCGATGATCCTCGCAGCTGCCTGAAAGCCACAATCTAGTGGCGGTGAATCGGGTCGATCCAGGGCACGTCTTCGGGTTTCTCGACCGATTCGATATCGAGATTCACGACGACGGGTTCCTGGCCTGAACGCACGACCACGCATTCCAGCGTCTCGTCGCGGCTGGCATTGATTTCCTGATGCGGCACGAAGGGCGGCACGTAGATAAAATCGCCGGGGCCGGCTTCGGCGGTGAATTCGAGCTTTTCGCCCCAGCGCATGCGGGCCTTGCCTTTCACCACATAGATGATGCTCTCAAGATCGCCGTGGTGATGGGCGCCAGTCTTGGCGTTGGCATGGATCGTTACCGTGCCGGCCCAGATCTTTTCGGCGCCGGCACGCGCGTTGTTGATGGCGGTCGCTCGGTTCATGCCGGGCGTCTGCGCCGTATTCGGATCGAGCGCATTGCCGGGGATGACCTTCACGCCATGTTCGCGCCAGTCGATATGCTCGTGGTCGTGATCGTCGCTCAAGCCGCTCCTCCTGCTTTTGATGGCAATCTAGGTAAGGCGAGGCCAGCGGCCAAGAGCTGCTGGCTGGCATTGCGGCGAAAAAGGCCGGGTGGCACCGGTTTCAGTGCCATGAAAGTGGACGATCTCAAGTTTCCGATAGCGAAGATGCGCTTCTCTGCGCTATCACACCATGACAGGTTGGAAAGCGCTCGAATATGACACAGAACAATGGCCGCGATGCCGCTCCGACGATTGCCGATGTTGCAAAGCTGGCAGGAGTGTCGCGCGCGGTTGCGAGCCGGGCGCTTTCCAACGAGCCACGGCCGGTTTCGGCCGATAAACGTGAACGCGTGGTCGAGGCGGCTGCTCAGCTTGGCTACAAGCCGAATCTTCTGGCGCAGAGCCTGACGACCAAGACGGTCAATCTCGTCGCCGTGGTCGTCAACCACATCCACGATCTGTCCGACCTCGACCTTTTCGACCGGCTGCTGGACCAGATCCAGGCGATCGGCAAGCAGGTCATCATGATCCGCATCGGTTCGGTCGCCCGCGTCGAGGAATTCCTGCGCAACGGCGTTGCCTATCATGTCGATGCGGCGCTGGTCTTTTCGGATTTTGCGGATGCGGCCACGGTGCGGCGCATGTTCCGCTCCGATCTCGTCATCATGCTGAACGGTCTGCATGACGATCTTTCGCCGGTTGTCATTCCCGATGAGGGCATCGGCATCGCCGAAGCTGTTGCCGATGCGGCGAAGAAAGGCGTGAAGCGGGCGGGGCTCGTTACCGGCCGTTCGTCCTCGCCGATGGAGCAGGCGCGCATCGCTTTCTACAAGCAGGCTTTCGCGAGGAACGGCATGGAATTGGTGCGCACGGTGCAAGGCGACTATTCCTATGAGAGCGGGCATGCGGCGGCCAAGGAACTGACCGGCGCCGATTGCCCGGATGCGATTTTCTGTACGTCGGATGCGATGGCCATGGGCATTCTCGATGTCTGTCGAGCCGATTTTCCCGCCAACCGGCCGATGCGCTTCCGGCTCTACGGTTTCGACAATCTGTCGCTCACCGATTTCGATGCCTATCCGATCTCCTCGATCGGCTACGACAAGGGCATCTATGTCGAGCATATCGTGGATTTCATCGCTAATCCCGGCGATTTTCACCCAGGCCAGCCGCCGGTCATCGTGCCGACGACCTATTTTCCGCGCCTGACCTCCTGATGGCAAACAGGCCGCCCGGAGGCGGCCTGTGAGGGTCAGCTTACCACTGCGGGTTCAGAGCCGGCGGGTTGGCTTCTGCACCCCACCACTTCTTGTAATTGGCTTCGTAGGCGCCCGACTGGATATAGTCCGAGACGAACATGTCGAGCCAGCGAACGAATTCCGGATCGCCTTTGGCAACCGCAATGCCGATCGGGTCGTTGGAATAGAGGCCGGCGAGGGTCACGAGCGTCGGGTTCTTGGTGGCGAGGTAGTCGAGCAGCGAGGAGTCTTCGATCGCAGCATCGACGCGCTTCTGCTGGAGCTGCAGGACGCCATCGGGGGCGAACTGGTCGACATAGACGAGCTGCGCATCCGGGACGGCAGACTTCAGGAAGGTTTCACCCGTCGTACCGCGGCCGACGACGACTTTCTTGCCGGTGAGGTCCTTCAGTTCCTTGATGGCGGCGTCTTTCTGGACGATGACGCGCAGGCCGGCGCGGTTATAGGGGATCGAGAAATTGACGACCTTCGCGCGCTCGAGCGTGGCGGAGGTATTGGCGATAGCCACGTCGATCTGGCCGGAGACCAGCATCGAGATGCGGGCGTCACCGGAAACGTCGGTGAATTCGACCGGTACGCCGAGCTTCTCAGCCAGGCGGGTGGCGACGTCGACGTCATAACCGACCGGGTTATTCTGCGCATCGCGGAAGCCGATCGGCTCGCCGCCGAGCGATACGCCGATGCGCACGACGCCGCGCGAGCGGATATCGTCGATCATGCCGGCAAAGGACGGAAGCGCAGAGCCGGCGACGACGGCCAGCGCGGCAATGGCTGTGAGAATGCGTTTCATGGTTCCATTTCCCTCTTTTTGATTATGCCTGTTTCGCGGCCCGAAGTTCCGGTTCGGGCATTGAGTCTTCCCAGAGCCAGTAGCGGATTTCGCCCTCGCATCTGAAATTCACGACCTCATGGTTCCCCTTGGCATCGACGGCGTGGATGACCACGCCGGCCAGGAAACCGGAGGAAAGTTCGTTGAGCTCCTCAACGGCCAGCTTGACGGCGTCGGAGAGCGAATAGCCGAATTTGAGCGCAAGCACGACGGTGCGCGCAGTCGAGCAGCGCATGGTCATCTCGCCAGTATGGGTGCAGGCGGCCGCGCCATAACGGCTGTCGGCATAGAAGCCGGCGCCGGGAATGGGGCTGTCACCGAGGCGGCCCGGATATTTCCAGGCCCAGCCGGAGGTGGACGTCGCAGCGTGGATGCCGCGTGCCGGATCGGCGGAGAGGAAGACGGTCGTGTCGCGCACGCGCTCGGGATCGGTGATGGCGCGGCTCAGCGGGGCCAGCGGGATATTGGGGAATTTCGCCAGCTCTTCCGGCGACAATTCCTTTTCCAGCCGCTCCCACCAGACGCGTTTGCTGTCTTCGAAGAGAACGTTGTCTTCGGAGAAACCGATTTCACTGGCAAAACGACGAGCGCCGTCGCCGGTCAGCATGACATGCGGCAGGCGCTTCATCACTTCATGGGCGAGGCGGGCGACAGGCAGCGTATTCGGCACGGCGCCGACAGTGCCGACATCACGCGTGTTGCCGTCCATGACGGCGGCGTCGAGCTCCATATTGCCGAGCATGTTCGGCCAGCCGCCGTAACCGACGCTGCGCACCTGGACTTCGCTTTCCACCTTGCTGATGCCGGCGACCATGGCGTCGAGGCTGATGGCGCCCTCGCGCAGCATCTGCACTGTTGTCGGGAAACCGGGCCAGGCTTCTTTATTGGCCAAGAGCAGCATGAATACCTCTATTCTTTACGCATTTTGGACAGGAACTGGGCGATACGCTGATGCGCCATGCCGCCCTCGGCGGCGAAGAAATCCGCAGTCGGCAGATCGACGAGCAGCTTGCCCTTGTCGAGGAAGACGATGCGGTTGGAAATCTGCCGGGCGAATTCGATCTCGTGAGTGACGAAGAGCATGGTCGTGCCCTCGGCCGCGAGTTTGGCGAGGATCGCCAGCACCTCTGATGTCATTTCCGGGTCGAGGGCGCTGGTAACTTCATCGAGCAGCAGATAGCGCGGCTGCATGGCGAGCGCCCGGCAGATGCCGACGCGCTGGCGCTGGCCGCCTGAGAGCTGGGCCGGATAGGCGTCGGCACGGTCGCCGAGGCCGACAGACTGCAGCAGCGCACGGGCGGTGGCTTCGGCTTCCGCACGCGGCTTTCTCAGCACTTCGATCGGCGCCAGCGTGATGTTTCCGAGCACCGTCATATGCGGATAGAGGTTGAAGAGCTGGAAGACGGTGCCAGAGCGCTTGCGGGCCTCGGCCAATTCCTTCGGCTTGCTGACGTCGAAATCATCGACGGTGATGCTGCCGCCGTTCAATTTTTCCAGGCCGTTGATGCAGCGGATCAGCGTCGACTTGCCGGAGCCGGAAGAGCCGAGGATGGAGACGACCTCGCCGGGATTGATGGTGAGGTTGACGCCATCGAGAACGGTTGTAGGACCGAAGGCCTTCTGGACATTTTCTACTTTGAGCATATCAGAGCCCTCTCCAGGCGGCATGCGCCCTGAGGCGGTTTTCGAAGCGGGCGCCGAGCCATGCGAGCAGCTTGGCGCAGACGTAATAGAGCAGGCCGACCACTGTCCAGACGATGAAGGGCTTCAGCGTGCGCAGGTTAAGGATGTTGCCGATCTTGGTGAGATCGACGACGCCGATGACCGAGATCAGCGAAGTGACCTGCAGCTGGTTGACGAGAAGCGCCGTCAGTGGGCCGATGGCAAAGGCCATGGCTTGCGGCGCAACGACATGGCGCAGCACTTGCCAGCGGGTGAGGCCGAAGACGCGGGCCGCCTCGATCTGGTCGCGACCGATGGATTCGATGGCCGAGACCGCGATGACATAGACGAAGGCAGCCGAATTGGCCGACAGCGTGATCATCGCAGCCGTCGTCGGCGTGATGCGGATATGAAAGAGGCCGGGCAGGCCGAAGAAGACGAGAAAGAGCTGCACCAGAACAGGCGAGTTCTTCAGGAGTTCGGCAAAGAAGGTGATGACCGGCGTCAACACCGGCACGCGATAGAAGCGGCAGACGGCCCAGAGTGTGCCGATCAGCAGGCCGATCAGCGATGTCGAGAAGAACAGGCCGAGGCTGACGCCAAGGCCTTGCAGCAGCAGCCAGATATCGAATGGTGTGAAATCGGAAAAGCGCATCAGGCTACGGCCTCCATCATGTCGCGGTTCAGGCGGCGGTGGAGGAGGGCGATACCCAGCGAGACCAGATAGGTCAGAACGGCATAGACGACGAGAAGCACGATATAGACTTCGAAGGGCCGATAGGTCTGCGAGACGACGATCTGAGCCGAGCCGGTCAATTCGTTCAGCGTGATGGTCGAGAGGATCGAAGAGGTCAGGACCATGTTGATCAGCACGGAGCCCAGCGGCCGAACGGAGGTTCTGAGTGCGATCGGCAGCACGATCTTGGTGAAGACCACCCGGCGCGACAGGCCGCTCACTTCGGCGGCTTCGATGATGCCGGGATCGATCGCCATGATGCCGGCGCGGATGACGTCGGAGGCATAAGCGCCGCCGGCAATCGAAAGTGCCACAACACCCGTCGTGAAGGCATCGATATAGATGCCGATCTCGGGCAGGCCGTAATAGAAGAAGAACAACTGCACGATGAAGGGAACGTTGCGGAAGATATCGACGTAGACGAAGGAGATCCTGCGCAGAACTGATGATGATGAGGTGCGCGCAATGGCGACGAAAGCGCCCATGATGACGCTGCCGATCAGCGCCAGGGCACAGGCCTCCGCCGTCAGCAGCGCCCCTTGCGCGAGAAAGCCCAGATGAGGCAAGAGGATCGAAAGGTCGAACCGCACGATCACTCCCTTATGTACGATTGAAACCGGTTTCATCGTGTCGTTTGTGCGCACCGATGTCAAGAATGCCTGATGTGAAATGCTGATATATCTGTGACGAAAAGTTCGTTTTTACGGGTAACGTTCCGCGGAATATTTTTCGTCAAAAGATGGAAAAGCTGGATGAATATGGACTGCACAATATCTCGCCACCCCGATAGCCTTTATCGCACAAAGAAAGAGCAATCCGCATGAGCCAGCTTCCCCATATCGATTACGACACCGCTTCCGAAGAGATTCGCGCAGCGCATGACGAGGAAGTGCGGGTCCGCGGCAACATGACCAACATGAAGCGGACGCTATTGCATTCGCCGCAGGCGCACCGCATCTATGCCGAATGGTTCACGCTCAGGGCCGAGCTCAATCCTGCCATCAGCGACCGCGAGATATGGATCTTCTCGCATTCGATCTCCAAGGCGCTGAAGTCCGACATTGCCATCACTTTCTTTCGCCGGGCGCTTATCAAGAACGGGTTCAACCCCGATGCCCTGGAGTTGAGTGATACCGAACGACTGCTTAAACGTTTTGGCGCGGCAATCGTCGCCGATTCCAACGCCATTCCTGCCGATATATGGGCCGAGTTGAAGGCGCGCTACGACACCAAGGTGCTCGTCGATCTCGTCGCCTTTGCCGGCATCATGATTGCCACTGCCGTCTACATCAATGTTGTCGAGGTCGATTTCGACCCCGAGCTTGAGGCTTTTGCCGAAGGCGCCAACTGACTTTTTCATCACCCGAGGGGAGTTTTCCATGTCCATCATTACCAGCCGCGCCAAGCTGCTCAGCACTGTCTTCAGCCTTGCCCTGGCATTCAGCGCGCCGGCCGTTCACGCCGAAACGCCTGCGAATGTGCTCGTCGTTGCCCAGTCGATCGACGATGCCGTCAGCTTCGACCCGGCCGAAGGCTTCGAGCTGACGACCGTCCAGTCCTTCAACAATATCTACCAGCGCCTCGTACAGTCCAACCGCGATGACGGCACGAAGATCGAGGCCGCACTTGCCGCTACCTGGGAAGCCGGCAGCGATGGCAAGAGCCTGACCTTCGCGCTTGATGATGCCAAGTTTGCGTCCGGCAATCCGGTTCGCCCCGAAGACGTGATCTTCTCGCTGACGCGCGCCGTGAAGCTTAACAAGTCGCCGGCCTTCATCCTTAACGAACTCGGCTGGAAGGCCGACAATGTCGATGCCGCGATCACCAAGGTTGACGACAAGCATGTCAAGCTCACCTGGACGGCGGATGTCGGCTCCGGCTTCGCGCTATCGATCCTCACGGCGCCGATCGCCTCCATCGTCGATGAGCAGACAGTTTCGCCGCAGGCCAAGGACAATGATTTTGGCAATGGCTGGCTGAAGACCAATTCGGCCGGCAGTGGCGCTTACACGATCGCCACCTACACGCCGCATGAGGCGCTGGTGCTGCAGGCCAATGCCAATTCGTCCGATAAGCCGACGCTCGAAAGCGTCATCATCCGCAACGTGCCTGACGTTGGCGCCCGCCGCCTGCTCGTCGAGCAGGGCGATGCCGATATCGCCCGCGGCCTGTCTGCCGACCAGATCGAAGCGCTGAAGGACAAGAGCGGCATCAAGGTGCTCTCCGTTCCCTCCGCCCGTCAGGACTATATCCTGCTGAACAGCAAGGCGAACCCGACGCTCGGCAACCCGGCATTCTGGGAAGCGGCACGTTACCTCGTCGACTATGACGGCATCACCAAGAACCTGTTGCGCGGCCAGAGCAGCGTTCACCAGGCCTTCCTGCCGAACGGCTTCCCCGGCGCGCTCAGCGACACGCCTTTCAAGCTCGATGTCGAGAAGGCAAAGAAGATCCTTGCCGATGGCGGCATCAAGACGCCGTTCAAGATCGAATTCATCGTCTTCAACGACCAGCCGTTCCTGTCGATTGCCCAGTCGCTGCAGTCGACCTTCGCCCAGGCCGGCATCACGCTCGACATCCAGCCGGGTGTTGCGAGCGACATCTATGCCCGCGGCCGCGCCGGCAAGTTCGAGATGACGCTGCGCTACTGGATCCCGGATTATTTCGACGCTCACTCCAATGCCAGCGCCTTCGCGATCAACAAGGACAATTCGGCCAATACCGTTGCCAAGCAGGCCGGCTGGGTGATCCCGGAACTGACCGACGAGACGCTTGCTGCGGTGAAGGAACAGGATGCTGCCAAGCGCGCTACGCTCTATCAGGATCTGCAGAAGAAGATCCAGGCAAGCTCGCCCTTCGTTTTCATGCTTCAAGGCAATGACCAGGTCGTGCTAAGCGACAAGGTGAAGAACTATGCCCAGGGTCTGAATGCGGACCAGGTCTATTACGACAAGGTAGCAAAATAAGTGCCGCAAACGGCAACGACTGACAATGCCGACATGACCAACTCCCGCCAGCGCAACAGCTGGCGGGAGTTGTCGTTCATCTGGCCGCTTTCGAAGTGGCTGTGGTCCTTCGCGCTGACGCTCTTCGGGCTGGCGCTGGTGACCTTCGCGATGACGCGGCTGTCACCGATCGATCCGGCGCTGCAACTCGTCGGCGATCATGCCAGCCAGTCGACCTATGAGCAGGCCCGGCTGGAGCTTGGGCTGGACCAGCCGCTGCCGGTGCAGTTTTTCCGCTATGTCGAGACGGCTTTGTCAGGCAATTTTGGCCAGTCGATCTCGACGGGCCAACCGGTCGCGAAGGACATTGCCCGGACGTTCCCGGCAACGATCGAGCTTGCGACAGCGGCGATCATCCTCGGCGCGGTTATCGGTCTTGCGCTCGGCATAACCGCCGCCATGCGGCAGGGGACATGGGTGGATGGGCTTGCCCGTTTCGTGTCTCTCTTCGGCTATTCCGTGCCGATCTTCTGGCTTGGCCTGTTGATGTTGCTGCTGTTCTATGCGCGGCTGCACTGGGTGCCGGGGCCGGGCAGGGCGGATGTTGTTTTTCAATACACGGTCAAATCGGTGACCGGCTTTGCGCTGATCGATACATGGATATCGGGCAAGGCAGGGGCTTTTCGCGATGCGCTGGCGCATCTGGCGCTGCCGGCGATCGTGCTCGCCTTCCATGCGCTTGCTGCGATTTCACGATTGACCCGCGCTGCGATTCTCACCGAACTCGGGCAGGAATATGTGACGACGGCGCGTGCCAAGGGAGCGAGCCTTCGCCGTATCGTTTTCATCCATATCCTGCCGAATATTTCAGGAACTCTGCTCACGGTGATCGCCCTTTCCTACGCGAGCCTGTTGGAAGGCGCCGTGCTGACCGAGACGGTCTTCGCCTGGCCGGGTATCGGCCGGTATCTGACGACGGCGATGTTTGCCGGTGACATGCCGGCAATCCTTGGCGCGACGCTGGTCGTCGGTGCCTCCTTCGTGCTTCTCAACGCGCTGACCGATCTCGGCGTGGCGCGGCTGACTGCGGGGACGAAGCGATGAGCGCGATCGTCCAGGCGCCGCTCGGCGGCCCATCCTTCCTGCGTCGCGTACTGCGCTCGCCTTCGGCCACGGTGGGCAGTGCAGTCGTGCTTTTCATTCTGGCACTTGCGCTGCTGGCGCCGCTGATTGCGCCCTATGATCCGAACCTGCAGGAAACGGCCAATCGCCTGATGCCGCCGAGTGCTGCGCACTGGTTCGGCACCGATGGTTTCGGCCGGGATATCCTGTCGCGCATCATCTATGGCGCGCGGCCGACGCTGCTGCTGGTACTCGTCGTCGTACTGCTGATGGCGCCGCTCGGCATTCTCGTCGGCATCCTCTCGGGCTTCTTCGGCGGCATCACCGAGCGCGTACTGATGCGGATCACCGATATCGTCATGTCCTTCCCGCGGCTCCTGCTCGCCTTCGCCTTCGTCGCCATCATGGGGCCGGGGCTCATCAATGGCGCGCTGGCACTGGCGCTGACGAGCTGGCCCGCCTATGCGCGCCAGGCCCGTGTCGAAACGGCGGCGTTACGGCGCAGCGATTATCTGGCCGCGGCCGAGATGGTTGGTATCAGAGGCGTTCGGCTGCTCTGGGGGCATATCCTCCCACTGGTGCTGCCTTCGGCGATCATCCGTCTGGCGCTCGATCTCTCGGGCATCATCCTTGCGGCTGCCGGTCTCGGTTTTCTCGGTCTCGGCGTGCGTCCGCCGACGGCGGAGTGGGGTTCGATGGTCTCGGAGGGAACACAGGTGATCTTCGATCAATGGTGGGTGGCGGCCGTACCGGGCTTTGCCATTCTGATCACCTCCTTCGCCTTCAACCTGCTGGCCGATGGCCTGCGCGATATCCTGGATCCGCGCCATGACTGAGCCGCTGCTTTCCGTCGAGGATCTCTCGATCGCCTTTCCATCCGAGGCAGGGCCAGTGCGTGTCGTCGATGGCATTTCCTTCTCCGTCGGTCGCGAGGTCGTGGCGCTGGTCGGTGAATCCGGCTCCGGCAAGTCGATGACGGGCCGGGCGATCATGGGTCTATTGCCGCGTCGGGCCGAGGTGAGGGCAAAGCGTCTCGCCTTCGACAGGGAGGAGCTGACGACGCTGTCCGCGTCCGGCTGGAACAGGTTGCGCGGTAGTGGTCTCGGGCTGATTTTGCAGGATCCGAAATATTCGCTGAATCCGGCCCATAAGGTCGGCAGGCAGGTCGAAGAGGCGCTGCTTCTGCATACGAAACTATCGGCTGCCGAGCGGCGCGAGCGGGCGCTCGATATGCTGGACAAGGTCGGTCTTCCCGATCCGAAGCGGATCTATTCCAGCTATCCCGCTTCCCTCTCGGGCGGCATGGGGCAGCGGGTGATGATCGCGGCCATGCTGATCAACCGGCCGAAACTGCTGATTGCCGACGAGCCGACCTCGGCTCTGGATCGCGGTCTGCAGGACCAGATCCTGACGCTGCTGCGGTCGCTGACGGAGGAACTCGGCATGGGACTTCTGCTCATCAGCCATGATCTGCAGCAGGTCTCGCGTTATGCCGACCGCGTCATGGTCATGCGGCATGGCAAGATCGAGGAGCAGATGGCGTCCGCCGATCTTGCCAATGCGAAATCGGATTATACGCGGGCGCTCTGGGCGGCGCGGCCTTCGGCTGCGACTTACGGGACGCGGCTGCCGGTTTATGGAGACGAGGCATGAGCGCGCTCTCCGTTTCCGATCTTTTCGTGACCTTCCAGAGCAGCGGCAAGGGTTTTACCGCCGTGCGTGGTGTCAGCTTCGACGTTGCGCCGGGCGAGACGTTCGGGCTGATCGGTCCCTCCGGCTGCGGCAAGACGACGGCGCTGCGTGCTGTTGCCGGGCTGAACACCAATTGGCAGGGCTCCATCGCGGTCTTCGATGAGGCGCTGCAGCCGGGGCATAAGATTACCGGCGTGTTGCGATCCAATATCCAGATGGTGTTTCAGGATCCTTATTCGTCGCTGCATCCGCGCCACCGCATTTCCCGCATTCTCGGCGAGCCGCTGACCTTGCGGGGTGTGCGCAATGTCGAGGATGAGGTGCGCGTCGCGCTCGATCAGGTCGGATTGCCGGCTCCTGCTGCCGGGCGTTATCCGCACCAGCTTTCCGGTGGGCAGCGGCAGCGCGTGGCGATTGCCCGCGCGCTGCTCCTGAAGCCGAAGCTGCTGTTACTCGATGAGCCGACCTCGGCGCTCGATGTCTCGGTACAGGCCGAAATCCTGAACCTGCTGAACGACCTCAAGGCCTCGCATGGGATGACCTTCGTGCTCGTCAGCCATGATCCCGGTGTCGTCGCGCATATGTGCGACCGGGCCGTGCTGATGCAGGCCGGTCGCATCGAAAGCGAACTCGACCGCGCCGCCCTTTCGCAAGGCGGCTGGGTCGAGCAGCTTGCCGTCCGCTAGTCAGGCGATCGGCAAGATCAGGACATCACGAGCAGGCACCTCGATACGGCTAGCATCATAGGCATGATTTACCGGCCACGCCGGCTTGCCGCCTGACAGTTTCCCATCTGCGAGGGCGACCGTCGTCGTCTGTACCTTGCGTGTCGGATTGACCAGCCACAGGAAGCTTCCCTTCTCACTCTTGTGGATGCGGGCGAAGACCGCATCATTGGAAAGAGTCGCATGGCGCGTCCGACCGCTCCATTTCACCAGTTCGGCGAAGAAGGCGGCATTGGCCGTGCCATCGGTGCGATAGAAAGCGACCGAAGGGTTGGTGCCGATCAGCAGGGTGCGGCCTTTGCCGAAGCGGTTTTCGACGACGGCCAGACGCCCGCCGTCGAAAATGCCGCGGCCGGTGCCGCCGGTCAGGCGATAGGATTGCAGGAGACCGCCGCCATCGACGGCCAAGTCATCGAACTTGAAGTGGATGCGGTTGCCGATATCGGGCATGAATTCGACTTCTTCCTCACGGGCGCCGAAGACTTCATCGAGCCCCATATTCGGCTGCACCTGGCCGACATGGCCTCGGTCGCCGAAATAGCCGGGGCAGGCTTCGGCAATCAGCGTGCCGCCCTTTTCCACCCAGGCCTTGAGGCGCGATGCCTGCTCGGCGGTGAACATGATCGGGTAGGGGAAATAGAGGAAGTCGTAGGCGTCGATATCGTCGATATGCACCCAATCCGGCTGCAGGCCCTGCGCGAGGAAGGCGCGATAGGCGCCCCACATGGCTTCCGGATAGGGCTTTTCCTTGCGGTCGTAATTCAGCAGGTAATCCCATTCCTGTGTTTCGGGGATAACGAGAATGCCGACCTCGCCACGAACCGGTTTTGCGTCCCAGAGTGCCTTCTGCGCCGGATCATTCGCCCATTTTGCCATGGCACTCTGCATATCGGAGCGCGGCGTGCGGTTGCCGTCCATGCCATAGGCGCCAAAGGCACCGAAGAGCGGGCCGTCGAGCAACGGACGCCAGCGCAGATTGAGGACGCCGCGGGCGCCGCCGGCAAAGGAGGTCATGCTCCAGATGCGGATATCCTCGGGCTCAGCGACACGACCGTCTTCCTTGTCGCGGCCGATCACCTGCGGCTGCAGCCAGAGCGGGCCGCCCTGACGCTCGGCATGCCAGAAAGGCTTGCCGCGGGCAGCGGCGCGGTTGATATCGACGCCGTACCAGGTCTTCCACGGCTCCGTGCCCTTACGGGCCTGGATCCAGGTGAAGCCGTATATTTCCACCTTGGAGGCGGCGAGCCAGTCGTCGCAGCCATTGGCAGCCATGTTTGGGATCGCGCCGGAAATGCCGTGGGCGGCAATGACGTTCTTCTGGTCGACGGCGCGGATCGTATCGATGCGCCACTGCATCTGGCCATAGAAGTTGTCGCGCTTGAACTGCAGCCAGTCGATGCATTCAGGGTAGGGCGCCATATGGACCGGCGGCTCGATATCGTCCCATTCGGCATAGCTATAGCGATGCCATGCCTTGGCGAGCACGTTCAGGCTGCCGTATTTCTTCTCCAGCCATGTGCGGAAGGCGGCCTTGGCATAGCTGCTGTAATCGACATCGGCGGAATAGTTGACCTCGTTCCAGACGTCGTAACCGTAAATCGCCGGATGGTCCTTGTAGCGGGTGGCGAGTGCCGTCAGGAACTTGCCGGCGGCTTCCTTCACTTCCGGGCAGTTCAGTGTCAGCGCACCGGCGCCACCGCCATTGTTGGAAAAGCCTCCGGTTGCGGCCGAAACGCCCATATAGGAGCCGAGCTTGGTGCCGTCGGCATTGACCTGCAGCGCATCGGCATATTTTCGGACGGCCCAATCCGGCACGGCATGAATGAGTTCGGCGATGACGGTCTTGATGCCGTTCTTGGCGGCAAGATCGAGCTGGCGGTCATATTCCTCCCAGTCGTAGACGCCGGGGGCCACTTCGATCGCGCTCCACATGAACCAGTGGCGGAAGATGTTGAGGCCATCTTCGCCGGCGGTCGTGTAGTCGCGTTCCCAATCGTCGCGCGGCGGATTGGACTTGCGGAAATAGACGGCGCCGTAGGGGAATTGAATATCGTCTCTAAGCATTGTCCTGTCCTTCTCTATCGATGTCCGGACATGGCTTCGCCGTCCGGAGAAACGGCTCCGGCAGGAGGCAATCGAAGATATCGTCCGGGTGTTCTAGGTGGTCCTGATCTAGCGCGGCCCTCCGGCGAGGAGGTCGAGCGTGCGGATAAGGGCGGAATGGTCGCGTTCACCATCGCCATTGGCGATCGCGGCATTCATGAGCTGCTGGGTGGCGGCCGTGTTCGGCAGCGAAAGGTCGAGCGCGCGAGCGGCATCGACGGCGAGCGTCATGTCCTTGCGGTGCAGGCGGATGCGGAAGCCCGGTTCGAAAGTCTCCTTGACCATGCGTTCGCCGTGTACTTCGAGAATGCGCGAGGCGGCAAAGCCACCCATTAGGGCCGCGCGCACCTTGGCCGGATCGGCGCCGGCGCGTTTGGCAAAAAGCAGCGCTTCGGAGACGGCCTCGATGGTGAGGCCCACGATGATCTGGTTGGCGACCTTGGCCGTCTGGCCGTCACCGACGCCGCCGACCAGCGTGATGTTCTTCCCCATCTTTTCAAACAGCGGCCTGGCGCGCTCAAAGGCTGCTTCCTTGCCGCCGATCATGATCGTCAGCGAGGCGGCTTTGGCGCCGACTTCACCGCCGGAAACGGGAGCGTCGACATAATCGCAGTCGAGCGCTTCGATGCGCCTCGCGAACTCCTTGGTGGCGACGGGCGAGATCGAGCTCATATCGATGACCAGCTTGCCGGCTGAAAGGCCCGCGGCCACCCCGTTCTCGCCGAAGAGGACCGCTTCGACATCAGGCGTATCCGGCAACATCAGGATGATGATGTCGGATGCTTCCGCAACAGCCTTGGCGCTATGAGCAGCCTTGCCGCCCTTGGTGACGAGATGCTGGGAGGCTTCCTTCACGCGGCTCAGATGCAGCGTGTGGCCGGCATCGATCAGATGTTCCGCCATCGGGCGGCCCATGACGCCCAGTCCGATAAAACCGATATTCATATCACGCTCACTTCCGATAGGGTTTCATCCAGGTCAGGCCCTTGCTGGTGCCGGCCTTCGGCTTGTATTCACAGCCGACCCAGCCGTCGTAGCCGAGGCGGTCGAGTTCGGAGAGGATGAAGCCGTAGTTGATCTCGCCCGTGCCGGGTTCGTTGCGGCCGGGATTGTCCGCGATCTGCACATGGGCAATCCTGTCCTTCAGTCTTGTGAAGGTCGGGATGAGATCGCCCTGCATGATCTGCATGTGGTAGAAATCGTACTGGATGTAGAGATTGTCGGAGCCGACCTTGTCGAGGATGCGCTCGGCATGATCGGTCGTCGACAGGAAGAAGCCGGGAATATCGCGCAGGTTGATCGGCTCGATCAACAGCTTCACACCAGCATCGGCCGTGCGCCGCGCTGCATATTTCAGGTTCTCCACCAGCACTTTTTCGAGCGTTTCGAGATCGGCCCCCTTTGGCACGAGGCCGGAGATGACGTTGACCTGCGGGCATTCGAGCGCCTTGGCGTAGTCGAGGGCGAGTGAGATGCCGCTGCGGAATTCCTCGACACGATCCGGCAGGCAGGCAATGCCGCGTTCGCCACCGGCCCAGTCACCCGAGGGAACGTTGAAGAGGGCCTGCTTCAGGCCGTTTGCCTTGAGCGCATCGGCGACCTTTTCCTGCGGCTCGGCATAGGGGCCGAGATATTCGAGCGCGCCGAAACCATCCTTTGCGGCGGCGGCGAAACGATCCAGAAAGGCAAGATCCTGATAGAGGAAGGAAAGATTGGCGGAAAATTTCGGCACTGGAACATCCTCAGGCATTGGCGGGAGCGACGAACCGATGCCGGTGCAGCATGCGCTTGTCGCGTGGGTCGGGATTGGGAACGGCTGAAATGAGGCTCTTCGTATAGGCTTCCTGCGGCGCGGTGCAGATCTGCTCGGCCTCGCCGAGTTCGACGATCTTACCGCGATGCATGACGGCCACGCGGTCGCAGAAATAGCGTACCACGGAAATGTCGTGGGAAATGAAGATGAAGCTGAGGTTCAGCCGCTGGCGGATATCGAGCAGCAGGTCGAGGATCTGGCTGCGGATGGACACGTCGAGTGCCGAGGTCGCTTCATCGGCGATGATGATGCGGGGATCGAGTGCAAGCGCGCGGGCAATGCCGATGCGCTGGCGCTGGCCGCCCGAGAAGGCGTGCGGATAACGCTCCATGCCCATCGGATCGAGGCCGACGAGGCGCATCAGTTCGGCGACGCGGTCCTCCAGCGCCTTGCCCTTGGCAAGGCCGTTGACGATGAGTGGATCGGCGATGACTTCCTTGACGGTCATGCGCGGGTTCAGTGAGGCGAAAGGATCCTGGAAGACGAGGCGGACTTCGCGATGGAAGTTGCGTAGGTCCTTCTTGCCGAGCTTGGTGACATCGGTTTCGCTGCCATCCTTGCCGCGATAGAGGACGGTGCCGGTCGTCGGCTCGACGGTGCGTAGGATCAGGCGGCCGAGCGTCGTCTTGCCGGAACCGCTTTCGCCGACGATGCCGAGATTTTCACCGGGATAGAGGTCGAAATTGGCGTCATCGACGGCGCGCAGCGTATTGGCATTGCCATGCCAACCGAAAGTCTTGCCGAGATTGCGTACCGTCAGGATCGGCTGCGGCGCTTCCGATGAGAGGGCAATGGCCGGCAATCGACCTTCGACGTGATGCGTCAGCTTCACCGTCGAGGCCAGCAGTTGGCGCGTATAGGGATGGGTAGCGGCGTGATAGATGGCGTCGACCGGGCCGCGCTCGACAATATGGCCAAAGCGCATGACGGCGACTTCATCCGCCACTTCGGCCACAATGCCCATATCGTGGGTGATGAGCAGCATCGCCATGCCGCGATCGACCTGTAGGCGTTTAATGAGGTCGAGGATTTCGGCCTGTGTCGTCACGTCGAGAGCGGTGGTCGGCTCGTCGGCGATCAGGATATCGGGATTGCCGGCAAGCGCCATGGCGATCATGGCGCGCTGGCGCATGCCGCCTGAGAATTCGAACGTATAGCGGTCGGCCATCTTGTCGGGATTGGGGATTTCCACCTGCCGCAACAGCTCGACCATGCGCGCACGTGCCGCCTTCTTGTCGAGATTGCTATGCAGGCGGATCGCCTCGATGATCTGCGAGCCGATCGTGTGGACCGGTGAGAGCGAACTCATCGGCTCCTGGAAGATGAGGCCGATGCGTCGGCCACGAATCTCCCGCATGGCGCGGCTGCTAGGGGCAAGGGTGGCGATGTCGGTGATCTCGCTGCCGTTGCGCAGCAGAATGCGGCCGCCGACGATCGTGCCAGGCTTGTCGACAATCTGCAGCAGAGAGCGGGCGGTGACGCTCTTGCCCGAGCCGCTTTCGCCGACGAGGCAAAGAGTCTGGCCGCGCTTGAGCTGGAAGCTGACATCTTCGACAGCATGCAGGATATGCGTGCGCAGGCGGAAATCGATCGAGAGATTTTCAACCGAGAGGACGACATCTTCTGGAAGATCGGTCATGGCTTCCTCCTCAATTGTCATAGGGATCGGCCGCATCGCGCAGGCCGTCGCCGAAGAAGTTGAAGGAAAGGACGGCAATGACGACCGCGAGAGACGGCCAGATCAGCAGCCAGGGCGCGGTTGCGACCGTGCGAATGTTCTGGGCATCCTGCAACAGCACCCCCCAGCTGACGACCGGTGGCTTGAGACCAATGCCGAGGAAGGAAAGCGAGGTCTCGGCAACGATCATCGTAGGCACGGCAAGCGTGACGACGGCGAGGATGTGGCTTGTCAGCGAGGGCAGGATATGGCGGAAGATCAACCGCGCCTCGCTCGAACCGTCGAGCTTTGCGGCCGTGACGAAATCTTCGCTGCGCAGCGCCAGGAAGCGCCCCCGCACTTCGCGGGCAAGGCTCGTCCAGCCGAGCAGCGAGACGATGATGGTGATGACGAAATAGACGTTAACCGGTGACCATGTCAGCGGGATTGCTGCCGCAAGGCCGAGCCAGAGCGGAATGGTGGGCATTGCACTGACGACTTCGATGACACGCTGGATTAGCGTATCGACCCAACCGCCGTAGAAGCCAGAGATGGAGCCGAGCACCACGCCTAGTACCAACGACATGGCAACGCCAACGAGGCCGATCGACATGGAAATGCGCGTGCCGTAGATCAGCCGGGTGAGAACGTCGCGGCCGAGGCGGTCGGCGCCGAGCAGATACATGGGATCATTTGCATTGATCGGGCCGATGAAATGCGTGGTCATAGGGATCAGGCCCCAGAGCTTGTAGGCTGCGCCTTTGACGAAGAAACCGATCGGCACGACTTTGCTGTCGTCGACGACGAAGGTACGTCTCAACGCCACCTTGTCGATCTCCACCTTGTAACCCTTCACATGGAAATTGAATTCCGAACTGCCATCTGGCTTCTCCACGAAGAAGCTGAAGCCCTGTGGTGGAGCGTAGGTATATTGCGGCTTTGATCTCGCGGGGAGCGACGGTGCCAGGAATTCGGCAAAGAGTCCGACGAGATAAAGGAATAGAATGATCGCGCCGGCGACCATCGCCACCTTCTGGCGGATCAACTTGCCGGCAATCAGCCGCCAAGGACCGACGGCAGCGGTCGATACGGTCTTGCCCTCTTTCAGCGGGCTGATCGAGGGGCCGTCGGCGACGACGCTCAGGGGGCCGGTATGGGTTGCAAATGTTTCGTGTGTCATCGGCGCCTCCTCAATTGAACCGGATGCGCGGATCGAGCAGCGCGAGCAGCAGGTCCGACAGGAGCATGCCGACGAGGGTCAGCGCTGACAGCAGCAGGATGAAGCTGCCGGCGAGATACATGTCCTGCGAGACCAGCGCGCGGAAGAGCAGCGGACCTGCGGTCGGCAGGTTGAGGACGATCGCGGTGATCGTCACGCCGGAGACGAGATGTGGCAATACCCAGCCGATCGCCGACACGAAGGGGTTGAGCGCGATACGGACCGGATATTTGAGAATGACCTTGTATTCCGGCAGGCCCTTGGCGCGGGCAGTAATGACATAGGGCTTGTGCAGCTCATCCGTCAGGTTGGCGCGCAGGATGCGGATGAGGGCGGCTGTGCCCGAAGCGCCGATGATGATGATCGGTATCCAGAGATGGGCGAGGAAATCGCCGACCTTGGCGAGGCTCCAGGGCGCTTCGGCAAATTCGGGCGAATTGAGACCGCCGACGCTCTGGCCGAGATAGCGATAGGCGACATACATCAGCGTCAGCGCCAGGATGAAGTTCGGGACTGCCAATCCGATGAAGCCGAAGAAAGTGAAAACGTGGTCGCTGATCGAATGGCGGCGCACGGCCGAATAGATGCCGATCGGCAGGGCGACGATCCAGACGAAGAGGAGGCTGAGCAGCGAGATGACCAGTGTCGAGCCCATGCGTGCCCAGATGAGGCCAGAGACGGGCTGGTTCCATTCGAAGGACCAGCCGAAATCGCCACGGCTGACAATGCCCCACATCCATTTGAGATACTGGATGTAGAAGGGGTCGTCGAAGCCGTAGATCTCTTTCAGCCGCTCGATCTGCGCAGGATCGACGGCCTGGCCACTGTCGCTCATCGTCGCGATCATCGAGGTCAGGTAGTCACCCGGCGGCAGCTGGATGATCAGGAACGAGATCAGCGACATGCCGAACAGGGTCGGGATCATGTAAAGCACGCGCTTGAAGATGTAGCCAAGCATCGGAATGTTTCTCCTCCCGTTGAGAGCGCCCGGTCAGGCGCTTCCTTCGGATCTCCCATCCGCTCTCGGCCCCTCCAGGCCGAAAGCGCTCCTCCTTGTCTCAACACCTCAATTCCAAGTAAGGTGCAGCACCTCCAGCCGCTCGATATCAGGCACCTCCACCTGTGCGCGGCCATCCTTGACGCTGAAGTTTGCGGCGCGGTCGGTAACAACAAGCCACGCCTTGGCCACCGACTTGCCCTGAGGAATTTCCACGGAAACTGTCTGGGCCGCCAGAGGGTAATTTTCGCGTATCGGACCCTTCATCATCATCGGGTTGGTGAGGTTGAAGAGGCTGACCGCGATGCCTCCGGCATTTTCGCGCAGCGCGATGTCGATGACGCCGGGGCCTTCGACGGTGACGCGCGAGGTCTTGCCGAGTGCCCAGCGGACAGCATTGGCGATCAGCCTTCCATGGTCGACGGCAAAGACTTCCCAGAAGATTTCGCCGATGTTCCAGGGGATATAGACCGTACGGCCGCCCTTGCCGGTTTCGCGGGCGATGACGCCGGCCCCTTCAGGGGCCTTGCGCGGGTAGACTTCCTCCATCGGCAGATCCGGGAAATCGGGCACATAGAGGAAAGGCGTCGTCGCATTGCCGGTTGCATCGGCATGGATGAGGCGTGTCCCGCCCATGATGCGTTCGGCACCCTCATAGCCCTGATTGATGGGATGATCGCCCGACAGCGCCACATAGGTGTTCTTGACGATGCCGCGCGGGCCGGAGACGAATTTGGCGCCCAGCACGTCAGAGAGGCCGAACTCGCTGCGCTTCTTGCCGAATTCGTCGCGCAGCGACGTTTCGTAGGAGGCGACAATGCTGCCGCCGCGCTCCACGTAGGCGCGGATCGCCTCGTTTTGAGCATCCGAAAGGCAGGAAGCGTTGGCGAGAATGATCAGCTTGAAGCGGTCGAGATTTTCCTTCGTCAGAACCTGATCGGAGACAAGCTCGAAGGGCAAGCGGGCTTCGACGAGGGCATGGTAGAAACCGAGATCATGCTTCTCGGCGCTGTGTCGCTCTTCCGGCGCCCAGTGGCGGAGCGTGGTCGAGGGGTCGATGACAGCGATTTCGGCCGTCGGTTGCATGCTTTCGAGGACGGGCTCGACGGCAGCCTGTAGGGCAAAGGAATCGGCGACCGGCTCCACCCAGCGCTTGTCCGGCACGACACCATTGAACTTGGTGAACCAGGCATAGAGGCCATGGGCCGTACCATCGTTGATCCAGAGCTGCATCTCTTCGCCCGAGGTGACAGCGTCCTTCCAGCGATATTCCTCCTCAGGACCGATCGAGGTGATGAGGACGACAGGCCGATCGGGGAAGGTGGCGCGGATGCGCTTGCCGTTGCGGCCGGCGGACCAGCCGAGCTCGAGGCCTTTGCGGCCCTGATGGTCGACGACAAGGAAGGGGCAATGTTTGGCGATGACCGAGAGGTCGAATTCCATCAGCGAGGCGCCGCCCATATTCGGGATGAAGCTCGCATGCGGGCGGATCGCTTTGACCGCATCGTCCCATTGCGCGATCATGTCGGTCAGTACGCGGCGGCGCCATTGCAGCCAGGCCTGCCATGCAGGATCCTCGGCATCGGGCTTCTTCGGCAGGGCGTGGCCGAACATATCTTTGAAGCGGCGTGCGCTGTCTTCACTATAGTCGACGCCGTGGCCTTGCCAGCGATTGGCGAAGACGGCGTCGATATCGTATTTGCGGACGATCTCCTTGACCACTTCCGGCATGAAGACGGTGTTGTAATCGCCATAGGCATTGGTGACCCAGACATCGGGATAGGCCCAGTGACGGCGCGGCGTGCCATCGGCATTGATCATCACCCATTCGGGATGGGCCTTGGCGGCGTCGTCATGGATGGCATGCGGGTCGACGCGGGCCATGACATGCATGTCGAGCTTGCGGGCAGCGTCGACGAGCGCGCCAAAGATGTCCTTATCATCAAGATATTTGCTCACATAGTGATAGGGAACTTCGCTCGGATAATAAGCGATGTAGCCGCCGGCGCTGAGGCAGACGGCATTCGATTTCGTGCGCTTGAAGACATCGACCCAGAAGGCCGGATCGTATTTCTCCGGATCGTCTTCCACGAAGGTGAGCTGCGTCCAGCGGGTTGCGGTCTTGAACCAATCTGGCGTGCGCAGCGTATCGGTATTCTGTCTTCTGGCGTCGAGCATCGTCTTCATCCAATCATTGGCAAAAGAGGGGCCGTGGCGCCGACCGGTAAAGCCGGCGCCCGGAATGGGTCATTGCTGTCGCAGGCCATCAGACCTTGTAGAACTGCTCCGGCATGGTGGGAGCGGGTGTCGGCCAGCCGAAGGAATTCGGCATGGTCTTGGTGATGTTCTTCATGTTGTTCTTGACGATGCCGTAGCCATCCGGCGGCAGGGAAATGCCGAAGACATAGAAGTTCTCGGCAGCACCCTGCAGGATCTGCTTCATGATCTCCTGCTGGCCGGCTGGATCGGAGGTCGATTTCAGCTTGTCATAGAGCTCGAGCTGTTTCTTCGTTTCCTCCGGCGGCTCTTCCGCATTGGCATTGTTGCGGTCCAGATACCAGAGCTGCCAGGCCGGGGCATACATGGCATTCGAATCCGTCGGCACGTAGTAGCGCGGGTCGAGCATGGCCGCGACGCCGCCATTGGCGCCGAACTGATGGGCCGTCGCATCGAAATCGCGGCCCTGGCGGACGCGGGTTTCCCAAAGCGAACGGTCCATGGTGCGCATCTGCGCATCGATGCCGACGGCCTGGAACATTGGGATGACCAGCTGGAAGAGATCGAGGAAGACGGCACGCGCCTGGTCGATCTCGAAGATTACCGTCAGGCGGCGGCCCTTCTCGTCCAGACGGAAGTTCTGGTCGTCGCGCTTCGGGATCAGCGTGTCGAGCATCGCATTCGCCTTGTCGACATCGTAGCTCGTGAACTGTGTGGCGAGCTGCTCGTTGTAGAGCGGATCACCCTGCTTGATCGAAGGCTGGGCGGGAGCGCCCTGGCCGACGAGCACGGCATCGATGAGCGATTGGCGATCGAGCGCCATGGAGAGCGCGGCGCGGAAATCCTTGTTTCGGAAGAGCTTTCGCTTGGTCTCGTCGTTGTGGTTCAGGTTGAAGATGAAGTTCATCACATTGGCTTCGGTCGAAGTCAGCGTGTAGAAATCATATTTGCCCTGTTCGCGGGCATCGTAGAGCACCGACTTGTTGTTCGGTGTGGCGATATACTGGTCCATCAGGTCGATTTCGCCCTGCATGGCCTTCAGGAGCAGCACCTGCGGATCGGCGACCATCTGGTAGACGATGCGGTCCATATAGGGGAGCTGGTTACCCTCCGTATCCACCTTCCAGTAGAAGGGGTTGCGTTCGGCAATTGCGCGTTCGGTATTTTCACCGGGCGCTGTCGTGAACATCCAGGCATGCAGGCAGGGCTTCTTCGAGGAGTTCAGGAAGAAGGCGTTGTCGTCCTGGAAGCCGGAGGCGGACTGGAAGGCGGCGATCCAGGTTTCGAAACCGCGTTCCTTGGCAAGCTCGTCGGCCTTCGGGTTATAGTCGATATGGAACTGCTCGAGGTAATGTTTGGGGCAGCGGGTCGTGTGGTCACTATTGGCCCAGGCGACCTGAAGCGGGAACATACCGTTAGGTTTCGCGAAGGTAACTTTAAACGTCTGTTCATCGACGATTTCGAGCTTCGCCGGCTTGCCGGCAGTTTTCCAGTGGCCCTGGCCGTTCACGGCAACGCGCTTGTCGGTCAAGATGGTGTCGTACCAGAATTTTACGTCCGCCGTGGTGTATGGCTGACCGTCCGACCACTTCATGCCCTTGCGCAGGCGGATGGTATATTCCGTAGAATCCGCATTGCCGTCGAAGGCTTCGGCGACGTTCAGCGTTACGCCGGACCAGTCGGGCGTATAACGCAACAGCGGTTCGTAGGCCTGATAGCGGAACAGCATTGACAGCGAACCGCCGCCCACGAGCGCCATATTCCAGTCACCGCCGTGTTTGCCGACGCTTTCGATCGGCTTGATGACGAGCGGATTTTCCGGCAGCCGGTCCTTCAGGGCCGGCAGCGCGCCGCTTGAAACTTTCTCCTTCAGAATGTCCGCTTCCTTGAAGTCGGCGGCGAAGGCCGGCAGAGCCGGCAGGATCAGGACGGCCGAAGTCCCGGCCAGAAACGCACGACGTTTCAGCTTGATCATAGGGTTCTCCTCCAAAAATCCTCAGCCCTTATCGTTATTTTTGGTTTCAGGCCGGGATAACGGAAAGAATGCATTTGGATATTGTTAGGTAAAGCGTTATGTTTTGTTAGTGCAAGAATTTGCAATTTCGGTAGGGACGGTGTAGCGAAGCGCTCCAAATGCCGGACGGGAAATCGAGGTGTAGAGTGGGAAGCAGGGGGCGAGTTACCTTACAGACGATCGCGCGGGAGGTCGGCCTCTCGAAATATGCGGTGTCGCGCTCGCTGGCAGGCAAGAGCGGCGTCAGCGAGGAGACACGCGCGCTGATCCGCGCGACGGCCGAGCGGCTGGGCTATACGCGTCCTGCCGGCCAATCGCAGACGAACGATATCGCCGTCGTCTTCCACGATCTCGATGCCGTCAACAGCGAACTCTATATGCAGATTCAAAATGGTGTGCAGCGTGAGGCGCATCGTCTTGGTATGGCCCTGCGGATCCGCTGGACCCACAGTGCCGGTCAGCTGGAAGAGCTGGGGCGCTCCTGCGCCGGTCTGCTGCTGGTCGGCCCGCATGATCGGGAGGCGATCGTGGCGGCAACGGCCACCGGAGTTCCCATTGTGCGTTTCGGCTGGGTCGATCCGCTGGAGCAGGCCGATCAGGTTACCGGGACTGACCATGAGGCGGGGCAGGCGGTCCTGCAATATCTTATCGAGCTCGGGCACCGATCGATCGCCTATGTCAACGGCACGCCCGGTTTCCGAGGCCGCCGCGAGCGGTTCTATGGGGCGCGGGAGATTGCCGAACGCTGCGAGGACGTTTCGCTGCATGTGTTGCGGTTCGATGAGCAGATCGGTTTCGGCGAAGTCTTCCGGGACCTTAAAGCAAAAGGCATCCATCCGACGGCCTTCTTTTGCGCTCATGACGGACTGGCGCTGACGGTGGTTTCCGAGCTGCTGGGGCAGGGTTATCGTATTCCCGACGATGTCTCGGTCGTCGGTTTCGGTGATTTCTCGCCGGCTACGCAGATTTCGCCGCCGCTGACGACGGTGAAGATGGAAGGACAGGAAGGCGGGGCCGTCGGCCTCCGGCTGCTCCTGGAACGTATCGAAAATCCGCGCCTGCCCGGCATGCCTGCCCGACGCGTAATGATTGCCTCTCGCATCATCGAGCGTCGCTCGGCGGGTCCTTGCAAAGTGCCGGCGGAGATCGATCCGGGAAAGCATGAGCCGGAACGCGTTCAAGGCGGAAGCGCGCTCGTCAGATGATCAGGCGGGCGCGAGCGATGGCCGTCGGCTGAACGGCTGATATCAGTCCATCGTCGCGATTGCTGCCCTGACTGCATCTGCACCGGGTCTCGTCGGCTTGTATTCCAGTCCTACGGCGCCGGTGTAACCGTTGGCAAAAATCCAGTTCAGGCGGTGGGCGAGATCGATGGTGCCGGTGCCGGGCTCGTTGCGGCCGGGATGATCGGCGACGTGGACGTGGAAAACACTGTTGATGCGGCCGGCCAGAACGTCTTCCGTACGCTCGTCCATCACGGCGGAATGGTAGATATCGTAGACGACGCCGATTTCCGGGCAGGCGACATCATCGACAATATCCAGCCCCTCGCGGGTGGAATCGAGGAAATAGCCGATATGGTCGATGCGGATATTGAGCGGTTCGACACCGAGGCGCACGCCGCTGTCCTTCAAGATGTCGGCGCCGGCCCGCAGCGTTTCGGTAAGCGCCTTGCGCTGTTCATCCCGCGTGAAGCCTGCAAGGTCGTCGCCGGCCTGCGCGATCAGGACGGGCGCGCCGAGGCGTGTTGCGACGGCAACGGAATCGGCAAGGCCTTTCAGCCAGGTTTCCCGATTGGCGGCATTGGTAAGCGCAATCATCGGCTCGGCGACAAGGCTCGTCACCTTGAGGCCGGTTTCCTTCACTGCGGCTTGGATCGCGCCGAGGTCCTTATCCGTCCATCGCCAGAACTCGATGGCCTTGAGGCCCGCGGCATGGGCACGACGGATGCGATTAGCGAAATGATCGCCTTCTTCGGCAAACAGCCATTCGATGCAAGCTGAATAAAGTCGCATGAAAATTCCTCCACTATGCCTGCAGGCATGCGACAGATCGCAGCCTGCGGCAAGAGGGATCGGTTTCTGGCGCCGATGATTTTCCGTCACGGCTTGACGGGTAGAACCAATGCCGGAAGAGTTGGCGGATCGGCCGGAGCTGCCGGCCGCATTCGGGAGGATTTCATGGATCTGGGATTGAAGGGAAAGACTGCGGTCATCACTGGCGGCTCCGTCGGCATCGGGCTTGCCATTGCCGAAGGGCTGGCGGCCGAGGGTGCCAATCTCATTTTGTCTGCGCGTGGACGCGAGCGGCTGGATGCCGAAGCCGTGCGCATCGCTGAAAAATATGGTGTCAGTGCCATTGCGGTCGAAAGCGATGTGGCGACTGTTGAAGGTACGGAGGCGATCATCGCGGCGGCAGCCGAACGTGGTGGAGCGGATATTCTCATCAACAATGCCGGCACCGGCTCCAACGAGACGGTCATGGAGGCGCCCGACGAGAAGTGGCAGGCGTATTTTGATCTACATGTGATGGCCGCCGTGCGCCTTGCCCGTGGAATTGCGCCGCAGATGAAGAAGCGCGGCGGAGGAGTGATCCTTCACAATGCCTCGATCTGCGCCGTGCAACCGCTCTGGTACGAGCCGATCTACAATGTCACCAAGGCGGCGCTGATGATGTTTTCCAAGACGCTTTCCACGGAGCTTGTGAAGGACAAGATCCGCGTCAACTGCGTCAATGCCGGCCTAATCCTGACACCCGACTGGATCAAGACCGCCAAGCAACTGACAGCCGAAACCGGTGGTGACTGGGAGGGCTATCTACAGAGCGTGGCGGATGAACATGCCTCTTCCAAGCGTTTCGGTACGCCGGAGGAACTTGCGAACTTTTTCGTCTTTCTGTGCTCAGACCGTTCGAGCTATAGCATCGGTTCTACCTATTTCGTCGATGGCGGCATGCTGAAAACGGTCTAGCTCCCGCGATTTCCGGTCCCGTATCAGCCTGTTGGTGTGGGACCGGCATTAAACTTCAGAAGACTTCGGAAGAGCGGTTTCGCGGCAACATAAATCGCCAAAATAACCTATAAAAACGGGTTATTTTGTTGTCTCTTCATGGTTTTGACTCTATTTGCTTGTTATTACAGAAGCACAATACCGCGAAGTGCAGGGCGATCGAGATGTTGACGAAAAAGGGAAAATACGGATTGAAGGCGCTGGTTGATCTGGCGCGGCTGGCGCCGGGCGAGACCGCCTTCATCAACGATATCGCCTCGCGCAACAACATTCCGAAGAAGTTTCTCGATACGATCCTGCTCGAACTGCGCAATGTCGGCATCTTGCGATCGAAGAAGGGGCCGGGCGGTGGCTATTCGCTCTCGCGGCCTGCGTCGGAGATCCGCATCGGTCACGTCATCCGCACGCTGGACGGGCCGCTTGCGCCGATCCGCTGTGCCAGCCGCACGGCCTACGAGGCCTGCGACGACTGTGCCGATCCCGAGACCTGTCAGGTGCGGCGCTCGATGACCGAAGTCCGGGACGCGATCGCCGCCATTCTCGACAATATGACGCTCGAACAGTTTGTTGCCGGTGGCGGTATCGAAACTGTCGAGGAAAAGCTACCGGTTTCTGCCGCGAGCTGATCCGCTCCCTTTGATTTCACGCAATTCCGAACACAAAAGCGCTGCGCACTTTTGCCGGAGTTGCTTCAGCTTTCCCTGATTTTCCGGGCATGCGCGCCCGCTGCGTTCAGCAGCGGCTCGTGCTGGATCGCCATGTCGTGGATGCGGGCGTTCCGCCAGTGACGGTCGAGGTTGAGCGCTATGCTACCCGTTGCGCCCCGAGCCAGTTCGAAGAGAGCATTTGCCGTGGCCAGCGCCACCTCGGTTGCCGTGAGGCAGGCGGATGAGGCGGAGAAATAGGCTTCCGCCATGGCTGCCTCGGCGGGGCTTACCTGGGCGATATCAAGTTTGCGGCCGGCCTGTTCCAGCGCTCCGGTCGCGGTTTCGATACGGATTGCGTGCTCGCCGATTTTGCTGGAGAGGGCAGAGGGGTCCTTCGCCATGACAAGCAGGTCGGAAAAGGCGGCGCGGGCTATGCCGAGACCGACGGCTGCCTGCAGCAGAAGGCCCAAGGATTTTTCCGTGGTGCGATCGCCGGATAGGGTTGCGGTAACCGTATCGGCATTCATATGTAGCTTGCCGGCAATCAGCGTTGCCGTGCCGTTGGTGCGCAGGCCGAAGGCGTCCCAATCGTCCACCGCCTGCAATTCGTCGCTGTCACGCTGCAGATACAACGTCACCCTGCTGCCGCCGGGATCGATCGCTGCTGCGGCGATCCAGTCGGAGAAAAGGATGGCGGCTGCCTGTTCCGACCGGCCTGTCAGGCGAAAGCCGGAGCCTTCGGCAAGGAGGCTTGCCTGATCGCTAAAGCGGGTGGCGGCAAAACGGTCGCCGTCCAGTGCGCGGGCAAAGAGGATGCTCTTCAACTCTTCCGAAGGCTGGTTGCGCAGCCCTTCCAGCACGCGGAAGTGAGGTGCCAGCACGTTGCCGACCGAGGCGTCGCTTTCGGCGATGATGGCGACGATCTCGGCGAGCAGAGCGTTCGAAATATCGAGCCCCTGATATTCCGGGGGCACGGTGATTGCCGTCAGGCCGGATTGCGAGAGCGTGTCGAGCTCGGCATTGGGCATGAGGCGGTTGATGTCACGCTCGTTTGCCTGCCGGCGAAAGGCGGCCGCAAGCTCGCGGGCCGTGGAAACGGCTTCTTCCTCGGTCTCGATGCGGTGCGCCGGAGGGCGCACATTGTCGTGCAACTGCGATACGGTGCCCATCTGCCACTCTTTTCTAATGTTAAAAAAGTGCGCGATTGCATCGGCTTGCGTAAGGCCGGTTTTTCCACAAAAGCCTGGCCGGCCGAATTTTCTTACCAGCTTGATCGCCTTGCCGTATACTCTAGTTATGGTTAAGGGACGGCCAACTGATCAGGAATGATGATGAGCGATTCTCTTGCACGAAGCCGCGAGGGTTCGAAGGCTGGACGTCAGCCGCGTCCGCGCGTGAGCATGGATATAGCCGAAATCCCGACCTATGCCATCGGCGACGTGCACGGTCGTCTCGACCTGCTGCAGAAAGCGGAAGAGGCGATCGTGCGCGATGCCGAGCATCTGCCGGGCACCAAGCTCATCGTCATGCTCGGCGATTATATCGATCGCGGCCCTCAATCGGCGCATGTCCTCAGCCATCTCATGGATCCGGCGCCCGAAGGCTTCGAGCGCATCTGCCTTGCCGGCAACCATGAGATCGTCATGCTCGACTATATCGACGGCTGGGCATCCTATGACGACTGGATGACCATGGGTGCTGCCGAGCTTCTGCGATCTTACGGCCTCGATCCCGATCATCTGCCGCTTGTCTTCCGCTCCGGTGCGCAGCTCGACGCCTTCATCCGCCAATCGCTGCCGCATACGCATATCGACTTTATCCGCGCCATGCCGATCATGCTTGATACGCCTGACGTCGTCTTCGTGCATGCCGGTATCGATCCGCGCGTGACGCTCGAAGAGCAAGCGGATGACGACCTGGCCTTCATCCGCCAGCGTTTCCTGGAAAGCCCACTGCCGCTGCCGAAACTCATCGTGCACGGACATACACCCAGCGACCAGCCGGATGTACAGCCGATGCGGCTGAACCTCGATACCCGCGCCTTCAGGAGCGGCAAGCTCTCCGTTGCCCGCTTCTGGCAGGGGCAGGTTCATCTCTTCTCCACCTGAGCCTGAGAGTATTTCTTCTTCGAAACACGAAATGCTCTCTTTGTTTTCACGCAATTCCGGACGCAAAACGCTCAAGCACTTTTGCTGCTGGAATTGCTCTAGGCCGCGTTTTCCTCGGCATCTGCATGAGCAGCCGGCACCTCCGTCGGCTTTTTGCGCCAGCGGCGCAGCGCGACGTAGAAGACCGGCGTCAGGAACAGGCCGAAGATCGTTACACCCAGCATGCCGGAGAACACGGCAGTGCCAAGCGACTGGCGCATTTCAGCACCGGGGCCGGTGGCGATGGCAAGCGGCAGGACGCCGAAGATGAAGGCGAAGGCCGTCATCAGGATCGGGCGCAGGCGAAGATGGCTTGCCTCGATTGCGGCATCCACGACGCTCTTGCCCTCTTCTTCCGCCTGTCGTGCAAACTCGACGATCAGGATGGCGTTCTTGGCAGCAAGACCGATCAGCACGATCAGGCCGATCTGGGTGAGGACGTTGTTGTCCATCCCCCTGAGCCACACGCCGATCAATGCGGCGAGCACGGCCAGCGGAACGATGAGGATGATCGCCAGAGGCAGGACCCAGCTTTCATATTGTGCCGCAAGCGCAAGGAAGACGAAGATTACCGACAGGACGAAGATATAGATCGCCGTATTGCCGGTGTGGGTTTCCTGATAGGCAAGCTCAGTCCACTCGAAGCTCGTTCCCGGCGGCAGGATCTGTCCCGCCAGCGCTTCCATCTTCTTGATGGCGTCGCCGGTCGATGTGCCGGGCGTCGGATTGCCCTGAAGCGGCACCGAGACATACATGTTGTAGCGCTGGACAAGTGCCGGACCGCTGGAATCCTGGATATCCATCAGGGTGCCAAGCGGAACCAGCGCGCCGGTTGCCGATCGAACCTTCAGCGCGAGAATGTCGTCCCTATCCATACGATATTGCCGGTCAGCCTGGGCGCGAACCTGGTAGACGCGCCCGAACGCATTGAAATCGTTCACATAGGCGACACCAAGGTTGATGGACAATGCGTTGAAGATATTGGGGATCGGCACGTTCAGGAAACGTGCCTTGTCGCGGTCGATTGCAAGGAAATATTGCGGGCTTGCATCCGAGAATGTCGTAAAGACGCCGGTCAGTCCCGGGGTCGTTGCAGCGGCGCCCATCATCTGGCGAGCGAGACCCAGGACACGCGTCATGTCAGAGTTCTCAAGATCCAAAATCTGCATCTTGAAGCCGCCCGAGTTGCCGACGCCACGCACGGATGGCGGCGGGATGGCAATGATGAAGGCTTCCTGGATGCTCTGAAGCTTGCCGTAGAGCTCGCCGATGATCTTGTTGGCGGTCTCGCCGCCTTCCTCACGTTCGGCAAAGGATTTGAACGGGACGAAGACGACGCCGGCATTCGAAGCATTGGTGAAGGTCGCCCCGCTGAAGCCGGCAAATTGCACGGCATTGCCGACACCAGGTACCGTGCGGGCGATCTCGCCCACTTGTTTGACGACGGCATCGGTACGTGCCAGCGAGGCGCCGTCCGGAAGCTGGATGACGACGATCGCGTAGCCCTGATCCATGGTCGGGATGAAGCCCGAGGGAACCTTCTGGCCCATGTACCAGGTCGCGCCCAGCAGGCAGGCGAAGACGACGAGCGAAGAGGTCAATCCGACCCAGCTGCTGACCAGATGCCGGACGATCCAGGAATAGCCCGAGCTCATTCGATCGAAGCCGCGGTTGAAGCCATTTGCAAGACCGCTTCCCAGCTGGGAGAAGATATTCTTGCGCTTGCTTTCATGATCATGGGTTTTGAGCAAGATGCCTGCGAGCGCAGGCGAAAGGGTCAGTGAATTCAATGCGGAAATTGCCGTGGTGACTGATATCGTCACCGCAAACTGTTTGTAGAACTGACCGGAAATCCCCGGAATGAAGGCCGTCGGCACGAACACCGCGATCAGCACCAGCGAGATGGCGACGACGGCGGTTCCGACTTCGTCCATCGTGACGTGCGCGGCCTGTTTCGGGGTCATGCCGCGCGCCAGGTTTCGCTCGACGTTTTCCACCACCACGATCGCATCGTCGACGACGATGCCTATCGCCAGCACGAGGCCGAACAAGGTGAGCATGTTGAGCGAGAAGCCGAAGGCGAGCAGGACTGCGAAAGTGCCGATCAGCGATACGGGGATGGCGATGATCGGAATGAGGGCGGTTCGCCAGGATTGCAGGAAAACGAGGACGACGATCGCCACGAGGATCGCCGCTTCAGCGATGGTCCTATAGACCTCGTAGATCGAATCCGAGATGAATTCGGTCGTGTCATAGACGATGCGATATTCCAGCCCCTGCGGGAAATTCTGAGACAGGTCCTTCATGATGGCCTGGATCTGATGGGCGGTATCCAGTGCGTTGGTTCCCGGCCGGGCAAAGATGCCGAGGGCAACGGCAGGGTCATTATTGAGATAACTGTTGGTGACGTAATCCTGTGCGCCAAGTTCGATACGGGCGACATCCTGCAGCGACACAAGCCGGCCGGTGGCTGTCGATTTTACAATGACATAGCGGAACTGCCGCACATCCGAGAAACGTCCGTCCGTTCGCACCGTATATTCGAACGCATTCTTGCCGGTGACGGGCGGGGCGCCGATCTTGCCGCCCGATACCTGGACGTTCTGGTCTCTCAACGCGGCGACGACATCATCGGATGTCATCCCGTAGGCAGAGAGCTTTTCCGGATCCAGCCAGATTCGCATCGAATACTGGCGCTCGCCGAAGAGCTGCACGTCGCCGACACCGTCAAGGCGCACGAGAACGTCGCGGATGCGATTGCGGGCGTAGTTCGAGACGTAGAGCTGGTCATAGCGGTGCGACGGCGACAGTAGATGCACCACCATCATCAGGTCAGGCGAGCTTTTATCGGTGGTCACGCCGAGCCGCTGGACTTCATCGGGAAGGCGGGGCAGGGCGATGGAAACGCGGTTCTGCACAAGCACCTGAACCTTGTCGAGATCGGTGCCGAGCTTGAAGGTGATCGTCAGCGACATGGCGCCATCGGCGCTGGAGTAGGAAGACATATAAAGCATGTCTTCGACGCCGTTGATCTGCTGTTCGAGCGGGGTCGAAACCGTGTCGGCGATCGTCTGCGGATCGGCGCCCGGATAGGAGGTGCGCACGACGATGGTCGGAGGTGCGATCTCCGGATATTGGGAGACCGGCAATTGCGTGTAGGCAATGCTGCCGACGACGAGAAGAACAATGGAGATGACGGCCGCAAAGATCGGCCGGTCCACGAAGAAATGGGCAAATCTCATTGGCCGCTCTCCGCGCCGGCGGTTTCCGGCGGAGCGTCCGTCCGCTCCTTCGGCAATTCGGTCATCTGAGGCGTGACCTTTGCGCCGGGCCGAGCGCGTATCAGGCCATTGACGATGATCGTCTCGGTGCCGTCGAGGCCCTCGCGAATGACGCGGTAGCCATAGAGCCGCGGGCCGGGCCTCACGGGCTTGGTCGAAACCGTGCCATCGGCGCCGACGACGTAAACGACACGCTCGTTCTGGTCAGAGCCGATTGCCTCGTCGGGGACGAGAATGGCCTGATAGGTGTTGGAGGCTTCGACCTGAATGCGGCCGAAGAGGCCGGGCTGAAGGATGAGATCAGGGTTGGGGAAGCGGGCACGCAGACGAATGGTGCCGCTCTCATTGTCGATCCGGTTCTCGGCGAAATCGAGTTTTCCCTTGAATGGCTTGGCATTGGGATCCGAGATCGTGACTGTCACATCCAGTCCGCCGCCGCCCTGCTGGAGAGCCTTGCCCAGTTTGCGCGCCGTGTCGGCGAAGTTCAGCAGGCGGCGCTCGTCGACATCGAAATAGAAATCGATCGGATCGAGTGAGACGATCGTCGTGAGCACGGTCTGATCTGTCTGCACGAGGTTGCCGGCAGAGATCAGGCGCCGGTCGATGCGGCCGCTAAGCGGCGCGGTGATCTCCGTATATTCCATGTCGAGAGCCGCGCGATCGGCTGCAGCCTGCGCACCGCGGACATTGGCCTGGGCTGAATCGAATTCGCGGCGGCGATCGTCGAGCGTCTGCGCCGACTGGCTGCCGCTCGAAGCAAGCGACTGGGCGCGCTTATATTGCGCGTCGGCAAAGACCAGAGCCGATTTCGACGCTTCGAGCGCGGCATTCGCCTGATTGAGTGCGGTGACAAACGGGCGCTGATCGATGACGAAGAGGCGGTCGCCCTGTTTCACCAGTGCCCCGTCGGTGAAGTCGATCTCCTGCAGGTAACCCCCGACGCGCGAGCGGACGGATACTTCATCGACAGGCTCGAAACGGCCGATGAACTCATCATTGTCGACCACATCGCGCACGACAGGCTTGGCAACGGTGACGGGCGGGGGAGCAGGCGCCTGCTGCGCCTCGGCAATAAGCGGCAGGAAGGCCGCGAAGCAGCCGAGCGCCAGTGTCTGTCGAAGTGAATAAGCCATTCCGGTCCCCCTTGCGGGCGGCCCAATGCGGCCGCCTGAACCTATGCCTGAGATAAGCTGTTCATACCTGCTGGAACGAAAGCACGAGCCTTCGTCCTAAGTCCGAATTCTACTCATGCTTGGCTGCCGGGAAGATGACAGGTGCAAGCCAGCACCTCGAAATCAACCGGAGGAAGAAAATCCTGCTTCTCCCTAACTCTATGAAGGCAGACTATAAACGGGAGAATCCAAAAATTGCAAATGCCAATTGATTGCATTGATTTGGAGTTCCGCAAACCCCCGGCATTTCCGCCGATGCCTCGCTTTATCACTATGCTGAGACGAGTTTCGGCCGCTGCTTGAATCTTTCGAAAGACCGATCGAAGGCTTTCTTTAGTGCGGGCTGCGGCATTTTGGCCGCAGGTGCGGAATCTTGAGGTTGCATCCTTGTGCGCCGCATATGCTCAATATATCTACCAACATCATAAGGATGCTTATTACTAGCCGGCGAAGGTATATGACCAACAATCCGACACTCGGTTTTCTTCTGCACGACGTGGCCCGTCTGCTTCGCAAGCGGTTTGAGCAGCGCGCAAAGGACCTTGGGCTGACGCGGTCTCAGTGGCAGACGCTTGCCTATCTCGCCAATAATGAGGGCATCCATCAGAGTGGGCTTGCCGAAATCCTCGAAATCGAGCCGATCACGCTGGTCCGCATCCTCGACAAGCTTGCCGAGCGCGGCCTGATCGAACGCCGCCAGCATCCGACAGACCGGCGCATCTGGCTGCTCTACATGCGCGAGGAAGCCCATCCGATTCTCGCCGAAATGCGAGAGATCGGCGACGTGACGCGCGGCGAAGCATTGGAAAGCGTCACGCCCGAACAGCGCGACCAGCTTTTCCACATCCTGTCCGTAATGAAGACGAACCTGGTGCAGGCGTGCCGGTCCCCGGTCGCCGAGAATGAGACGAAACATGGCTGACCAATCCTCCCTGCGTGTCGTGTCCGACGCGAACGCCAAGAACCCTGTCGAAGAAAAAGACATTCCCCAACAACCGGAAACGGTGGCTGAGGCGCCTTCATCCAATTCAGCGCCTGCGGCTGCCGCGGTGGCTGCGCCTGGCGGCAACAAGGTCCGCCGCCGGCGCAGCTTCACCCGACCCGTCCTCTTTGCCCTGCTGCCGGTGGCGCTCGTCGTTGGCGGCTACTATTACGTCAACGGCGGTCAGATCATGTCGACCGACAATGCCTATATCCAGGCGGACATGGTGGGCATCACGACCGACGTTTCCGGTCTCGTCGAGCAGATCAACGTGCATGAGAACGAGCAGGTCAATGCGGGACAGGTACTTTTCAGCCTGCGCTCGGATTCCTTCAAGATCGCGCTCGATGGCGCCAAGGCGCAGCTCGGCGCGCAGCGCAACCAGATCATGAACCTCAAGGCCAGCTATCAGCAGTCGCTCGCCGAAATCACACAGGCTGAAGCCGATCTGCCCTATTACCAGGATCAGTTCGACCGGCAGCAAAATCTCGTCAACAACGGCAGCGCGACACAGTCGGCCTATGACGAAGCCAAGCACAATCTCGAGGCCGCGCAGCAGAAGGTTTCCGTCGCCAAGGCGGAAGCCGCAACGACGCTTGCCCAGCTCGGCGGCAATGCCGAACAGCCGGTCGAGGAAAACCCGCTGTACCTGCAGGCCAAATCGCAGGTCGACAACGCTCAGCGCGAGCTCGACCACAGCGTCGTCAAGGCGCCCTTCGACGGCATCGTGACCAACGTCAACGCGCTGCAGGTCGGCTCCTACCTCCAGGCTTCGCAGCAGGCCTTCTCGCTAGTGTCGACCTCGCATCTGTGGATCGCAGCAAGCCCGAAGGAAACCGAACTCACCTACATCAAGCCTGGTCAGTCGGTCGAAATCTACGTCGACACTTATCCGGGCGTCATGTGGAAGGGCAAGGTTGAGAGCATCAGCCCGGCGTCGGGTTCTTCCTTCTCGCTGCTGCCGGCACAGAATACGACCGGCAACTGGGTAAAGGTCGTACAGCGCATTCCGATGCGCGTCAGCATCGACGACTCTCAAGGCAAGCCGCCGCTTCGCGTCGGCATGAGTACGGTGGTCGATGTCGATACCGGCCATGCGCGGGGCCTGCCTGATTTCGTCAACAACCTTTTGGGCCACGGCAACAGCCACGAGTAACGGCCATGAGCACTGCTCCTGCATCACCGGCAACCCCGGTTGCCAATCGCGGCGCGATCACGGCCTGTGTCATCCTAGCCGTCATCATGCAGGCGCTGGATACGACGATCGCCAACGTGGCGCTGCCCTATATCCAGGGCAGCGTTTCGGCCTCCGCCGACCAGATCAATTGGGTTTTGACCTCCTACATCGTCGCGGCCGCGATCATGACGCCGCCGTCGGGCTTTCTTGCCGCCAAGTTCGGCCGCAAGCGCGTGCTGTTGACGGCGATCGTCGGCTTCGTCGTCGCCTCCGTGCTTTGCGGTCTGGCGCAGTCGCTGCCGCAGATCGTTGCCTTCCGCCTGCTGCAGGGCCTGTTCGGCGCTTCGCTGGTTCCGCTTTCCCAGGGCATCCTTCTCGACATCTATTCCGTCGAGGAGCGCGGCTCGGCCATGGCCCTATTCGGCGTCTCGGTCATGGTCGGGCCGGTTCTGGGTCCTGTCATCGGCGGCTGGCTGACCGACAATATCAGCTGGCGCTGGGTCTTTTACATCAACATTCCGATCGGCGCGCTCGCCTTTGCCGGCATCGTCATATTCGTCTCGGAGACGAAGAGGGATGCGCTCGCCAAACTGGATTGGTTCGGCTTCGGGATGATGAGCCTGTTTATCGCTTCGCTGCAGCTTTTCCTCGACCGCGGCGAGCAGCTCGACTGGTTTTCCTCCGGTGAGATCATGATCGAAGCGATCATCTGCGCCGCGGCCTTCTATCTGCTCCTGGTGCATACGCTGACGGCGGAGAAATCCTTCGTCAATCCGCGGCTGTTCCTCGACCAGAATTTCACAGTCAGCATGATATTCATCTTCGTGATCGGCATCACCTATCTCGCCTCGCTGGCGCTGATGACGCCGTATCTGCAGACGTTGATGGGCTATCCAGTCATCACCGCGGGCATCGTCATGGGACCGCGCGGCCTCGGCACCATGCTCTGCATGTTCATCGTCGGCCGGCTGATCGGCAAGGTGGACACGCGCTGGCTGCTGCTGCTCGGTCTCGGCCTGACGGCCTGGGCGATGTACGACATGACCGGCTGGACGCCTGATGTGTCGCAGTGGACGATCGTGTCGGTCGGCTTCGTCCAGGGTGCCGGCCTCGGTTTCCTCTTCGTGCCGCTGACGACAATTGCCTTTGCGACGCTGCCAGCCCAGATGCGCGGCGACGGAACGGGCCTTTACAATCTGTCGCGTAACATTGGCTCCTCGGTCGGCATCTCAATCGTCTCGGCGCTGATCGTCGAGAACACGCAGAGCAATCACGAGTCGATCGCGGCCTATGTGACGCCGTTCAACCACGCCTTCAATGCGACGGCGGCGCAGGGCCTGAGTCCTTTGACGGCGATCGGCCGTGCGGCGCTCAATGACGTCATCACGCTGCAGTCGACCATCATCGCCTATATGGACGACTTCAAACTGCTGATGCTGATGTCGCTTGCCGTCATGCCGCTGGTGCTGCTGCTTCGCAAGCCGAAGGCCGCGCCGGCCGTGGACCACAGCGCCGTTATGGAATGACAGTGAAGGTCCGCCATTAGCGGAACGGCTTGCTCAGATATCGCGATCCCTGAATGCCGAAGCGCCACGGTGCTTCGGCATTTTTCGTGATGCCTATGCGCTTGCCTGAGACGATTGGTACGGGCGCAGACGGTGAGATCGCGTAAGGCGGCTTGTCGAGCGTCCGGTCGTTGATGGCTATATCGATGCCGAGTGCCTGGCAGAGCTTGCCGGGGCCGCTGCAGAGTTGCGCCAGCGCATCGGTGCCACGCCGCTCCATCATGGCCGGCAAGCCGATTTCCGGCTCCAGGGCACGGATCAGTACCGCCGAGCCCGGTGAGCAGACGAAGTTCAGGCACCAGTACATGCCGTAGATGCGGTAAATATAGACATTGCCCGGACGGCCATACATAGCGCCGTTGCGCTTGGTCGGGCCGCGGAAACTGTGGGAGGCCGGGTCGTCAGGGTAATAGGCTTCCGTCTCGGTGATCCGCCCGCCGGCATCATTGACTGTGAGGTGGCAGCCGAGCAGGTCGCGGGCGACCTCGATCGCATCACGTTCAAAGAAATGGCGCAGGCTTTCCCCGGCAAGCGGGCCGGCGCCGATCGCGCCATTGATCATGTCGGTTGTCATGAAGAGTGCCGATAACATCCTCTTTGCTCATCCACCACCCGGAACAATGATTTGCCGGCTGGCGTTTGGAACACAAGCCAACAATTGCAGGGAGATGGATCATGGATGATCTCAAGCTCTATCGGCTGGTGCCTATCGCTGCTCCTGATGATTCCAACTGGGATCTTGCGCCATCCCATGGTGTGGTCGTCGTTGCCGCGCTGACACCTGGCGATGCACGCCTGGTTGCTTCGGAAGCCGAGCTCGATTTCCTGGAAATCGATGGTTCGCCGGCGGAGGACAAGTCGACAAAGAATGCGAGCGCGTTCCGCAACGAAAGGCTCTATACCGTCATCGAAGAAGCGGCGCGCACTGATATCATCGAGCGCGGCGTTGTGCGCGGAGAGGTCCGCGTCGACAATATCATCTCGACGCAGATCTAGTGGCCGGCATTGGGATCGCGTATCGAAATCGACGAACTGGTGACGGAAACCGGATCGCTGGCCGGGAAGGAATCTTCCAGGCCTTTCTGCAACTCTTCTTCAAGGACCGCTGCATCCTTGCTGCGGGCGCCGTCACCGTGAATGGGTTCGAATGCGGAAGAAAGCAATGCTTTTGCCCTAGCGATGGCGTTTTCGTGCGTGAGATCGGGGGCGTTGCGCAGCGTGACTGCAATCCTGTCTTCACCCTCGTTGCCGAACTCGACGACGAAGCCCTCATCCGTCTGGTAAACCATGGTGTCGCTGAGTGCCATGTCCGTTCCTCCGAAAACGCTAATATGAGTGAACCGTGTTTTCGGCGGTTTGTCGAGCAAAGACCTTCACCAGCCAATCGACGAAGACGCGCACGCGCGGCGAAAGCTGGCGGTTTCGCGGATAAAGCAGCGATACCGGCGTCTGCGTGAGCGGAAAATCGGCGAGCACTTCGACAAGAGTGCCGGCGGCAAGATCATGCTCGGCGTGATAGCGTGGGATCTGGATCATGCCGAGACCCATGCGGGCGGCGGAAATGTAGCTCTCGGCGGCGTTGACGGTCACGGTTGCGGGAATGGTGATGTTGCGGACGCTGCCATCGACGATGAATTCCAGCGGCAGCGGGCCGGCGCTGCCTGTCGCGCGGAAGCCGACCATGCGATGCGTATCCAGCTTCTCGGGATGCTCGGGCTGACCGAAAGCAGCGATATAGGACGGCGAGGCGAGGGTAATCTCATCCAGCATCGCGACACGCCGGGCGACCATGTCGCTGTCCTGCGGCACGCCGACGCGCAGCACACAATCGATACCCTCACGCACCAGATCCACCAGCCGGTCGCCCTCACTCATATAGAACTCGATATCGGGATAGGCCTCCAGGAAGGATGGCAGGCTCGGCAGCACGAAATGCCGGGCAAGCGTGCCATGAACGTCGACCCGCAGCAGCCCTTTCGGCTTGGCGCCGGCAAAGGCGCCTTCGGCATCTTCGATGTCGGCGAGGATCGACAGGCAGCGCTGATAATAGGCCTCGCCGTCGAGCGTCGGGCTGACATGGCGCGTCGTGCGCTGGAGCAGACGCACGCCAAGGCGCGCCTCCAACTGCTTGACCGCATCTGTCACCGTCGAGCGCGGCAGGCCGGTATCTTCTGCGGCAAGCGTGAAGCTGCGACGCTCCACGACGCGGGAAAAGACCCGCATGGCATCGAATCTGTCCATCTTATTTGTTCGTATTTCCCGGATAGTGATGCCGAATAATGGCTGATTATCCGCAAAGTGGAAAGGGGCATCTTCTCCTCATCGAAAAGGCGTTGCGGCGCCGAACCAAAGGAGAAGAACATGCCTTCCAATCAAAACAAGGTCGCTCTCGTTACCGGTGCTTCCCGCGGCATCGGTGCTTCGATCGCTGAACGTCTCGCAAAGGACGGTTTCACCGTCGTCATCAACTATTCAGGCAATGCGGCACTTGCCGAAGAACTGGCCCAGAAGATCGAAAAGGCCGGCGGCAAGGCGCTGACGGCGCAGGCCGATGTTGCCGATGCCGAGGCCGTGCGCCGTATGTTCGACGCTGCAGAAGCAGCCTTCGGCGGTGTCGACGTCCTTGTCAATAATGCCGGCATCATGCTGCTTTCCCGCCTTGCCGATGTCGACGACGCTACGTTCGACCGCCAGATCAGCGTCAACCTCAAGGGTACGTTCAACACGCTGCGCGAGGCTGCCAAGCGTCTGCATGACGGTGGCCGGGTCATCAACTTCTCGAGCTCGGTCGTCGGCCTGAAGCCGGAAACCTACAGCGTCTATGCTGCCACGAAGGCTGCCGTCGAGACGATGAGCGCTATCATGTCGAAGGAAATGCGCGGCCGCCAGATTACCGTCAATTCGGTCGCTCCCGGCCCGACAGGCACCGACCTCTTTCTCAGCGGCAAGTCCGACGAGCTGATCGATCGCCTTGCCAAGGCAAACCCGCTCGAACGCCTCGGCACGCCTGAGGATATAGCAGGCGTCGTTGCCTTCCTCGCCAGTCCCGACGGCGCATGGATCAACGGTCAGGTGCTGCGCGCCAATGGCGGCATGGTCTGACGCAGGTTTCGTGGCGGTGTTGCGCCGCCACGCTCTCCGCTCGCATTCTTTCAACCAACCCCACTCTCACACAAGGAATAGGATCATGAGCAAGCAAGTCATCGTCGTCACCGGCGCTTCCAGCGGCTTCGGCGCTCTTACCGCCCGCGCTCTCGCCAAGGCCGGCCATACCGTTTATGCCTCGATGCGCGAAACCGAAGGCCGCAACCGGCCGCAGGTCGAGGCCGTCGAAGCCTTCTCCAAGGAAAATGGCGTCGATCTGAAGGCTGTCGAACTGGATGTCGCCTCCGATGCTTCCGTAGAAGCTGGTATCGCCAGAGTGATCGCTGCCGAGGGCCATATCGACACGATCATCCACAATGCCGGCCATATGTCCTTCGGACCGGCCGAAGCCTTCACGCCGGAGCAATATGCCGAGCTTTTCGATATCAACGTGCTTTCGACCCAGCGCGTGAACCGCGCAGTGCTTCCGCATTTGCGCAAGCAGGGGCAGGGCCTAGTCGTCTGGGTCTCCTCCTCGAGCGCGCGCGGCGGCACACCTCCCTATCTTGCTCCTTATTTCGCCGCCAAGGCCGCCATGGACTCGCTTGCCGTCTCCTATGCCAGTGAACTGACCCGCTGGGGCATCGAAACGACGATCATCGTTCCCGGCGCCTTCACCAAGGGCACGAACCACTTCGCCCATTCCGGCTCGCCTGCCGATACGGCCCGCGCTGCTGAATACAACGAAGGTCCCTACAAAGGCCTGCCGGAATTGGCGTTGAAGGGTCTTGCCTCGCTCGAACCTGCCGATGCTGATGCCGCTTCCGTTGCGACTGCGATTGTCGATGTGGTGAATATGCCTTTCGGCAACCGGCCGTTCCGCACCCATATCGACCCGTCGGAAGACGGTGCGGAAATCGTCAACGGCGTTGCCGATCGTGTCCGGGCCGAACTCTTCCGCCGCATTGGCATCGAGGATCTGCTGAAGCCTGCTATCAAGAGATAACCGCCTGTCGCAAAGTTGTGAACGGTCTCCTGAGTACAGCCCCTTACTATCCGGCTAAGCGCACCTATATCAGGATAGACGGACGCGGGTGGCACACCGCCGCCAGCGTCCTGACCTCCACTCCAGGGCCTGCCGCGCCTTTCCTGCGGTGTGACAGGCCTTCAGTTCAAGACATCAGATCAAGGCCCGTGACGGTTATCCCTCCCATCACGGGCCGCTTTCTTTTGTAAGTGGGCGTTTTCAGCGGGCGTTGAGATTCACATCCGCCAGCAATTTCACCAGCCAGTCGACGAAGACACGAACCTTGTTGCTGAGGTGCCGGTTCGGCGGATAGACGACGTAGAGCGGCAGCGACTCACGCGTCCATTCCTTCAGGGTCTGAACCAGCTCGCCTTTTGCCAGTGGTTCACGTGCCATGAAGATCGGAATCTGGGCGAGGCCGAGGCCGGCAAGAGCCGCGGTCATGTAAGTGCGGCTGTCATTGACGGAGACAATGTAGCGTGGATTGACCTCGACAACCTCATTGTCCTTGCGAAATTCGAAAGGCACCGTGCGATTGTTCTGGGCGCGGAAATAATTGACGGAATAATGTTCCGTTTCAAGCTCTTCCGGCCGCTGTGGCAGGCCGAATTTCTCGACATAAAGAGGCGCAACGCAGGTGATCATTTCGATCTCGGAAACGCGTCTGGCGATCAGCGACTGGTCGGCCGGCGTGCCGGCACGCAGCGCACAGTCGACGTTTTCGGCGAGATAGTCGACAGTGCGGTCGCCGACTCCGAGATCGATGCGGATGTCGGGGTAACGCTGGTAGAAATCGCAAAGCGCCGGCACGATGATGGAGTCGGCAAAGGCACCGGCCATCTCGACCCGCAACCGTCCCGTCGGCAGGCTCTGAGAGTTTGAAAGACTGCCGTCCAGTTCCTCAAGTTCGGAAATGATCTGTGCGGCGCGTTCGTAGTAAAGGGCACCGTCCGTCGTGACCATCACCCGGCGCGTCGTGCGGTTGAGAAGCTTGGTGCGCAGATGCGCTTCCAGCCCCTGAATGAGATTGGTCACCGTCGCCTTGGGCATGGCGAGCATGTCGGCGGCGCGGGTGAAATTGCCCGTCTCCACCACGCGGATGAAGACGCGCATTGCCGAGAGCTGATCCATCGGTT
>Ga0102588_1000217_pt1 | contig 77513 bp, 68 predicted proteins | sample AraplaMF_Col_mMS_FD_76854 | JGI IMG/M metagenome (GOLD analysis project Ga0102588, IMG submission 76854) | Arabidopsis root microbial communities from the University of North Carolina, USA - plate scrape MF_Col_mMS (SPADES assembly) (version 2) | ecosystem: Host-associated > Plants > Roots >...
GCCGATCATGGTGTGGAACGTGCGCCGCGCCAACGCCGAACTGAAGGGGCGCTGAGATGACCACCACTGCACGCTACTTCAAGATCGGACCCGCCCGTCTTTTCGTCCATTTCTGCGTTCTCGTCATTGTCATCGTCTGGCTCGTGCCCACACTCGGCATCTTCGTCAGCGCGCTGCGCGACAGGGACCAGATCACGGTTTCCGGCTGGTGGACCGCCTTTGCCGGCTCCACCCAGACGGTGGCCGCACGCCTCGGCACGCCCGACCAGCAGAAGCAGGAAGGCGATATCTACGTCATCACGGGCAATGTACTGGCCGACCAGCCTGGCCGCTCGGTCAAGGCCTTCGGCGTGCGTGTGCAGCAGCCTTCGGCCTTCGAAGCCGGTCAGACTGCCGATCTTGGCGACGGCGCAAGCTTGCTCATCAACAGCGATGGCAGCTATCGTTACATGAAGAATGTCGCCTTCGCGCCCGACGAACGCCCACGCCGCATCTATGTCGCGGCATCGGCTCCGCCGGAATTCACGCTGGCGAACTATAAGACCGTTCTGACGAGCGAGGGCATCGGCCAGTCCTTCATCAACTCTCTGACGGTGACCATTCCGGCGACCATCATCCCGATCCTGATTGCAGCCTTCGCCGCCTATGCTCTGAGTTGGATGGAATTCCCCGGCCGCGCGCTGCTGATTGCACTCGTCGTCGGCCTTATCGTCGTGCCGCTGCAGATGTCCCTCATTCCGCTCTTGCGTCTCTATAACGAGATCGGCACCGCGATCGGCCAGCCGTCGAAGACCTATCCCGGCATCTGGCTGGCGCACACGGCTTTCGGCATGCCGCTCGCCATCTACCTCCTGCGGGCCTATATTGCCGGCCTGCCCAAGGAGATCATCGAATCCGCGCGCGTCGATGGCGCCAGCGACTTCGAGATCTTCACCCGCATCGTTTTGCCTCTGTCCTTCCCCGCGCTCGCATCCTTCGCGATCTTCCAGTTCCTGTGGGTGTGGAACGACCTGCTTGTGGCCATGGTCTTCCTCGGCACCGACAAGGACCACCTCGTGCTGACCGGAGCGCTGAATGCGCTGCTCGGCTCGCGCGGCGGCAACTGGGAAATCCTGACGGCGTCAGCCTTCGTCACCATCATCATCCCGCTGCTCGTCTTCTTTTCGCTGCAGCGTTATCTGGTGCGCGGCCTGCTGGCTGGGTCGGTCAAGGGAGGCTGATCCATCCCAAGACGTAATTTCAAACAGGATATTCCATGAGTGTGGCTTCCCAATCCATTCTGACCGCCGACAAGGACTGGTGGCGCGGCGCGGTGATCTATCAGATCTATCCGCGCTCCTACCAGGATTCGAACGGCGACGGCATCGGCGACCTCAAGGGCATTACCGCCCGCCTGCCGCATATCGCAAGCCTCGGTGCCGACGCGATCTGGATTTCGCCCTTCTTCACCTCGCCGATGCGCGATTTCGGCTACGACGTTTCGGACTACGAAAACGTCGATGCGATCTTCGGCACGCTTGTCGATTTCGACACGCTGATTGCTGAAGCCCACCGTCTGGGCATCCGCGTGATGATCGACCTCGTCATCTCGCATTCGTCCGACCAGCATCCATGGTTCGTCGAAAGCCGCTCGAGCAAGACCAATGCCAAGGCCGATTGGTATGTCTGGGCCGACGCCAAGCCGGATGGCACGCCGCCGAACAACTGGCTGTCGATCTTCGGCGGTTCGGCATGGGCGTGGGATCCGACGCGCATGCAATATTACATGCACAACTTCCTGACCTCGCAGCCGGACATGAACCTGCACAATCCGGACGTTCAGGATCGCCTGCTTGATGTCGTCCGTTTCTGGTTGAAGCGCGGCGTCGATGGCTTCCGCCTCGATACGATCAACTTCTATTTTCACGACAAGCTCCTGCGCGACAATCCGGCGCTCGCTCCGGAACGCCGCAATGCATCGACGGCTCCGGCCGTGAACCCCTATAACTTCCAGGAGCATCTCTACGATAAGAACCGCCCTGAGAACCTCGAATTCCTGAAGCGCTTCCGCGCGGTTCTCGAGGAGTTTCCGGCAATCGCCGCGGTCGGCGAAGTCGGTGACAGTCAGCGCGGTCTGGAAATCGTCGGCGAATATACGTCCGGCAACGACAAGATGCACATGTGCTACGCCTTCGAATTCCTGGCGCCCGATCCGCTTTCGCCGGAGCGCGTCGAGGAAGTTATGAAGGATTTCGGTGCGGCGGCTCCCGATGGCTGGGCCTGCTGGGCCTTTTCCAACCATGATGTCATGCGCCATGTCAGCCGTTGGGGTTCGCTGGTCGCCGACCACGACGCCTTTGCCAAGCTTTATGCCTCGCTGCTGATGACGTTGCGCGGTTCGGTCTGCCTCTATCAGGGCGAGGAGTTGGCACTTACGGAGGCTGATCTCGCCTATCAGGATCTGCAGGACCCCTACGGCATCCAGTTCTGGCCCGAATTCAAGGGCCGTGACGGCTGCCGTACTCCGATGGTATGGGACAGCCAGGTCGCCCAGGGCGGTTTCTCGACGGTGAAGCCCTGGCTGCCGGTGCCGGTCGAGCACATCCTGCGCGCCGTCAGCGTGCAGCAGGGCGACGAGAACTCCGTGCTGGAGCACTACCGCCGCTTCATCGCCTTCCGCAAGCAGTACCCGGCTTTCGCCAAGGGCGAGATCGAGTTCGAGGATCCGCAGGACGACGCGCTGGTCTTCACCCGCGAATACGGCAACGAGACACTGCTCTGCATCTTCAACATGGGGCCGACGGAAACCAATGTGACGCTGCCGGCGGGCGAATGGCAGGCTCTGGCGGGCCACGGCTTTACCAGCAACAACTACGGCGACAAGATCGATATTCCGGCCTGGGGGGCGTATTTCGCCCGCCTCGCTTAAGGATCAGGAGGGGAGAGGAAAATGACTGGACTGACGCTTAAGGATATCCGCAAATCCTATGGCTCCGTGGATGTGCTCCACGGCATCGACCTGGAAATCAACCAGGGCGAATTCATCGTTTTCGTCGGCCCCTCCGGCTGCGGCAAGTCTACGCTTCTGCGGATGATCGCCGGCTTGGAGAACATCACGGGCGGAGAGATGTATATCGACGGCATGCTCGTCAATGACGTGCCGCCGTCGAAGCGCGGCATCGCCATGGTGTTCCAGTCCTACGCGCTCTATCCGCACATGACGGTCTTCGACAACATGGCCTTCGGCATGAAGATCGCGGGCGAAAGCAAGCAGGAGATCGACCGTCGCGTCCGGGCAGCGGCAGATAGCCTGCAGCTCACCAAATATCTCGACCGCCTGCCCAAGGCGCTCTCCGGCGGCCAGCGGCAGCGCGTGGCGATCGGCCGAGCCATCTGCCGCAACCCGAAGGTCTTCCTCTTCGACGAGCCGCTGTCCAACCTCGATGCGGCACTGCGCGTCGCAACCCGCATCGAGATCGCCCGCCTGAACGAGCAGATGGCCGATACGACGATGATCTATGTCACGCACGACCAGGTTGAGGCGATGACGCTCGCTGATCGCATCGTCGTTCTCTCCGCCGGCAATATCGAGCAGGTGGGAGCGCCGCTGGAACTCTACGAACGCCCTGCAAACCTTTTCGTCGCCAAGTTCATCGGTTCTCCGGCCATGAACGTCATCCCCGCAACGATCACCGATGCCGGTGAGAACACGACGGTGACGCTGACTGGCGGAAAGTCTGTGACGCTCGATATTGCCACAGCGGCATCCGAGAAGGGCAAGCAGGCAAGCTTCGGCGTTCGCCCGGAGGATCTGCGCGTCGCAGGCCCCAACGAGGATTACCTGTTCGAGGGCGAAGTCTCGATCGTCGAGGCGCTCGGCGAAGTGACGCTTCTCTATATCGAGGGCCTGGTTCAGGGGGAGCCGATCATCGTCAAGCTGCCCGGCATCTATGACGTGAAGAGGGGCCAGAAGATGCATTTCGTCGCTGACAGGCAGAAGCTGCACCTCTTCAATGCCGAGGGTCATACCTACAGGAAATGACCATCCATTTTTGGTGGAATCCTTCTTCTTGAGGCTGTGGAGAGGGAGGATTCTCACTTTCTGTTAAACATGCGGTGCTAGCCTTTTTCCAATCAAGACTGAGGGAACCAGGGCCATGGCTGCATCCAATCCAACACCTCCGAAATCGCACTTCCTGGCCAAGGAAGAGTCTTTCATGTACGACCGTGAATCGCGGTTCAAAATGGAAGACACGATGAACGCCGCGCGCATCGAATATACGGAAAAGGGCGTCATGCATGCCGCCTCGCGCCGCTGCGATATCGTCCGTATATCGATGAGCAGCGCGATCCTCGCGATCCTCACGCAGTACACGCTGCCCAAGCAGTTCTATCTGGACATTCCGGATGCCCGCATCACCAAGGTGGGCTGCCTGCTGATGAAGACTTTCCCGAACAATACGATCGAAGTTCGTTTCCTGCGCCTGCTGACGCAGAAGGAACTGAACAAGATCTTCGTCTACAGCACGCATCCGGCTCACAAGGACTACGTCCTCGATATCCGCGCGTAACAGTCTCGCGTCTCGCTGGATATGAAAAACCCGCGGTTTTGAACTGACCCCCGAAGGTTGTTGTCCAACTTTAGGGGCAGTTCATTTCGGCCGCGGGTTTTTCCTTTGCATTGATGACGGGATGTCAGTGGGCGTGGAAGAGCACGCTGGCACCCTGGTCGGATGGGCCGACCGCATGGCGGAACGGCGCGAAGAGCTCGCGGCCCATGCCGAATTCATTGTCCGAGAGATCGATGGTCACAGGTTCGCGTTCGGCCATGTCGGCGGCATCGACGAGAACTTCAAGCGTGCCCCTGATCGCATCGAGACGGATGATGTCGCCATCCTTGATGCGGGCGATCGGGCCGCCGTCGACGGCTTCCGGCGTGACGTGGATCGCCGCCGGCACCTTGCCGGATGCGCCGGACATACGCCCGTCAGTCAACAGCGCCACGCGGAAGCCGCGGTCCTGCAGCACACCAAGCGGTGGTGTCAGCTTGTGTAGTTCCGGCATACCGTTGGCCTTCGGTCCTTGGAAGCGCACGACAGCGACGAAATCGCGGTTGAGCTTGCCCTCCTTGAAGGCGTCCTGCAGCTCCTGCTGGCTATGGAACACGATTGCCGGCGCCTCGATGATATGGCGCTCCGCCTTGACGGCGGAGATCTTGATGACCGCCTTGCCGAGATTGCCGCGCAGCATCTTCAAGCCGCCATTCGCCTGGAAGGGCGTCTCGATGCTGGCGAGCACCTTCGGGTCGTGGCTCTTTTCCGGCGAAGGCTGACGCACGACCGCGCCGTTTTCGCCGAGCTGTGCATCGACCGTATAGGCTTCGAGACCCTGGCCGAAGACGGTGCGCACGTCGTCATGCACGAGTCCCTGCTTCAACAGTTCCTTGATGAGGAAGCCCATGCCGCCGGCTGCCTGGAAATGATTCACGTCGGCAAGCCCGTTCGGATAGACGCGGGCAAGCAGCGGCACCAGTTCCGAAAGTTCGGCAATATCTTGCCAGGTCAGCACGATGCCGCCTGCGCGCGCCATGGCGACAAGGTGCATCGTGTGGTTCGTCGACCCACCCGTTGCATGCAGGCCGACGACGCCGTTGACAACAGAGCGTTCGTCGATCATCTCGCCCGCCGGCGTGAACTCGTTGCCGAGCGCGGTAATGGCGAGCGCCCGCTTCGCAGCTTCGCGGGTCAGCGCCTCGCGCAGCGGCGTCCCGGGGTTGATGAAGGAGGAGCCTGGCATATGGAAGCCCATGATCTCCATCAGCATCTGGTTGGAGTTGGCCGTGCCGTAGAAGGTGCACGTGCCGGGGCCGTGATAGGATTTGGATTCGGCTTCAAGCAGTTCGGCGCGGCCGACCTTGCCCTCGGCAAAGAGCTGGCGCACGCGCGACTTCTCGTCGTTCGGCAAGCCCGAAGTCATTGGCCCGGCCGGGATGAAGATCGCCGGCAGATGGCCGAAAGACAAGGCAGCGATGACGAGACCGGGCACGATCTTGTCACAGACGCCGAGGAAGAGGGCAGCATCGAACATGTTGTGAGACAGGCCCACACCGGCTGCCATGGCGATCAGGTCGCGCGAAAAGAGCGAAAGCTCCATGCCTGGCTGTCCCTGGGTGACGCCATCGCACATGGCCGGCACGCCGCCGGCGACCTGGGCAATACCGCCGGCCTGCGCTGCCGCCTCGCGGATGATCGCCGGATAGGTCTCGAACGGCTGGTGGGCCGAGAGCATATCGTTATAGGCGGTGATGATGCCGAGATTGGGCACGCGGTCGCCCGCAAGTGCATCCTTCTCGGCGGGGGAACAGACGGCGAAGCCGTGGGCGAGATTGGCGCAGCCGAGAACCGAACGGTTGACGCCTTGAGAGGCGGCAGCGCGCAGGCGCTCCAGATAGCGCTCGCGGGTCGGCTTCGAGCGTTCGACAATGCGATTCGTAATCGCAGCAATGCGTGCGTGAGCGGACATGGAAAATCCCTGCCTTGTTCTGGTTCGTCTGTATCTGTTCGCCGGCTCCGGCGGCCTGTCAGGCCGTATCAGGGAGCCCAGTAAATCTCGACCGGGGAAGTGGCCCGGCGCAGAATGGCGCGGATCGGCATCTCTGCCTCTTCGCCTGTACCTTCTGCCTTGGCGAGAACGTCTTTTTTGCCTTCGCCCTCAATGTGGAGAATGAGCAGTTTGGCATCTTCGAGAGCGGAGAAGGTGAAGGTCAGGCGCGGTTCGCCGGCCCCTTCCGCGTCCATGGTGATGATGCCACGCGGCGTCTTTGCGTCGAGCGCGACGCTCAGATTGTTGCCGCCCGGGAAGAATGAGGCCGTATGGCCGTCGCCGCCCATCCCGAGAATGACGACATCGAAGGGGATGCCGATCTCCGCACTCTTTGCCGTTGCAAGCTTTGCAGCTTCCTCGACGGAGGCCGCCGGCTGGTAAAGCGGCACGAAACGTGCCGGCTTCGCCTTGTTCTGGAGAAGATTGGCATCGACCAGCAGATGGTTCGAGCGCGGATTATCGGCGGCCACGAAGCGTTCGTCGACGAGCGTGATCGTCACCTTGCCCCAGTCGATATTGCGCGTCGAAAGCGCCTGAAAGAAGGCCTTCGGCGTGGAACCGCCGGAAACGGCGATGCTCGCTTCTCCGCGGGCTGCGATGGCTGCCGAAAGCGCTCCGGAAACCTTGTCTGCAAGGTTGGCGGCGAGTTCGGCGGCGTTGGCGAAGGAATGCAGTGTCGATGCCATATCTTCAGACCTCAGACTAGATGTCGTCGTGCCAGGTGCGGCCGTCGCGTTCGATGAGCGCGATGGCCTGGCTCGGACCCCAGGTGCCGGCCGTGTAGCCCTGCACCTGCTGGCCGGTCGATTCCCAACCCTTGAGGATCGGATCGACCCACTGCCATGCCGCTTCGACTTCGTCGCGGCGCATGAACAGCGTCTGGTTGGAGCGGATGACGTCCATCAGCAGACGTTCATAGGCGTCAGGATTGCGCACGTTGAAGGCCTGGGCGAAGCTCATGTCGAGCGAGACATTGCGCAGACGCATGCCGCCCGGACCCGGATCCTTGATCATCAGCGACTGCTTGACACCTTCATCCGGCTGCAGGCGGATGATCAGCTGGTTCTGGCTGATGCGGCCGGCGGCCTGATCGAAGATCGCGTGCGGGATCGGCTTGAAGGTGATGACGATTTCCGACATGCGCCCGGTAAGGCGCTTGCCGGTTCTGATATAGAAGGGAACACCTGCCCAGCGCCAGTTGTTGATCTCGGCCTTGATGGCGACGAAGGTTTCCGTGTTGGAAACACCGCCTTCGAGCTCTTCGAGATAGCCCTTGACCGGGCCGCTGCCGGAAGCGCCGGCGCGATACTGGCCGCGAACGGTCGCCTGCTCGACGTTGGAGGCGTTGATCGGCTTTAGTGCACGCAGCACTTTCAGCTTTTCGTCGCGAACGGCTTCCGAATCCATCGAGGAGGGGACCTCCATCGCGGTCAGGCAGAGGAGCTGCAGGATGTGGTTCTGCACCATGTCGCGCAGCGCGCCCGCCGTGTCGTAATAGCCGGCACGGCCTTCCAGGCCCACGGCTTCGGCAACAGTGATCTGCACGTGGTCAATGTAATTGGCATTCCACAACGGCTCGTAAAGCGCGTTGGCAAAGCGCAGCGCCATCAGGTTCTGCACCGTTTCCTTGCCGAGATAGTGGTCGATGCGGAAGATCTGCTCTTCCTTGAAGACGCGGCCGATATTGTCGTTGAGCTGCAGGGCCGAAGCAAGGTCGCGGCCGATCGGCTTTTCGACGACGATGCGGGTCGATTTGGTGATCAGCTTGTGCTCGTGGATCTTCTGCGAAATGTCGCCGAAGATGCCCGGAGCGACGGCGAGATAGAAGGCGCGAACGCGGTCCTTGCCGTCGTCGAGCAGCTTCTTCAGATGATCCCAACCGGTGTCGGTGCGGGCATCGACGGAAACGTAGTAGAGACGGGCGCAGAACTTCTCGACTTCGGCTTCGTCATATTCGCCCTTCTTCAGGTGCTCCTTGAGCGCGTCCTTGGCGAATTTGCGGTATTCCTCATGCGAAAGCGGACTGCGCGAAGCGCCGATGACGCGGGTCGGTTCCGAGAACTGGCCCTCGATCTGGCGGTGATACAGCGCAGGCAGAAGCTTGCGTTCGGCAAGGTCGCCGCTGCCGCCGAAGACGACATAATCAAAAGGATCAACGGGAATGATCTGGCTGCTCATGAGCTTGTCTCTCAATCAGGCTTGGTTGCGGCCGTTTTAATCTAATCGATTTAAAAAAGCCAGTGTGCGGTGCAATGAATCTGTCAGTCGTCGGTTTTAGAGCGAATTGCCTGGAGAGGAAATCCGCAATCGAACTAAAACTTGTCGCGGAGGGCGAACCACGACAAGGCAAGGAAAAGCAGTGGCGCCCGCATGCGCGCGCCGCCCGGAAAGGCAGGGATATCGAGCGCCTTGAAGAGATCGAGATCGGCCGATTTTCCCAGCACCATTTCTGCGTAGAGCTTGCCACAATAATTTGACAGCATGACGCCGTGGCCGGAATAACCGCCGATCGATGTGACACCAGGCATCACCTCGCGCACGAACGGCTGGCGCGGCATGGTGATACCGACCGAGCCGCCCCAGGCATGAGTAATCTCGATATCCTTCAGGCCAGGATAGATCTCGGCGATCTGCCGGCGGATATGCTGTGAAATGTCCCGCGGATTGTCCGAAGTATAGGCCTCGCGCCCGCCGAAGAGCAGCCGCCCGTCCTTCGACTTGCGGAAATAGCGCACCACGAACCGCGAATCCGCTACCGCCTCGCCGCCCGGTATCACATGGGGAAACCGCTCAAGCGGCACGGTCGCACCGATGAAGGAGCGAATCGGCATCACATGGCTTGCTGTGACCGGTTCCAGATTGCCGATATACCCGTTGCAGGCAATCAGCGCCCGGTTGGCGGTGATCGTGCCTCGTTCGGTCTCGATCATGACCTTGCCGCTGCCCTGGCTGATCGATTTCGCCTTCGTCATTTCGAAGATGTCTGCACCGGCATTGGCCGCCACCCTGCCAAGGCCGACCAGCAGCTTCAGCGGATGGATATGGCCAGTGCCGACGTCGCGAACGCCGCAGTAGAATCGTTTGGAGCCAAGGCGTTCCTGCGTCTCGTCACGGTCCATGAAACGCAGGTGCGGGTAGTCGTAGCGAAAGGCTGCGATTTCCGCATTCTCGTAATAGGCCCGCTTGTAGCTTTCCTTGTGGGAGACGTTGAGCTGGCCGGGCATATAGTCGATGTCGATCTGGTGCTCGGTCGCAAAATCCAGAAGATGTCGCTTGGCACCTTCGGCAAGGTCGAAGAGTGCCTTGGAACGCTCGTAACCGATCTTCTCCTCAAGCTCCTCCGGCCACCAGCGCTGGCCGGTGCCGAGCTGGCCGCCATTGCGCCCCGAGGCGCCGTCGCCAAGCCTGACGGCCTCGATGAGCGTTACCGAGACCCCCGCTCTGGCGAGATTATAGGCCGTCTGAAGGCCGGTATAGCCGCCGCCGATGATGGCGACGTCACATTGCCTTGAGCCGTCGAGCGCCGGATAATCCGGGCGCTCGTCAACTGTTGCCTGATACCAGGATACGCCGGGTGCGATGGGGCTCTGCCATGTCTCTTTCGTCATGGCGGTCCCTTATACGTTCAGAAGGAGGAATTCCCGCTCCCAGGGGCTGATCACCTGCATGAAGGTTTCGAATTCGCCCCGTTTTACGCCGGCATAAAGCCCGATGAACTCCGAGCCGAAGACTTCTTCGAAGGCCGGTTCGTCTTCCAGCAGCGCCACGGCTTCAAGAAGGCCGCGTGGCAGGTCGATCGAGCCTTCATTGGCCGCATCTTCGGTCGGCGCCGTCGGTTCGATTTCCTTCATGATGCCGAGCAGGCCTGAGGCCAGCGAGGCGGCAAGCGCGAGATAGGGATTGGCATCCGAACTCGGCAGGCGGTTTTCCACGCGCCGCGCCTGCGGATCGGAAACCGGCACCCGGAAGGCCGTCGTGCGGTTGTCGTAACCCCAGGCATTGTTGACCGGGCAGGACATGTCCGGCTGCAGACGCCGATAGGAATTCACATAGGGCGCCAGCATGGCAAGCGCACTCGGCACGTATTTCTGCATGCCGCCGATGAAGTGGAAGAACTCCTTCGATGCAGAACCGTCATTGTTCGAGAAGACGTTCTTGCCGGTGTTGATGTCCACCACGGACTGGTGGATATGCATCGCCGAACCCGGCTGGCCCTGCATCGGCTTGGCCATGAAGGTGGCGTAGATATCATGCTTCAGCGCCGCCTCGCGGATCGTGCGCTTGAAGAGGAATACCTGGTCGGCAAGTTCGATCGGATTGCCGTGACGGAGGTTGATTTCGAGTTGCGCCGGTCCTTCCTCGTGGATCAGCGTATCGATCTCGAGGCCCTGCTTTTCCGAGAAATGATAGATGTCGTCGATCAGTTCGTCGAACTCGTTGATGCCGGCGATCGAATAACCCTGGCCGCCGAGAATCGAACGACCCGAACGTCCCTTGGGCGGATGCAGCGGATAGTCCGGGTCGTCATTCGTGGCGACCAGGTAGAATTCGATTTCCGGCGCCACGATCGGCTTCCAACCGCGTTCGGCATAGAGGCTGAGAATGCGCTTCAATACGTTGCGCGGTGTATAGGGAACTTCCTGTCCGTCGGAGTTGACGATGTCGCAAATAACCTGCGCAGTCGGGTCGGTTTCCCAAGGCACCACGGATAGGGTGGAAAGGTCGGGCACGAGCTTCAGGTCGCTGTCGCGCGGCTCGTAGCGGAAGCTTTCGGTCTCCTCTGGATATTCGCCTGATATCGTGTGGCGGTAGATCGCCGAAGGCAGTGCGAGCGACGTGTTGGAGGTAAACTTGGAGGACGGCATCATCTTGCCGCGCGGCACGCCGGCAAGGTCCGGCGTGATGCATTCAATGTCTTCGATCCCGCGTGCCCTCAGCCACTGCGCCGCTTCCTTCCAATTCGCAACACCGCGCAGAGATCCGGGATCGGGAGGGGATTTCTTTGAGGCGGGTACGTTTCTGGCAGGCTTCAGCGTCGTCTTTTTTGGGGACATGACACACCGGTTTGTGTTGATCGTAACGCCATCATAACCGGAGTTTGGCAATTGGCGAGGGGGTGGAAGGCGTTGACATCGGCCCTTTGATGGAAAAAGAAGACGCGATTTCAGCAGGGAAAACGGATTTTGCAGCGCAAGAGCGATGTAATCGTCATCGGGGCGGGTGCCGCGGGCATGATGTGCGCCATTCGCGCCGGCCAGCGCGGCCGTTCTGTCACCGTGCTCGACCACGCCCGCGCGCCGGGTGAGAAGATCCGCATCTCCGGCGGCGGCCGTTGCAACTTCACCAATATCAACACCGGCCCGAAGAACTTCCTCTCCGCCAATCCGCATTTCTGCAAGTCGGCGCTTGCCCGTTTCACGCCGGCGGATTTCATCGCCATGGTCGATCGTCACCGGATCGCCTGGCATGAGAAGACGCTCGGGCAGCTCTTCTGCGACAACAGCGCCAAGGACATCATCTTCATGCTTCTCGACGAGATGCGCGCGGCGGGTGCCGCCTGGCATCTCGGCATCGAAATCTCGGGCGTGGAGAAGACTGAAAGCGGCTTCCGTGTCTCGACATCGGAAGGCCTCTTCGAAGCTTCCTCGCTCGTCATCGCAACCGGCGGAAAATCCATTCCCAAGATGGGGGCGACGGGCTTTGCTTATCGCATTGCCGAGCAGTTCGGTCTTGCTCTCACCGAAACGCGCCCCGGCCTCGTGCCCGTGACGCTCGACCCGATCCTGCTTGAAAGCATCGCGCCACTGTCAGGCATTTCCGCGCCAGCCGAGATCCGCCACGGAAAGACCTCCTTCCGCGAAGCCCTGCTCTTCACCCACCGCGGTCTCAGCGGCCCCGCCATCCTGCAGATTTCCTCTTACTGGCGGGAAGGCGATGCCATCACGATCGATATCGAACCAGATATCGATATCGCCGCCCATCTGAAGAAGGCCAAGCAGACGAACGGACGCCAGTCGGCGCAGACCGCACTCGGCGAAATCCTGCCGAAGCGCCTGGCGCAGTATATCGTCGAACGCGAGGCGATCGGCGGCAATATGGCCGACCTCTCCGACAAGCTGCTGACCCGGCTTGCCGACGCGGCGCAGAACTGGTCCGTCAGGCCCTCCGGTTCCGAAGGCTACCGCACGGCGGAAGTCACGCTCGGCGGCATCGACACGACGGCGCTCGATTCCCGCAGCATGCAGGCCAAGGCCGTTCCTGGTCTTTATTTCATCGGCGAATGCGTAGATGTGACCGGCTGGCTCGGCGGCTATAATTTCCAGTGGGCCTGGGCATCCGGTTTTGCGGCCGGTGAGACATTGTAAACGCTGATATTTATAGACGCGAAACCTTTTGGGCGATTCAAGACTTCTTAAGGTTGGCTGCGCCATCCTGTCTCAATGGCAGGTTGGCAAAGCCGTTCCTAAATTAAGCTTTACCGGCAAGCTGTTTTGTTGGATTGTTGTGTTCAGACAGAAGTGAGGTTTCGCAATGAACAGAAACACTCGACGCGCCCGCGCCATCGCAATCGCCCAGGCAAAGCCTGATGCAAAGCTCGTAACTCTGCGCTATCTGATGCTCGCCGCCGGCGCGACCGCCGCCAGCATTGCTGTTCTTCTTTCCCACTTCATCTGATCTTTCAGCAGCTGAAATGGAAGTTTTCGGTCTCGCGGCTGATTTGTCGCGGTTCGGCAGCGCGCAATTTGCAACTATTGCGCGGTATTGGCTAATCGAGTCTCACCGTTTATCCGAAAATTAACATCTAATCCGACACATTATAGACGAATATTTGGGTGTTTCCGGTCTTGCCGGAGATGAACTGGCAATGATTGCCGCCCGTTCAAGGGTTTTCCCAACTGTTAGTAGATCAGCTCGATATGCACCCGGCTGGCGCCCGAAGGCTGCCGGCGGGAGGAGTGGTGTATGAAAGGCACGGCGCGCCATGTTCATTGATAAGATTCTTTCTCGTTTCAAGATTCAGACCAAGGTTCTGATTTTTGTTCTGCCATTCGTCATCACCATTTCCGCCGTCGGTCTAACAGGTCTTTATGCCTCCGGTCTGCTGCAGGGCCGGATGGAGATTTCCAACAGCGTTCTCCAGTCGCTGAGCGGGTTCAAGGATCTCTACGCCTCGATGGACGACTTCCTGCAGACGACCAACGAGAAAGCGCGCGACAAGCTTCATGCCGATATCAAAACCCAGGGGCAGACGCTTGACGCCACCATGGCGCAGATCGGCGACAATGCCGGTCATGAAAACCTGCAGGCTGCCATCGAGGGTACGAACGACATTTCGGATACCGTCGGCAAGCTCTGGACCCTGCATGAGCAGGAAGTTGCCCTTCGTAAGCAGATCGATGACGCCCAGAAGGTGATGATCACTAACCGCTTCAACGTCAGCTACGACGCCAAGCAGCTGGAAGAAAACATCCGCACCGATGAAGGCAACGCGACGGCAACGCTGCGCGCTGCGGATCGTCTGCTGAAGGGCGGCGATACGCTCGCAGCCGCCATGAATGATTTCAACAAGGCGCAGACTTCGGCTGACAAGCTGAAGGTCGTGACCGATGCCCTGCCTGCTATCGTCAAGGCGCAGCGCATGATCGAAATTTCCGTGCCGCAGAACCAGAAGAGTATGACACAGTCGATGGCGCAGACCGTCAGCGACCTGAAGGTTCAGGCGGCGGCGCCGGAGGCCGGCACGGATGAGGGCGTTGCTAACCTTGGTCGTCTCGTTTCCCGCTTCCGCCAGATGTCGACATACACGCAGCTCACCGCCACGCAGATGATGCGCGCGGCAACGACGACTTTCGTGGAGCTCGACAGCCGCATCGCCCAGACCAACTCTGTGTTGGAGGATACACGGCGCCTTGAAAGCTCCATCTATTCGCTGCAGCTCGTGCTCGCCGATTTCAACGCCAAGCCGAACAAGGAAAATCGCGTTCGTCTGAACCAGGAAATCGCCACGCTCAACACCATGCTGAACACCCTTCAGGCCAGTGCCAAGGGCATGAATTTCGCCGGCGACATCGTTGACGCGATTGCGCCTGCTCTCGCTTCGATGGACAAGGGTGCGCAGAGCCTCGTCGATGTGATCAATCAGCGTACGACCGATTACGCCGCAGCGCGACAGCAGCTCGACGGCGTCTGGGGCCAGCTGACCAGCTTCGCAGAAGAGCAGAAGCAGACTGCCGGCACCGAGCGCGATCAGGCCAATAGCATCTCCGTCGGCACGACCGCGCTCGGCATTCTGGTCTCCATCGTCGGCGGCATTGCGCTGGTGCTGACGCTGCAGCGGCCGATCGCCCAGATCACCGCAGCCATGCGCCGCATCGCGGAAGGTGCGCTCGACACCAACATCTCCGGCGAGAAGCGTTCCGATGAAATCGGCGACATTGCCCGCGCGCTCGGCATCTTCAAGGAAAATGCCATCTCCAAGATCCGTATCGAGGAGCAGAGTGACGAAGAGCGTCAGGCCGCCGAGCACGAGCGCCAGCGCAACGATGCTGAAAAGCGCGAGATGGACAGGCAGATCGAATATGCCGTCAACCAGCTTGCCGCCGGTCTCGAGCGCATGTCTCAGGGCGATATCTCAACGACGATCGATACGCCCTTCATCGGTCGCCTCGAACAGCTCCGTCAGGATTTCAACGGCTCGATGATGCGCCTGCAGGCCACGATGAGCCAGATCCGCGACAACGTCCAAATGATCCAGGGCAATGGCAACCAGATGGCCCAGTCCGCCGAGGATCTCTCCAAGCGCACTGAGCAGCAGGCAGCATCGCTGGAAGAAACCGCCGCCGCCGTCGACCAGATCACCGTCACCGTCCGCTCGTCTGCCGAGCGCGCCAAGGATGCCGACCAGATCGTCCGTCAGGCCAAGCGCAGTGCCGATGACTCGGCTGTCGTCGTCAACAATGCGATCGACGCCATGGGACGCATCGAGGATGCGTCGCGCCAGATCGAGCAGATCATCGGCGTCATCGACGAGATCGCCTTCCAGACCAACCTCTTGGCACTCAATGCCGGCATCGAAGCCGCCCGTGCCGGTGAAGCCGGCAAGGGCTTCGCAGTCGTCGCCATGGAAGTCCGCGAGCTTGCCCAGCGCTCTGCCGCTGCCGCGCAGGAGATCAAGGGCCTCATTAACAAGTCGACGAACGAGGTCAATTCCGGTTCGCAGTTCGTACAGGAAACCGGAACGGTTCTCGCCAAGATCAGCGCCCAGATCGTCACGATCAGCCAGCACGTCGAAATGATCGCCCGCGCCAGCCACGACCAGTCGAGCGCGCTGCAGGGGGTCAATTCGACCGTCAACCAGATGGACCAGATGACCCAGCAGAATGCCGCGATGGTGGAAGAAACCACTGCCGCAAGCCGCGAGCTGGCAAACGAGGCGGACGCGCTGCTGCATCTCGTGCAGCAGTTCAAGATCGACGGCGGCAGCGACATGCACATCTACCGCGCCGCCTGATTCCAGCCTTCCATCCGCAATGCAAATGGCCCCATTTTCGGGACCATTTTTATTTGCCGATTAAAACATGCTAGGGTTGTGAAAAAAGAGGCAGATTGAAATTTTTCCGCCTTGATGACGGATGATGCACGCATGAAGTCATACTAGATTTGAAAAAAGACAAGAAAAATGGTCAGCGCGAACCCTGCGTTAAGAGAAAATTTTCCCTAACGCATTCTTATGAACGTCACAAAGGTTGTGTTCGCCAGAGGTTCCAGATGCGTTTCTTTTCGACATCCATCGTGCGGCAGATCGTTGCTATCACGCTGCTTCTGCTTGCGGTCAGCACCGCAGCGATTGTCGGCGTGACCTATTACAATCTCGGCAGCTATGTCATGGATAGCGCGGTATCCGACGCGAAGGATGCAAGCCGCTCGATGGCGGTTCTCTATGGCGCGAGCGATGCTGACGTCCGCATCGATCTGAAGGACAACGTTCTGTCCGGCGTCACCGAAGACAAGATCCCAGCCTTCGGCGACTATTCGCTTGTTGATCGCACGGCGCAATCGATCGCCGGCGTCGCCACCATCTTTGAAAAGCAGGGAGGCGATTACGTCCGCGTCTCTACCAATGTGAAGAAGGAAAATGGCGACCGTGCCGTCGGCACCAAGCTTGCCGCGGATCATCCCGCCCAGCCTGTGCTCGCACAGGGTAATGCCTATTACGGTCCGGCGGACCTGTTCAGCCGCAAGTTCATGACGGGTTATTTCCCGGTCAAGAATCCCTCGGGCGCCACAATCGGCATCCTCTTCATCGGCATACCCATGGAAGTTTATTACCAGCGTATGAACGAACTGCAGACGCTGGTTCTAAGTGTCGGCGCCGTGGTGATGCTGCTCGTCGGCGTGCTCGCTTTCTATGCAATCCGCCGTTCCGTCAGGCCGATGCAGGCATTGACATCAAGCGTGCGCGCCATTTCGTCGGGTGATCTCGTCAGCGCCGTCCCCTGCGTCGAAAAGAAGAACGAATTCGGCGACATCGGCCGTGCGCTCGCTCTCTTCCGCGACAGCGCGGCAGCCCGCCAGGAACTGGAAACGCAGGCTGCCGAACAGCGTGCCCTGAACGATGCCGAGCGCAGCCGCAACGATGCGGAGAAGCGCACGCTGGACGGCCAGATCGATTTTGCCGTCAATCAGCTTGCCGCCGGTCTCGGACGCCTGTCGCAGGGCGACGTCTCGCAGACCATCGAAACGCCTTTCGTCGGTCGGCTCGAACAGCTCCGCATGGACTTCAACACCTCGCTCCTGCGCCTCCAGGATACGCTCACGCGCATTCGGGCGAGCGCTGCTTCTATTCAACGCAACAGCGGTTCGGTTTCGGCCTCGGCTGACGAGCTCTCCAAGCGCACCGAATCCCAGGCCGCGAGCCTTGAGGAAACGGCAGCCGCCGTCGAAGAGATCACCGTCACAGTCCGCTCTTCCGCCGAGCGCGCGCACGAGGCAAACAATGTCGTCGCCGCAACCAAGCGGACGGCCGACAGTTCCGGTGCCGTCGTCAGTGACGCGGTCGCTGCGATGGGCCGCATCGAGGACGCCTCGCAGCGCATCGAACAGATCATCGTCGTCATCGACGATATCGCCTTCCAGACCAACCTGCTGGCGCTGAATGCCGGCGTCGAGGCAGCACGTGCCGGTGAGGCTGGCAAGGGCTTTGCCGTCGTCGCCCAGGAAGTGCGTGAGCTTGCCCAGCGCTCCGCAACCGCCGCCAAGGAAATCAAGGCGCTGATCGACCAGTCGACGCGCGAGGTCAATGCCGGTTCCGAACTTGTGCAGAAGACCGGCAGCGTGCTCGCCTCGATCAGCCATGAGATCATCGCGATCAGCGGTCACGTCGAAACCATCGCCACGGCAAGCCGTGACCAGTCGGCCGCCCTCCAGGATGTCAACAGCTCCGTCAACGCCATGGACCAGATGACCCAGAAGAATGCCTCCATGGTTGCCGAAGCCACGCAGGCAAGCCGCCAACTGGCGGAAGAGGCCGACATGCTGATGGCGCTCATCGAGCAGTTCCGCCTCGCCGAAGGCGCTGCCAGTCATGGCCGCGTGAGACAGGCGGCCTGATATTTGCATTCATTTCTGCCGGGCTGCACTTTCGTGTGCCCGGCGCCTCGATTTCTCGGCTCGGTTAGCCAGGCGGCAAATCGCACCAAGGGGCTGCTTGCGACCGTATTGTAAAACGCGTCTTCGTCTTTAATCCGGTCGCGTCTCGTTCGCTGCAGCAATCTTGCCCGCTGCATCCGGCCAGCAATGTCGGCGATCAGGAAACTTTCGATCATCGTGTTGTCCTTTCGTTTGTGGACATCAATTGATCTACACATCAAAAAATGCTTCTTAAACAGGCGAAATCCCATTATGTTTTTCACCCATGAAAAACAGTAATTGGGATTCCTATCAGCTTTTCCTTGAGGTTGCCCGCACTGGCGGCCTGACGGGCGCCAGCGCTACCACTGCTTTGAGCCCGGCTACGATCGGCCGGCGCATGCTTGATCTGGAGCAGGAACTAGGCCGCACGCTCTTTCACCGCAGCCAGACAGGCTACCGCCTGACATCGGATGGGCAGACCCTCGTCGATCATCTGCAGGAGATGGAGGCGGCCGCCCGCAAGGTCGAGGCATGGCGCCAATCGACAGATGGCGGCGCGACCGTCAGGATCGCCACCGGCACCTGGATCTCCTGGCTGCTGACGGAGAATTTTTCGGCGATCCGCATGCCGGGCGACACATTCAGCATCTCTTTGATGATCGGCGAAGCGCGGGCGAACCTGAACTACCGGGAGAGCGATATTGGCATCCGCGCCTTCGAGCCGGAAGAAAGCAATCTCGCCGCCCGTCAGCTCGGCGAAGTCGCCTATGCCGTCTACATCAGACGCAATGCCAGCCAGGACGACACCAGATGGATCGCCGTCGGCGCAGAGGATGCGATCTCCGCCTATCTGCGCTGGCCCTATCAGAATGCTGCATCCGCGATCGTCGCGACGGTCAACCGTCCGCGCTCCCTGCCGGACCTGGTGCGTGCGGGGGCGGGAAAGGCGGTGCTGCCCTGTTTCGTCGGCGATCTCGATCCCGAACTGGAGCGGTGCGGTGGCGAACTGCCGGAACTGCGTCACCGCCAGTGGATCGTCATGAATGCCGAGGATCGTCACCGCCCGGAAATCCGCACGGTTGCCGACCGCATGACGAGGCTTTTGAAAAGCTACACGGACCTCTTCGCCGGCAAGCGCGCCAGTCGCGGATGATCTGGCGCTACGGCATCAGCCGCCGCACGAGCCCCACCTGGCTGTTCACCCCGAGCTTCGAATAGATGTTCTTGAGATGCGAGCGCGCCGTCTCGTAGCTGACATCGTTCGTTCGTGCGACTTCGCGCAGCGACAGGCCTGCTGCGATGCCGGCGGCAATCCGCATTTCCGCTGCCGTCAGCTGGTCGATACGCAGCAAGGCGTCATTGAGATCGGGACGCAACGGCAGGCTCGCCCGCTCGATGATCATAGCCACCGTCGGTCCCTCGAGAAATTCGGTGATGAAATCCGACTGCATTTTCACCAGCGTGCATTTGAAGCTGGTGTTCTTCATCCTGATCAGCGTGCTCGCCGGCGAAGCTGCCGGCAAATGGTTGCGCAGCAGAGCAGACAGGCGGGAGGCGAGTTCTCCGTCATTGATCATGATCCGCCCGGTCGAGGTCGCGCCGATCGCCTCGCCCTCGGCGATCATCCGCTCCGCCGCGCTGTTAATCGAGCGGATATTCTGATCCTCGCCGATATAGACGATACCAACGCCGATCGCATCGAAGAGCGCCAATCCGTTTTCATCATTATTGGGATCGCGGTGCTCGCGGCGGATGAAATCGAAGGCGCGGCGCAGATGCGGTGCGAGCTCGCTGAGCAACTCGGCATTGCTGCGGTTGAAATCCGGATCTGCGGATGAGGTCAGCGTCGAAAGATTGAAGGAGCGTCCGCGTTCCCGCATGATCGTCACGCCGACACTGCTTTCGCAGCCTATCCAGCGAAGGTAATCGTTGTAGAATTCCGTCTTCAAAAGCTGCTCGCGCGGCAGCATCTGATCGGCGATCACGCCAAGGCCGATCGGCCGGGTGGCGGCGCGCGGCATCCATGGATTGATGGCCGCGTAATAGCGGTTATAGGCCTCGGTTTCCGCGTTTTCGAGACCTGAGGACAGCGAGAGCCCGCCTGTTTGCGCGACGGCATCGTGGAAAAACAGCGTGGACTTGGCGTCCGGCATCGTCGCTGCCAGCGCATCGAGAAAGGCTTGCCACGACGTCTCGCCAAAGAGCGCGCCGTAGATCAGATCGGTCAGAACTTCGAGTTTTGCGTGCGGCGAACCGGGCATATGCAGTTCCGTTCGAAGAGATGCTCAATTATGCCGCGACTCCGCTGTGGTGACAATTGCGTCAAATAGCGTAGGCCCGGCGGATTGTGCCGCCGGACCTCTAGTGTCAATTCCTGTTGGCGACGATCACGGGTATCAGCAGATCGCCCCAGTTTCCGTCACCACCGTGATGCCGGGCAGAGCGCACCAGCTCGACCGAAACACCGGCCTCGACCGCCTTCATCACTGATAGATTCAGCCTGTGCAGATCGTTGGCGAGCATGCGGATCACTGCCTGCTGGTCGTCTGTCATGCTGCTTGCCTGTTCTTCCGTCCGTTCGCGGACGCGTGCAAGGGATGCCATATCGTTTCCTCCTCTATTCGGCAGCCGGTTTGAATTGCGCATGTTCGGTCGATTCCCCCATGGCCGTCGTCGAGGCCTGGCCGCCCGATATTGCCAGCGATACTGCGTCGAAATAGCCCGTGCCGACTTCGCGCTGATGCTTGGTGGCGGTGTAGCCGCGCATTTCGGCCGCGAATTCCGCCTGCTGCAACTCGCAATAGGCTTCCATCTGCCGTTCGCGATAGCCGCTGGCGAGTTCATACATGCCGTAGTTCAGCTGGTGGAAGCCTGCCAGCGTGATGAACTGGAACTTGTAGCCCATGGCGCCGAGTTCGCGCTGGAATTTGGCGATGGTCGCATCGTCGAGGTTTTTCTTCCAGTTGAAGGACGGCGAGCAATTATAGGCGAGCAGCTTGCCGGGGTGCACCTTGTGTACGCCCTCGGCAAAGCGGCGTGCCTGTCCCAGATCCGGCTTCGACGTTTCGCACCAGATGAGGTCGCAATGCGGGGCGTAGGCAACGGCGCGTGCGATACAGGGCTCCAGCCCATTGCGTACCTGATAGAAGCCCTCGACCGTTCGCCCGGCATCATAGTCGACGAAAGGCTGGTCGCGTTCGTCGATATCGGATGTCAGGAGCTTCGCCGCCTCGGCATCCGTGCGCGCAATCACGAGTGTTGCAACACCCATGACATCGGCCGCAAGCCGCGCGGCATCGAGGTTGCGGATATGGGCTGCGGTCGGGATCAGCACCTTGCCGCCGAGATGGCCGCATTTCTTCTCGGACGCCAGTTGATCCTCGAAGTGAACGCCGGCGGCCCCCGCTTCGATATAGGCCTTCATGATCTCGAAAGCGTTGAGCGGGCCGCCGAAGCCGGCCTCGGCATCGGCGACGATGGGCGCGAACCAGGTCGCGACCGAAAGCCCGTTGCCTTCAGCCGTCTCGATCTGATCGGCGCGCTGCAGCGTGCGGTTGATGCGCTTTGCCAGCTCCGGCCCGGCATTGGCCGGATAGAGCGATTGGTCCGGATACATCGATGACGCCGTGTTGGCGTCGGCCGCGACCTGCCAGCCGGAGAGATAGATCGCCTTCAGCCCGGCGCGCACCATCTGCATGGCCTGGTTGCCGGAGAGCGCGCCGAGCGCGTTGACGAAATTCTCCTCATGCAGAAGCTGCCAGAGCCGCGCAGCTCCCATCTCTGCCAGTGTGTGGCGCAGCGTCACCGAGCCGCGCAGCCGTTCGACATCCTCAGGCGAATAAGGCCTCTCGATGCCGTCGAAACGTCCATCAGGTGTATTGCGGATCAGTTTGTAAAAATCTGTCATGCCGATCTCCTCTTTGGTTTTCCAACGCTTGAGCGCTGATGACAGAATTTACAAAATTCGGCCAATTGGCCAGAAGAACCTTTGATTTCAGGCGAGAAAAGAGGTTAAAATGAAGAGAATTTACAGGCTCATTTTGTAATTTTGTAAAAGATTGTAAATACAACGATGTAAAGGATGTGACATGGCTGAACGAAAGATATTCGCGGGGCCGAAAGTCAGGCGCATCCGCAATGCGCTGGCGCTGACGCAGACCGCCATGGCCGAGGCGCTGGAAATCTCCCCCTCCTACCTGAACCTCATCGAACGCAACCAGCGCCCTCTGACAGTGCAGCTGCTGCTGAAGCTGTCAGCCGTTTACCGTATCGACTTGGAGGAGTTGCAGGGCGAAACCGCCGGCGGCCTTGGCCAGTTGAAGGAGGTGTTTGCCGATCCGTTGCTGTCAGGTGAGCTGCCGGGCGATCAGGAGCTTGTCGAAGTGGCCGATGCCGCGCCAAATGCGGCAAGCGGCATGATCAAGCTCTATCGCGCCTATCGCGAACAGGCCGCCCGGCTTTCCGATCTGACAGCCCTGATGGTCGGGGAGGGGGGTGCACCTGTCGCTCCCGGCCGCTTGCCTCTGGACGAGGTTAGGGAGGTGCTGGAGCGCCGCTCCGCCTATTTCGCTGATATCGAGGCGGCGGCGGAAAGCTTCACCAACGGACTTGTCGCGGGAGCCAGTCTGAAGGATTGGCTGAAAAGCGAGCGCGGCATCAGTGTCCGCGTCCTGCCCGTCCATGTCATGCCGGATCTGCGTCGTCGTTTCGATCGCCACTCGATGCGTCTTTTCCTCTCCGAACGGCTTTCGGCGACCGATCAGGCGCAGGAAATCGCGATCGAGGTGGCAAGGCTCGCTCTGCGCCAGCAGATCGAAGCCGAACTCGAGGACCTGCCGCTGTCATCCGACGAAGCGCGGCGCATCGCCCGTTTCGAGCTGACGCGCAATGCCGCTCTGGCTTTGACGATGCCCTATGGCGCCTTTCTCCTGGCGGCGCAAAACACCCGCTATGATATCGATCTCATCCGCGCCCGCTTCGGCGTGTCCTTCGCGCAGGCTGCGGCGCGTCTCGTCATGCTGCAGCGTGCCGGTGCCGGCGGCATTCCATTTTTCCTCGTGGAGATCGATGCGGCAGGCCATGTCATCCGCAGGGCTGGCGCGCAGGGCTTTCCGCAGGCGCGCTTCGGCGGCAACTGTCCGAAGCTCAATATCCACGCGGCCTTTCTGGAGCCGGGCAGGATATTGGCAGAGACGGTCGCCATGCCTGACGGTTCAACCTTTCTGACGGTGGCGCGCACGCTTGAAGGGCCGGTTGTGGAATTCGGCGAACGGGTGCGGCGCACGGCATTGCTGCTCGGCTGCGATGCCGCCCTGCGCGACAGTCTGGTCTACGGCCGAAGCGATGTTTCGCCGGTCGCGATCGGTCCTGCCTGCCGTCTCTGCGAGAGGCGCGGCTGCCTTTCGCGCGCCGAGCCGCCGCTCACCCGCCCGCTCGCTCTGGACGAGACTGCTGCCGGCCTCGGAGCCTTCGATTTTCAGTGATTGTGAAATCATTGACGCTGCAGGATTTTGCGCTTGTAGGCTTAGAAATTCCTTTCTAGTCTGCAGCCAAACCAGAGGGAAGAAGAGGCGTCCAAAGGCGCGATACCTTTAAAAAAACAGGAGATATCATGAGGTCAAGAATCGCCAACCTGACGGCAGTTGCCGTTGTCGCTCTCCTTGCACACGCGCCGGCCTTCGCCCAGGAGCGTGTGGTCAACGTCTACAACTGGTCCGATTATATCGACAGCTCGATCCTCGAGGACTTCACCAAGGAAACCGGCATCAAGGTCGTCTATGACACCTTCGATTCCAACGAGACGCTGGAAACCAAGCTGCTGGCCGGTGGCACTGGTTATGACGTCGTCGTTCCGACCGTTTCCTTCATGCAGCGCCAGATCGCGGCCGGCGTCTATCAGAAGCTCGACAAGTCCAAGCTGCCGAACCTGTCGAACATGTGGGACGTCGTGATGAAGGGCGTCGCCACCTTCGATCCGGGCAACGAATACAGCGTCGACTACATGTGGGGCACGACCGGCATCGGCTTTAACGTCGACAAGGTAAAGGCCGCGCTCGGCACGGATGAGAAGCCGAACTGGGATGCGCTGTTCGATCCGGCCAAGGCCGCCAAGCTCAAGGATTGCGGCATCTACATGTTGGACTCGCCGACGGACGTCATTCCATCCGTTCTCGCCTATCTCGGCCTCGATCCAAACAGCAAGAAACAGGAGGACCTCGATAAGGCGCAGGAAGTCCTGCTCGCCGTTCGTCCCTTCGTGCGCAAGTTCCACTCCTCCGAATATATCAGCGCGCTTGCCAACGGCGACATCTGCATCGCGCTCGGCTACTCGGGCGACATGTTTCAGGCGCGTGATCGCGCGGCCGAAGCAAAGGCCGGCGTGAATGTCGACTACTCGGTTCCGAGCCAGGGCGCGCAGATCTTCTTCGACGTCTTCGGCATTCCGAAGGACGCACCGCATGTCGAAGAGGCGCATGAATTCATCAACTACATGATGAAGCCTGAAGTCGCCGCCAAGGCATCCAACTTCGTCTTCTATGCGAACGGCAACAAGGCCTCGCAGCAGTTCCTGGACAAGGACGTGATCGACGACACCGCGATCTATCCGACGCCGGAGGTCATGGCCAAGCTATTCACGGTGCCGCCGCTCGATCCGAAGACGCAACGTCTCGTGACGCGAATCTGGACCAAGGTCGTCACCGGCCAGTAATCGAGATTTCGGCCCGGACGGAAACGTCCGGGCCTTTCCATTCCCGGCCCGGGTGGAAGCCGGCTGAAACCTTGTATTTTCGGGGAATACTATGAAATCTCTCGGCAATATCCGCCGCGCTTTTGCGCCTTGGACCGATCCGTCTGCAAAACCCTTCATTGCCTTCAAGAATGTCACCAAGCGCTTCGGCGATTTTACCGCCGTCAACGATCTGTCGCTGAATATCTATCACCGCGAGTTCTTCGCGCTGCTCGGCGCCTCCGGTTGCGGCAAGTCCACGCTGCTGCGTATGCTCGCCGGTTTCGAGCAGCCGACATCGGGCGGGATCATCCTCGATGGCACCGATCTCTCGGGCACGCCGCCCTACAAGCGGCCGGTCAATATGATGTTCCAGTCTTACGCTCTTTTCCCGCACATGACGGTCGAGAAGAACATTGCCTTCGGCCTCAAGCAGGATGGCATGCCGAAGGACGAAATGACCGAGCGCGTCTCGCAGATGCTGAAGCTCGTGAAGCTCGAGCAATTTGCTTCCCGCAAGCCCAACCAACTTTCCGGCGGCCAGCGTCAGCGCGTCGCACTTGCCCGTTCTCTCGCCAAGCGCCCGAAGGTTCTGCTGCTCGATGAGCCACTCGGCGCGCTCGACAAGAAGCTGCGCGAGGAAACCCAGTTCGAACTGATGGACCTGCAGCAGAGCCTCGGCTTGACCTTCGTCGTCGTCACACACGACCAGGAAGAAGCCATGACAATGGCCGACCGCATTGCAGTCATGAGCCACGGCAAGGTGGTGCAGGTCGCCACACCGGCCGAAATCTACGAAGCACCAAATTGCCGCTTCGTTGCTGATTTCATCGGCGACGTGAACATTTTCGACGGCAAGGTGACAACGGCCTCAAATGGCGCGGTCGAAATCGCCGTCGACAGCGGCTTCACGGTCCGAACGGCCTCGACCGACGCGCTGGCCGTTGGTAGCACGCTCGGTTTCGCCATCCGCCCGGAAAAGCTCCGCGTCACGCGCGCGGCACCTGCGAATGCCTCGATCAATGCCGCCAAGGGCGAGCTCTGGGACATCGGCTATCTCGGCGACATGACGGTCTTCCACGTCAGACTGCCGAACGGCAATGTCGTCAAGGCCTCCTCCCTCAACGCACAGCGCGCCGTCGATGACCCCTTCACCTACGATCAGGAAGTCTGGGTTTCCTTCGACGAGAATGGCGGCGTGCTGCTGAAGGATTGAGATCATGGGAACCTTCGCTTCACGTCTTTACAGCCGCCTCGTCATCATCATTCCCTATGCTTGGCTGCTGCTCTTCTTCCTGGCGCCGTTCTTCATCGTCTTCCGCATCTCGCTGTCGGCGACGGCGATCGCCATGCCGCCTTATGAGCCGGTCTTCGCTCTCGCCGATGGCTGGGGCGGTTTCTGGGACAAGGTCTCGAGCTTCTCCCTCGATAATTACGGTTACCTGACCGACGATCCGCTCTATTTCAATGCCTACATCTCGAGTGTGGTCATCGCCGGGATCTCCACTCTCCTGACGCTCTTGATAGCCTATCCGATTGCCTATGGCATGGCGCAGGCGCCGCGCAGTATTCGCCCGACGCTGCTGATGCTGGTGATCCTGCCCTTCTGGACAAGCTTCCTGATCCGCGTCTATGCCTGGATTGCCATCCTAAAGCCGGAAGGGCTGCTGAACCAGTTCCTGACGTCGCTGCACCTCATCGACAGTCCGCTGATCATCCTCAATACCAATACGGCTGTCTATATCGGCATCATCTATTCCTATCTGCCCTTCATGGTGCTGCCGCTCTATTCGGCGCTGGAGAAGATGGACAGCACGCTGATCGAGGCGGCGCAGGATCTCGGCTGCACGCCGATCCAAGCTTTCTGGCGTGTCACCTTCCCGCTGTCGATCCCGGGGGTCATTGCCGGTTGCATGCTGGTCTTCATTCCGGCTGTTGGCGAATTCGTCATCCCCGACCTGCTCGGCGGCTCGCAGACGCTGATGATCGGCAAGACGATCTGGAGCGAGTTCAATTCCAATCGTGACTGGCCCGTTTCCTCGGCGGTGGCGACGATCCTGCTTCTCATTCTCGTGATCCCGATCGTCTTCTTCCAGAATGTTCAGGCGAAAGCCGACGAGGCAGGGAAATAAGCCATGTTCAGATGGACCCGCTTTAACGTCACCTCCGTGGTACTCGGCTTCGCCTTTCTCTATCTGCCGATCGTGCTTCTGGTGATCTTCTCCTTCAATGAATCGAAGCTCGTCACTGTCTGGGGCGGCTTTTCGACCAAATGGTATGTTTCGCTGCTCTCCAATCAGGCCTTGCTCGATGCGGCCTGGGTGACGATCCGCGTCGGCCTGCTGTCGGCGACCTTTGCGACGATCCTCGGCACGATGGCGGCGATCACCCTGGTGCGCTTTACGCGCTTCCGCGGCCGCATCCTCTTTTCGGGGCTGGTCTATGCGCCGCTCGTCATGCCCGAAGTCATCACCGGCCTGTCACTGCTGCTGCTTTTCGTGGCAATCGGCCTCGACCGTGGCTTCTGGACGATCACACTGGCGCACACGACGCTGACCATGTGCTTCGTCGCCGTCGTCGTGCAGTCACGGCTTCTGAGTTTCGACCAGTCGATCGAGGAGGCCGCTCAGGATCTCGGCGCTCCGCCGGTCAGGACCTTCTTCGAGGTGACGCTGCCGATCATCTCGCCGGCCGTCTTTTCCGGCTGGGTCCTGGCCTTCACCCTGTCGCTCGATGACCTCGTGATCGCGAGCTTCACGTCAGGACCGGGCGCAACCACGCTGCCGATGAAGATCTACAGCCAGGTGCGTCTCGGCGTGACACCGGAAATCAATGCGGTCTGCACCATCCTGATCGCCGTCGTGGCGATTGGCGTCATCTGCGCATCTGTCGTCACCAAGCGCCGCGAAGTGCAGCGCGAGCGCGATGAGAGGGCTGCGGCCGCGACCGCATAGAGCTGAGCGGGAAAGGTTTTAAGGCTGGATTTTCGTCGGTGCGTTGAGCAGCGGCACCGGCGAAATGACCGGGTTCGGCCACGAGCCGCCAATGAAGAAGGGCAGGCGCGGCAGATCGACCGCTTTTGCCGGATCGGTCGCTTCCAGCGCACCTGAGAGCGCAAGCCCGTTCGACTGATAAGTGATGACGCCTGATAGTGTCAGCGTCTGATCGGAGCCGGCAAATCGCGCATCGTGGAGTTCCGCAGTACCATTGGCAAAGTCGGCCCGAAGATCGAGCTTGCTGAAGGCGAAGGATCCGTTTCCAGTGGAACTCAGCGCGAAGAACGGCTTCTGCGCTGCCTGCGTGCGAAGTGCATAGACATCGACACCGGGAATGGAGCCCGCCGCCGTCCAGAATCTGAGCTTGCCGGTCACGTCGGCAAGTCCCGTCGTCCAGATCGCCTTCGGCGTCTCCAGCGAAAGATCGAGGGATCCCGTCGCATGCGGCAGCGGCCCCTTGAGCTGCAATCTTTCGGCAAGTGCATTGAAATCCGCATTGCGGATCGAAAGCTGCAACTTGCCTCCACCATCGAAATCGCGACGGGTCGCCTCCAGATGGGCAGTCATTTCGCCGCCCTCGAATTGGCTGTCGCCGATATCGAACTTCGCTTCCTCGCCGGCGACGATCACGCTGGCCCCGACATCCGCAAGCGAAAAGATACCCATCTGCGCCTGTCGCGCGGAAAGCCGCACATCGAGATCGAGAAGTTGCAGCGGTCCGAGAGGGCTCGGTAGCAGCAAGTCGCCGAGGCCGCCGGCGGCAAGTCTGAGCGCAAAGGCATCGAGGAACGGTTTGAGGTTCATCTGGTCGAAGGCAAGCGTCCCGCCGATCTTCGGCCGCTTGCCGGGTGCGACGGTGAAATCCATCACGCCGGTGGCGCTCGCATCGTTCAGCGTCATGCTGACATTATTGAAGCGGAAGCCGTTTGATACCGACGACACATCCGAGGTCATCGAGGCACTCTTCAGCGACTCGATCCCCGGGATCGATCTGCCGGACCATTTCAGGAGGGCCGGCACATCCGGGAAGCTGGCGTTGATATTGCCGGAGACCGAGGAGAGGCTCACCATGCTGCCGACGCCCTGGAAACGCGCGGTCATCAGGTTGGAAGCGATCGAGGCCTTCATCTCGGCATTCTTGCCGGCGAAGACGAGCAGCGGCGCGGCCGAGGCAAAATCGACCTTTAGGTCCTCGCCGTTGAACCGGGCAATGAGGACGGCCGAAATTGCCCTCGACAGCTTCGGCCAGGCAATATCGGCTGCAACGCTGTCGAAGTGGTAGACATTGCCCGTCTGTGTATCGGTCAGGGTCAGCGTGCCATCCTCGACCGTCACGGCGCCGATGTCGGCGTCGAGCTTCGGATCGAGAACCTCGGTGCCGTTGTCATCCCGCACGCCAACGATGGCTCGCGCCAGAAGGCCGGTATAGCTCCAGTCGATCAGGCCGCTCTCATCGCGCGTCAGCGCGAGGCTGGGCCGCAGCAGGTGAAATTCGTGGAAGCGAGTGCGGCCGCGCAGCGCATCGATCAGGCTGAAATCGGCTGACAGGCTCTCGATGCGGCCGAGCAGTTTGTCGCCGCTTTCGCGCGGCTGGCGGATGGTGACGTCGTTGAGCGTAATGCGTGGCGTCGGCCAGAATTCGAGGACGGGGTTGCCCTTGATCTCGGCGTGATAGCCCGTCCATTTCGATAGGGCATCCTCGATGCCGGAGCGCACGAAGCCGGTGGAAATAAGATAGGGAGCGGCGATCCTGAGCGCGAGGAAGAAGGCAAGCCCGATTAACAATAGGATGGTGGAGACACGGGCAAATGCCGGCAGCCAGCGCGAGACGGGGCCGATCCTTTTTCGCCATCTGCCTTGTCTTGACGTACCCATGAGCTCCGCCGGAACTTCAGCCGGTTACCCGTTATTTTCTGATTTTGCCGGATATATGAAATACCGGGCATATGCAAATCCCACGCGCGGCGGATCGCGTCGCTGCACACTTTATAATGCAATGCAGCATGCTATAAGTTCCGAATTGGGAGGAGGATTGAATGCAGGAAAGTCAGCCGCTTTGGAAGCCCACAGAAGTTGGGATCGAAAATAGCCCGATCCATGCCTTTATGCAGCGCTGCAATGGAGACTTCGGTCTCGCCTTGAAAGGTTTTGAGGATCTGCATGCCTGGTCGATCGCCGATCGGGAGAGCTTCTGGTCGGCCTTGTGGAATTTCTGTGGCGTGAAGGGAGAGCGCGGCGCGGATATTCTCGTTAACGGCGACCGCATGCTGGAAGCGCGCTTCTTTCCCGAGGCGCGCCTGAACTTCGCCGAAAACCTGCTGAGCGGAAGCGGGCCGGGCGATGCCATCATTTTCCGCGGTGAGGACAAGGTCGAAGACCGCTGGTCGTGGGATCGCCTGCGCGCACTTGTATCACAGCTCCAGCAGGGCTTTCGCGCGCTCGGCATCGGCGAGGGTGACCGTGTCGCGGCCATGATGCCCAATATGCCGGAAACGATAGCTGCCATGCTGGCGGCAACCTCGATCGGCGCCATCTGGTCGTCCTGTTCTCCGGATTTCGGCGAGCAAGGCGTGCTCGATCGTTTCGGGCAGATCGCGCCGAAGCTTTTCATCGCCTGCGATGCCTATTGGTACAATGGCAAGCTGCAGGACGTGAAGTCGAAGGTGGCGAACGTCGCAAAGAGCCTCGGTGTGCCGACGCTGGTGGTCCATTATGCCGGCAACGCCGAAGAGGTCGCGCGCGAAACCGCCGGCGGCAAGACGCTTTCAGAATTCGTTGCTCCCTATGCGCCGAAGCCGATCGAGTTCGTGCAGCTGCCCTTCGCCCATCCGGCCTATATTCTGTTTTCCTCGGGCACAACAGGCGTACCGAAATGCATCGTGCATTCGGCCGGCGGCACGCTGCTTCAGCATCTGAAAGAGCATCGCCTGCATTGCGGAGTGCAGCCGGGAGACAAGCTTTTCTACTTTACCACCTGCGGGTGGATGATGTGGAATTGGCTGGCGAGCGGCCTTGCTTCCGGCGCCACGCTCTGCCTTTTCGACGGATCGCCTTTCGCGCCTGATGGCAATGTGCTCTTCGACTATGCGGCCGAGGAGAAATTTGCGATCTTCGGGACCTCGGCCAAATATATCGACGCGGTGCGCAAGAGTGGACTGACTCCGCGCGCGAGCCATGATCTGTCGAGCTTGCGGCTGATCACCTCCACCGGTTCGCCGCTGTCGCCTGAAGGTTTCGCCTTCGTCTACGAGGGTATCAAGGAAGATGTCCAACTTGCCTCGATTTCCGGCGGCACGGATATCGTGTCCTGCTTCGTGCTCGGCAATCCGCTGCAGCCCGTCTGGCGCGGTGAGATCCAGGGAGCTGGCCTCGGCCTTGCCGTCGACGTCTGGAATGACGAAGGCAAGCCGGTCCGTCAGGAAAAGGGCGAGCTGGTCTGCACCAAGGCCTTCCCGTCGATGCCGGTCATGTTCTGGAACGATCCTGACGGCGCCAAGTACCGCGCCGCCTATTTCGAGCGCTTCGACAATGTCTGGTGCCACGGCGATTTTGCCGAATGGACCGAACATGGCGGCCTGATCATTCACGGCCGTTCGGATGCGACGCTCAATCCTGGCGGCGTGCGCATCGGCACGGCGGAAATCTACAATCAGGTCGAGCAGATGGACGAAGTCTCCGAAGCGCTCTGCATCGGCCAGGACTGGGATGACGACGTGCGCGTCGTGCTCTTCGTCCGCCTGGCGCCTGGCGTCACGCTCACCGAGGACTTGGTGAAGGCGATCAAGACCCGCATTCGCGTCGGCGCCTCTCCCCGCCATGTGCCGGCCAAGATCATCGCGGTCGCCGATATCCCGCGCACCAAGTCGGGCAAGATCGTCGAACTTGCGGTGCGTGAGGTCGTTCATGGCCGTCCGGTGAAAAATCAGGAGGCGCTTGCCAACCCCGAGGCGCTCAAGCTTTTTGCCGGGCTGGAAGAGCTGAAGGTTTGATAGCGGCTGCTAAACTACAAGCTTTTGCCGTTGATCAATTCTGTCTTTTGGAAACCTTTCGTTAAGAAAGGTTTGTCAAAGGTGAAGCCAACTTGGAGACCATACATGAAGAGATGGTCTGGAACTGCGGTTCCCGAAACATGACGTTATCAGACTAAGCTCTTGTTTTACCAGCACCAACTCTCGAAGGCAGCCATTGGCTGCCTTTTCTTTGGCGAGCAATTCCGGCAAAAGTGTCCAGCGGTTTTGTGTCCGGAATTGCGCGGAAATAGATGCTTTAGCCCGCCAGCACGCGTTGCGATGGGAAGGTAATCTCCACAAGCGTGCCTTCGTTCGGCGCAGAATTGATCGAGAAAATCGCCCTGTTGGCATCGACCATCGCCTTGGTGAGCGGCAGGCCGAGACCGGTGCCGTCGCCGCGATGGCGCGATTGCGTGGACGACACCTGGCGGAATGGCTTCATCGCCTGGTCGAGTTCGCTGCGTGTCATGCCGATACCGGTATCCCGCACCCGCATCGCCACGCTGCCGTTCGCCTCATAGGAAGTGGAAACGACGATCTGCCCGCCCGACGGCGTGAAGCGGATGGCGTTCGACAGGATGTTCAGCGCGATCTGCTTGATCGAACGCAAGTCGGCAACGACATCGGGCACCGACTGCGACAGGGCAGTGCGGATGATGACCCGCTGGCTGTTGGCCTGCGGCTGTACCAGTGCAACCGCTTCCGAGATCGCCTCGTTGAGGCCGACGGAAGCGAAATCGAGATCCATCTCGCCCGCTTCGATCTTGGAAATATCAAGCAGGTCGTTGACGATGTCGAGGACATGCCGACCGGAACGGCCGATGTCGTTTGCATATTCGATGTAGCGCGGATGGCCGATCGGCCCGAAGCGCTCGCTCGCCATCATGTCGGAAAAGCCGATGATGGCGTTGAGCGGCGTGCGGATCTCATGGCTGACGCGCGCAAGGAAATCCGTCTTGTGGGCATTGGCGGTTTCGGCCGCACCCTTGGCATTGCGCAACTCGTCTTCGGTGCGCTTCCACTGGGTGATGTCGCGGATGACGGCACAATAGCCGTTGGATGAGGTCAGGCGGCCCATGGTCATGAACAGCGGCACGAAACCACCGGCGGCCTCGCGCCCGATCACTTCGCGTCCGTCGTTCAGCACGCTTGCCACACCATGGCCGGAAAGCCCATGCAGATAGTCGAGCACCGCCCTCTGGCTCTCATGGGCAAACAGCATGACGAAGGGTTTGCCGCGCGTTTCCTGTTCGTCATAGTTGAAGAGGGCGCTTGCCGAGCGGTTCATCGAACGGATATCGCCTTCCGTGCCGATGACGACGACGCCGTCGGTTGCCGTCTCCAGGATCGAGCGCAGCTCCTCCACCTCGACCTGCAGCTTGGCGACCTTCTCCACCATCCGGTCGGAGCGCTGGTCGAGCCTGATAACCTCGCCCCTGCCTTCTTCCCGGTTTTCGACCGGCATCAGCGCCAGCATCAGGGCGTTGGAATCTTCCCAGCGAACCGACTGCAGACGGGCCGTGACCGGCACCAGCTTGTCGTCGGCTTTGACGAGCATCATCGTGCCCGAACCGTTTTCAAGGTCGTGGCGCTGCAGCAATGCATCGATGCCGCCCACTTCGGAGAGGGCTTCGACGGAACCGTAGCCCGTCAGCCGCAGGAATTCCGGATTGCCGTGGATCAGCTGGTCGCCGGCATGGATCAGCACGGCAACGGGCAGTAGATCGACGGTCGCCGCCGAGAGCCCGTCCATCATCTTCACGCGCGGTGGGATGAAGCTGGTCAGAACCTCGATCTGGCTGACCGTCTCCTGGAGACCCTCGGTCACGTCGTCTTCGGCTACGGGGATCTCCTCGGCCTTTGCATCAGCCTCCTCCGCGACCGGCGGCTTCTCGACATCAGGTTCCGGCTGCGATGTGACGACCGGCTCTTCGCCGCGCGCACCGAAGGCTTCGAGGCGCTTGGCGATCTCACGGAAATTCGCCTGCTCGGCAGCCGTCAGGCCGTTGCTGGCGCCGTGAAGCTGCACGATCTTGTCGGTGAAGCGGCGGTTCGGCGTTTCGGAAATGCGCAGCGCCGGCGGTTCGTCCTGTGTGTCGCGCGACTGCGGCTCTTCCTGCTGCTCGGCGATATCAGGTTCGGAGGCGGACGGATCTTCAACGACAGGTTCCGGTGTTGTCGTCTCTTCCGGGACGGTTACTTCCGTCGCCGCTTCCACTTCCGGTACGGTGTCGTCTTCGACATCCGGCTCCGGATTCACCGCTTCTTCGGCCTGCGGCGCAGCTTCGGCAAGGGCTTCAGGCTGCTCTTCCGGCTGTTCAGGCGCTTCCTGTGACATCTCTTCCGGCGCGGTTTCATTGGCCGGGCCAAGATAGGAGGCATCATGGCCGATGCCGTCAGGCCCGAGCGTCAGGCCGAGAGCGAGGGGATCTTCCTGGGCGTCCGACAGGCGCACCACGCCGAAGCCACGGAAACCATCGAAATCGCGGTTGCGCGTATAGGTCGGCAGGGCGGCCAGATCGACGGGTACGACGAGGCTCGTGCCCTCGATCGGCCAGTAGATCGTCTTGCCGGACCAGGTATCGCGCCGCGCCAGCGCTTCGGAAAGCTTGGCTTCCGGATCGAGGTTGAAGAGGGCGGCGACATCGGAAAAAGCGCTGCCGATGACGTTGCTCGCGTGCGGGCCGACGGCCTCGGCAAATTCATGTGAAACTTCGCTGAAGCGGCCTTCCGCATCGATCTTCCAGACGAAGCGGGTGGCGCGGCTGTTCGGTTTAAAGACGAAGCTGCTCCTCTTCGGGGCGGCTGCAGGCTCTTCGGAAACGACAGGTGCTGCCGCGAAGTTTTCGGCAACGGAAGCGGCCTGCTCAACCTGTTCGGCGACCGGAGCCTCTGCGCTTGCCTCTACGGTTTCTTCCTCGGGAACAGACGCTTCGGTCGGCTGCTCGACCCGTTCGCCGGCGTCCTCGACGACGACTGCGTCAGGCTCGGAAGTGCTTTGATCTGCCGGCTGCTCGGACTGAGCTTCGACTGGTTCGCTCACCTCAATCGGGTCCTCGGTCTCGCCGGGGATCTCCTCCAGCGTCTCCTCGACTTCTTCGATGCCGGAAACGGCGTCGATTGCCTCCGCTTCCGTAAAGCCTGCCACAGGCGCGGCAACATCAGCGATTTCATCCGCTGCGGCTTCTGCTGGTGCAATTTCCTGCGGCGCAGGCTCTTCGATCTTGGCGGAGGGCTCGATCGGGTCGAGATGACCGATCGACGTTTCGACGGCGAAGAGAAGATGGAGTGCGGGTTCGTCGTTGAGTTTGCCGACGGCAGCCGGCAAGTGGCCACGGCCGGTTGCAACCGGGCGCTTCACCAGGCGGTCTGGATGGGCGCCGGCAAGTGTGATGAGCGTCCTTGCCGCCTGCTGTGTGATGCCGAGCGAGGCGAAACCTGGCGAAGCGGCAACGACTTCGCCCTCAGCCCCGATCACGGCCATATGCGTATCCGGGTCGTCGAGGCCCTGCAGCATCTGCGCAGCGCTTGCGCCAGCCGTCAGCGGACGTGTGGATACCGGAACGGAAAACAGGATGGCCTTCTCGCCAGAAGCGAGACGGATGAGCTCCGACGAAGCCGGAGCCTGAACGCGCTGGAAACCCTTGGCGATGCGGATGATAAAAGTCTTCTGGTCGCCGACCTCGCCAAGCTGGCGGGCAGCCGCCTCGAGCTGGCGGAAGGTGATGTCGGCATGGCTGACGCCCTGATCAAGCAGGTCATAGACCGCAGCATGGCCAAAAAGCTCGGCGCCGGCACCGTTTGCCCACAGCAAGTGGGAAAGGTCGCCCGAGAACAGAACCATGGCCTCGCCGCGCGAGAATCGTTCACGCACCCGCGCATGCACAGCAATGTCGATGAACGGATACTGGACTGCGGGCATGATCGAACCTGTCGCTTTCGGCCTCTTGAAATTAACTGCTTATTAATAACTGCAGGTCCGCGGCCGGTCCAGAAGAGCGGGGAGCTTTCGGCCGGCAAGGTTAACGTATTGTGCAGCGCACAATAATGTTGCAATGCACAATGAGATGTCCTATATAAGATTTATCCAATTTATCGCGGGCAGGAAATCTGCCCATCTCAAAGGACGCTATCCGATGGCTACCATAAAGACCGACGACGTTTTTTCAATTGCCTCTTTCGACTCGAGCAAGCTGGCCGAGTCCTTCCGCGACTTCGCCGAAAAGGGTGCTCAGCAGTCCAAGGAAGCTTATGCCAAGCTGAAGTCCGCAGGCGAAGAAGCCGGCAAGACGATGGAAGCTACGGTGCAGACCGCACAGGCCGGCAGCGTTGAAATCGGCCTCAAGGCGATCGACGCGCTCCGCGTCAATGCCGAAAGCTCGCTCTCCCACATGGAAGCGCTTCTCGGTGTCAAGTCCGTCGCCGAATTCCTCGAGCTGCAGACCTCTTTCCTGCGCAAGCAGGCTGAACTGACCATCGAGCAGGCGAAGTCGCTTCAGGAAACCACCAAGCAGGTTGCCGAAAAGGTTGCAAAGCCTTCCAAGGAAGCTGCTGAAAAGGTCATGGCATCCTTCAAGGTCGCCTGATCTTCTATGCTCCATAGGCAATAAAGGCTGGACCGCGCGTTCAGCCTTTTTGTATATTGAACGCAAATCGGGGCTTGAATTAAAGTTCAAGTCCTCGTATGTGACCCCCGTCGCGCCGAGCGCGGCATTGTGCGGTTGTAGCTCAGTTGGTTAGAGCGCAGGTTTGTGGCACCTGAGGTCGGAGGTTCGAGACCCCCCAACCGTACCATTCTCTCCCATAAGTTGGTTTTCCTGTTCGGCGATGCACGGCATCGGCGCTTTTTGATGCCAAAATGATGCCTGCTCGCATTTTGCTATTGCCGTTAACATTCGTTTACCTATTTATGTGCGGTGCGATGCAGCAATTGCCCAATGTTTTCGCTGCATTGCGAAATGCTGGCGGCTTGCCGCCTGGGGGTAGGGACAATCCACCGAGGCATTAAGGAGAATTTGATGTCCATTTCTGTTCAGAACATAGAGGAATCGACCGCTGTTTCCCCGATCGACGTGGCAGCTGCGGTTAAGGGCGCACGCAGTGCGGTTGGCTACAGCATTGAAGATCTCGCAGTGACCTGCGGTCTGGCCAATGGCGAAATCCTCGAAATCGAAAATGGCGAAAGTGCCGATCCGGCAAAGCTGAGGCGTATTGCTGCAGCCCTGCAGGTTCCGATTTCCGCCTTTCTGCATATCTGACGAGGCGACAGGGCCGATCGGCATTTTCTGATCGGCCGTCGTCCCTTTTTAACGGGACATGGTTGGAACTCTTGCGCCTCCCGCGCCGTTCAACGGTCGACGGGAGTATGTGTATGTCCAAGACCCTTCTCTACGGCGCAACCAAGATCGACGAGACGAATGCCGCCTATGCGGCTGTCGCAAGTCTCGAACAGTTCCAATGGAAGAACCGCGTCTTCATTGTGATTGCCGATCGGGACAATTCCCGCGCCGCCCGTCAGGAAAACCAGCTGCTTGCCGATCGCGCCGCTCTTGAGAAACGGGATATGGTTATTCTCAGGCTTGCCGGATCGAGCATAAAGCTGCTCTTCGGAAGCGGCGATGGGCTGAACGGCGAGGCGCTCCGACAGGAGCTGGACGCGCCGGGCACGGGCGAATTTGCCGCCTTCCTGCTTGGCAAGGATGGCACCGTGAAGCTGAAGGCCAGCGAGCCAATCAGCGCAGGCGAACTTTTCGCCATCATCGACAGCATGCCGATGCGCGCTGCCGAAGCCGTCAGGCAAGACCAGTAATTCAATATTGCAATCGTAAAGGAGCCGGCCATGTCCGTCCCGAACGAACCTATCCCCGACCAGCCGCCGATGCCTTCGCCGGGCTGGAAGCCGGAGCCGCCGATCAAGGAGCCGGAACCTGATCGCCTGCCGGATGAAACGCCGCTTCCCAATCCTGATGAGAACGAGGAACCGGCAAGGCATCTCTAAAGCAATTCCAGCAAAAGTGTGCAGCGGTTTTGGGTCCGGAATTGCGTAAAACATATGCGCTAAAGGAAGATCTGCCTTTCCTCATCGACGAGTTCCCGCAGGAAGTCGATGACGCTGCGCACACGCACCAGATCGCGCGCGCTTTCGTGGTAGGTCGTCCAGTAGGCACGGCGGATGGACACCTGCGGCAGGATGCGCACCAGTTCCTGGTATTGCCGGGCGATATAGTCGTGCAGGATGCCGATGCCGGCCCCGGAGCGCACGGCCTCGGTCTGGCCGATCGCCGTCGAGATCTCGAATCCCGCATCCCAGCTGCGCATCACCTCGCCAGAGAAATTCAGGGAAGCAGTGAAGATCAGGTCTTCGACGTAGCCGATGCGCGGATGGGCCTTCAAGACATCGATATCCTCGGGCTTCCCATGCTGCGCCAGATAATCCCTCGATGCGTAGAGGCCGAGCGTATAGTCGGTCAGCTTGGACGAGACGAGCCGTCCCTGCTCCGGCCGTTCCAGCGTGATGGCGATATCCGCTTCACGCTGCGACAGCGAGAAGGAGCGCGGCACCGGCACGAGCTGAATCTTCAGTTCCGGATGGCGTTCGATCAGCCGGCCCATGCGCGGCGCGAGAAAGGAAACCCCGAACCCGTCGGGCGCGCCGACGCGCACCGTTCCGGCAATTGCCGTATCCGTGTGGCCGAGATTGGCCTGCGCGGCGAGCATTTCCGTTTCCATCCGTTCTGCCGACGCAAGAAAGACTGCGCCTTCGGCGGTCAGCTCGCAGCCATTCGTCCGGCGGATGAAAAGCCGCGTTTTCAGCGCCTCTTCGAGCGAAGTCAGGCGGCGCGAGAGCGTGGCGTGATTGAGCCCCAGCCTCTTCGACGCGGCGAGGATCTGCCCGGTGCGGGCAACCGCCAGGAAAATGCGGACGTCATCCCAGTTCATGGCTTTGAACGCATCGCAATCGGATCGACGTCGATGAGGGTCAGCGCTGTCACCATTCCGGCCGTCTCGATTTTGTATTTAAGGAAATGCGGCGTCTGCAGATGAGCTTCGTATGCTTCCCTGTTGGCATAGACTTCGAGGATGCGGATCTTGTTCGGATGATCCCTGATGGAAACGGCATTCAGCGAAAGCACACCGTCTTCCAGCGCGATGGATGCTTCGATTTCCTCGGTCAGCAGCGCGCGATAAGTTTCGATCGTGCCCGGATTGATCTCCAGTTCCGCCATTCTGACAACAGGTTTCCCGCTCATCGGTTCGACCTCCCTTTGACTTGTCCGCGTGCGGTTCCAGTTTTGATGCAGGAGCGTACGCCAAAGCGACAGAACTATAATATACGCACAACGGTTGCTTATTCCAGCGCATTGATTTGTGCAAATTGAAGTGCGATTGTTGTGCCATCCAAAAGAGATCAGGAGGAACACCCATGCGTGAGATTGGTCATTTCATCGGCGGCAAGAAGGTTGCCGGCACCAGCGGCCGCACCAGCGATGTCTTCAACCCGGCGACCGGAGAAGTGCAGGCAAAGGTCGCGCTCGCAAGCGTCGAGGAACTGCGCGCCGCTGTCGAAAACGCCAAGGCTGCGCAGCCGAAGTGGGCGGCCACCAACCCGCAGCGCCGCGCCCGCGTCTTCTTCAAGTTCGTCGATCTCCTGAACCAGCACATGGATGAGCTTGCAACGCTGCTCTCCAGCGAGCATGGCAAGACGGTCGAGGATTCCAAGGGCGATGTTATCCGTGGCCTCGAAGTCTGCGAATTCGTCTGCGGCATCCCGCATCTTGCCAAGGGTGAATTCACCGAAGGCGCCGGCCCGGCGATCGACATGTATTCGCTGCGCCAGCCCGTCGGTATCGGCGCCGGCATCACGCCCTTCAACTTTCCGGGCATGATCCCCATGTGGATGTTTGCGCCTGCAATCGCCTGCGGCAACGCCTTCATCCTGAAGCCCTCCGAGCGCGACCCGTCCCTGCCGATCCGCCTTGCCGAACTGATGATCGAAGCGGGTCTTCCTGCCGGCATCCTCAATGTGGTCAACGGCGACAAGACTGCAGTCGATGCGATCCTCACCGATCCTGACATCGGCGCCGTCTCCTTCGTCGGCTCTACGCCGATTGCCCGCTACGTCTATGGAACGGCGGCGATGAACGGCAAGCGCGCCCAGTGCTTCGGCGGTGCCAAGAACCACATGATCATCATGCCTGACGCCGATATGGACCAGGCTGTCAACGCTCTGATGGGCGCAGGCTACGGCTCTGCTGGTGAGCGCTGCATGGCCATCTCCGTTGCCGTCCCCGTCGGCGAGGAAACCGCCAACCGTCTCGTCGAGAAACTCACGCCCAAGATCGAATCCCTGCGCATCGGTCCCTATACCGATGAAAAGGCCGACATGGGGCCGCTGGTCACCAAGGATGCTTATAACCGCGTCAACGGCCTTATCGACCGTGGCGTCGAAGAAGGCGCAAAGCTTGTCGTCGACGGCCGTGGTTTCAAGCTGCAGGGTTATGAAAACGGCTATTTCGTCGGCGGTACGCTATTCGACAACGTCACGCCGGACATGGACATCTACAAGACGGAAATCTTCGGACCGGTTCTCTCCGTCGTTCGTGCCAAGAACTACGAAGAAGCCCTCGACCTGCCGATGAAGCATGAATACGGCAACGGCGTCGCGATCTACACCCGCGACGGCGATGCTGCCCGCGACTTCGCCTCCCGCATCAACATCGGCATGATCGGCATCAACGTCCCGATCCCGGTGCCGCTCGCCTACCACTCTTTCGGCGGCTGGAAGGCCTCGAGCTTCGGCGATCTCAACCAGCATGGTACGGATTCGATCAAGTTCTGGACCCGGACCAAGACCGTTACCGCCCGCTGGCCATCCGGCATCAAGGGTGGCGCCGAATTCGTCATGCCGACGATGAAGTGATCCGAATAACCTTTGCCATTTTGGAAACGGGCCTGAGAGAGGCCCGTTTTTGTTTTAAACGCTGCGGCGAGCCGTCACGGGAAACGTGAATGTGAATTTCATATTTTGGAATTGTTCAAAACTGCGAAAGCCACTATATACGGTTCACAAACCATTCAGGAGATCGGCATGCGGTTGACGAAGCAGACCAACTATGCGGTTCGCATGTTGATGTATTGTGCAGCCAATGAAGGACATTTGAGCCGGATTCCGGAGATTGCTAGAGCATACGGTGTTTCCGAGCTCTTCCTTTTTAAGATACTGCAGCCGCTCAACAAGGCAGGCCTTGTCGAGACGGTGCGCGGCCGTAACGGCGGTGTGCGCCTTGGCAAGCCGGCGACCGATATCAGCCTTTTCGATGTGGTAAGGGTCACCGAGGACAGCTTCGCGATGGCGGAGTGCTTTGAAGACGGCGCAGTCGAGTGCCCGCTGGTCGATAGCTGCGGTCTGAATTCGGCGCTGCGTAAGGCGCTGAACGCTTTCTTCGACGTGCTGACCGAATATTCGATCGATGACCTGGTAAAGGCGCGGCCGCAGATCAACTTCCTGCTCGGTCTCACCGGCGAACAACACTATCGCAAGCCCGGCATTCCGGCACCGGCCGCCTGACACTGAAATATTCTGATATCGTCATGAACCACGGTCATTTTCGATGGCCGTGGTTTTTCGTTGGTGCTCACGGACTGTTGATATATCAGAGCACCTTGAAACCGCTTTCAAGGTCGTTTCACGACGCGAAATTATACCAAAAGCGACGAGAATCGGATTAAATCTGCCTCAATCTTGCGAATTTTGGCCTATTTTTGACCGAAAATTTCTAAAATTGCTTTTCTGGAAAAATTTTCTGCGGATCTCGTTGCTTTCAGCAAATAAATATCGTTCCATCGGCCCGCTGATCGGGGTAATGAGCGCCCGATCTCTAAAGATCAAAAAAGAACAAACCTGGGAAACGACATCATGAAAAAGTTCTCTGTCCTGCTCGCAGCGACAGCCCTGGCTTCGGTCATGGCCACCGCCGCGTATTCCAAGACGCTTGTCTATTGCGCCGAAGGATCGCCGGAAGGCTTCGATCCGAGCCTTTACACGGCAGGCACGACCTTCGACGCGTCTTCGCGTACGGTCTATAGCCGCCTCGTTGAATTCAAGCACGGTGGTACGGAGATCGAGCCCGGTGTCGCCGACAGCTGGACGGTTTCTCCCGACGGCAAGGAATATACCTTCAAGCTGCATCCCGGCGTGAAGTTCCAGACGACCGACTTCTTCACCCCCTCGCGTGATCTTACCGCCGACGACGTGGTTTTCTCGTTCGAGCGCCAGATCAAGTCGGACAATCCGTGGAACAAGTACGTCGAAGGCGGCTCCTACGAATATGCTGCCGGCATGGGCTTCCCTGACCTCATCAAGTCGGTCGAGAAGGTTGACGATCTGACGGTCAAGTTCACGCTGAACAATCCGGAAGCTCCGTTCCTGGCCGACCTCGCCATGGACTTCGCATCCGTCGTTTCCAAGGAATATGCCGACAAGCTCGCTGCCGACGGCAAGATGGCTCAGCTCAACCAGCAGCCGCTCGGCACCGGTCCGTACACCTTCGTTGCCTACCAGACGGATGCCGTCATCCGCTACAAGGCCAACGAAAGCTACTTCAAGGGCAAGGAAAAGATCGACGATCTCGTTTTCGCGATCACCCCGGACGCCGCTGTCCGCGCCCAGAAGCTGAAGGCCGGCGAATGCCACCTCGTTCCGTATCCGAACGCTGCTGACGTTGCCGAGCTCAAGAAGGATCCGAACCTCACGGTCATGGAACAGGCTGGCCTGAACGTCGGCTTCCTCGCCTACAACACCCAGCAGGCTCCGTTCGACAAGCCGGAAGTCCGCCGCGCGCTGAACATGGCGATCAACAAGCAGGCGATCATCGACGCCGTCTTCCAGGGTGCTGCCCAGGTTGCCAAGAACCCGATCCCGCCGACCATGTGGTCCTATAACGACAAGATCCAGGACGACAAATACGATCCGGAAGGCGCCAAGAAGGCTCTCGCAGCCGCTGGCGTCAAGGACCTGTCGATGAAGGTCTGGGCAATGCCGGTTTCGCGTCCGTACATGCTGAACGCTCGCCGCGCCGCCGAACTGATCCAGGCAGACTTTGCCAAGGTTGGCGTCAAGGTCGAGATCGTCACACATGAATGGGCCGAATACCTCAAGCTCTCCTCCGACACGAAGCGCGATGGTGCCGTCATCCTCGGCTGGACGGGCGACAACGGCGACCCGGATAACTTCATGGACACGCTGCTCGGCTGCGATGCTGTCGGCGGTAACAATCGCGCTCAGTGGTGCAACAAGGATTACGATGCTCTGATGACGAAGGCCAAGGAAACGGCTGACGTCGCTGCCCGCACGAAGTTCTACGAAGAAGCACAGGAAATCTTCAAGAAGGAAGCTCCCTGGGCTCCGCTCGACCACTCGCTGGTCTTCGTTCCGGTCAGCAAGAAGGTGTCGGGCTTCCACATGGACCCGCTCGGCATCCACCGCTTCGACGGCGTTGATATCGCCGAATAAGAAAAATGATAAACTGCCCGGCTGAAACCGGGCTTGACCGGCGGTCAGGTTCCACCTGACCGCCGGAAACTATTGGACAACCTGCCATGTTGCGATTTTTCATCGGGCGCCTCGCGGTCCTGATACCGACCTTCCTAGGCGTTTCGCTCATTGCCTTCTCGTTCATCCGCCTGCTTCCCGGCGATCCCGTCATGCTGTTGTCGGGCGAACGAACGATGGCACCCGAACGTCACGCCCAGATCATGCATGATCTCGGTTTCGACCGGCCCATGTATGTGCAGTATTTCGATTATCTCGGCAAAGTGCTGCACGGCGATCTCGGCACCTCGATCGTCACCAAGCGCCCCGTTCTCGGCGAGTTCTTCACGCTTTTCCCGGCAACGCTTGAGCTTTCGCTCTGCGCTATCCTGTTGGCAATCCTTCTCGGCGTGCCGGCCGGTGTCTTCGCTGCCGTCAAGCGCGGAACCTGGTTCGACCAGAGCGTGATGGGCGTTGCCCTGATCGGCTATTCGATGCCGATCTTCTGGTGGGGCCTGCTGCTCATCATCTTTTTCTCCGGCTATCTTGGCTGGACGCCCGTTTCCGGCCGCATCTCGCTGATGTATTTCTTCAAGCCGGTCACCGGCCTCATGCTGATCGACAGTCTTCTCTCCGGCCAGAAGGGCGCCTTCGCCTCGGCCGTCAGCTATCTCATCCTGCCGACCGTGGTGCTCGCCACCATTCCGCTTGCCGTCATCGCCCGCCAGACGCGCTCGGCCATGCTCGAAGTGCTGGGCGAGGATTATGTGCGCACGGCCCGCTCCAAGGGTCTCTCACCACTGCGCGTCGTCGGCGTTCATGCGCTCAGAAACGCCATGATCCCGGTCATCACCACGATCGGCCTGCAGGTCGGCGTGTTGCTCGCAGGCGCCATTCTGACCGAAACGATCTTCTCCTGGCCGGGCATCGGCAAGTGGATGGTCGATGCTGTCTTCAAGCGCGATTATGCAGTCGTCCAGGGCGGTCTTCTGTTGATTGCCGGCATCATCATGCTGGTGAACCTGATGGTCGACCTGGCTTACGGCTTCATTAATCCGCGTATCAGGCACTAGGAGCGGTCCATGAGCACGGTTACTGCAAAATCCGACCAGCCCTCCGCCCTTACGGAATTCTGGTACTACTTCTCGCGAAACAAGGGCGCCGTCATCGGCCTCTTCGTCTTCATTATCATTCTTCTCATGGCGGTTTTCGCGCCCCTCGTCTCGCCGCACGCGCCGACCGAGCAGAACCGCCAGCTTCTCCTGTCCGTCCCTTTCTGGATGGATGGCGGCAGTCTCTCTTATCCGCTCGGAACGGATGCCGTCGGCCGCGATATTCTCTCGCGTCTGATCTTCGGTGCACGCTTCTCGCTGTTCATCGGTCTCGTGGTCGTCACGCTGTCGGTGGTTGCGGGTGTCTTGATCGGCCTCGTTGCCGGTTATTTCCGTGGCCGCGTCGATATCGTCATCATGCGCCTCATGGATATCATCCTGGCTTTCCCGTCGCTGCTTCTGGCCCTCGTGCTCGTCGCGGTGCTTGGTCCTGGTCTGCTCAATGCCATGATCGCGATCTCGATCGTCAACCAGCCGCATTTCGTGCGCCTGACACGCGCCGCCGTCATGAGCGAGCGTGAAAAGGAATATGTGGTGGCCTCCCGCGTCGCCGGTGCCGGCACCTTCCGGCTGATGTTCAAGACGATCCTGCCGAACTGCCTCGGACCGCTGATCGTCCAGGCAACGCTCGCCTTCTCCGCCGCGATCCTCGATGCAGCCGCCCTCGGCTTCCTCGGCCAAGGCGCACAGCCGCCGACACCCGAATGGGGCACGATGCTTGCCGAAGCCCGCGAGTTCATATCGCGCGCCTGGTGGGTCGTGACATTTCCGGGTCTTGCGATCCTCGTCACCGTTCTCGCCATCAACCTGATGGGCGACGGCCTGCGTGATGCGCTCGACCCCAAGATGAAGAGGTCCTGAGATGGCGCTTCTCGAAATTGAAAATCTCGTCGTCGAATTCCAGACCTCGACCGGGCCTTTCCGCGCCGTCGACGGCGTTTCGCTGAAGGTCGATGCCGGCGAGGTTCTGGCGATCGTCGGCGAATCCGGTTCGGGCAAGTCGGTCTCGATGCTGGCCGCTATGGGTCTTCTGCCCTGGACGGCAAAGGTGACGGCCGACAGGATGGTCTTTGACGGCCAGAACCTGCTCGGCATGTCCGCAGCCAAGCGGCGTGAGATCATCGGCAAGGATATGTCGATGATCTTCCAGGAGCCGATCGCCAGCCTCAATCCCTGCTTCACCGTCGGTTTCCAGATCGAAGAGGTGTTGAGAATTCACCTCGGCCTCGACAAGGCGGCCCGTCGCAAGCGCGCAATCGAACTTTTCCAGGCGGTCGGTATTCCCGATCCCGCCGAGCGGCTCAATCACTTCCCGCATCAGATGTCGGGCGGTCAGTGCCAGCGCGTCATGATCGCCATCGCCATTGCCTGCAACCCGAAGCTCCTCATCGCCGACGAGCCGACCACGGCGCTCGATGTGACCATCCAGAAGCAGATCCTTGATCTCCTGATGCGCCTGCAGACGGAACATCGCATGGGCCTGATTATCATCACGCACAATATGGGCGTGGTTGCCGAGACGGCCGACCGGGTGATTGTCCAGTACAAGGGCCGCAAGATGGAAGAGGCCGATGTGCTCTCGCTCTTCGAATCTCCGAAGAGCGATTACACGCGCGCACTGCTCGCTGCCCTTCCGGACAATGCGACCGGCGACCGGCTGCCGACCATCGGCGAACTTTTCAATCCGAATAAGACTGTGGAGGGAGCGGCCTGATGACGCCAGTTCTCGAAGGAAAGAACATCGTCCGCGACTACTACCTGCCAGGCGGCCTCTTCAAGAAGGCGAGAACGGTCCATGCCGTCAAGGGCGTGAGCTTCAGCGTGGAGCAGGGCAAGACGCTGGCAATCGTCGGCGAAAGCGGTTGCGGAAAGTCGACGCTTGCCCGTATCGTGACGATGATCGACCCGGCCACGTCGGGCGAACTCTTCATCGACGGCAAGAAGGTCGATATCTTCCAGGGCGATCTGACGCCGGAAATCCGCCGGAAGGTCCAGATCGTCTTCCAGAATCCCTATGGATCGCTGAACCCACGCAAGAAGATCGGCGACATCCTGATGGAACCGCTGATCATCAACACCAACACGCCCGCTTCCGAACGGCGCGACCTGGCGATGGCGATGCTGAAGAAGGTCGGCTTGCAGGACGTTCACTTCAATCGATATCCGCACATGTTCTCGGGCGGCCAGCGCCAGCGTATCGCCATTGCCCGCGCACTGATGCTGAACCCGCGGCTCCTGGTCCTCGATGAACCGGTCTCCGCACTCGATCTTTCGGTGCAGGCGCAGGTCCTCAACTTGCTCGCTGACCTGCAGGACGAACTGAACCTCACCTATGTCTTCATCAGCCACGACCTTTCGGTCGTTCGCTATATGGCAGACGAGGTCATGGTGATGTATTTCGGCGAGGCGGTTGAATACGGCACGCGGGATCAGGTCTTCAGCGATCCGCAGCACAACTATACCAAGACCCTGTTTGCGGCGACCCCGCGGGCGGATGTCGATACGATCAAGGCACGTCTTGCACGCAAGGCCGCTGCCGTCTCTGCGGCCTAGCAAGGCCGCAGATATCTCACGCTGCAACGATGACCGAGATGAGCGATGACCGAGAATAACGGAACTCTCCATGCAATCATCGTCATGGGCGTCAGCGGTTCCGGCAAATCTTCGATCGGCGAAAAGATAGCGGCAGGCCTCGGCCTGCCGTTTGTCGAAGGCGATGCGCTGCATCCCGCCGCCAATGTCGAGAAAATGTCGAGGGGCATTCCGCTCTCAGATGAGGACCGCTTGCCCTGGCTCGACCGGATCGGCAAGGAGATGAAGGCGTCGCTTACCAAAGGTGAGGGCATCATCGTCTCCTGCTCGGCGCTGAAGCGCAGCTACCGCGACCGCCTGCGAGCCGCTGCCGGCGGCAACCTCTATTTCGTCTATCTCGAAGGTTCGAAAGAACTGCTGACCGAGCGCATGGGTCACCGCAAGGGACATTTCATGCCGACCTCGCTCTTGGAAAGCCAGCTGCAGACGCTGGAAGTGCCGACCGGCGAGTCCGGTGTCGTCACCGTCGATATCGACGACGCAATCGACGATATCGCGGCGGAAGCCCTGAAGGCTCTCGCCGCTCTCGGCATTACGGGTTGAACCGGTTGGGCGAATAGGCCGAAATGTTGATGAACGGCGTCTCGCCTGTCATCAGTTCCGCCAGCACACGCCCCGTCACCGGCCCGAGTGTCAGCCCGTGATGGGCATGGCCGAAGGCAAACCACAGGCCCTCATGGCGCGGCGCCTTGCCGATAACAGGCATCATGTCGGGCGTGCAGGGGCGGGCGCCCATCCACGGTTCCGGATCGAGCCGTTCTCCCAGCGGAAATATCGTGCGTGCCACGGCTTCTGCCCGGTCGAGCTGCACCGGGGTCTTCGGCGCGTCCAGCGCTGCGAATTCCGCACCCGTCGTCAGGCGCACACCCCGGTTCATCGGCGCCAGGAAATAGCCGCGCTCGGAATCGAGCGTCCAGTTGTTGAGCACCGCATTGCCCTGGATACCGTAATGCATGTGGTAGCCGCGCTTGACGCCGAGCGGGAAGGAGTAGCCGAGACGGCGTGTCGCAACCGCCGCCCAGGGACCGAGCGCCATGACGGCGTCGTCGGCTTCCAGCGATCCCTCCGACGTCATGATCTTCCAGCCGGAACCGGCCGGCCCAAGCGAAGCTGCATCCCCGGTCACGAATCTGCCGCCGAGGCTTTCGAAATAGCTGCGGTAGGCGCGCGTCAGCGCATGCGGATCGAGCACCGACCACGGATCGATCCAGCGCAGGCCGCCGACGAAATCGCCCATGATGCTGGGTTCCAGACGAGCGATATCAGATGAGGTCAGGCTCTCGTAGCCGACGCCGAACTGGTCTTTCCAGAGGGCCGCTTCCACAAAGGCCTCGTCGCGTTTGGCCTCGGTACGGAAGATCTTCATCCAGCCATCCTTGCGGATCAGCGCTTCGGCATGCGACGCCTCGATCAGGTCCTTGTGCTCGCTGATCGAATTCTCGATCAGCGGCGCATAGGCCTTGGTGATCATCTCGTGCCGCTTCGGATTGGAGTTCCACCAGTAGCGGGCGAGGAAGGCGAGCTGGCTCGGCAGTGCCTTCAGGTGATAATGCGCATCGATGCGGTTGTTCAGCGCATAGCGCAGCAAAAGGCCGAGCTGCTGCGGAAAACCGTAGGGCATGACGCCTTCGCGCTGGATCAGGCCGGCATTGCCGAAGGAGGTCTCGTTACCCGGCTCCTTGCGGTCGATAAGCGTCACCTGCCGGCCGCGGCGTTGAAGATGGATGGCCGTCGAAACCCCGACGATACCGGCGCCGAGCACGATTGCGTTTTTCGTCATTTTCCCCTGCATTCCGCTATGTTTTAGGCCCTAAAATGCCCATCTCAATGCTGCGGCGCAAACGAAAAATCGCATTTCATTTCAAAATCATTGCGCTTTTGAGTGCGGCATTTTCGGCCCTGATGCGGATCGTCAGGACGGCGGCATTGAGGAGAGAAAAGACGAGCGCATAAAGCGGCATGCCGAAGGCGAGCGGCAGGGCGGCGATCTCGCCTGTCACGATCATGTAGTTCGGATGTTTGAAGAAGCGGTAGGGGCCGTTTTCGACGAGCGGGGCGCCGGGAAGGATGATGATGCGCGTCGTCCAGCGCGGCCCGAGCGTCATCAGCACCCATAGCCGCAACACCTGCAACAGCACGAAAAAGCCGAACCAGAAGAGCTGGATCGCCTGTCCCGTCGCCAGCATCCAGAGCCCAACGAGCCAGCCTGTATGGAGCGCCACCAGATAGGGATAATGATCGGGCGCGATTTCGCGTGCCCCTTTTGCAAAAAGCGCCATCGTGTTGCGGCGCGCGATCACCAGTTCGGAGAGCCGCTGGGCAGTCACGAAAGCGAGAAGGGCGATGGAGGGCCACATCATACGACCCTCCGCAATGTCACGCAGCTTGCCGTAAAGCCCGGACCCATGGCGATCATCGCCGCGCGGTCCGGCAGTCCTGCGCGGATGGCCCGCTCCAGAACGAAAAGCACGGTCGGCGAGGACATGTTGCCATAGTCGGCAAGCACCGACCGCTCGACGTCGAGTGTATCAGGCGCCATGGAAAGCGCGCTCTCCATCGCCGCCAGTACCTTGGTGCCGCCGGGATGACAGATGAAACGGTCGATATCACCGCGCTTGAGCCCGCTGCGCGCCAGGATGCCGTCGATCGCCGGGCCGAGCTCCTTTTCCGCAAAGGGCGGCAGCGATTGCGCCAGCAGGATGCCGAGCCCGGTATCGTCGATCTTCCAGCCCATGATGTCGAGCGTATCGGGAAACAGGTGATCGCCCGCCGATTCCACTTCCGCCATACCGCCTTCGCCGGCGCGCATCACACAGGCTGCAGCCCCATCGCCGAAAAGCGCGGTAGCGATGATGTTCGGCTTGGTCAGCTCATCCAGCCGGAAGGCCAGCGTGCAGAGCTCGATGGCGACGAAGAGCACGACAGCGCCCGGACGGCTGCGCGCCAGCCGCGAGGCGATGCCAAAGCCGGAAACGCCTGCAGCGCAGCCAAGCCCGAAGACGGGCACGCGCTCGATATCCGCGCGAAACCCGAGCCGGCCGGCGAGCCGCGCATCGAGGCTCGGCGTGGTGATGCCGGTGGAGGAAACCGTTACCACGCAATCGACCTGATCGGCCGTCAGCCCTGCCTGACCAAGCGCGCGCGTTGCCGTCGCGACGAACAGCGAACCGGCGACCTCCTCATAGGCCTCCATCCTGTCTTGCCAGCCATGCGTCTTTTCAAACCAGGAGAGGGGACGGGCGGCATGCCGCTTTCCGATACCGGCATTGTCGAACACGCGCGCGAGGTGGCGGAATTCCTTGAAGCGATCGGCAAAGAGGCGCGAGGAGGCCTCGGCGGCTTGGCTCTGGGTGATGATATGGTCAGGCACTGCAGTGGCGAGACTTAAAAGTCTGACGGATTGAGTCACGGTATGCTCCTTGTCGTTCCCGGCGGAACGAGCGGAAAACACGCAAGCGCGAAGGTTTATTCGGCACCGCTCTTCACGAAGCAGTGATCAGAAAAATGCGAAAGCCTGCCGAATAAAGCTGGTGGCAGCGGTGTTCACTCCTCGCAACGTCATTTTCTGAGGAGTTATCCCATGACGACCAAGACTGTCCGCATCGCTTCCCTCGTGCTCGGCAGCTGTATTGCCGCCTCTGTCTTCTCCGGCCCCGTCTTCGCGATTGGCGATAATAGCAGCACCATGCCGGTCTGCAAGAAGGGCGAAATCTACGACAAGAAGGCAAAGAAGTGCGTCAAGCAGCAGAGCGCCAACGTGACGGACGAAAACCGTACCGATTACGCCTACTCGCTTGCAAAGGACGGCCGCTATGAAGAAGCGCTCGCCATGCTCGACACCGTCAAGGATCAGAACAACGCCGAATGGCTGAACTATCGCGGTTACGCCACCCGCAAGCTCGGCCGCACGGATGAGGGCATCTCCTACTATCTGCAATCGGTCAAGCTCGATCCGCAATATGCCAAGGTCCGCGAATATCTCGGCGAAGCCTATGTCATCAAGGGTGAGCTCAATCTCGCCAAGGAGCAGCTGACGACGATCAAGGCAATCTGCGGCACCGGCTGCGAGGAATATCAGGACCTCAACGCCGCCATCCTCGATCCGTCGAAGATCTAAAGCAATTCCAGCAAAAGTGTGCAGCGGTTTTGCGTCCGGAATTGCGTGAAACAAAGCTGTACACTTGCGTGAGGCAGGAGAGAGATAAGGTTGATTGAAGGGTATTTCCGGATGTTGGTCGCACACACCACATTTCCTGCCTATAGTCACGCCAGAACGGAATCGCCGGCCCTGCCGGCGGTCCCGAAACAGCCAATACGCGCGGAGGCGGCCATCGCGAGCGAAGCGGATATCAGGAGCGGCCTGACGGAAAACCTCGCCCGTCTGTGGCGCTACGGCCTCGTCCTTTCGCATCAGCGCGATGTGGCCGATGATCTCGTGCAGGCGACCTGCGTGCGCGCGCTGGAGCGGGCCGATCAGTTTGCAGCAGGCACGCGGCTCGATCGCTGGCTTTTTTCGATCCTGCATTCGATCTGGCTGAACGAGATCCGTGCCCGCCGTGTTCGCCAGGGCCAGGGCTTCGTCGATGCCGACGAGACGCTGATATTAGATGGCGCCCGCGACACCGAAACGCATGTGATGGCAAACCAGGTTTTGAAACAGGTGAATACGCTGCCGGATGCGCAGCGATCGGCGGTTTTCCTCGCCTATGTGGAAGGGCTTTCCTATCGCGAGGTCGCTTCCGTCATGGATGTTCCGATCGGCACCGTGATGAGCCGGCTGGCAGCCGCCCGCGCGAAGCTCTCCGAAACCGTATCGGCGGGAGGATTTGAATGAGCACGAAGCACAGAATGCCCTCCGACGAGGAACTGACCGCCTTCATCGATGGTGAACTCGGCGCCGAAGAGGCTGCCCGCATCGAGACTATGGTCGAGGCCGACGAAGCTGTCGCCGAACGGCTGGAATTCCTGGCGCGCGCAAGCCTGGCTTACAAGGAAGCCTTCGCGCCGCTGCTCGATGCCGCTCCGCGGGCAAAGCTCGAAGCCATGCTATCGGCCATTCCCGCCGCCCAGCCTGCAAGGCCGGCTGCCTTTGTGAGCCGTCGCGGCTTTCTCGGCGCGCTTGCCGCTTCGGTCGTTGCCGGCATCGCCGTCGACCGCGCCATGATCGGTGTCGGCACAAGTTTCTCGCGCAAGGACGAAAACAGCGAATGGCGCGCCGTCGTTGCCGAATATATCTCGCTCTATACGCCGGAGACGCTCGCCGGTCCCGTTCCGCCCAGAGATGTGCAGGCAGCGCAGCTCGCCAGTCTGGACGGAAACCTCGGCCTGCAACTCTCGCCGGAACAGGTCGCGCTGCCGGATATCGATTTCAAGCGCGCCCAGATCCTGCAATATGATGGCAAGCCGCTCGCCCAGATCGCCTATCTGGATCCCGAGACCGGTCCCATGGCGCTCTGCATCGTCACCTCCGACGGCGGCCCCAAGGCCCCTGACGTCGAAGGCCGCAAGGGCATGAATGTCGTCTATTGGGCGAACGCCACCCATGCCTTCATGCTCATCGGCCACGCCCCGGTCGACCGCATGACCGAGATCGCCGACGCAGTCAGGAGCAAGATTTCCGTCTGACTGCAAACTGAGGATACGGGGCTGTAATCCATCAGTTCACCGCGCTCGCAAGCCGAAGATTTGCCTGTGATACGCTGCCATCCGTTACCGGCGGCCGGGCGTTGACCTCAATGACACCGGAGGTTTTCGGCTTCAGGGCTGGCCGCGGCGCCTTGGCTGGCAAGGGCACCCCCGCCACCTTGCCAGCTGAGCAATTACCGGACGCACTGCTCTCGACATGCGGTTTGCCGTCAGCCCCGCTGAAGTAACGGACACTGCGGGTGCAGACGCCGTTGCCGGACATAGTCGAAACCATTGAATAGCCCTGCATGCCGGCCGGCAGCCTGTTGAAGCCGATAGCAGTCGGATTGCCAGGCGATGCCTGCATCATGCTGTCGGCCTGTTGCATCATCGCAGCAGCCTCGCGGTCCATCGCTGCAGATATTCGGTCCAGATCGGCAAAGGGAGCGGAAGGCCAGAACGGATCGAAAAAGCCCGAATCCGGCTGACTGTCGAACCGGATTTGCGGTGGTCGGTCGCCGGCGTAACGAATGCGCTCCAGCGAACCATCCGGCAGTCGCACGACGAGCACATGGGTATCGGTTGATTTATGGGCGACGCTTTGCGCCTGCGCCGGGCCGGCAAGCTCGGCTGCGGCGATTGCCAGGGCGCTCATGAGAAATGCGATACGAAGCCTTTGCACAACGGCCTCCTGAAACGGGAAGAACACCATCCGATTGCCCGCGCGAATGAGGTGCAGCGGGTATGGCCAGGATGATCATTGTGGCGCCGGCCAAATTTGTGGCGCGCTGCTGCGGCGTGGCGACGCAGAATGCGAAAGACGAAAGCCTGTCGCGTAAAAGTGTTCAGCGATTTTGCGGTACGAGGTGCGTAAAATGAGAAGTAAAGCGTGGCAAGCGAATCTGAGAGATCGCAACACGTCTCAGAACGGCTGGGTCTTATCGGAAACCTGGCTGGCCTGATTGGCAGGGACGAGGCGGTTCAGGCAGTTGACGTAGGTCGTATACATCTGCTGAAGCCGCGAGAGCGGCACCACCCAATGCCCTTCATTTCCGGCAAAATCCAGTTCCATATCCGGGGTGCCGACAAAGGAATTCTTGAGGATCTTCTTGATCTGCGCCACACCCGTCTTCTCAGCGGCCGGCAGGATGCGAAGCGTCTTGCCGTCGAAGAATTCGGCCGGTACGGCCTTGGTACCGGAATAGCCGACGAGCGTCACCTTGGTCGTGGTACCGGCAGGGATATCCCAGCCATCCTTCGATACGAGCCACATGATGCTGTCGAGGTTCTGGCGGAATTCGACCGTCTTGCCGAGCTCATCGTTCCAGACCAGCCGGCAGTAGGACGGCTTCTCGCCGACGAACCCGACCGACCACTGCCGCGCATCGCCCATCCATTCCGTCCCACCAGGGGCCGTCTCGCTCCGTGCGGTGGCCGGAATGAGGAGTGCCGTCAGCAACAGGGCAGAAAAGGTCTTCATGGCTCGAATCGTCTCCAGGGAGCTGGGGTGATTCTAGCGGCGGAAGGTTGAGGTTTTGCTACTGGGCGGGTCAAAGCCATGTTCATTTCATCGTGCAACCCTCTGGATCGGCGATGATGATCGCAGGGAACGAAGGAATTCTTCGGCATCGACAGTTTCCAGAGCGCCGGCGACCTCCCTGAAATACGGCATGGCTTCCCAGAAGCTCCGGTCCGCGACGATATGAAAACGCCGCTGGGCGCGGGTTAGAGCTACGTTCAGCAGATTGGGCTTTGACGAAGCCCAGGAGGCTGCGCCGGCGTGCTCCTCGTCGGCGCCAAGTATCATGAAGACCGTGTCTCTTTCCTTGCCCTGAAAGGTATGAACAGTCCCGACCCTGTCTTTCAGCCACTTCTTCAGTTGCGGAGGCGATGTGCGAGGAGAACCGATGTCATCGACCCATCTTGCCTTTCCCAGCGCCGTCTTCAGCGCATTCTTGATCTCCTTGAATGGGGAAATGACATAGAGATCGGGCAGTGCTCCATCCCGGCGGTAAGTCGCGACCAGGACATCGACGATGAAGTCGATCTGTTCGGGAACGCGCTGCCGGCCGGAAACCTTGCCCCCAACGTCGATCCAGACGCTGTCGCCATAAAACGGCGGAGCATCGTTGGCCGGCCATCGTTCCTTCAATCCGAATACCATCTTGTCCCGATAGGCGATTCGGTTGGCGAGTGAGAACATCGGGTCGATGCAGCGGCGGTGCACACGCAGCGGACTGCCGATCCAAAGTCCGTTGCCATCTTCCGACGGCAGTGCCGTTCCATAGCAGTTTGCTGCGTCGGCGAGCGTCTGTACTGAAACGCGGTTGGGCGAATAACTCTCCGCGGAGGTGTATGGCGACAGGCGGCTGAGGGCCTTTATGAGCGCGCCGGGCAGGGTAAAGACCGGCTCGATCTGCAAGGGGTCGCCAATCGCCATCAGGCGGCGTGCCCGCATCAGGGCGCCGACGGCTGCCTGCGGCACGGCTTGACCGGCCTCATCGACGAAAACCCAGCCGATCGATGCCGGTCCGAGCCCTGCGAACTGACGAGCGAAAGAGGCAAACGTCGTCGAAACGACGGGAACGATCATAAAGAGGCTCTGCCATACGGGCGGGATATCCGCCCCGTCGTCAGGAGCATTTCCGGAGAGCAGCTTCGTGATGGCGACGATGTTTCCGCCGAAACCTCCGCTCGACCTGCTGACTTCCGCCAGCCATGCCTCATGCAGCGTCAGCGCCGTCTCCAGCAAGGCGGAGCGCAGGCCAGCCAGCCTGTCGGAGTGCCAGAGCCCTTCGATCTGAAAGCGGTCGGTTTCGAGATCATTAAGGTTTGCGGGCAAGGCCGGCCCGCCCAGTCTCTGCCGCAACTCTTCGAACCTTGCGGATTTCTCGGACCAGGTTTCCTGTCTCGCATGCAGTTCTCGTTCGGCCTGCTCTCGGTGCCGCAGAGCCTTCTCCAGGGAAAACCGGTGCCTTCCCGCAAGATCTCGTTCGCAGTTCGCGAGCGTCTTGCGGAGGGCGATTTGCTCACGGGCATTCGATTTCACATTGTCCCTATGTCGTTGGTTTTCACTGTTCGGCAGCATCCTTTTCCACCAGGCCGGCGTCGAACGGTCGAGAAGCCGCTCCTCTTCCCTGAGCCGGTCCAATTCGGTACGGACGGCGAGAGTCTCGGCCTCAGCCGCAGCATACCGATCCCGAGCCAACCCAACTGCCCTCTCGGCTATCTCCAGTGCCTCACGCGCCAGGGCGCAGAAAGCGTCGAATGAGGTCAAGGCGATTTCGCCGTACAGATCGGCGAAATGCCCGTATTCGTCGATCATGGAGCAAACCGCTTCGTCGGCGTTGCGAAATCGACGGCTTGCCTCGGTGAATGTTGGCCCGCTGTAGCTGTCCCGCCACTCCCAGATCGTCTGCGGCCTGTCGAGACCGGACCAGTCTGGCTTCGCCTTGTCTTCCCTGGCCGGCATGAAGGCGAAGCGCTCCTTGAACGCTCGCCGGTTTCCGCTTTTTCCGAGTGCACAGGCGATCAATCCCCACGGGCGGTTTTCATCCGTCAGTGCGGTGAAGCTGCCATTGTCTTTTTGCGCGGCGATCTTGTGAGCAACGGTCTGCAGATAGCCGAATGACTTGCCTTTCGTAATCGAGCTTTGCTTGGGAAGGTCGCGCGAGATATTCTCGACGGCAGCGTTGTTGGACGAGGCAACGACCATCTCGAAGCCGGTGAGGCTGGCGTTCAGGCTCGATATCCACGCGGTGCTGCCGTCCTTGAAATTGACCTTTCTCGATGCGCCGTCGAAGGCATCCCGCGCCGTTCTCAAGGCGGCGAGCGTGCGCGCCCGCCGGACGATATTGTCCGCAAAGATATCGCGCAGCAGTGTCGTCTTACCGGTGCCCGGTGGACCGTTGACCGAAAAGAGCCCGGTTTCCGAGAGGGTTTCCAGGGCGGTATTGATCGCGAATTGCTGCATCAGGCTCATGGCATGATGGGCTTCTGCCAGCCAGCGTCCGGCATTGAGGTTTCGCGGATGCAGTGACCGGATGAGGGCGCGGCGGCCTGTCTCCGTATAAAGGTCGATCCGCGCGTCGGAAGCGAGCGGCGTCAAATATTGCCGCAGCGGTTCGGGAATCGTGCCACTGCGAACGCAGTCCATGGCCTTCTCGATGTCCTCGATGAAGAAGCTGTTCAGAATCCCGATTTCCTGTTCGGGAGTGCCACCTTCCTCGTCATCGTCGTCACCCGCCGCGTTATGCTGAGGCGGCGCAGGCAGGAGCTTTGCCGTCGGCCTCGACGGCTTGTCCCTATAGCGGATTTCAACAAGAGCGACGGGCCTGTCTGCATCAGGCGCGAAGCCTGCCCAGTCGCAAAGCAAGGCATGAAGGGCGAGAACTTCAGCAGGCGTGAGCGGCTGGTCGTCGGTATCCTCAGATGGTTGATGGTGCAGACGTCGCTGGGCTTGGAAATTTCCCAGCAATTCCTGCAGGCGCTGTCTGCCATCGGCAAATGCTTCCGAGCTCAGCGCGGCAAGGCCACGTTTCTGGACTTGCCCAAGCGCCCAGGGAAGCGTCGAGATGGAAAACGCCGTGAAAATCGGATTGCCGTGCGGGTCGAGTTCCAGGCTTGCAAAGCAGGTGTCGCCATCCAGATCGCCCCGCTCTGCATCCTCGAAATCCGTCATGCCGTTGGTGGCGCCGGCGAAATTCCTGCTGACCTTGGAGATTTCCGATTTGCTGAAAACGCCGAGGAAAAGGGTAAGTCCGGTGATTTCCTTGTGCTCTGGGACGATCGGACGCCTCATGGCGTCGCTGTCATCCTCAAGTGTTTCGGCATGCAACCAAAAAGCTTTCCTGCTTTCGTCTTCCGTTGCCCGCTTGGAAAGGTCGTACGGGATGAAGAACTCGATCTTGTGCCAGAGGTCGAGGATTGCCAGCAGCCGCTCGCGTTCGGTACCTGTAGGGATCTGCATGGCGTCTCTCGGCACAGATAAATTCGCTGAATGTTCTATCAACGATCACCTGTTCGGGAAACCCGGCATATATCAGGGGCCTTCGGCGTCTCTATGTGTCGGGCTTGCGCATCGAGCTTGCAGCTCAGGTGCGTCTCGCTCGTCTAATTACCTGGTATAGATCCGCGCACCGCGGCGACGCGGCAGGGGATCACGATGCAGAAAATGCGACAGCAGGGTCCTTCAACCCTGCCGTCGCAGAAAATCTTCGTATCAGTGCCAGATTTAAAAGTGTGGCGCTCGCAAGCAATCACACCTCGCTAGAGGTCCGGAACTGGGGCCGCCCCACTGGTATTCTTTGCCCTGGCGGTATCGAGCTTTTCCTGTGCATCCTGAACGTCGGCCTCATAATCGCGGGCAAGGTCGAGATAGTTGATCATCCCCATCATAAGCTCCTTGGCGATCCCCGTCTGGTCGCCATCGACGGAGAACTCGATGTAAAGTCCACAAAAGTCCGCTCCCGCCTCTTTCGCTTTCTTAGCGGTGTAGTCGTCCAGCCCTACAGTCGCAGAACTGATGCAGCCTAGCGGTCCGTCGATCTTCTTTGCGGGAGCATCGATTACATCGAATTTCCACGATGCGTGGATGTTGGTCTCGCTCTTACTCAGATAGGACGGCTCACCGTATTTCTTTACGGCAGCGGCATAGACCGCTTCCGTCGAAGGCCGCTCAGACGGCCTGAATTGCAGCTGCCGCTGCACCGAGAATAACTTGTTCCCACTTCCCAAGCCCGTGAACACGAAGCTCATGCGTTCCTGTTCCATGTCATCGGGCTTGCTCAAGTCACTGTAGAGTGTCTGGCCGTTCGCGACCCATTCGGTGCCTCCTGGTCGGCTCCACTTGGTGAAACGATGCCTCCCTTCAGGGCGTAACTCTTTATATCTGGCAAGAACCTGATCGGCGTTCATGCCGAGTTTCATGCCTGCGATGTCGAATTCTGTAGCTTGCGCTGTTGCCGCGGCGCAAAGCAGCATAGCTATGATAATGCCGATTTTCACTTGAGACTCCCGAGAATAGGGTTTGGCTGAATTCAGCGGCGGCGGGTTGACCAGACCTGCCACGCGCTACCGGCCAGAAGCAGAGCAAGCACGATGCAACCACCTGCCAACGATACGCCGCCCATCGAAGAAAACTGCCGTGCGTTGGCTGAGCCCATAATCATCGACATCTGCTGGTTCGCATTGTTAATCTCGTTGAACCCATTCAGGAGCGTCACTATTGTGTAGAGAACCATGCCGACGGTGATGACCAGTCCGCAAATTTCAAGGGTGCGGACATGTGGCTGCGCCTGAGGCACAAACCGTGCCGCCAGCCCGGCCATGAAGGCCAACGGAAGGAGGAAAGCGATACCGCCGAGGAATAGGGGCGAAGCAAGCGTCAGCCCGCCGCCAACCCCCATCATGCGGACATTGATGATCGGAAGGGCAACAGACGCCAGCGAAAGCACGGCAAGCCCTGCTGGTAGCAAAATCCCCCCGTTTTGAGCGGAATAAGAGTTCTCTTGAATAGTCATCACAAACAGCCCCTGATGATGGAAATACAAATGAGAGCAATCGCCCTCGAAGAGCAAAATCGAGTCTATGTCTTAGATTTGCGGAAAACCTGGAGGGGGATTCTACCCTCGTTGAAACCTGTCTGCGGCATGGCAATACGTATAGTTAATGCCTGTTGACCGCCTTGAGCGGCCCCCGCATAGGATTTCATGGTCGCTATCCCTACGGCTTCCCTGTCGGGTCTTTGAATCCATGCATCCAATTCGGATCGGATTCGGTTTCGTAGACTGATTTGGCGTAGTCGTCCTGCTCCCGCTTTTCCTTCTCCGCAATGTCCACGTAGACCAGCCTGGCGTTCGGCGACTTCATCGTGTAGCCGACAACACCACATCCCCTCTTCTCGCGAATGGGGGCGGCACCCGTCATGACGTAGCCCGGAATGGCCGGGTCGTATCGACCAGACACTTGGTAGAAGATGAAGTTGCAGCCCTTCTTGTAGACATAGGCCGTCCCCTCAATTTCCCCCCGGCGCTGGATGTGGCCGGTGAACGCAGGATCACCGGGACGAACGACCCGTCCCATGCGATCGCTTGGCGTGTCGTAGCGGATGTCGTTGTGATCGTAGTTCACGATCATGAGCGAACCGTTGTGATCGAACATTTCGGCCAACGCTACTGTCGGCGCGAATATCACGGTCGATGTGATGGCCAACATGGCGACACCCACAAGGGTTGGTGGTCTGGATTTCATCGATTTCCCACTCTCCAATTCGCGGGGCAATCCCCCGGCACGGCGGGGTCCGCCGCCTTGGTCGGTAAGATTCCATTGGGAGTTTAAATACGGGGAAAATTCGGAGGGTAGTACTACCCTATCCGTCTACGTGCGCCGCATGTATTGCCGCTGCGCACGCACGTGGGCAGTAGCATGGCCGTAGGTGGTCTTTAACCGATGATCAGTGCTTTGCGGCATATAAGGAGATCGGCGGCGGCGAGCCATAGGAGTGCGTAGCCTCCCGGCTCGCCGTTCACCCGCGCACCTTGAAGCGCGCCATCACAAAGGTTTGCGGCGGGCATTCCGGGACGTACTACCTGACGATTTTCGGGGCATTCTTTTCAGACATAGACACATGAGTGCATTCAACGCGATTTCCCAAGTGCTTATCGATACATGGTTGCAGTCCGACGAGGCGACCGGTCCGGAAGACCTTTATTCGGCAGTGGTCGGGCACCTGAACATCAAAATGGCGCTCTCCGTCGTTACGACGGTAGCCGACGATCCTTATGACTGGCGGTTCCGTCGGGTGAAGGATTTCGGCTTCAAGAGCCGCCTACTGAACCAGATGAAGCAGCAATTCCCCGATGCCGCGCTGCGCGACCTCGATCGACGCTTCATTGATGATGCGATCATTGCCGCCTATTTGCGGGCTCTGGAGGTGAAGCGCCCCGCGATTGACCTCGTGAGGACGAAGCTCCTCGGTGTCCGGATCGGCTACGAGCGCCTTATTCTGCCGCAGAAATGCGATGGAAAGCCTGACTGGTGCATCAGCCTGATTGAAGGGCGTTTCTTCATTTCTCCGATGCAGGAGGCGAAGACCGACATCACGGATGACAATATCATCCAGCTACTCATTGAGGGGCAGAGTACGAAAGAAATCGCCGAGTTCCTGCATCTGTCTCCGAGGACGATCGAGCATCGGATCGATAGGCTGAAGAACCGATTTGAAGCGAAGAACCTCGTCCATCTGGTGGCGAAACTCGTCGCCACCCAGGTTGGCCGCCGGGAGAAGGAGAGCAGCTAGGCTACTTCACCGTCTTCCTGCTGGCAGCAGCCCGCGCCTGAAGTGCGTCCATGGATAGGCCAGTGCTTGCCGATGCGATGTTGTAAAGCGCGGTGGTGATGTCCTTCGTCTTGAAGGCCACGCCGTTGTCTCCGAGACGCTTATCGAAGCCGAGGAGGTTTCCATCGCGGTCAAGAATGAGATGGAGACCGAAGAACATCTGGTCGAAATCCCGGCTGCGGGGCCTGTAGAGGTTCGCAGCTCCGGCGGCGGTGTCGAGATCGCCGTCGAAGTTCGCGATGAATATCTGCGTGACTGCGAAGGCATCCTAACTGCGACCCGTGACGAATCTCCCCGAACTTGCAGGTCCCCAGATGCGGTACGTTCGGCAGGATGGATGAACGGATGGCTTTCCGCATCCGGTGCCCGGTCGGAAGCTTCGAGGCGAACAGGTCGCTGGCATCGCCACCAAAAATGGACAGGTTTTCTTTCGTCGCCGCAATGACTTCGGCTATGGCCATGTCCGCCGTGATCCGACGGAACTTCTTGGCCGAGGTCGCCATCGGTTCCGGTCCGCCGGCCTCGCCGTGAAACCACCGCGCATAGCGGGTCGAGGCAACCTGAGCATCGGACGAGACCGAGGCAATGGAGAGCGCCGAGCGTGCGATCTTCTTCACGTCATCGCCGAAGCGGTCCCCGTACTGGAGTTTCGATGCTGGATTCATGGTTCCCTCTTATTGTTCGCCGGACCCGGAAACTATGACGGAATCATTTACGGGCTGCGCTCACCGCCTCCGTAGTTTCCTCCTCGTTCAATTCAGGACCCGCCATTTTCGGAACGGACTCGGGGGCGGCATCCGTTCGACTGAAGGGCGGAACCTCCCAAAAACGGCCTTTGCCTAAAAATTGAGCGCCAGAGAAGCCCGTACAGCGCTGTCGGATGGATTCCAGACCGAGGCGAGGTTGGAGAGGGGCGGGCACCCGCCGCCGGAAATAGAGAGAATCGGCTTCACGCCGGATGAAGTTCGACATCGCCAAAGACACCTTGTGGGGGTGCCGCGCGGGGGTATTCCCAGCACTGGCGACATGAGGCTAAATTATTGAATTATAACAAGGAAAGTGGCTGGGGAACCTGGATTCGAACCAAGATCGACGGAGTCAGAGTCCGCTGTTCTACCATTGAACTATTCCCCAGCAGCTGCGAACCCAAGTTGGCTCGGCTGGTGTGCGGCGCTTATAAACAAAAGCTGGCGGATTGCAAATACCCGTTTTGAAAAAATTCGACCCTTCCGATCCGGACGAAAATTTCAGACTTACAATGTGGAATCAAAAAGAATTTGGTGATTTCGCCGGTCGCTGATATTCTCGCTGCAACGCAAAAATCGAATGAGTGCCTGCTGCATACCTTTCTGGACTTGCGCGGCGCGATGGAAAAAGAACGTGGAAGACCCCGAAGGCGGCGCAAGGCCGCAATTTGACGGGGCGTCGGCGGCAGGGCGCAAGGACGGCAAGAAGTCCAGGCGCCGTAAGGGCAAGCGAGGCGGGCAATCCCGCAGCGCCGTCCATCCCGCTTCGCATGATCTCTCCGGCCATGCCGGCGAGGCAGCGCGCCCGAAGGAAGACAGGGAAAACCCGGCCCGCAAGCGGAAACGCCGCCGGCGTGGGGGACATGGTTCATCACAGACGGATATTGCCGCGCAGTCTCAGGCTGCTGTTCAGATCGGTGATCGTGTTCAAGTGTCGCGTCCGGACGGCGATTCGCCCTCCAGCCGCCGCAATCGGCGCAAGCATCGCAACAAGCGAGGTCTGCAGGGCAGGCCGCTTGCCCCCGTCCAGTCGCCACCATCCGCCAGGCCCGAACACCGTGCCGATATGGCTCCGCGTTCTGTCCCGCAGCAAGTGCAGGACGCCGAAGCGGCAAATCGCAGGAACCGCCAGGCCGGGCATGAGGAAGAGCGGGCAGGGAGTGAACACCCCTGGTCGGATGAGTTCTATGCCGCGCTCGATCTCGGCACCAACAATTGCCGCCTGCTGATCGCCCAGCCGACGCGCCCCGGCCAGTTTCGGGTCGTCGATGCCTTTTCCCGTATCGTGCGTCTTGGCGAAGGGCTTGCCGCCAGCGGCAGGCTGTCGGACGAGGCGATGGAAAGGGCGGTCGACGCGCTCAGAATCTGTGCCTCCAAGCTCCGGAACCGTGAGATCCGCCGCATGCGGCTGATTGCGACCGAGGCCTGCCGTCAGGCGGCCAATGGTGAGGAATTCCTGAAGCGGGTCGTGGCCGAAACCGGGCTGGAGCTCGAAATCATCGATCGCGAAACCGAGGCGCGGCTTGCCGTTTCCGGCTGCTCTTCGCTGGTCGGCCGTGAGGCGCGCTCCGTCGTCCTCTTCGATATCGGCGGCGGTTCCTCGGAAATTGCCGTCATCCGCATCGGTGATAGCCGTTTCGCCCGTCTCGCCAATCACATCACACACTGGACCTCGTTGCCCGTCGGTGTCGTCACTCTGTCGGAGCGCCATGGCGGCCGCGATGTGACGCCAGAGGTTTTCGAGGGCATGGTGAGCGAAGTCGCGGGCATGTTGTCGAGTTTCGATTGCCCTGAAATCGAGATTGCCGAGGATGGCGATTTCCATTTGATCGGCACGTCAGGCACGGTGACGACGCTTGCCGGCGTGCATCTCGATCTGCCGCGTTACGACCGCCGCAAGGTCGATGGCATATGGCTGTCGGATGATGAAGTCTCCGCCATGCAGGCGAAGCTTCTCTCCTGGAATTTCGAAAGCCGCGCCGCCAATCCTTGCATCGGGCCGGATCGCGCCGATCTGGTGCTGGCAGGCTGCGCCATTCTGGAGGCAATCCGCCGCCGCTGGCCAAGCCCGCGCATGCGTGTCGCCGATCGCGGCTTGAGGGAAGGCCTGCTCACCGACATGATGGCCGATGACGGTGTCTGGCGGCGGCATCGCAATCGCCGCGGCCAGCGGGGAAACAAGGGGTAGGCATGACCAAGCCAACGATTGCGGGAAACCGCACCGGCCGTAAGCTCGGCCAGCGCGTCAAGAAAAAGAAACTGAAGGCCTCCTCGCGCCAGTGGCTGGAGCGTCATATCAACGATCCCTATGTGCAGCGCGCCCAGCTCGAAGGTTATCGCGCCCGCGCGGCCTTCAAGCTGCTGGAGATCGATGAGAAGTACCATATCCTCAAGGGCGCACGGCGCATCATCGACCTGGGTGCCGCACCCGGCAGCTGGTCGCAGATCGCCGCGAAGGTAACGGGATCGACGGACGAGGATATCCGCGTCGCCGCGATCGACTTTCTGGAGATGGCGCCGCTGCCCGGCGTCAAGGTGCTGCAGCTCGACTTCCTCGATCCCGAGGCCCCGGAAAAGCTGATGGAGGCCGTCGGCGGCACGCCGGATCTGGTGATTTCCGATATGGCCGCCCCCACGACCGGTCATCATCGCACCGACCATCTGCGCACCATGCATCTCTGCGAGGTGGCCGCCCATTTCGCCGTCGAAGTGCTGGGCGAAGGCGGGCATTTCCTGGCCAAGACCTTCCAGGGCGGCACCGAGCGGGATCTGCTCGCCATGCTCAAGCAGCACTTCCGTCAGGTCGTCCACGTCAAGCCGGCTTCCTCGCGCGCCGAATCGGTGGAGATGTTCTTGCTGGCGAAGGGTTTCAAAGGCCGCAAGGTCGAGGCGGAGCCCGAGGGCGCTTGATCTTTGGGTCGGTCCTGCGGATGATTGATTTCCCAGGACTGGATACCCGCCGATCCCATGCTGCTTTACGTCACGCTCGGAACCAACGATCTTGATCGCGCCCTGCATTTTTACGATGCAGTCCTGCCGGTGCTCGGCTATCGGCGCCAGCGCTATTCGGAGGAGGAAATCGGCTATTGCGCCGATGGCGATAACCGTTGCCGCTTCTGGGTCGTAACCCCATTCAACAGACGGCGGGCGATGAACGGCAATGGTACGATGGTGGCCTTCGAAGCCGAAACCCGAACGGATGTCGATGCCTTCCATGCAGCCGCTGTTGCGGCAGGCGCCATCGATGAAGGCAAGCCGGGGCTACGCTCCTATCACGCGCATTTCTACGCAGCCTATGTGAGGGATCTGGACGGCAACAAGCTATGCGCCGTCTGCGAGAAAGCCGAATAGCACCAGCAATCCCAGCAAAAGTACGGAGCGGTTTGCGTCCGGAATTGCGTAGGAACAAAATGCTCTTCTATTTGACCGGCTGCTGCTCGGCGTTGATCGCAGTCGGCGGCACGCGCTTGACGCGGTGGCCGGACACGGAAGCGCCGGCGTCCTTGGCCATGCGGACAAAGGGGATGGTGGCGATCACTGTCAGGCCGGCGATAACGAAGAAGGCAATGTGGAAATCGATAACCTGCAGCTCGGCTCCGCGGAAATAGATCGATGTTTCCAGGATCGAGGCGGCAACGGCGACGCCGAGCGCCAGGCTGATCTGCTGCATAACCGAGGCCATGGATGTCGCCTGGCTTGCCTGCGCATCGTCGATATCCGCAAAGGCCAGCGCGTTGACGCCGGTGAACATGAAGGAGCGGGAGAAGCCGCCGAGCAGCAGCACGCCGATGATGACAAGATGGGGCGTATCCGGCGTGAAGAGGCCGGTGACGGCGGTAACGACCGTCGTCACCGCGCCGGCACAGAGAAGCGTGGTGCGAAAGCCGATCGCTTTATAGACGCGGCGCGCGATAAATTTCGTCGAGATGGCGCCGATCGCGCCGGCAAATGTGATGAGGCCCGATTGAAAGGGTGTAAGGCCAAATCCCAGCTGCAGCATCAGCGGCGTCAGGAAGGGCATGGCGCCGACGCAGATGCGGAACAGCGTGCCGCCGCTCGTCGAAGCGCGGAAGGTCGAATTCTTGAACAGGTTGAGATCGAGGATCGGCGTCGGGTAGCGCTTGGCGTGACGGACATAGAGCACGCCGCAGATGATGCCGATGGCGGTGGCCGTAATACCGATGATCGGCGGCAAGGCCGGAAGGCTGACGACCGAGAGGCCGAAGACGACGCCGGCCGCCGCCAGGCTCGTCAGGATAAAACCGGTGAAGTCGAGTTTCGGCGGAGCTGTCGCCTCTATTTCCGGCAGATAGATCGTCGCGAGCCACACGCCGGCGACGCCGACCGGCACGTTGATCAGGAAGATCCAGTGCCAGCTGAAATAGGTGGTGATGAAGCCGCCGAGCGGCGGACCGGCAAGCGGGCCGACAAGGGCTGGGATCGTCAAGAGCGCCATGGCCGAGACCAGTTCGCTCTTCTGCGTCGTTCGCACCAGCACAAGGCGCCCGACGGGCGTCATCATCGCGCCGCCCATGCCCTGCAGGAAACGTGCGAAGATGAATTCGATGAGATTGGACGAGAAGGCGCAGAAGATAGAGCCGACGACGAAGACGCAGATTGCAAGCCGGAAAATATTCTTGGCGCCGAAGCGGTCCGCCATCCAGCCACTGATCGGAATGAACACCGCGAGCGCCACCATGTAGGACGTAAGCGCCAGTTTCAGAGTGATCGGCCCGACATGCAGATCGGCCGCGATCGCCGGCAGGGCCGTCGCGATCACGGTCGAGTCCATCTGTTCCATGAATAGGGCGACGGCGAGGATCAGCGGGACAATGCGATTCATAGGCGAATGCCCTGATGGATGCGGATGGGGCTTGGGAAGCCCGTGCTGTGTAGTCCCAGTTACAGGCTCTGCCAATCCCCCGATCGAGTTCCATTAGACGTTTGGATCACGACTGCGTGAGACGGCTTGCTCGACACTTTGTCTCTCAAGATTGAAAGATACTTACCCGGCCGAGGCAAGAAATCCGGCTACGTCGACGACAACTTCCGGCGGTCGGTTTCGTCGAGAGACGGGACATCGGTTATCGTTTCGTGCCGAAGACCTGCCAGTTCGACATTTGAGCCATGCGCATGGCTCCTATACCGAGCCCGGCCGCGTGCCGGGCTTTTTTGCTATTTCCTTCCTGTCATAGACGTGTTACCAGCCCTCGCCAACTTCCATAAACTCATGCACACCGCCGGTGCGGACGATTCGTACCGGGTGGGTCGCATTTTTCTTTCTTGAAGGAATTTGGCCATGGCTCGCATCATAGAAACGCCGACCGGACTGGACGCACTCACCTTCGATGATGTGCTGCTGCAACCCGGTCATTCTGAAGTCCTGCCGGGTCAGACGAGTGTTGCAACGCGTCTCGCACCCGACTTCGAGCTGAATATCCCGATCATTTCAGCTGCTATGGATACGGTGACTGAGGGCCGTCTGGCGATCGCCATGGCACAAGCGGGTGGCCTTGGCGTCATTCACAAGAACCTGACACCGATCGAGCAGGCCGAGCAGGTCCGCCAGGTCAAGAAGTTTGAAAGCGGCATGGTCGTCAACCCGGTGACGATCGGTCCGGACGCAACGCTCGCCGACGCCCTGGCGCTGATGAAGATGCACGGCATCTCCGGCATTCCTGTCGTCGAAAAATCCGGCCGGCTCGTCGGCATTCTCACCAATCGCGACGTCCGCTTCGCATCCGATCCGACGCAGAAGATCTACGAGCTCATGACCCGCGAGAATCTCGTGACGGTCAAGGAAAGCGTCGACCAGCAGGAAGCCAAGCGCCTGCTGCACTCTCACCGCATCGAGAAGCTGCTGGTGGTGGACGGCGAAGGCCGCTGCGTCGGTCTCATCACCGTCAAGGACATCGAAAAGGCGCAGCTCAACCCGAACGCCTCCAAGGATGCGCAGGGTCGCCTGCGTGCCGCTGCTGCCGTCGGCGTCGGTGACGACGGTTTCGAGCGTGCCGAACGGTTGATCGATGCCGGCGTCGACCTGCTTGTCGTCGATACCGCACACGGCCACTCGGCTCGCGTTCTGGAAGCAGTCGCCCGCGTCAAGAAGCTCTCCAACTCCGTTCGCATCATGGCCGGCAACGTCGCGACGGGCGACGGCACCAAGGCGCTGATCGATGCCGGTGCTGACGCCGTCAAGGTCGGGATCGGTCCGGGTTCGATCTGCACGACGCGCGTCGTTGCCGGCGTCGGCGTTCCGCAGCTTGCGGCCATCATGTCGGCGGTCGAGGCCGCAAAGGCTCAGGATATTCCAGTCATCGCCGATGGCGGCATCAAGTTCTCGGGTGACGTGGCCAAGGCCATCGCGTCAGGCGCTTCCGCCGTCATGGTCGGCTCGCTGCTGGCAGGCACCGATGAAAGCCCGGGCGAGGTCTATCTCTATCAGGGCCGCTCTTTCAAGGCCTATCGCGGCATGGGTTCCGTTGGCGCCATGGCGCGGGGCTCGGCAGACCGTTACTTCCAGGCGGAAGTGCGCGATACGCTGAAGCTCGTGCCTGAAGGCATCGAAGGCCAGGTGCCGTACAAGGGTCCGGTATCCGGCGTCCTGCACCAGCTTGCCGGCGGCCTCAAGGCTGCCATGGGTTATGTCGGCGGCAAGGACATCAAGGAGTTCCAGGAGCGTGCCACGTTCGTGCGCATCTCCAGCGCCGGCCTGCGCGAAAGCCATCCGCATGACGTGACCATCACCCGCGAAAGCCCCAACTATCCGGGCGTCGGCGTCTGATCATGAAAGCGGGCAGCTCGGTTCCGCTGTGGATCATCGCGCTGCTCGCAGCCCTCTGCCTCGTCGTTCTCGGCTGGACCACCTTCGGCTACACCGTGCCCTTCGAGCATGAGACGGGCCAGGCGGTACTCGACACCTATTTCGCCGGTTACGACGATTCTGCCGTCTTCCACATGCAGACGCTGCTCGACCAGAACGAGACGGCAAGCCGTATTCTCCGGGCCATGTATTTCGGCCCGGAACTGATCTTTCCCCCGCTGCTGACGGCCCTTCTGCTGCTGATCTTCCTGCGGCTCGGGCCGATCGAGACATGGCGCGGCAGGCAAGCGCCGCGCCTCCTCGGGCGCATCACTTATATCCTGCCCTTCGTCTACGGCCTTGCTGATTACGGCGAAAACATATCGAGCCTGATCGCCTTCAGCGACAGCGCTGCGGCGGGCACGGCGGCACAGATCCTGCCCTGGATGACCAAGCTGAAATTCGCAAGCCTCGCCATCTGCGCGATCCTGATCATCAGAGGTGCTATTCTTCACCGGACGCGCGAAGAGTAGCTTGTCACAGAGCAGTTCCAGCAAAAGTGTGTAGCGGTTTTGCGTCCGGAAATGCTCTGAACAAAGTACGGTTACGCTGAAGACTTCAGGATGCCGAGAATGTCACGGTCACGCCGCGCTGGCGAAAGTAGGCCTGCATCAGCTTCCTGCCGGAACGATTGTTCTGAACAAGCCTGGCCGGGTCGAAGACAGCCTCTTTCAAGCCCGCCCGTGCCAACGCTGCCTTGAGCGTTGCGATATGCACGTCGATGTCGGCATTGTCGGCCTGAAGTGATTCATAAATGCGGGTTGTCGCATCTGCTACGGTCGGTTCGCTCACCTTGCACTCCTGTCATTTTGTCCGGCGTCTACCACATTTTTCGGCCTGACCAAATTGCAGTGAAGACTGTGCTTGGTCGCCGGTCTTGACGCTTACCCGGATCAGAGTGTGAGGTCTGCCCCCGCCTTCGCTATGCTATCGGCCATGCGCACGAGTTCAGGCAGGGTCTGGGCCTCCATCTTCTTCATGACCTGGCTTCGATGGAGTTTAACAGTTGCTTCTGTAATCGCGATGCGATCGGCGATCTGCTTGTTGAGCAAGCCGGCAGCGACGAGCGCGAAAACCTGTCGCTCCCGTTCGGAGAGGGTCGCGTATCGCACGCGAAGTATCTGCTCCCGCTTGACCTCCTCGCGGCGCTGCTGGTCACGGGCCAATGCCCTGTTGACTGCCTCCAGCAGATCCTGTTCGCGCACCGGTTTCGACAGCACGTCGATGGCTCCAGCCTTCATGGCCCGAACCGCCATCTGTACATCGACATGACCGCTGACGAGCACGACCGATTGCGCTGACCCGCTTCTGGCCAAGGCCTCCTGGAACTCCAGGCCGCTCCGCCCCGGCAGGCGAATGTCGAGAACGATACAGCCCGCCCGTTCCAATTGCCCGGCGTCGAGACACTCCTGCACCGATCCATAGATCTCGGTCAACAGGCCGACCGATTGGAAGAGCCCGCGCAGCGCCTCGCGCACACTCTGGTCGTCATCGATGACGATGACAATCGTCTCGACATTTTTAGCCGTTGGAACCATGACCGTACTATCCTTCCGCCAGCGGCAGGGTGAAGCTGAAGACGCTACCCCTGGTCTGATTGTTCTCCGCCCATATCCTGCCCCCATGGGCTTCGATGATCGAGCGGCAGATTGAGAGACCCATGCCGATGCCTTCGGCCTTGGTGCTGAAGAAGGCCTCGAACACGCGATCGGGATCATCTGCTCCAAGGCCCGGCCCCGTATCTGTCACCGTTACCATCGCTTCACCATCGCGGGTTTCGGCACGCACAGCAAGGCGGCGCGGAGTTGCGTTTGTAGCGACCATCGCTTCGACCGCATTCATGATCAGGTTCAGGACGACCTGCTGTAATTGGGTACTATCCCCCAGGATAGGGGTGGAGCATTCGCCAAGCTGAACTTTGGCGACAACGTCATGCCGCCTGAATTCGCCCTGTAGGAGATCGAGCACGACCGGAATGACCTGGTCGAGGCGCACCGGATCCATGCGCGGCGCGGATTTGCGGGCAAGATTGCGCAGGCTGGTGATGATATCGCCCGCCCGGTGACCGTCGCGCACGATCCGCTCTGCCGCCGCCCGAGCCATGGCAATGTCGGTCTTGGAGTCGGAAAGCCAGCGTAGGCAGGCCCCAGCGTTGGTGACGACCGCCATGAGCGGTTGGTTGACCTCGTGTGCGATGGAGACTGCGAGTTCGCCCATGGTCGTCATACGGGTTATGTGGGCGAGATCACTCTGGCTCTGACGCAGATCCTCCTCCGCCCGCTTTCGGTTTTCGATATCGACATTGATGCCAAACCACTGGGTGATTTCACCCTCGCTGTCGAAGAACGGACTGGCCCGCCACAGGAACCAACGATATTGCCCATCCGCCCGGCGCAACCGCGCCTCGGATTCTCCGGCACTTCCGGACTTCAGGATCTGCGTCCAGACGGTCATCACCTGCTGGCGGTCGTCGGGATGGATATAATCCATGAAGCCATAGCCGACGATCCTCTCAAGCTTGGCGCCTGCATAATCCAGAAACCCCTGGTTCCAGAAGGTCATGTTGCCCTGGGCGTCAGACTTCCAGGTCAGACCTGGAATGGAGGAAACGATCTGCTGAAGTTCCCTCTCGCTTTCCCGGAGTGCCGCTTCACTTATGCGCAGCGCATCGCGCGCATCTTTCCTGTCCTCAACGTCGATATTGACGCCGAACCACTCCTTGAGTTGCCCGGCTTCATCGTAGGACGGGCTGGCGCGAAAGAGCATCCAGCGGTAGCTGCCATCAGAGCGGCGAAGGCGCGCTTCGTGCTCGGTTGCACGTCCGTTCGCCAGACCCTCCGCCCACGCATCGAGCAGCCCGTCGGAATCGTCAGGGTGAACAGCGTCCACCCAGCCGCCATCCAATGCCTGGTCAGCGCTCTGGCCGATATAATCAAGATATTGCTGGCTCAGGAACGTAACGATGCCCTCGGCATCCGCCGACCAGATAAGGCCAGGCACCGCATTGATGATGCGGTGCAGCCGTCGCTCGAGGTCGCTGCTCGATTGGTCAATTCCGAGACTTTCGAACGCTTGCGGCATGATGTGCGAATGTGTCACCGGGAGCCTCCTGATTGTCTTCCTTCGATGCCAGCAGTAGCGGTTAAGGGCCGTCGCTTCCATCTCCCTCAAGGTCGAAAAAAGCTCGACCATTGGCTAGTTCGATCTGACAGCGGGCGGAGCGATGTGGTCGCTGGCTCGCCATGATCGTGCATGCCGCATGCCCCAACTCGACGAAGGTCGAGTGCGACCCGCCTCGCGACGATAACCGCGCGACCATGGATGAATTGATCCCCTCCAGCGGGCAGCGATAGCGTCGCGATCAAATCAGAGGAGCACGGCATGTTAAACGATGCGATATTTATCCCCGGCACGCCCGAAGCCTGCGACCCAGATATGACCACCAAGTCCGCGACGGTGACCGACGCACCAACCTTTGCTTTCGGACCCTATCTGTATATTCCGCGGCGCCAGCTCCTGCTGAAGAGCGGAAAGGTTGTTCGCCTCGGATGCCGGGCGCTGGATCTGCTGACGGCGTTCGTCCGGCGCCCCGGAGAATTGCTCACCAAGAGCGAACTGATGGATGAGGCCTGGCCAAGCACGACAGTGGTCGAGGGAAATCTCAAAGTGCATATCGCTCTCCTGCGCTGTGCGCTCGAAGATGATGCAGACCTCGCCAAATACATCGCCACTGTGAATGGCCGCGGCTATCGATTCATCGCGCCTGTCACAGCCAGCGAAGGCTCGATGGCTGTGGCAGGCCTGACGCAGCCACAGCCGCTCATGGACGCAATCCAGCCACCCACGGCCGGGCCTTCTGAAAGGCGTTTCCACAACATCTTGGCGATGCTGACACAAGCGATGCGCTCGGCAGTGATCGAACTGCCGGCCGATGCTGAGCTGGGAGCGATGACAGCCGCGCCGCGCCGGGTTCTGTGCATTGAGCTTGCAGCTCAAGACGAGGCCTGGATCGAGAGCGTATTCGCTCAACCTAAACGTGTGATCTCAGGAGCGCTTTGAGGATCGCGGATTCCCGAAGAACGAATGCTGGGGCTAAGTTTATCGGGGTGCGGCTAACTTGCTGCGCCCCGAAACGCGTGTCCTCGAAGTGGAACTGCGTAGCTCGATAGACATATGCGTCGCGCCCCTAAAGCAATTCCAGCACAAGTGTGTAGCGGTTCTGCGTCCGGAATTGCGGAAAAACAAAGAGACAGAGCCTCTATAGAGCCGTATCCGCTAGACGCAAAAAGATATCCGCGGCGCGAGTGCGTCGCGGATATCGAATGCGATGAGGCAGGTCCTAATTCTTGACGTTGCGATCGAGGAAATCGTGGATCAGCGGCGCCATGACGTCGAGGCGGTCTTCCAGCGCGAAGTGGCCGGAGTCGAGGATGTGCACCTCGGCTTTGGGCAGGTCGCGCAGGTAAGGGTGGGCGCCGGCCTCGGGGAAGATCTTGTCGTTCTTGCCCCAGACAATCAGTGTCGGCGGCTGCTGCATGCGGAAGAAGTCCTGGAATTGCGGGTAGAGCGGCACGTTGGAGCCGTAGTCGCCGAGCATGTCCAGCTGCACATCTCTATTACCAGGTCGATCGAGCCGCGCTTGGTCATGAACCCAGTTGTCGGGGCTGATGCGTGCGACGTCGCCCATACCATCCGTGTATTGGAACTTGGTAATGTCGAGCGTCACCAGGCCGTTCAGCGCATCGCGGTTCTTCTGCGACCGGTCTGCCCAATAGACCTTGATCGGATCCCAGAACGGCGACTGCAGGCCCTCGTTGTAGGCATTGCCGTTCTGGACGATCAGACCGCTGACGCGCTCCGGATGCTTCAGCGCGAGGCGGTAGCCGATCGGGGCACCATAATCCATGACATACATGGCGTAGCGCTTGGCGCCGAGCTGGGTCACCAGCTTATCGACGATGTCGGCCTGGTTGGCGAAAGTGTAGGAGAACTTGGTGTGATCAGGCGCATCGCTCTGGCCGTAGCCGGGATAATCAGGCGCGATGACGCGATACTTGTCGGCCAGCAGCGGGATCAGGTTGCGGAACATGTGTGAGGAGGTCGGGAAGCCGTGCAACAGCAACACGACCGGACCGTCGGCCGGACCCGCTTCGCGGTAGAAGACATTCACGCCGTCGATCGTGGCCGTAAGGTAGTGGATAACCTGCGGCGCGGCCTGTGTGATCACCGCCCGCGGCGGTGAGGCGGCGAAGGCACAAGGGGCGGTCGTCAGTACGGTGGCGAGTGCCAGGGATGCAAGCAGTCGGTTCATTTCAGTCTCCTATGTTTCCGAGGTTAAAAGGCTCGCCACGGCTTGGGCGTGATCAAAGCATTAGTCGTTTTCGGAGGAGACGTGTGGTTTAGTGTGGTAAATAATCGTAAAGACGAGATTTATATAGAAATGATTTCGTATGTCGTAAATAGTTGTTCTGTTATTTAAATATTATCGCGACAAAATACATATTTTCTCATGGATAAATAAAATTATATGCCGGCGATCTGCGAAATTATACAATAGGCTAGCAAAAACTAGTCGAGATTTATCTCGGCCAACGCCACGTCGGATGTGAGAGCCTTGCGGCGAGAAACTCTGCAAGCACTTCCACTTTTGCCGGACGCGCACGTGCCGACGGCGTGACGAAATAAACGGCGCCTTTCGGCAGGGTCCAATCGGTGAGGATCGCTTTCAGCCGTCCGTCGACCAGATACTCATAAGCCATGAATTCCGGCAGCTCGACGATGCCGAGCCCGCGCAACGCCATCGGGATCAGCGCCTCCGAATTGGTTGCCCTCAGCGGCCCGGTCGGCACGACGATCTCTTCCTCTCCCGCCGCGTTGCTGAAGCGCCAGATATCTTGCCGCGGCCGGTAGGCATAGCCGAGGCAATGATGAGCGGAGAGGTCGCGCGGATGCTGCGGGCAGCCGTATTTCTCGAGATAGGCGGGCGCTGCAAGAATGAAGGGCGCAACTGGTGTCAGCCGTTTCGCCACGAGCGAGGAATCCGGCAGGACGGCGATGCGAAGCGCCGCATCGAAACCATCGCCGACAAGATCGACCACCGCATCGCTCATATGCATGTCGATCGAGACATCGGGATAGGCCTCGAAGAAATCCGGCAGGATCGGCGCCAGCCATTGGCGTCCGAAGACCATCGGCACGGCGAGACGGATCAGCCCGCGCGGCTGGCTGGAAAGCTCTCGCGCGGCATTCTCAGCAGCTTCCGCTTCCGCATAAATGTGCTGTGCCCGATCCACCAGCCGCAGCCCGAAATCGGTCAGCGCCAGCTGCCGCGAGGTGCGGTTGAAGAGCCGTGCGCCGAGCCGCTCCTCCAGTCGGCTGACCGCCCGCGAAACCGTCGGTACCGAAACGCCGAGCGTCTTGGCGGCGCGAGCGAAGGAGCGTTCCTCGGCCACCTTCGCAAACATCGCCAGGCCCTCGAAATCCGGAAAACTCATCGTTTCATTTCTGCAATGATATCTTTCATTTCTTTCTATTCCGAAACGAAATCGCCGTCCACATCTTCAGTTCAGTCGAACACAACAGGAGACGACGACAAATGACAAACAGACTAAATGGAAAGATCGCGGTTATCACTGGTGCCACCTCCGGCATCGGCCTTGCCACCGCAAAGCGCTTCGCCGCTGAAGGCGCACGCCTTTTCATCACCGGCCGCCGCAAGGAAGTATTGGATGCGGCGGTCGCTGAAATCGGCGGCGATGTCACGGGCATCCAGGCCGACTCGGCGAAGCTTGCCGATCTCGACCGGCTCTATGTACAGGTCAAGGCAGAGACCGGCCGTATCGACGTGCTCTTCGTTAATGCCGGCGGCGGTTCGTTCGCTCCGATCGGCGCCATTACCGAAGAACAGTATGACGACACCTTCGGACGTAATGTGAAAGGCGTGCTCTTTACGGTGCAGAAGGCGCTGCCGCTGCTCGGACATGGTTCCTCTGTCATCCTGACCGGCTCCACGGCGGGAGTGTCCGGCACGCCGGCCTTCAGCGTCTACGCGGCTTCGAAGGCTGCAATCCGAAACTTCTCCCGCAACTGGATCCTCGATCTCAAGGATCGTGGCATCCGCATCAACACTCTGAGCCCCGGCCCAACGGAGACGACCGGCCTCGTCGAACTCGCCGGCCAGGACAAGGCGCAGCAGCAGGGCCTGCTGGATTATCTGGCCTCGCAGGTTCCGCTTGGCCGCGTCGGCCGCCCGGAGGAAATCGCGGCAACGGCCCTGTTCCTCGCGTCGGAAGATTCGAGTTTCATCACCGGCGCCGAAATCTTCGTCGATGGTGGTATCGCCCAGGTCTGACCCTGAAGACGGCCCGCTCCATAGCGGGCCGTCGTGGCTCTGGCATCCGCCTGGTCTTTCCGCTACTGCTCCCGCAGTCGCCGAAACGAAGGGAATGATTGATGACCGGCTTTGAGATGTTCTGGCCTCTGCTTGCCCACGTCCTGCTGGTCTATATCCTTTACGGGCTGCTTGGCCTGCGCCGCGGCAAGGCGGTTCGTGAGGGGCGGATGCAGAAATCCGGCTACCGCGAGAACCGTGACGAACCGCCCGAATGCCTTTTCGTCAAGAACAGCCTCGCCAACCAGTTCGAACTGCCGGTGCTCTTCTATGCCTGCTGCATCCTTCTCTATATAACCGAGGCGGATAATCTGGTGGCGGTCGTGCTGGCCTGGCTGTTCGTCATCCTGCGCTATGCACATGCCTATGTGCATGTCACCAGCAACGATTTGCGCTTCCGCAGCCCGCTCTTCGCCGCCGGTTTTGTTGTGCTCGGTGCCATGTGGGCCTGGCTTGCGGGATGGATGCTGTTCTCCTGACCGGATAACAGCCCGGTAACACAGTTTTGTTCCTCCGTTATCGGGCGCTGACCTATGTTCCCTCTTGCCGATTGGGCATGGGGTAGGGAACAGAGGAGGTCTGTCATGGAAAAGCCCGTCATTACGCAGGCAATGATCAACGCCTATGATGAATATACGCATCTGACGCTGGATCGCCGCAGCTTCATGGACAAGCTGACGAAGCTCGCGGGTTCGGCAACCGCAGCTGCGGCAATCGCGCCGCTCTTGGCCGCCGACAAGGCAGCTGCCGAGGTCGTCTCCGAAAATGACGATCGCCTGACCGGCCAGGATATCACTTATCCTGGCAGCGGCGGCGACATGAAGGGCTATCTGGTTCAGCCGAAGAATGCATCCGGCAAGCTCGGCGCCGTCATCGTCATCCATGAGAACCGTGGCCTCAATCCGCATATCCGCGATGTCGCTCGCCGCATGGCACTGGAAGGCTTCGTGGCGCTCGCTCCGGACTTCCTCTCGCCGCAGGGCGGCACGCCGGAAAATGAGGATAAGGCGCGCGACATGTTCAGCAAGCTCGATGCGGCGACGACCGTCGCAAACGGCGAGGCGACCGTCGTCTATCTTTCCAAGCTCGAGGCTACGAACGGCAATGTCGGCGCGATCGGCTTTTGCTGGGGCGGCGGTGTGGTCAACAACCTTGCGGTCAAATCGCCGGAACTGAAGGCAGGCGTGGCCTACTACGGCGCGCAGCCACCGGCCTCGGAAGTCGCCAATATCAAGGCGGCGCTGTTGCTCCACTATGCTGGCCTCGACGACCGCATCAATGCCGGCATCGATGCCTATAAGAAGGCGCTGGAGGAGAATGGTAAAAAATTTGAGATCTACATCTATGACGGCGCCAATCATGCCTTCAACAA
>Ga0102588_1000221_pt1 | contig 76293 bp, 73 predicted proteins | sample AraplaMF_Col_mMS_FD_76854 | JGI IMG/M metagenome (GOLD analysis project Ga0102588, IMG submission 76854) | Arabidopsis root microbial communities from the University of North Carolina, USA - plate scrape MF_Col_mMS (SPADES assembly) (version 2) | ecosystem: Host-associated > Plants > Roots >...
GGGCGGCGGGGGTTCCGCGTCCCGTCGCGGCGGCTTCGCGCCAGCCGGTGAAATTCGACGGGAAGGCCTTCCCCGCGGCCAGCGACGTCGCGCCGTTCGTCGACGCGGCGAGGCCGAGCCACGCGAAGCCCGCCGCGAGCCCGATACCCGCGAGCACGAAGCCCGCCATCGCGAAACGACGCCATGACGCTCCCGCCTCGCGCAGCAGCATCGGCAGCACGGTGCAGGCGAGCACGTAACCGGGCAGCGGCCAGTGCGCGCGAAAGCGCACGTCGTCGGCAAAGAGCCCAAGCACGAAGTAGCCGAGCACGAACGTGCCACCCACCACCGCGACCACGTCGAAAGGCGATTCGTCGCGGCGACGCCACGCACGCCACAGTGCCCAGAGCATCGCCGCCCACGCCAGCGGCGTGCAGGCGATCGCCTGCTCCAGTGGCTGCACGAGCGCATCGGCCTGGAAGCGCCAGGGGTTTCGTTCCACGAGCTGGAACGCGACGCCGGCACCGCGCGACGCGAGGTTGTAGAGCACGATGGGCACGAGGCCGAGCGACGCGATGCCCATCGCCAGCCAGAGGCCGGGTCGTCGCCACTGCGCGCGCCCGCGCGGAACCGCCACGAGATAGACGAGGCCCGCCAGCATCGGCATCGCGGCGCGGTAGTGCGTCGTCCACGCGATGGCGAGGCCGACACCCAGCAACGCCCAGTCGCGCCATCGGCCCTGATCGAGCGCGGCGAGCAGGCCCTGTGTCGCGAGGACGATGGCGAAGGTGAGCGGCACGTCGGGCAGCGCGAGCACGCCGAGGCTGCCGGCCAGAGGGAGCACGGCGACGAACGTCGCGGCCTGCCACGCCGCCGTCTCGCCGGCGTAACGCCGGGCGATGGCCGCGGCCTGCCATGGCAACGACGCACCGATGAGCAGGAACGGCAGGCGCATCGCGAAAAGGCCGTGACCGAAGCAGGCTTCGGACGCGGCGATGAGCCACGCGGTCAATGGCGGAAGGTCGCTGTAGCCCCATGCGGGGGCCAGGCTCTCCTGCCAGTAGAACGCCTCGTCACCGAAAGGCGACAGCGTGCACGCTATCACCAGCCTGACCACGCACGTGATCGCGAAGATCGCGAGAAACGTGCCTCGCCATGCATGCGGGCGCGCGGCTACACTCGAACGCTCACTCATCGAACCGGCCAGGCTGGGGGGCATACGCATCGATGTCAGCGACGACTCCGCTCCATGACGAAATGCTCCGGCACCGCCTCGACGCCGCGCTCGCGCAGGTGAACGGCGTGCTGCTGGGCAAGCCCCGCCAGGTGAAGCTGGCCTTTACCTGCCTCATCGCCGGCGGACACCTTCTGCTCGAAGACGTACCCGGCGTGGGCAAGACCACGCTCGCACACGCGCTCGCCGCCACGTTCGACCTCGAATTCCAGCGTATCCAGTTCACGAGCGACCTCCTGCCGTCCGACATTATCGGAGTCAGCGTCTACGAGCGCGAGACCGGCGAGTTCCGCTTCCATCCCGGCCCGATCTTCACCAGCCTCCTGCTGGCCGACGAGATCAACCGCGCGACGCCGAAATCGCAGAGCGCGCTGCTCGAGGCGATGGCCGAAGGCCAGACCACCGTCGACGGCACCACGCACGAGCTGCCCCGCCCGTTCTTCGTGGTGGCCACGCAGAATCCGCTGGACCTCGCGGGTACGTTTCCGCTGCCGGATTCGCAGCTCGACCGCTTCATGCTGCGCCTGAGCCTCGATTATCCCGATCCCGCCGCCGAGCGAGCCCTGCTCACCGGCGAGGATCGCCGCGACATGATGGCCACCCTGACGCCCCGGCTCGACATCGCGTCGATCACGCAGCTGCACGCCGCCGCGCAGGTCGTCAAGACGAGTCCGGCGCTGCTCGACTACCTGCAGGCGCTGCTGGCGGCGAGCCGCAAGCACAACGACGTGCGCGTGGGGCTTTCCCCGCGCGCGGGCCTGGCGCTGCTCGCCGCCTCGCGCGCCTGGGCCCTGATCAGCGGTCGCGACTACGTGATCCCCGAAGACGTGCAGACGATCTTCGTGCCCACCGCGGCGCATCGCCTCGTGCCCGCGCGCGGCAGCCACCGGGAGGCGATCGCACGCACCCTCCTCGCCGAGACGCCGGTCCCCTGATGCCCGCCGGCGTGCAACGCCTGGTCGCGTGGGCGGAGCGCAGGCTGCCTTCGCTGACGCGTCTTCGCACGCTTGAACCGTTGCCCATCCACCTGCATCGCCGCCGCATCTACATCCTGCCTACGGGATTCGGGCTCGGCTTCGCGGTGCTCCTCGGCGTGATGCTGGTGGGCTCGCTCAACTACTCGAACAACGCGGCACTCCTGCTGACCTGCCTGCTCGGCGCCGCTACGGCCGGCAGCATGCTGGTGGCGTTCCGCGTGCTGAACGGCCTGACCGTCGGCGGCCTTCGTACCGGCACGGCGCGTGCCGGGGAAACGGTGCGGCTGTCGCTGGAGGTAGGCGCCACCCAGCGGGAACGCATGGCCGTGCGCCTCGATATCGACGGGCGCGAGTTCGTCTTCACCGTACCGGCCGGTCGCACGACCACCGTCGAATTCGACCTGCCGACGGAATTCCGCGGCTGGCTCGCCCTGCCCCGCATGCGGGTGCACAGCCGGTGGCCGTTCGGCATGTTCCGCGTGTGGAGCTGGCTCAATCCCGACCGTTCCGTGCTCGTCTATCCGCGATCGGAGGCCCTCGGGCCGAAGCCGTTCGAGCCGGAAGGCGACGCCGATCGAGGGCGCCCGCGTCCCGGCGACGAACTGGCGGCGTTGCGCGACTACCGCCCCGGCGATCCGCGTCGGCAGATCGCATGGAAACTCAGCGCGCGTCACCACGGCCTGCTCGTGAAGGACCTCGAGCAACCGGCGCCGCAGGAAGACTGGCGCCTTGACTGGGACGGCATGCACGGCCTCGACGACGAGTCGCGCATCGCCCGCCTCGCGCGCTGGATCGACGAGGCCAGGGATTCGGGCCGTCGCTGGAGCCTCCGTCTTCCGGACAGCTATTTCGACATCGCCCAGGGCGACGAACACTACCACCGCTGCATGACCGCGCTGGCGCTGCGCCCATGACAGGATTCCGCCGTTCCGTGAAGGACCTCACCGAGCCGAAGCTCACCGCGCGTTCGTTCGACATGCTGACGCTCACGATGGGTTTCATGCTGCTGGTTCACGCGTTGCACCTGCCATGGTGGCTGACCGCGGCACTCGCGCTGGTGCTCGGCGCGCGCTGGTGGCAACGGCGCCACGGCGGACGCAACGCACCGGCGTGGCTCAAGCTTCCGCTCGTCGGATTACTGCTCGCCGCCGTGATCGTGCAGAACGGCACGCTGTTCGGCCGCGAACCCGGCAGCGCGTTCGCCGTCGGTCTTCTCGTGCTGAAGCTGCTCGAAAGCGAATACCGGCGCGATGCGCGCGTCGGCATCGCCTTCGCGTGCTTCGCACTGATGAGCGCGCTGCTCTTCGACCAGGGCCTCGTCGCCAGCGTCGTCGTATGCCTCGGCATCGTGCCCGCGCTGGCCACCTTGCGCACCCTCGAAGAGGTCGATCCCGACACCACGTCGTGGAAGCGCGAATTCACGCCCGTGCTCTGGGCGTTGATGGCGGCCGTGCCGCTTTCGCTGTTCGCATTCCTCTTCGTGCCGAGGCTCGGCAGCCCGCTGTGGGGCACACCCAATAGCGGCCAGACGGTTACCGGGCTGTCGAATCGCCTCGCACCCGGCGAACTGCTCGAACTCATGACGGACGACACGCCGGCCATGCGCGTGACGTTCGACGGGGCGCCCGTGCCCAACGAAGGCCGCTACTTCCGGGCATTCACGATGCAGCAGTTCGACGGCAACGCATGGTCACCCGAAGCGCGGGGCATGCGACGGCCGCCGGCCATCGCCGAATTCGGCAAGCGCGTCGCCTATCGCGTCGCCCTCGAGCCCACCCACGACCGCGTGGTGCCGTTGCTCGACCTTGCGACCGAGGCGCCTGCCGGTACGAGGCTGCGCCGGGACCACACGGTGACAGCGGACCGGGCGATCGACGAAATCACATCGTTCGCCGCCGTGGCCGCCACGACATATCGGTTCGAGCCGACCCTCGACGAGGCCGTACGTCGGGACAACCTGCGGCTTCCCGCCAATACGGGACCGAAGGCGCGTGCACTGGCGACATCGTGGGCCGAGTCGGGCCACGGCGACAGCGGCGCCATCGTGCGCTCGGCGCTCGCCCTGTTTCACGCCGACTTCTCCTATACGCTCGCACCCCAACCGCTTGGCCGCGATCGTATCGATGATTTCCTGTTCGGAACGCGGGAAGGCTACTGCGAACACTTCGCCTCGACGTTCACCTTCCTCATGCGCGCCGCGGGAGTTCCGGCACGCGTGGTGACGGGCTACCAGGGCGGCTACTGGAACGCCTCCGCCCGCTATCTGCTCGTGCGTCATTCGGACGCCCACGCCTGGTCGGAAGTGTGGATGGACGGCCGCGGCTGGGTCCGGATCGACCCCACCGCCGCGGTGCGTCCGGAGCGCGTCGCCCTGGGCGCCGCCGCGGCGGCGGCCGGTCACGGCGCCGGCGACGGACTTCTGGACATGCCCTGGTTGCTCGATCTGCGCAACCGCTGGGACGTCGTCAACCAATGGTGGAACCGGGGCGTTATCGGATTCGATGCGTTGCGCCAGCAGGGACTGCTGCAACCGTTCGGCGTTCCCCACGCCGAGGTCGCCGACCTCGCCCTCGTGTTCGCCGTCGGTTGCACCCTGCTGATCGCCGTCGCGCTCGCCTGGGCTCTGTTCCAGCGACGTGAAGGCGACGCGTTGGACGCGTGGATGCGACGGCTACAGCGGAAACTCGCGAAAGCCGGCGTGCCGCGACGGGCAGGCGAAGGACCGAAGCATTTTCTGGCACGTGCCGCACGCGCGTTGCCCGTGCATAGAAATGCGCTGGAAAGGTTGAGCGGGCTCTACCTGGCTTCGCGCTACGGGCATGACGAACCGCCGCCTGAATCGGTCGTCGAATTCGGGCGTGGAGTGAAGGAATTAAAGCCGCGCCGCGTGGTCAAATAGGGGCATGGTATCGGCCGTGCCCGGCACCTCAGGAGACATGACATGTCGATGTATAAACCGCTGGTTCTTGCTGCCGCGACCCTCGCGCTCGGCGCATGCGCCACGGTTCCCCAACCGTTGCAGGGCCAGTTCAACGACGTTTCCACCGCCGGCGCCCAACAGGGCGGCGCGCCGGGTGCGAAGGTGCGCTGGGGTGGCGAGATCATCAAGACCGAGCCGGGACCGCAGCAGACCTGTTTCTTCGTCCTGTCCGAGCCGCTGGACAGCGAGGCGCGTCCCACGGCCAGCAAGAACGACACGCAAGGCCGCTTCGTCGCCTGCCGCGACGGCTTCTACGATCCCGAAGTCTTCACGCGCGGTCGCGAGATCACGGTGACCGGCACGCTACGCGGCGCCGTCACGCAGAAGGTCGGCGACTTCGACTACGCCTACCCGCGCGTCGAGGCCGACGTGGTCTACCTCTGGCCGAAGCGCGTACCCATCCAGCGCTACCCGTCCGGGTTCTACGACCCGTTCTGGGGCCCGGGCTGGGGTCCGGGCTGGGGCCCGTACGGCTACGGCCCGTGGGGCGATCCGTTCTGGTACCGCCCGCGCACGATCATCGTGCCGCGCCCCGTTCCGCACGGTCCGCCGCGCGGTCGTTGAAGAAACAAAAAAAACCGGCGCAAGCCGGTTTTTTTTGCAGTCGTTGATGGCGAAAAGGCGCTACCGCGGAGAGTTACCTCGTGAGAAGCCCGCTAGCGGGCGAAGGGTGCTCGCGAGAAGGCGGCCTGTCTCGGGTGGGAGCCAGCCTGCTGGCGATCGATAGTCCCGGCAAGCACCCATTCGCCCGCCAGCGGGCTTCCCACAGGAGCGATGCCCTGAATTCCTGGAGGGCGCGCATTCTGTGCAGCCGTGGTCAGCCCGGCGGCCAGTGCATCTGCCGCCCGGCGAGCAGGTGCACGTGGATGTGGAAAACGGTCTGCCCGCCATGGCCGTTGGTGTTCACCACCGTCCGGTAGCCGTCCTTCGCCAGGCCCTGCTCGCGGGCGTACGCCGCCGCGGCGAGGAAGAGCTTGCCCAGCAGTTCGGCGTCGCCAGCGACCGCGTCGTCCAGCGTCGCGATGGCGCGCTTCGGGATGAAGAGGACATGCACCGGCGCTTGCGGATTGATGTCGCGGAAAGCCAGCACGTCGTCGTCTTCGTAGACGATGTCGGCGGGGATCTCGCGGCGGACGATCTTGGCGAAGAGGGTGTCGGTCATCGGGAGGATCCTGTTGTCAGCCGAGCGATTGCCGGCTGCCGAATGCGTGGGCGAGCGTGCCGCGGTCGACGAACTCGAGTTCGCCCCCCAGCGGCACGCCGTGGGCGAGACGCGTGGCGCGGATACCGGCCGCCCTGGCGAGCTGGCCGATGTAATGCGCGGTGGCCTCGCCTTCGACGGTGGGGTTGGTCGCGATGATCATTTCCTCGACCTCCCCTTCGCCCAGGCGCTCGACGAGCAGCGGCAGGCCGAGCTCGTCGGGGCCGAGGCCGTCGAGCGGCGAGAGCCGCCCCAGCAACACGAAGTAATGGCCACGGTACCCGGTAGCCTGCTCGATCGCAGCGAGATCCGACGGCGATTCGACGACGCACAGCACCTGCTTTTCGCGACCGCTGCCCGCGCAGAGCGAACACACGGGCGTTTCGCTGAAGTTGCGGCAGCGCGTGCAATTGCCGACATCGCGCATGGCCGACTCCAGCGCCGATGCGAGACGCAGGCCACCCTGCCGCTCGCGTTCGAGCAAATGGAAGGCCATGCGCTGCGCGCTCTTCGCGCCGACGCCGGGCAGGCAACGCAGCGCGTCGATCAGTTCGCCGAGAAGGCGGGAGCCGTTACTCATCGTGGGCGGCGTGATTCGTCAGAACGGCATCTTGAAACCGGGGGGCAGGTTCAGCCCCGCGGTGACGCCGCCGAGGCGGCTGCGGCTCATCTCGGCGATCTTGTTGACCGCGTCGTTGACGGCGGCGGCGACGAGGTCTTCCGCCATTTCCGGATCGTCGGCGAAGGCCTGGCGGTCGATATGCACCGAGCGCACTTCGTGGCCGCCCGACATCGTCACGGTGACGAGGCCACCGCCGGCGCTGCCGGTGATTTCCGTCTTGGCGAGTTCGTCCTGCGCACGCTTCATTTCGTCCTGCATGCGCTGGGCCTGCTGCATCAGCTGACCGATTTGACCTTTCACGTTCCTGGCTCCACGGGTTTGATGGATTGCGGGATGACGCGCGCGTCGAAGTCGCGCTTGAGCGTCTGTACGAGCGGATCGGCTTCCATGGAAGCCTCCGCGTTGGCCTGCGCATCGCTGAGCACCTGCGCGCGACGTTCCGCCGGCGTGCCCAGGTTGCCCCGGTCGGCGACGAAACGGAAACGCACGCGCCGGCCCATGGCCTGCGAGACCTTTTCTTCCATCTGGCTGGTCAGCGGCTCGACCGCGAGATGCATGTGCGAGGGCGTGAGCGCCAGCACCATGCTCTCGCCATCGATCTCGCGCAGCGAACAGTTCTGCGCGAGCTGACCGATCGGACCGCGCAGATTCGCGCGCTCCACGAGTTCGTGCCAGTCCGGCATGCCATTCGCGTCGACGGCAAGCGGGCGCGGCGGCGCGGCGGGCGGCGGCGCCACCGGCGCGGGAGCCGGCGCCGGAGCGACGGGCTGCTGACGTGGCGCCGGAGCGACGGGCTGCTGACGTGGCGACGGCGCGGCGGCTGCCGGTGCGGGCCGAGGTGCGGACGGTGCGGCTGCCGGGACGGGGCGCGGCGCGGCCGGCGCGCCCTGCCCCGCCTCGGCCGGACGAAATGCATGCATGCGCAGCAGCACCATCTCGAAGCCGATGCGCGCGTCCGGGGCCATCGGCAGCTCGCGGCGACCGTTGGTGGCGATCTGGTAGTAAAGCTGCACGTCTTCGGGCGAGATACGCTCCGCGAACGACGCGAGCCCGGCGTCGCTGTCTTCCGCGCGATAGCCCGGCACGAGCTGTGCGAGCTGGATACGGTGCAGCATCGTGGCGAGATCGTCGAGCACGCCGCCGAAGTCGGGCGAGAACGAGGCGATGCGGTCGGCCTCGGCCATCAGGGCCGAACCGTCGCCCGACGCCAGCGCCTCGAGCACGCCGAGCACCTGGCCGCGCTCGACGCTGCCGAGCATGGCGCGCACGTCGGCGGCGCGCAGCGAGCCGCCGCCATACGCGATGGCCTGATCGAGCAGCGAGAGTCCGTCGCGCAGCGAACCGTCCGCGCCATGCGCGAGCTCGCCGATCGCTTCGTCTTCGTACTCGATGGCTTCGGCACCGAGAATGTGGCGCATCTGGCCGGAAATCTGCTCGGGGAGCAGACGCTTGAGGTTGAACTTGAGGCAGCGCGACAGCACCGTCACCGGCAGCTTCTGCGGGTCCGTCGTCGCGAGCAGGAACTTCACGTGCGGCGGCGGCTCCTCGAGCGTTTTCAGCAGCGCGTTGAACGCCGGCTTCGACAGCATGTGCACCTCGTCGACCAGGTACACCTTGAAGCGCCCCCGCGAGGGGGCGTACTGCGCGTTCTCGATCACTTCGCGCACGTCGTCGACACCCGTGTTGCTGGCGGCATCGATTTCGAGGAGGTCGACGAAGCGGCCCGCATCGACCGCGGTGCAAACCGCGCACTCGCCACAGGGATCCGCGGATTCGCCGCGCTCGCAGTTGAGCGACTTGGCGAAGATGCGCGCGATCGTCGTCTTGCCGACGCCACGCGTGCCCGTGAACAGATAGGCATGGTGCATGCGGCCGGAATCGAGCGCGTTGGTGAGCGCGCGGACCACGTGCTCCTGGCCCACGAGTTCAGCGAACTTGCGGGGGCGCCACTTGCGTGCGAGGACCTGATAGGACATGCGATCTACCTTGGGGCGACAGTGGATTGTGCCAAGGAGCGCGAGGGCGCGATAGCCAGCCCCCGAAAAGGCGATGACCCTGCCAGCCACACCCCGGCACCCGAATCGTCCGCTACCGTTGCTTCCTTCCGGACCTGGCGGGATTTACGGACTATCGTCGCGGGGGGACCGACAGGGCCACCATAAAAGATAGTGAAACTGGCGGAGAGAGCGGGATTCGAACCCGCGATACGCTATTAACGTATACACACTTTCCAGGCGTGCTCCTTAAACCACTCGGACACCTCTCCGCACTTGGACATCCTCTTCCCCGGCGTCCTGTCCGGCAAAGAAGCGGAAGGATAGCCCGACCGCCGGAACGAGACAAGCGGCGGCCTCGAAAACGAGGCGCCTTTCAACCGGCGGTGGGGCGCGGCGAATGCGGCTCGGGCAGCGGCAGGCGCTCGCCGGGCCGTGCGATCCGGTAGCCGCGGGAGACCAGCGTCTCGCCGTCTTCGACACTGCCATAGTGGTACAGCGCCATGCGGCCGCGGACCTCGGCCGGGTATTCGCGCTCGAGGTCGTCGACACCCGTGTGCGACGGATTGCCGACCACGCCGCAGTCGTGGGCGATGAGCTCACCGGCCGCGCCATGGATCGCCAGCGCCTCGGGCACCGGTCGCGTATCGCCCGTGAAGACGAAGCTGCCGCGCAGCGCCAGGCCATACGACGTGCCCTGAACGTGGTGGCGCGTGGGGAACACGTCGAACCAGAGGCCTTCGTGCCAGAACCCGCGGGTGCACGGCACGAGCCGGAACGCCTCCCAGTAGTTCACGCCGCCCTCGGCGAGCGCGCCGGGATAATCGGCCACGCGCCCCTGCAGCCAGGGCAGCAGCGCCGCGTGCACGAACACCTTCGTCCGGCCTCGCAGGGCCTCGTCGAACCATAGGCGGAAAAACAGCCGCTCCATGCCGGCCACGTGGTCCATGTGCACGTGGGTGACGTATAGCGCCGCCGGCGGCTCACCGTAGGCGGCCATGTAGCGGTCGAGCGTATCCGGGCCGCAGTCGACCAGCAGCAGCGGGCGACCGTCGCGCGCCAGGACCACGGCGGACGATCCGAGCTCGACGGCATGCGCCGCGCCCGTGCCGAGAAAATGCAGGTCCCAGGTCATCCGCGCAGTGTCCGTTCGTAGTGGTCGACCAGCGCGGGCCACCATTCGGCGTCGAAGGTGTCGCCGGCCGCGTCGCGGGCGCCGAGTTTCACCAGCGACCGCTTCAGCCGCGCGAGGTTGGCGCGCTGCCAGTGGGCCGCGGGAGAACGCATCCGGCCGCGATCGAAGTCGATGAGGTAGAGGTCGGGGCCACTGACCAGGATGTTGTGCGCGTTCAGATCGGCATGCCACGCGCCGACGCGGTGGAAGCGAGCGATCATGGCACCTACCCGCCCCGCCAGGTCGGCGTTGAAGGCGCCATCGCCGAGGCGCTCGGCCAGCGTGGCCGCCTGCGGGATGCGCGCCGTGATCAGGTCGGCCGAGTAACGCAGCCCGTGGCGCACGTAGCGCGAAGCGATGGGTGCCGGCACGGGCAGACCGCGCCGGCCGAGTTCGGCCAGCATCCGGAATTCACGGGCGCTGCGGGTACGCCGCCCACCCGTGAACAGGTAGCGGTCGCCGAGCAGACGCGCGACCATGCCGCCACGGCGATAATGGCGCAGCACGACCTCGCCCACCGGCGTATCGATGATGGCGACGCCCCCGCGCCCGCCCGCCTGCGAGCGCAGCGCACCGCGTTCGCGCCAGCGTTGGGGCGAGAACCACTCGGCGTCGACTTGAGGTGCACGGGCCGCGTCGAACAGAATCGTTCCACCCGTACCCGCGTCCAGTTGCTGCTCTGTCATTTGCCGGCCGCCTTCCGCGGCCACTCATCCGGTAACCCGATCTTGTCCAGTCTACCAAGCCGTCCGCTCCCGTCGGGAGACTCCAGCCTCTGCATCATGCGTACGTCGGCTATCGGCGACGTCACCCACGTCGTGCCGCTGATCCGCACCCTGCAGCAAAAATCGCCGGCAACGCGCCTCACCTGGCTGGTGGGCAAGCTCGAGCGCCGGCTGGTCGGCGATCTGCCGGGCGTCGAATTCGTCACTTTCGACAAGGGTGCCGGACGCGAGGGCGTGCGGGCCGTGCGCGAGGCCCTGGCCGGGCGCCGCTTCGACGCCCTGCTGCACATGCAGGTGGCACTGCGGTCGAATCTGCTGAGCCTGGCCGTGAAGGCCGACCGCCGCATCGGCTACGACCGGGCCCGGTCCAAGGACCTCCACGGCCTGTTCGTCAACGAGCGGATCCCCGCCCGCACGGGGGACCACGTGCTGGACGCGATGGCGAGCTTCATCGAGCCACTCGGCCTGCGTCAGACGGAAGTGCGCTGGGACATCCCCGTGCCCGACGACGCGCGCGAATGGGCCGCCGGGCAGCTCCCCGGCGACGCTCCCACGCTCCTGGTCAGCCCGATGTCGAGCCACACCGTGCGCAACTGGCGCGTGGACCGCTACGCCGCCCTGATCGACCACGCGATGGCGCGCGGCGCGCGCGTGGTGCTGGTAGGCGGCCCGTCGGAGGCGGAGCGCTCGCTGGCCGACGCCATCCTGGGCGCCGTGAAGCAGGCGCCGATGGATCTGACGGGAAAGGACACGCTCAAGCGCTTCATGGCCCTGCTCGGCCGCAGCCAGATGATCCTGACGCCCGACTCGGGCCCGATGCACATGGCGAACGCGGCCGGCACGAAGGTGCTGGGACTGCACGCCGCGAGCAACCCGAACCGCTCAGGCCCGTACTCCGACCGCCGCTGGTGCGTCGACCGGTACGACGAGGCGTCCCGGAAATTCTTCGGCAAGCCGGCCGCGGAGATTCCGTGGGGCACGAAGATCGAGAAGCCGGGCGTGATGGACCTCGTGCAGGTCGACGACATGATCGACCGCTTCGAGGCGTGCGCGGCACACCTCGGATGGCGGCTGGGAGGCTGACCCCCTTCAGACGGCCGGCGCGCCGTAATCCTGATAGGACTTCTCTTCCACCAGCGTCGAGCCGAGCTTCTCGTTGATCTCGCGCTTGATGGCGGCGCGCTGATCGTTCACCACGTAGACCGAACGGGCGAGTTCGATGAAACGCGCATCGAATTCCTTCGCTTTTTCCTTGATGCGAATGTCGTCTTCGATGTCCCACAGGCGCTTGTTCACGCCACGCAGGCGGTCCTTCTCGTCGGTGATGTCGGTCTTCGACGCCTCGTGGTTGTTCCAGGTGGCGTCGAGCAGCTCGAGCTCGGTGCGCACGTTCGCCAGTTTCGCGTCGTCCTTGATCTCCTGGAGCTTGATCTCGAGGATCGTCATCTTGTCGATCAGCTCGCCGTAGGAAACAGGGGTCTCGATGACGCTCATGGGGAATCTCCGGTGTGTCGGACGGCGGAGGTTAGCAGTTTTCCCGGCCGCCCTATAGCGAGATCAGGCCGAAGGTATCGAGCAGCAGCACGATGTTCAGGCCCAGCACCACCAGCGCCGCCAGCACCGCGCCGATGCTCACCCCGACCGAATTGCGGAAGTCGCCCATCACCGCCCGCCGGCTCGTGAACCAGACCAGCGCGATCATCGGGAACGGCAGCGCGATGCTCAGGAAAATCTGACTGAGCACCAGCGCGTGGGTGGCGTCCACGCCGGCGATCACCACCGCGAAACTCGGCAGCATCGTAATCGCGCGGCGCAACCAGAGCGGAATCCGGAACGCGACGAAGCCCTGCATGATCATCTGGCCCGCCATCGTGCCGACGACGGAGCTGGAAAAACCCGACGCGATCAGCGACACGAGGAAGATCGTCGCCGCCGCGCCGCCCAGCAGCGGCACCAGGGTCTGGTAGGCGGTTTCGATCTTCGCGACATCGGGGTGGCTGCCGTGGAACGCGCCCGCCGCCATCACGACCATGGCGAGATTGATCAGGCCCGCCACGGAGAGCGCCAGCACCACTTCCAGGTTGGAGAGCCGGATGATGCGTTTCCGTTCGTCGTCTGTCCGCGGACGCGCGCGGCGGTCGGTGAGCCCGGAATGCAGGAACAACGCATGCGGCATCACGGTGGCGCCGATGATGCCGACGGCGATCGCGACCGCCGCGCCGTCCGGCAGGTTCGGCACGAAGATCTGCTGCCCGAGCGACGCCCATCCGACCGGCGCGATGAAGAGCTCCGCCAGGTACGACAGGCCCACGACGCCGACCAGCGCGCCGATGGTCATTTCGAGGCGTCGATAGCCCTTCCCCTCCAGCAACAGCAGGGCGTAGGTGACGATGGCCGTGATGCCCATGCCGACCAGCAACGGCATATGGAAGAGCAACGCGAGACCGATCGCGCCACCGAGGAATTCGGCGAGATCCGTCGCCATCGCCGCCAGCTCGCTCACGACCCACATCACATAGACGAGCGGCCGGGGGAAATTCTCGCGGCAGACTTCGGCGAGGCTGTAACCGGTGACGATGCCCAGCCGTGCGGAAAGACTCTGGAACAACATCGCCACGAGGTTGGCCAGCACCACGACCCAGAGCAATGCGTAGCCGTAACGCGCACCGGCCTGGATGTTGGTCGCGAAATTACCGGGATCGATATAGGCGACCGACACCACGATCGCCGGGCCCGCGAAGGGCAACAGGGCGGACAGGCCACGCCGGCGCCCGTCCAGCACCTCGCGCATGGCCGGTTCTTCGCGTCGCTCCGGATGCACCTTCTGGAGCATGCTCAGCAACCCTCGACGGCGGCGCCGTCACCTGCGGTCACCATACTACAGGCGCCTCGCGGGTTCGGCAGCGGGACGCGTGATCTCGGCGGGGGCGGCCTCGATCTCGACCGCGTGCGCATTCGGCCGGATCGGTTTGCCCCGGGCATCGGCGACGCCACGCGTGAGCTCCGCGCCGAGCAGCACGATGATCGACGAGTAGTACGTCCACGTCAGCAACACGATGAACGCGCCCGCCGGCCCATAGGCGCCGCCGACGTCCGAGTACTGGATGTAGAGGCCGATGCCGTACTTGCCCAGCAGGAACAGCGCCGTGGTGAGCACGGCGCCGATGATCGCCTCGCTCCAGTCGATCACCGCGTCGGGAAGCACCTTGTACATCGTGGCGAACGCAGCCACGAACACGACGACGGAGATGGCGTATTCCACGATCTGCCACGTCGTGCCGTCGCCGCGCACGAGCGTCTGAATCGCCGCGCTGACCAGGAACGACACGATCATCATGAAGGCGATGCCGCCAAGCAACGCGAACGCACGCGCCCGCGCGCGCAACCATGCGCTGACCGCGGCGCCGGGTTTCGGCTTCACGCGCCAGACGCGATCGAGCGTACCCTGCAGCTGGGCGAACACCGCCGACGCGCCGAACAGCGTGACGCCAATGCCGATGATGCCCGCGATGTCGCCGAGCTTCGGGTGGGATTTCGCGCTGGCGATCACGGCGTCGAGGGCTTCGGCGGCGCGCGTGCCGACCACACCGGCAAGCGCTTCGGATAGTTCGCCCTGCCACTCGGGATGCAGCATCGAGACGATCCATACCAGCAACAGGAGCAGCGGCGCGAACGACAGCGCGGCGTAGAACGACAACGCCGCCGCGCGCGTCATCAGCTCGTCGTCGCTGAAGCCGTCCACGGCCGACACGACCGTCCGCTTGATGCCGCCGAAGACCCCACGCATGGCTCTACTCCATCCTCTCGTCGACGACACCATCGGTGCACGCCGATAAAAGCGAGGCGCAGGGGATGTGAAGGCGGCGTGGCACGGCGCCCGAAGGCGCATGCGGATCGGGCAGCGTGCGCCAGCTAACGGTTACGTTTGCCGAACCTGCCCACAATCGGGATTAAAGCTGGCTCGCGACGAGCCGATGACCGTATATCCCGCCGAGCGCCGACCATGCCCGTCCAGACTGCCCGACACACCAATCTCCGCGCCATCCTCGACCAGCTCGGGCGCGACGGCATCGTCGGCTACGAAGAACAGGCCGAGCATCTGGGCAACGTGACCGCCCAGCGCCTCGCCTCCATGGATCAGGGTGGCCACATCGACGTCCTCTTTTCCGAACACGTCGAATGGGTGCTCCACCGCCGCCGCGGCTGGATGGACGAGCTGCACGCGGACGACCCGCTGGAGGCGTGAGCGGCCGGATCCCGGCCCAGGCCATCCAGAAGTCACCCTGCCCTCTGGCACTGCCTCGCATCGGCGCCAGCACCTACGTTCTCCCCGGACCTCAGGGAGATCGACATGGACATGCGATGGGCGGCAGCCTTCCTTCTTTGCGCGAGCGTGGCCACGAGCCATGCGCAGAACGCCTTGCCACGACTCGACCAACGCAACGCCGTGCCGAAGACGCAGGTACTCGTCCTCGGCTCGATGCATTTGCGGGAAGCCCCGAAGAGCTTCCGGCCGACGATGCTCGAGCCGCTGCTTGCACGACTGGCGGCCTACAGACCGACGATCATCACGATCGAGCAGCTCTCCGGTGAAACATGCGACCTGATGGCGCGCTACCCCGCCGTCTATGATCCGCAGGACGTGACGACGTACTGTCACGACACCTCGGCGGCGAGGGCCGCCACCGGTCTCGATATCCCTGCCGCCACCGCGGAGGTGAAGCGGACGCTCGCCCGATGGCCCGCTTCTCCGACACCCGCACAACGACGCCACCTCGCCGCGCTGTTCCTCGCCGCGGGCGACGACACCTCGGCGGCCGTGCAGTGGATGCGCCTTCCAAAATCGGAACGCCACGCGGGCGACGGGCTCGACGAGAAACTCGTCGCCGACATCGAGGCACGCTCCACGCGAAACAACGAAAGCGTGCTGATCGCGGCGACGCTCGCCGCGCGACTCGGTCTGGAGCGCGTCTATCCCGTCGACGACCACGCGGGCGACAACGTGCCCATCGATGATCCAAAAGCGTACGGAACGGCGGTGCAGGCCGCATGGGACACCGCGAAAGCGATGCGCCAGCCGGTGCTCGACAAGGAGGACGCCATGCTGGCCAGCGGCAACCTGCTCGATGCCTACCGGCACATCAACACGCCTGAATCGTTGACCGTACTGAACCGTTCCGATTTCGGCGCCGCGATCGCCGATCCGTCGCCGAAGCACTACGGCCAGCTCTACGTCGCCGGATGGGAAACCCGCAACCTGCGCATGGCGGCGAACATCCGCTTCGCGTTTGCACTCACCCCCGGCACTCGCGTGCTGACGATCGTCGGCTCGATGCACAAACCGTGGCTCGACAGCCTGCTCGGGCAGATGCAAGGCGTAGACATCGTTGACGCGGAGTCGACGCTCCGCTGATCGCCGAAGACACCTGTAGGAGCGTGCCTGCGCGCGACGCCGTTGGGGCCGTGAGCGACGGGCGTTGCTGCTCGCTGCGAAAAGCGATCGCGGCGCGCTCATCAAGCACGGCGTTGGCACCGACTTCGTTGAGACGGATCTCCCACCAACTGACGGCGCGGTGCGGGCATAGCTGACTTCCATCGATACTGCGATCCATCAGAATCCGTGCGGCGATCACGATTCGGTACGTAAGCCAGTCGCAACATCTGGCGCACACGGAGGTACGATGGAAGGCATGACAGAGTTTCGGCTTACTTACGATGGACCCGCCCTCGAGAACCACGAGATGGATCCGCGCGAGCTCGCGCCTGCCCTGCTCGCCATGGCGGACCTGCTGGAATCCTCCGCGCGCGTGCTTTATGGCGATAAGGCCAGAGTCAACGTCAACGTCAAGGGGTCGTTCAAGACCGGCAGTTTCAACATCGACTTCGTCACCAGCGTTCAGTGGCTGCAGACCGTCAGGGATATGTTCGCAGGCTCGGAGGCGACGGCCATAGCGAACGCGTCGGCCATTCTCGGAGCCTTAGGCATCCTCGGAAAAAAGGGACTCTTCCCCCTACTCAAATGGCTGCGTAGTCGCGTCATCACGCGAATCGAAGTGGCCGAACCAAACGCGAAAGGCAAGCCGAACGCCCGGATCTACGTAGGTGAGGAATTTTTCGAGACGGAAGTCGACACCATCGATCTCCTCCGCGACGTCGGCGTGAGAAAGGCAACGGAACACGTTCTCGCGCCGCTCGAAAAGCCGGGGATCGAAGTATTCGCACTCGGTCAGGGGAAGGCTGTAAATGTGACCGTACGAAATAGCGAACTCCCGTCGTTCACGTCGCCCCCGCCAGAGGAAGTCCTGATCATCGACGATGTACGCGACATGGCGTTCTCCATCGTTTCCCTCACCTTCAAAGAAGACAACAAGTGGAGACTTTCAGACGGACATTCGGTGATCAGCGCAACGATCTCGGATAGCCGGTTCCTCCATGCCGTACAGCATGACCTCGAGTCGTTCTCCAAAGGCGATTCTCTCGTCTGTCGTGTGCGCGTTCGACAATGGCAGACCGCGAGTGGCACGCGAACCGAATACGAGGTGGTCGACGTGACGCGCCATCTGCGGGCGGCACGCCAGATATCGCTACCCTGGATATACGATGCGGTCGAGGCCGACAACGCGCCGACTGCGCCATCGTGAGCGGGCCAGCAGGCTCGGTGTCGCGGGCGGGGGGGGAATCGGGACGCCGATCAGGAAAAAACAAAGGCCCCGCATCGCTGCGGGGCCTTGTCTTCTTTCTGGCGGAGAGGGAGGGATTCGAACCCTCGGTACGCTTACACGTACGCCTGATTTCGAGTCAGGTACATTCGACCACTCTGCCACCTCTCCGTGAACGGTCGACGGCAGTGTTTTGGCACTGCCGGGCCCGCAATGATAGTGGGTCTTCCGTGCCGTGACAACAGGCTTTTGATGGGGCATCCTGACTCCGCATCCGGGCGTCGACGGCGCCCTCCTCACGCTCTTCCAAGGCCCCCATGATCGAGTTCGGACACGGCACGCATACGGGACTTCGCCGTACGCGCAACGAGGACACCTACTACGCCGACGCTTCGCTGGGCCTGTTCCTGGTCGTCGACGGCATGGGGGGCCATCGCCATGGCGAGGTGGCTTCGGCCACGGCGCGCGATGGCGTGGTGGCGCAGGTGTCCGCCGGGCAGTCGCTGGTGGACGCGATCCAGCGGGTGAACGAAGCACTGCTGGCCCGGTCGAGCGGCCTGGCCGAATCGCGACCGATGGGCACCACGATCGCCGCCGTCCGGGTCGTCGGCCGGTCGTACGAAGCCGCATGGGTTGGCGACAGCCGGATCTATCGCTGGGACGGCGAGCTGCAGCGTCTTTCCCACGACCACTCCATCGTCGAGGCGCTGGTCGCCTCGGGCGAACTGACCGAAGAACAGGCCCGCGCGCATCCTCAGCGCAGCGTGCTGACGCAGGCGCTCGGCATCACGGCGCCGGGCCAGCTGCATATCGGGCTGGCGCGCGGCGAACTTGCCGCCGGCGCGCGGCTGCTGCTGTGCACGGATGGCCTGACGGACGAAGTGGCCGACGCGCGCATTGGCGAGATCGTGTCGCGCACCGACATCGCGGCTCAGGAGTGCGTCGATCACCTGCTGCTCGAGGCACTGGGTGGCAGCGCCCGCGACAACGTCACCGTGATCCTGCTGCGCGCCGCGGCATGACCGCGGCGGTGCAGGTTCAGTGCACCGTTTCCGATTCCAGCTTGCGCCAGATGCTCTGCCCGCCCGCCGATTTGTCGAGGGCGTCGAGGCGCTTCGCGTGGCGTTCGAGCTCGATATCGTCGGCACGGCGCACCACCGGCCGGCGCGTGATGACGATATCGCCCAGATGGCTGGGGCCGCTTTTTTCGGTGCCGGCATCCGATGCGAAGTCGAGCGTGACCTGCCCCGACGTCATCGCGATATAGACTTCCGCCAGCAGCTGCGCATCGAGCAGGCCGCCGTGAAGATCGCGGCGCGTGTTGTCGACACCGAGGCGCTTGCACAGCGCGTCGAGGCTGTTGCGCTGGCCCGGGTACATCGTGCGCGCCATGAGCAGCGTGTCGAGCACGGTGGCGTGATCCGTCACGGTGCCGTAGTGCGCCCCCACGAGTTTGAGCTCGGCGTTGATGAAGCCGACGTCGAACGCCGCGTTGTGGATGATGAGTTCCGCACCGCGGATGAATTCGAGAAACTCGTCGACCTTTTCGCGGAACAGCGGCTTGTCGACGAGGTCGGAGTCCTTGATGCCCGTGACCGCGCTCGCCTCGGCATCGATGGCGCGTTGCGGATTCAGATAGGTGTGGAAGTGGCGACCGGTCGGACGCCGGCCGATCATCTCGACGGCGCCGATTTCGACGAGGCGGTGGCCGAGATGCGCTTCGAGGCCCGTGGTTTCGGTATCGAGGACGATCTGCCTCATGCCACCTGCCCCTTCGACTTGTAGATGATGGCCTGGTCGCGCGCGGCGACGTCGACGCGCTCGTTCTCGACATGGCCGGCGTGGCCCTTCACCCACTCCCATGTGACCGTGTGCGCGGTCGCGGCCTCGTCGAGGCGGATCCACAGGTCCTGATTCTTCACCGGCTTCTTGTCGGCCGTTTTCCAGCCGTTGCGGCGCCACTTGGGCACCCATTCCTGCACGCCCTGCATGACGTATTTCGAATCGGTCATGAGGTGCACGTTGCAGCGGCGCGTCAGCGCCTCGAGCGCGGAGATCGCGCCCATCATTTCCATGCGGTTGTTGGTGGTCTCGGCCTCCCCGCCGGCCAGCATTTTCTCCACGCCCCTGGCGCGCAGCAGGGCGGCCCAGCCGCCGGGACCGGGATTGCCCAGGCAGGCGCCATCGGTGAAGACTTCGACGATATCGGTTTGGGTCATGGGCTCAGCTGATCGATTCACGGGCATTGCGACGCGCGCCTGAGGCGAGCGTGCCGGGCATGGGGTTAGGCACCACGGCGGCGCGGGTGCGCAAGGGTACTGCCGCCGGCCGTTTTTTGCGCGCCACGAGGAAGTACCCGCCACCGAAAAGCGACTCCGCGGCCGCCGCACCGCCGGCGCGCGGCCACGCGCTGCCGAGGCGCCGCGGCATGGAGAGTTCGAATTCGTCGCGCACCAGACGCTGGCTCCACCACCACGGCCAGGTCAGGCGCGGACGGGCACCGCGGCTCTGCCGGGCAACCCACGGCGACCACAGGCCCACAGGATGGATACCGGTGATGGCCAGCATGCCGCCGGGCGCCAGGACACGAATCGCCTCGTCCAGAAGGTTGTCCTGCCGCGCCGTGGTCTCCAGCGCGTGACGCAGCAGCACGACGCCGAACGCCTCGTCGGCGAACGGGAGGGCCTCCAGCCCGCTCGCACGGACATCGCCGGCCAGTACCGCCCCGGCGACGCGGATCGTCGCCCAGTGCCCCAGCAGCGGAATGGCCGGCGGCTCGGCCTGCGCGGCGGTGGTCAGGTGCAGGCCATGGTCTCCCGTGCAGCGAGACAGCAGCGGTCCGAGCACGCGGGCCTCGTCGGCGAGCAGCTTGCCGATCTGGGGGGTGGCGTAGATGTCGGAGGCGAAGTGCGGCATGCGCGACGAGTGTAGTGGGGTTGAACGGGGGGTGCATGGATTAACGACTTGCTAACGAGCAGGATATACCCGGCTGATATAGTCCGGCCGCCCCGCCCGGTCCGTTTGCGTGCCCGGCGGCCATTCCTTGGGTGTTCGCGCCCTATCGACGTCACGGAGTCCGCCCGATGCATTGGGTCCCCGTCGCGGCCTTGAGCGACAACTACATCTGGCTGGTCGCCGATGACGAGGGCAATGCCTTCGTCGTGGATCCCGGTGAAGCCGCCCCCGTGGAAGCCGCGCTGAAAGAGCGAGGCTGGACGCTGCGAGCGATCCTGCTGACCCACCACCACAACGACCACATCGGCGGCGTGTCCGACCTCGTGCGCGACCACGATCTCGAGGTGTACGCCACGGCCGACCCGCGCATCCAGCCGAAGAACCACTTCGTGGACGATGGCGACGTGATCGAGCTCGCGTCGCCGAAGGCGCGCTTTCGCGTCATCGCCGTGCCGGGCCATACGAGTTCGCACATCGCCTATTTCGGTGAAGGCTTCCTCTTCTGTGGCGATACGCTCTTCAGCGTCGGTTGCGGCCGCCTGTTCGAGGGCACGCCGGCGCAGATGCTCGCGTCGCTCGACCGCTTCGCCGATCTGCCGGCCGACACGCTCGTCTGCTGCGCTCACGAATACACCGCGTCGAACATCCGCTTCGCTCTCACGGTCGATCCGCACAACGACGCCCTGCGCCACCGTCAGCACCAGGTGGCGCGCCTTCGCGAGGAGGGTCGGCCCAGCGTGCCGAGCCGCCTTGGCGAGGAGTACGCCACCAACCCGTTCCTGCGCGTCGACAGCGACGCGATTACCCAATGGGTGAAAACCCTGGGTGGGGACGCCGACGATCGGACCACGCGCTTCGCCGCGTTACGCCGGGCCAAGGACACGTTTACCGCATGAATCCCCTCGCCCGACGCCTGCTGCCCACGCTCATTCCGCTGTTGCTGACGGCGTGCGCCGGCGGCACGCCGAAGGCCCTGCCCCACCCGTTGCCCACGGTCGCCGCCGCACCGGCCGTGGAAGACGTGACGGTGACGCCGAAGATGATGCGGCCGGCGCAGACGGCGGACTTCTGGTCGGGCATGCGCGACAGCTTCGCGATGCAGGGCTGCGAGGCCGATCCACAGGTGCTCGCCTGGGCCCGCACGTATACGAAGATGCCGAACCGCTTCGAGCAGCAGATCAACGAAGTGCTGCCGCTCATCGTCTACGCGCACAAGTCGGCGATGAAGCACAGCGTCGCCGGCGAGTTCGCGCTGCTGCCATGGGTCGAAAGCCAGTATCGCCACGTGCCGGGCCAGAAGAACCGTCCGGCCGGCATGTGGCAGATCATGCCGCAGACGGCGCGCACGCTCGGCCTGCGCGTGGAGAAGAATTACGACGAGCGCCTCGACATCGCGAAGTCCACCGAATCGGTGATGTCGATGATGCGCCGCTACTACGACGACCTTGGCGACTGGCGCCTCGTCGACGTCGCATACAACGCCGGCGAGTTCGGCCTCAAGAAAGCGATCGACCGCCATGGCGGCCCGAGCGACGACGACGGCCTGCCCGACGTGCCGATGAAGGCGAACACGAAGGAACACCTCGTGAAGCTGATGGCCATCGCATGCATCGTGCGCGACCCGGCCCGCTTCAACGTCAGCCTGCCGCGGCAGGATGGCGACGACGCACTGCAGGTGGTGAAGGTGTCGAGCCCGCAGTCGCTCGCGCAGGCAGCGAAGCAGTCGGGCCTGTCGATGAACGACCTGCGCGATTTCAATCCGGCGTTCCGCACCGAGAAAGGCACGATCAGTGCGAGCCTGCTGCTCCCCAAGTCTGCCGCCGATCAGTACCGCCTCGGCCCCGTGGATCCGGTCGCGGATACGTCCGACCCTCTGATCGAAAACGACGTGGCCGACGTGCCTGCGACATCGACGAAGGCCTCGCGCAAGTCGTCGAAGGCAGGCAAGAGCACTGCCATCGCCAAGGCGAAACCGAAGGCCTCTGCGAAGGCGGCCAGCAAGGACGACACGCCGCTGGTGGTGCACAAGGTCAACGACGGCGAGTCGCTCTGGTCGATCGCGCGTCGCCACCAGGTCAGCGTTCAGCAGCTCATGAAATGGAACGACCTGCAGACGCAGGCCGTGAAGCCGGGACAGGTGCTCAAGCTCACCGCGTCACGCTGACCCGATGGGCTTCCTGCACGGCGAGCGAGCCCGTATCGCCGGGGTCGGTCGACACGGGATTCAAGATCGCGCGGCCGATGGGCCGCCCGATTCCGCTCAGAGCTGCACCACGTCCCACTGCACGTCGGGGCTGACGTCGGCGTCGTAGTTCACGCCTTCCGCTTCGAAGCCGAAGAGCTTGATGAAGTCGTGCTTGTAGCCCGCGTAGTCCGTGTCGTCCCACAGGTTTTCCGTGGTGACCGTCGGCCACAGCGCCTTGCACTCGTTCTGCACGTCGTCGCGAAGCTCCCAGTCGTCGAGGCGCACGCGACCTTCGGCATCCGTTTCCGCCGGCTTGCCGTCGGTACGGTAGAGGCGATCGTGGAAAAGGCGATTGATCTGCTCGATGGTGCCTTCGTGGATACCCTTCGCCTTCATGATCCTGAAGACCATCGACACGTAGAGCGGAATCACCGGGATCGCCGAGCTCGCCTGAGTGACCACCGACTTCATCACGCCGACGTAGGCACGCAAGCCACGCGCCTCGTAGCGCTCGCGCAGGTCGCTCGCCGTCTTGTCGACGTGCTGCTTCGCCTGACCGAGCGTGCCATGCCAGTAGATGGGCCACGTGATCGACGTGCCGACATAGCTGTACGCGATGGTCGTCGCGTTATCGGCAAGCACGCCCGCCTTCGACAGCGCGTCGATCCACATCGACCAGTCTTCACCGCCCATGACGGTGACGGTGTCGTCGACTTCCTGCGCGGTAGCCGGCTCGACGGTGGCCTGCACCACTTCGTTCCGGTTCGTGTCGACCGACGAGGCCGTGAACGTGTCACCCATCGTCTTCAGCGCCGAGCGCACGACCGTGCCCGGCTCGCCGCGCGTCGTACCCTCCGGCAGCTTGCGCACCGGCGAGGCGAGCGAATAGACGACGAGATCCACCTTGCCGCCCATCTCGTTGCGGATGATTTCAATGGCCTTCTCGCGCGTCTCGTTGGCGAACGCGTCGCCATTGATCGACTTCGCGAACAGGCCGGCTTCGCGAGCCAGGCGGTCGAACGCGGCGGAGTTGTACCAGCCCGCGGTGCCCGTCTTCGCATCGCTGGACGGCTTCTCGAAGAAAACGCCGAGCGTGGCGGCACCGTGCCCGAAGGCGGCCGTGATACGCGAAGCCAGGCCATAGCCCGTGGAGGCACCGATCACGAGCACGTTTTTCGGACCGTCGGCGAAGGTGCCGCTGGCCTTCGTGATGGCGATCTGTTCTTCGACGTTCTTCGCACAACCCACCGGATGAGCGGTGGTGCAGATGAAGCCACGGACCTTGGGCTGGATGATCACGGAATGTCCCTTCGACGCAGTGAGACGCTCATTGTAATCGCGAGGGTGGTCCATGCGCTTCCGAATGGAGAGGGTGTTATACGGCTCCTGCAGACAGCAGCGCGCATGTGATAAGCCCGCTCGCGGGCGAAGGGTGCTCGCGAGATGGCCGCCAACCTTCGGGTGGGAGCGCGCTCGCGCGCCAATCGGGCTTGCGGCAGCACCCATTCGCCCGCCAGCGGCCTCCCCATAACAGCCGGGTCGTCGGGAGGTGGCCTGGCCTCGGCTGGGAGCCAGCCCGCTAGCGAATCGGCCTCGCCGCGAATCCGCTTCGCGCGCGAGCGCGCTCCCACCCGAAGGTCGGCAGCGGCTTCGCGGCTTTTGACCCAAACGCCCTCACACACGCACGCAAAAAAAAGCCGCCTCGCGGCGGCTTTTTTCGTTACATGCGATCCTGCGCGATCTTCACTTCGGTGCGTGCCTTCAGCGCCTCGATGTATTCGAGGGTGGCGGCCTGCGCCATCGCATCCATCATCTGGCCGCGCAGCGCGTCGCGCTGCGCCTTCTCGACCTTGCCCGGATCACCTTCGGTGACCTTGTCGACCGCGACGAGCGCATAGCTGCCGTTGCCGGTCTGCACCGTCGCCCAGCTCGGCTTGCCGTCGACCGGGTGAGGCAGCGTGAACGCGCGCTGGAGAATGGCCGGCGACACGTCGGTGATCGAGCCGAGCTTGTTGCGCTCCAGCGCCGTCAGCGTGCGAACCGGGGCCTTGGCGACGGTAGCGACGTCGCCACCCTTGGCGAGCTGGGCCGCGACATCGTCTGCCTGCTTCTTCGCCAGTGCGTCGACGCGCTCGTCGAGAATGCGCTGACGGATGGCGTCCTTCACATCGGCGATCGCGCGCGGCGCCGCCGCGTTGTGCTTCGCGAGATGCATGATGACCGCGTCGCCCTTGCCGATCTGCACGAGCGACGAGTTGTTGCCCTGCGCGAGAACGTCGTCGGCGAACGCCGCGGCGACGAACTTCGGATCGTCCGGAATGCCCTGGCCGCCTTCGCGGCCGAACAGCGGCGAGGTCTTGATCTCGAGACCCAGTTCCTTCGCGGCCGGCTCGAGCGAGCCCGGATTGCGCTCGGAGAGATCGGCCAGCTTGCCGGCGCGCTCGTTGTAGAGACGCTCGCCCTCGCCCTTCGCCCAATCCGCGGCGAGCTGCGCACGCACGTCGGCGAACGGCTTGGCGTCGCCGTCACGAGCGTCGCGCAGCCAGATGATGTGATAGCCCTCTTCCGGCGACAGCACCGGCTCCTTCGTGACGTCGCCCTTCTTCATGCCGAACAGCGCGGTGTCGAACGCCGCATTCGCGACGCCCTTTTCGAGCCAGCCGAGATCGCCGCCGGTGCGCTTCGAGCCCAGATCGTCCGAGTTCTCGGCGGCGAGCTTCGCGAAGTTCTCCGGCGTGGCTTCCGCCGCGATCTTCTTCGCCTTGTCGAGCGCGGCCTTCTGCTGCTCGGGGGTGGCGTTCTTCGGCACGTTGATGAGGATGTGCGACGCCTCGCGCTGTTCCGGCTGCGCGTAACGCTGCTTGTTCTTGTCGTAATACGCGTGCAGCTCGTCGTCCGTCGGATCGGTGGCCTTGAGGTCGGCCTGCTTCACCTCGAGGTACTGCACCGACACCTGTTCCGGCGTCGTGTAATCGGCGATGTGCGACTTGTAGAACGCGTCGATGTCGGCGTCGGAGACGTTGGCGTCGGTGAGCGACGGACGCGGCAGTTCCACGAAGCGCAGGTCGCGCTGCTGCAGGCGCAGGCGGAAAAACGCGTCGACATCGGCATCGCTGACGATCGTCGTGTTGGAGATCGCTTCGGGAATCAGCTGCGTGGCGAGCGACGCGCGCACCTTCGCCTCGTACATGCCCGGCGTCATGCCCTGCATCGAAAGGATCGCGGTATACGCGGCGGGATTGAACTGGCCGTTGACCTGGAAGCCCGGGTCGCTGCCGATGGCGGTACGCACGCTGGCATCGGACACCGTGAGGCCCAGATCGGTGTTCGCCTGCTGCAGCAGCTGCTGGCTGATCAGGCCTTCCAGCACGCGCTGCTTGAGTTCGGGTTTTTCGAGATCGGCCGCGGTGAACGGCGACTGCGGATTCTGCGCGGCCTGCTGACGCAGCTCGTTCATGCGCTGCTGCCAATCCTGCTGGGATATCTCGTGATCACCGACCTTCGCGACGTACGTATCCACGTGCGACACGAAGTAAGACTCGATGCCGAAGAACGCGACGGCGAACACGGAGACGCCGAGGACGATAGCGGCGGGCCATCCATGAATCTTGTTGCGCAGGGCTTGCAGCATGATGCGACTCGCGAAGGTTGCGCCGATAACCCTTACCGGCGGTAGATAAAACAAAGGCGCCACACGGGCGCCTTTGCGGATAATGGCGGAGTGGACGGGACTCGAACCCGCGACCTCCGGCGTGACAGGCCAGCATTCTAACCGACTGAACTACCACTCCAACTTTCCGTTGGTGGGTGCTGAGGGGATCGAACCCCCGACCAGCGCCGTGTAAAGGCGACGCTCTACCGCTGAGCTAAGCACCCCCGACGGTAAGACTGTTTAGTTTACGTGATCCTTGAGCGCCTTGCCAGCGGTGAAAGCCGGAACCTTCGACGCCGGGATCTTGATCTCTTCGTTCGTGCGCGGGTTACGGCCCGTGCGCGCAGCGCGGCTACGCAGCTTGAAGGTGCCGAAGCCGACGAGGGCAACGTCCTCGCCCTTCTTGAGGGTGTCCTTCACCGCTTCGATCAGGCCTTCGAGAGCCTTGCCGGCGTCGGCCTTCGAGAGCTCTGCCTTTTCTGCGATAGCGGCGATCAGGTCGGTCTTATTCATTACTAACTCCCTTCATAGGTAATTCGAATCGCCGGACGGCGAATCTTGGCGAAGACGTCAGGTTGTGCACACACCCTCTGGCGTGTGGCGACAACCCCGCGATCCAGCGCGCCCTTGCGGCGCGGGCGAAGGCGGAGCGGACTTTATACCAGCGCCCTCCCACCATCGCAAGACAAGGAATACCAAGGCTTTCAGCGGGTATGCATGGTCTTTGGAGGCTTGCGCGGCGTCGCGAAAAGGATTATCGCAACGTCCCGATGACAGGACGACGAAACGAAAAAGGGCGCACTTGCGTGCGCCCTCGTTCGTGACACGAAACGATGATGTCAGTGCGTGAGCGACGGCGACGCCTTGCCCTTGCCGCGCTTGCCCTGGCTCCGGGGCACGTCGACCCCTTCGCCACCGTTGCCCGCCTTTGCCTGCCCCAGCGGACGTTCCAGGGCGAGATCGAGCACTTCGTCGATCCACTTCACCGGATGGATGTCGAGCGAGCTGGTGATGTTCTCCGGCAGGTCGACGAGATCCTTCCGATTCTCCTCAGGGATGATCACGGTGGTGATGCCACCGCGATGCGCCGCGAGCAGTTTCTCTTTGAGTCCACCGATCGGCAGTACCCGACCGCGTAGCGTGATCTCGCCGGTCATCGCCACTTCGGAACGCACCGGCACCTTGGTCAGGGCCGACACGAGTGCCGTGCACATCGCGATGCCCGCGCTCGGACCGTCCTTCGGCGTGGCGCCTTCCGGCACGTGGATGTGGATGTCGAGCTTCTCGTGGAAATCGGCCTCGATGCCCAGACCCGCGGCGCGCGCACGGACGACGCTGAGCGCCGCCTGAATCGATTCCTTCATCACGTCGCCAAGCTGGCCCGTGTGGACCAGACGGCCCTTGCCCGGCACCACGGAGGCTTCGATGCTGAGCAGATCGCCACCCACCTGCGTCCACGCGAGGCCGGTGACCAGGCCCACTTCGTTCTGCTGTTCGGCACGACCGAAATCGAAACGACGCACGCCGAGGTAGTGATCGAGGTTCTCGCCATCGACGCGCACATGACCCGGTGCAAGCGCCTTGCCCTTGCCCGCCGCTTTCTTGACCTTCGCTTTCGCGTTGGCCGGCACGGTACCCAGCGCGATCTCCTTCACCACCTTGCGGCAGATCTTCGAGATCTCGCGTTCGAGGTTACGCACGCCCGACTCGCGCGTGTAGTAACGCACGATGTCGCGCAAGGCGTCTTCGGTCACCACGAGCTCGTCGCCATTCAGGCCGTTCGCCTTCAGCTGCTTGGTGAGCAGGTATTTCTGCGCGATGTTGAGCTTCTCGTCCTCGGTGTAACCCGGGATACGGATGACTTCCATGCGGTCGAGCAGCGGGCCCGGGATGTTCAGCGAGTTCGCCGTGGCGATCCACATCACCTCCGAGAGATCGAGATCGACTTCCAGGTAGTGATCGTTGAACGCGTTGTTCTGCTCCGGATCGAGCACCTCGAGCAGCGCCGACGACGGATCGCCGCGGAAGTCCATCGACATCTTGTCGATCTCGTCGAGGACGAACAGCGGATTCTTCGTGCCCACCTTGTTGAGGTTCTGCACGATGCGACCCGGCATCGAACCGATGTACGTGCGGCGATGGCCACGGATTTCCGCTTCGTCGCGCACGCCGCCGAGGCTCATGCGAACGAACTTGCGGTTCGTCGCCTTCGCGATCGACTGCCCGAGCGACGTCTTGCCCACGCCGGGCGGACCGACGAGGCAGAGGATCGGGCCCTTCATGGTGTTCACGCGCTGCTGCACCGCGAGGTACTCGAGGATGCGCTCCTTGACCTTCTCCAGACCGAAGTGGTCGGCGTCGAGCGTTTCCTGCGCGAGCGCGAGATCCTTGCGGACCTTGCTGCGCTTCTTCCACGGCACGCCTACCACCCAGTCGAGGTAGTTGCGCACCACCGTGGCCTCGGCGGACATCGGCGACATCTGCTTGAGCTTGTTGAACTCCTGGCGCGCCTTCGCCAGCACGGCCTTCGGCATGCCGGCGCCGTCGATCTTCTTCTGCAGCTCTTCGATTTCGTTCGAGCCGTCTTCGCCCTCACCCAGTTCCTTCTGGATGGCCTTCATCTGTTCGTTGAGGTAGTACTCGCGCTGGCTCTTTTCCATCTGCGACTTCACGCGGCCGCGGATGCGCTTCTCCACCTGCTGCAGGTCCATCTCGCCATCGACGAGGCCGATCAGCAGTTCCAGACGCTGGCCGACGTCGGCGGTTTCGAGCACGCGCTGCTTGTCGGCCATGCGCACCGAAAGATGCGCGGCGATCGAGTCGGCGAGGCGCGATGGATCGTCGATGCCGGAAAGCGTCGCGAGAATTTCGGGCGGGAGCTTGCGGCTCTGCTTCACCAGCTGCTCGAACAACGAGACGAGCGAACGCGACACGACGTCGAGCTCGCGTTCGTTGTTGCTGTACAGCGGCTCGATGACACGCGCGCGGCCGCTCATCATGCCGGACTCGTCTTCGAACGAATCGATCTGCACGCGCGACTGGCCTTCGACCAGCACCTTCACGGTGCCGTCGGGTAGCTTCAGCAGCTGCAGCACGCCGGCGAGCGTGCCCACCGAATGCAGGTCGGAAATGGCCGGATCGTCGATGTCGGGGCTCTTCTGCGCCACGAGCAGGATCTGCCGCTCGCCTTCCATCGCGCGCTCGAGCGCGCGCATGGATTTGTCGCGTCCGACGAACAGCGGAATGACCATGTGCGGATAGACGACGACATCGCGCAACGGCAGGACCGGCAACAGGTCCAGCTCCGATCCGCTCGTGGTCTGGCTGCGATTCTTCGCCATGTTCTTGGGGTTTCCCTCAGATGGATGGAGGCTCGCCCCGACACTGCGCCGGAGCCGCCATACACGTCAAGTGGTGGTTCGCGAAGAGCCGATCAAGAGCGCGCCCCGCAAAGAAAAACGGCCCCGGCGTCTGTGGACGCCGGGGCCGCGATGGCAGGCCGTGACAGCGCGATCAGGCCGCGTCGCCACCCTCGCCCGCGATCCGCTGCTGCTGCAGGTTCCCGCGGTAGATCAGGTAAGGCTCCGCCTGGCCATCGATCACGGCGTCGTCGACCACGACCTTGCTGACATGTTCCAGCGAGGGCAGTTCGAACATCGTGTCGAGCAGCACCTGCTCCAGGATCGTACGCAGGCCGCGCGCGCCGGTCTTGCGCTTGAGCGCGCGACGGGCGATCGCCGAGAGGGCCTCCGGACGGAACTCGAGCTCGGCGCCTTCCATGTCGAACAGTTTGCGGAACTGCTTCGTGACCGCGTTCTTCGGTTCGGTGAGGATCTGCACGAGTGCGGCCTCATCGAGTTCGTCGAGCGTGGCGACCACCGGCAGACGACCGACGAACTCGGGAATCAGACCGAAACGGACCAGATCCGCCGGCTCGACTTCCGAGAGCATCTTGCCGACGTTCTCGGTGCGCTCCTTCGAGCGGACCTCCGCGCCGAAACCGATGCCCGTGGTCTCGGAACGCTGCTGGATCACCTTCTCCAGACCGGCGAACGCGCCGCCGCAGATGAAGAGGATGTTCCGCGTGTCGACCTGCAGGAACTCCTGCTGCGGATGCTTGCGACCGCCCTGCGGCGGCACCGAGGCGAGCGTGCCCTCGATGAGCTTCAGCAGTGCCTGCTGCACGCCTTCGCCGGAAACGTCGCGGGTGATCGACGGGTTTTCGCTCTTACGCGAGATCTTGTCGATTTCGTCGATGTAGACGATGCCGCTCTGCGCTTTCTCGACGTCGTAGTCGCACTTCTGCAGAAGCTTCTGGATGATGTTCTCGACATCTTCGCCCACGTAACCGGCCTCGGTCAGCGTGGTGGCATCCGCGATGGTGAACGGCACGTTGAGCAGGCGCGCCAGCGTTTCCGCGAGCAACGTCTTGCCCGAACCGGTCGGACCGATCAGGAGGATGTTGGATTTGCCGAGTTCGACTTCGTCGTTCTTCTGGCGCGATTCCATGCGCTTGTAGTGGTTGTACACGGCAACGGACAGCGCCTTCTTGGCGCGCGTCTGGCCGACCACGTACTGATCGAGGGCTTCCATGATCTCGCGGGGCTTCGGAAGATGCGTGCGACCGGAGGCCGCCTTTTCTTCGAGTTCCTCGCGAATGATGTCGTTGCAGAGTTCAACGCACTCATCGCAGATGAACACGCTGGGGCCTGCGATCAGCTTCCGCACTTCATGCTGGCTCTTGCCGCAGAAAGAGCAGTAAAGAATCTTGCCGCCGTCGTTGGAACGGCTTTGCCGCTCGTCGCTCATGCTTTAGGCCCTACTGAGAATCCAGGTGCGCTTTGAGAATAGCACAGCACTCCGCCCCTGGAATAAGGGGCGAAGTACCGGTTTTCACAAGCGAAAAGTTCAATCAAGCTGAACGGACGGAATCGACCATGCGCTTGTCGAGCACCGAGTCGATCAGGCCGTAGGCCTGCGCTTCCGCGCCGCTCATGAAGCGGTCGCGCTCGGTATCGCGGGCGATCTCTTCCACCGTCTTGCCGCTGTGGTTGGCGAGGATCGCGTTGAGACGCTCACGCATGGTGAGGATCTCGCGGGCGTGGATCTCGATGTCCGTCGCCTGACCCGAGATGCCACCGGCCCAGGGCTGGTGGATCATGATGCGCGAGTGCGGCAGCGAGTAACGCTTGCCGGCCGCACCAGCGGCCAGCAGCAGCGCGCCCATCGAGGCGGCCTGGCCGATGCACATCGTGCTGACGTCCGGCTTCACGAACTGCATGGTGTCGTAGATCGCCATGCCGGCCGTGACCGAGCCGCCCGGGCTGTTGATGTACAGGCTGATGTCCTTGTCGGGGTTTTCGGATTCCAGGAACAGCAGCTGGGCGACGATGACGTTAGCCATGTAATCGTCGACCGGACCGACCGCGAAGATCACGCGCTCTTTGAGGAGACGCGAATAAATGTCGTACGAACGCTCGCCGCGCGAGGTCTGTTCGACGACGATGGGCACCAGGTTGAGATTCTGGATCGGAGGCATGGACATGGGTCTCTCCTTCGTATGGGGCCCGATTATTGCCAGCGAACGGCGCTCAGGCGCCGATCGGCCGCATCACTTCGTCGAAAGACAGGTTCTGGTCGGTGGCCTTGGCGTGATCCGCCACCCACTCCGCGACCTGGTCTTCCATCACGCGGTTCTGCAGTCCCTGCATCAGTTGGGGGTCGCCGTTATACAGTTCAATGACCTTTTCCGGCTCTTCATAGGTGGAAGCAATCGCCGTGAGCATCTCGGCCATGCGCTTGCGGTCGAGGCGCAGCTCGTTCTTGCGGGCGATCTCGCCCATCAGGAGAGCGGCGATGACGCGCTTGCGCGCGAACGGCAGGGCTTCCGCCACCATCTCCGGCGACGGCTGCTGACCGCGCGGCAGGTTGCCGGCGGCGAGGCTCTGCGCTTCGGCGTTGGCCATCAGGTCGGGCACGTCGAGGTCCGGGAAGGCGCCGGCGAGCTTTTCGGCCACTTCGGACTTCAGGCGGGCCATGACGGTGGCCTTGAGCTCGCGCTCGAGGTTGGCGCGGACTTCCTTGCGGAAGGTGTCGATGTCGCCGTCGGCGACGCCGAACATCTTCACGAAGTCGGCGTCGACCACGGGCAGATTCGGTTCCTGCACCTTCACGATCTTCAGCGTGACCTTCGCGGTCTTGCCGGCGAGATCCGGATTACGGAAGTCTTCCGGGAACGCGACGTCCTGGACGAGGTCTTCACCGGCGGTACGACCCGTCAGCGCGTCGTCGAGAGCCTTGAACAGGGTGCCCGAGCCGAGCACGCTGCCGGCACGCTCGAGGCCTTCGGCCGGGAAGCGGTACGCGCCCGTCTCGGCGGCGTATTCGAACATCACGAAATCGCCGTCCTTCGACGCGCGCTCGACTTCGTCGAAGCTGCGACGCTGCGTGCGCAGGGTTTCGATCATCTTGTCGATGTCGGCGTCGGACACCTCGGCCTTCGGACGGGCGATCTCGAGGGCGGCGACGTCGATCTCCGGGAACTCCGGCATGATTTCGAACGTGGCCGTGTAGGCGATTTCGCCGTTCTCGGCGTTGCCCGTGGTGTCGACCGACGGGTTGGCGATCGGCTGGAGCTTTTCCTGCGTGACGGCGTCGCGGAGGGTGCTGCCGATGAGGTCCGAAAGGGCCTCGCCGCGCACCTGCGCGCCAAAGCGCTGCTTGATCACGTTGGTGGGCACCTTGCCCGGACGGAAGCCCTTGAGGCGCACCGTGCGACCCATTTCCGCGATGCGCTCGCTGACCTGCGTCTCGAGACGCTCGGCCGGGAACTTCACCGTGAGCTTGCGCCCGAGCTTGCCGACATTCTCAACCGAAACCTGCATGACCTCTCCTGAAACACCACGCATGTGGCGCGATGGCGAACATCCGTCGCCGTAACCTGAACCAAGGGATTCATCGCCTGGACCCGGGCCGCCTCCGCGACCCTGCCCCCGGCGGCGAAAAACCCCGCAAATGACTGCCCATTCTACGTTTTGCCCTCACGCCGCCGCAACCTGCCTCAACCGGCGTCGAGGCGCCTGGGACCGGCCCCTTCCGCGGCCAGCGAATCCCCCGGGTTGGCGAGGGCACAGGCCGTCATCGACAGGCAGCCACAGCCGATGCACTCCGTGAGCCTGTCCTTCAAGCCGGTCAGCTGGGCGATCCGCTCTTCCAGCTCCACCCGCCAGCTCGCCGACATCGCCGCCCACTCGTCGCGGGTGGGCGTGCGCTCGTCGGGAAGGGCGGCGAACGCCCGCCGCACCGCCTCGAGCGGGATACCCACCCGCTGGGCGACCCGGATCACCGCGATGCGCCGAAGCACGTCGCTGGCATACCGGCGCTGGTTGCCGGCCGTGCGCAGGCTGCGGATCAGGCCCTTGCGCTCGTAGAAGTGCAGCGCCGACACGGCCACCCCGGCCCGCTTCGCCGCCTCGCCCACGCCCAGTTCGCGCATGGCTTGACCTCAACATTGGTTGAGGTTGCATCGTGCACGCTCCGGACGCGACGCGCAACCGTGCGAGACTCCCCCGCTCCCCAAGGACACCCAATGCACGTGGGCACATCGGATACGAATCTCAGCACGGCCGGCGATCGCCCGGTTGCCGGCATCCTCTCGGCGCCTTATCGCGCGGCCACCATCGGCATGGTCGCCCTGATTTCGCTGATCGCTTTCGAGGCCCTGGCCGTCACCACCGCGATGCCGACGGTGGCCCGCGAACTCGACGGCCTGCGCCTTTACGCCCTCGCCTTTGGCGGCGTGCTCGCGACCAGCGTGATCGGCATGACGCTCTCAGGCCGCTGGAGCGACCGCAAGGGACCGGCCCCCGCCCTGTGGATGGGGCTGATCTGCTTCGTCGCGGGACTGCTGCTCGCCGGCTTCGCCCACGACATGCCGACGCTGCTGATCGGGCGACTGTTGCAGGGACTCGGCGCAGGCTGCCTGTTCCCTGCCCTCTACGTCATCGTCGGCCGGCTGTATCCGGACGCGCTGCGACCGAAGATCTTCGCCGCGTTTTCCGCGGGCTGGGTCGTGCCGGCCCTCATCGGCCCCGCCGTCAGCGGCATGATCGTCGAGCACGTCGGCTGGCGCTGGGTGTTCCTCGGCGTGCCCGTGCTCGCCGTGCCCGCCGCCATCGCACTGCGCGGCGGGCTCGCGTCACTCGCAAAGCCCACCGGCAACGCAACCGACGCGCCTTCCCGCCTGCCGCTCGCCGTTGGCGCCGCGATCGGCGCATGCCTGCTCTTCGTCGCCGGACAGGAGCGCGGCTGGCACGTCGTCGCGATCCTCGTGCCCGCGCTGGCGCTGCTCTACGCCTGCGGCCGCCGATTGCTGCCCCCGGGCACGCTGCGCGCCTCACGCGGACTGCCGGCCGTCATCGCCCTTCGCGGCGTAGCGGCGTCGGCGTTCTTCGGCACCGAGGCGTTCCTGCCGCTCGCGTTTTCGACGCAGCACGGCCTCTCGCCGACGTGGTCGGGCATCGGGATCAGCGTCGGTGCGATCGGCTGGTTCGCCGGCTCGTGGTACCAGGGCCACTACGCGAAAGTGTCCCGCCAGGCCCTGCTCAATCGCGGTGCCACACTCATGGTCGCCGGCGCGATCACCGCGGCGCTGACGACATTCCCGTGGATGCCCGTCACCGCCGCCGTCGTGGGCTGGCTGGTGACGGGACTCGGCATGGGCATGCTCTACGGCACCGTCTCCGTGCTCGCTCTGTCGATGTCGGCGGAACACGAACAAGGCAGGAACAGTTCGGCGCTGCAACTGTGCGAATCGCTGATGGTGGCGACCACGCTGGCGATCGGCGGTTCGTTGTTCGCGGCCTTACTCGGCGTGTCGCACACCGCCGCGTTCGCGGCGAACTTCGCGATCACGGTCGCACTCGCCGTGATCGCCACGGTTGTCGCACGACGCGCGCGGGCCGACAGCTGATATGCGGAAGATGGGACAGGCATGCGTGACGCGGGTGAAGCCCGCAATAGCGTAACGACCAGAGCCTTAAACTAGGGACGCCACGCAAGCGATGCTAACGTAGGAACTCCCGTGACCGACCCCACACCGATGAACGACGACGATCGCGAACTGATCCGCGCCAACCTCAACAAGATGATGGCCGAGACGATGAAGATCAGCGCCGAAACCACGAAGATTCTTGCCGAGCAGCGCTATTACCCCATGGTCGCACTCGGCTCGGTCATCGTCGCGGCACTGGGCGCCGCGGTCGTCATCATCAAACTGGCTTTCTGAAACCGGTAATCATGTCTGGTGCGAAAGGTGGGACTCGAACCCACACGGGTCACCCCGCCAGAACCTAAATTTTCCGGACGCCGTTACGCGTCAGTAACTTACCGCTGAAGTGCCACAGCAGGTGCCATTTCTCAGGTGCCGCGTTGCCACTCAGGTGCCGCGAGGTGCCGCAGGGTGGATAAAAGTGGCAGCTTAGGGGGAACGTAGTTCCTCCCCAAAAGATACCTAAAGGGCTCTGAAGGTTCTCCCTTCGATTCCCTCAAGAGACGCCTCGGTTCGCTGAGGGGGCAGCAGCAAGAGTCACCGAATCACCGCTTGTTGAGATGTGCCTCGATCAGAAACGTGATCGCCGACGCGGTTACATTCATCGCGTAGCGGCAGAACCATTCAGGCAAATCTTTAGGCGTCGAGCCCGCACCGTGCCCGGCGTCCTTGTTGCGCATCGTCACGGTGCTTTCGAGCACTTGTCGTATGCCTGATAGCTGCGATTCGAAGTACGAAGGCAGAAGACCCTGTGTCATCACGACGTTGATTAGCGGCTTCGCCGTTGCGTTCGCCTCGTACTTCCAACCACGAAGGTCGCAGATCGTCTTCAACGTGCTTTCAAAAGCCTTCGCCGCATTGACAACCGCGTCATCGAAGTCGCCCTTACGATAGTGAGAGTGTGCTTCAAGGAACTCGGCGTTCGGGCCACGGAACTCTTTCTGGCTGAGAAATGCGAGTGCAGGCTTTACTGCCTCAGCGTGTAGTAGCTGGTTGTCTACCCTAACGATTTCCATGGAGACAAACTCATACCCGACTCCATGCTCGCGGAAGCGTGCGTTGAGATAGCCAACGCCCTGCTCGGGCGTCATACGAACGTCGGCATTGAGTCGCCTGTAGTGCTGTTGCTTCGCAATAGTGACCACTGCGTATCTAAAGAGCAGTTCCACGACGTCGAGCGCTAGCTCGACATCCTTCTGCGTCAGGAAAAAATTGATTACGTCGGACAGGTCATCTTTCGGGTGCTGCACCAACTCGAAAACGCCATGCTCCTCCTTGAGCGCCTGCGCCACCAGTGAATAGCCTCGCGCAGCATCGTTCCCCCCATGGAAATGCGGCGTTCCATACATACCCGTAACGATATGCACGATTTGCACCCGCAGATTCATAGGGAGCGAGTCGTACTGCAACACATCTGGCGTCTCGCCGCGCTCTCGCTTACGGCGTTTCGAGAAAAGATCCCAAACCATCCCCTGTCACCTCCCCATAGTTGACAGGAAGTTTACTCCAGCCGCCCACGAGGCGGCTTTTTCGTATCCGCACACCACCAAGGAGGCCCTCATGGCCCGCACGACCGCATCGAGAACCGCAACGCGCACCTACGTCACGACCTTCGAACACAAGGGCCGCAAGTGGGGCGAGAGCGTCAAGGCTGACTCCCTGAAGTCCGCCGAGCTGCACGCAGAGAACCAGGCGCACACGCGCGGTCTCCGCATCGTCGACACCCTGCCCCTCAACCCGGAGGTCTGATCCATGTTCATCGGCATTTTTAAGGACACCGGGTCGGTCCTGAGCGAATCCAAAGCGCCTGAGGACGCGCTCGACGGCTGCACCGTCCTCCTCGCGTACTACGAGTACGAGGACTACAGCGGGAGCGCCTTCGTTCTCTATCAGGACGCCGAAGGAAAGCTGTTCGAGGTCAACGGCGGGCACTGCTCCTGCTACGGCCTCGAAGAGCAGTGGGACGCGGAGGAAACGAGCGTCGCAGCGCTGCGCCACCACCTCACCAACGGTCAGCTCGGCCGCGCCTACGGAAACCGCAACGAGTTCGCTGACGAACTCACCACCGTCCTCAATGAACTGGAGCAGCGCGCATGAAGATCACTCCCGCAACCCTCAGCACCGCAACCGCCCAGCAGGTCTCATCAGGCACCCCGTGACAAGGGCCTCGCCGTCCGTAAGGAATCCGAAGTCATCGAGGCAGTCGGTCGCAACCCGCAGATGACACAGGCCGACATCGTCGCGCTCGTCACAGGCGGCGGCTCCAACCGCCACAAGGCCGCGCTGCGCGCCGAAGGCGGGCTCACGCTCAAGGAGGCCTTCGACCGCTGCGTGAAGTCTCCTACGGTCTGGCAGGGCATCAAGGCGCACGCCGAGTACGCGAGGAACTGTCGCGTGATCGAGGAGATCCTCGGGGCAGACACTCCGCTCGCCTCCGTCGACTACCACGCCGTCCAGAAGCTCACCAACGCGCTCATGGCGCGCCCGCTGCCCGGCTCGAACCGACCGGGACAGACCCTTTCGGGCGCAACCGTGAACAACCACCTCGCCTGCCTCCGGCGCATGTTCAACGTGGCCCTTGAGGACCACTGGCCGGACGCACGGACCGCTTTCCCGAAGGTGAAGGGCGTGAAGAAGCGGAAGGGCCGTGGCTACTTCATGGACTCCGTGGACGAGAAGAAGATCTTCGAGGCGGTCCTCGCTCTCGACGATGTGCGCCCCGACTTGCAGGGCGGCCACCCGCGACGTCTGGACGCGTTCCGGTACCACCTGCTGTTCGTAGTGCTCGTGGAGTCCGGAATGCGCCTCAGCGAAGCCCTGGGGCTCCTGTGGACCGAATTGGACTTCCCTCGCGCCGAGAGGGCCGGGATGATCGAGCTGTTCCGCCACGAGGACCTCAAGACGGGTCGCCAGCGAAGCGTCCCCATGACCCCCGCGTGCGCGGGCGCCCTCCTCGCCTGCAAGGGCGTGGCGGTCGGCCCCTTCAAGGATCTCGACGACCGCAGGGCTCAGGACATATGGGCTCGTGCGCGAGCCGCGGCGGGCATCAAGCACCGCGACTGCGTGATCCACTCGCTGCGCCATACCTGCGCAAGTCGCCTGCTGGAGAGCGGCGTGGACCTGAAGATCGTGAAGGAGTGGCTCGGCCATAGCTCCATCGCTACCACCGACATCTACACCCACCTGCAAACGAAGCAGCTCACGAGCGCCGCAGAGAGCATCCATCGCCTTCGCCAGGCATCGGCGGCTACCCAATGAATCCAATCCCTTTGACTATCCAAGGACAAAACAGTCGGAGAAGATCATTTGCTTGACGAGTCAACAAGCGCTAACTCTATGATCTTGTTCAAAAGGGGCTGGTGCGAAAGGTGGGACTCGAACCCACACGGGTCACCCCGCCAGAACCTAAATCTGGTGCGTCTACCAATTCCGCCACTATCGCGCCGCGCCATTCTAGGCAGGCGGCCGCTTCCGGTCCACCGCCACGTGACAAACGGGGGCGTCAGCCCCGGCAGCCGGCCAACAGATCCAGCTCCGGCCGGTAGACCTTCGTACGCGTGCCGAAGAACCCCAGCAGGGTGTGGAAGAGGTTGTCCTGGCTTGCCGGCTGCACGCGGCGCTGCGCCATGCAGTCGAGCCGCAGGCCGCTGTCGCGCCCCCATCCGTCCGAGAACCACATCAGCATCGGGATGTGCTTTTGCTGACTCGGTGCCGTCGCCCAATCCGCGCCGTGCAGATAGACGTCGTTCTCGCCCAGCGACTCGCCATGATCGGAGAGGTACATCATCGCGCTGTCGACATCGGGCGTCGCCTTCAGCGCATCGACGACCTTGCCAAGGATGTGATCCGTATACAGGATCGTGTTGTCGTAGCTCGCCACGGTCTGCGCGTACGTGCAGGTCTGCACTTCGGCGGTATCGCAACCGGGCTTGAAGACATTGAACGCCGCCGGATACCGCTGGAAATACGCAGGCCCGTGACTGCCCTTCACGTGCAGCACCAGCAGCGCCGGCGAACGCATCCGCGCCAGGCGCGCAGGCAGATCGGTAACCAGCACATCGTCGAGACAGCCGTCCGCATCGCACAGGCCGTCGATCTTCGCGTTGGTCAGATCATCGTTCGGAAGCCGCGCACAGACGTCCTTGCATCCTTCGTCGTTGTCGCGCCAGAACACGTCCACACCGGCGTGCTGCAGCACGTCGAGCGCATTCCAGTGCGACTTCGCCACAGGCTTGTCGAAGTGCTCGCGCGTCATGTTCGAGAACATGCAGGGCACCGATACCGTCGTCGCCGTGCCGCACGACCACGCGTCGCTGAAATAGATGGCGCCAACCCGCTTCATCTCCGGATTCGTTTCACGCGCGTACCCCTGCAGCGACTGGTTCTCCGCACGCGCGGTCTCCCCCACCACCAGCACGACGACACGCTTGCGGCCATTCGCGGCATCCGCTGCGAGGGTGGCATCGGTACCGATCGGCGTCATGGTCCGCTTCGGTCGGAAGACGTCGCGCTGCAGATAGTGGAACGTGCCGCTGAGCGCCGCGTACGGATTGAACACCTCGTACATCGCGCGATGGTTGCGTTCGAAGTACACGTAACTGCGCCCCGCCAGCAGCGGCGGCACGGTCATCAACGCGGCGGCGATCAGGATGACGACGGCGCGCCAGCCGAGGCCCCGCCAGTCCGTCGTAAAGCGAACGGGCACGAGCACCACGAGGATCGCCGGCACCACACCGAAGAGCACGATCCAGCCGACCGAGCCGGTCGTGATCATGGCGGCGGCTTCGGCGCGCTGCGTTTCGAAGATGCTCTGCACGATCTCTTCGTTGAGGCGCACGCCGAATGTCTCGGCGTAGAACGCACTCGCCGCCGACACGAGAATCAGCAAGGCCAGCAACGGCTTTCCGATACGCGGCCACATGACGAGCGCGATGGTCAGAACGAGGTTGCCGATCAGCCGACAACAAACCGTCACGCTGAGCATCCAGAATCCAGGGATGTCGCGCGACGCCGACAACGCCTCGTGCAGCTCGCTCCACAGCGTGCGATTGAGCACCGCGAGGATGTAGACGGCGACGACCGCACCCAGCACCCATGCCGGGACGGCGCGCTTCGGGCGGACGACGCCCGCGATGTCTTGTACGGTCATACCGGATCCTGGCCCGGCACGTGGCGAGCGCATGAAGAGGCGGGACACCCGCCGGAGGCGATCATCGGGCAGGACGACTTTCGTCGCCCTGTCGCCTCACCGCACGGCACATAAGGAAAAGGCGCTCAGGTTTCCCTGAACGCCTTCGAATTGGTGGGCCGTGTAAGATTCGAACTTACGACCAATTGATTAAGAGTCAACTGCTCTACCAACTGAGCTAACGGCCCGTTTGAAACTTGCGTTGTAAGTGGGGTGGACGATGGGACTCGAACCCACGACATCCGGAATCACAATCCGGTACTCTAACCAGCTGAGCTACGCCCACCATAAAACACCATCTGGCGCGCCCGACAGGAATCGAACCTGCAACCGTCGGCTTAGAAGGCCGATGCTCTATCCGGTTGAGCTACAGGCGCAGGCACTGTACGTAGAACGCCAACTGGTCGGGGCAGAGGGATTCGAACCCCCGACATCCAGCTCCCAAAGCTGGCGCTCTACCAGACTGAGCTATACCCCGAAACTTAAAGCACCAACCCATTGTACCGGGGTGAGCCTTCAAATGTTACGGGTCAAACTCAAGCCCGTCAATCCGTATGAACACACCACACTATCAACATTGCTTCCGCTGCGTAAACGCGACGGCCTTACTTAAAAATGGTGCGCCCGGAGAGATTCGAACTCCCGACCACCAAGTTCGTAGCCTGGTACTCTATCCAACTGAGCTACGGGCGCACACTTGAAACGATTGACCCGGTGACTTTCGCCGTGAAGCGTTAGTGCCGTGCCGAGAAGCGGAATTATTCAGATATCGAGGGTGTGCGTCAACACTTTTCTGAAACTTTTTTTCTCGCAAACGTAACAAGCGTTGCGAATAGCCGTCTGAATGCCGTCCGGCGCAGCATGTCCTGCGAGGGTGTGGGGCAGGTTGAAGGGAAGCGTCCGGTGTAGCCCGCTCGCGAAAACCGATTGCATCGCCGTGGATCCCGGCTTTCGCCGGGATGACGTGAGGGGATCGGCGGCATGTACGCACATGTCGTGGCGACGTCGCATGTCGCTCGCGTGGCAGCGTGCCGTCACGCGCGATGGGGAGGCGGGGTGAGGTGTCTCCGGAGCGTCTCCGCAGGGAGGCGAAGGCCGGACGAGGACTTAGCGACGGAGACCCCGCACCCTGCCTCCCCTGCCCCACGGCTCCGCTCCATACGAAGGTGAAGCCGAGCAGCCCACACCCGCAAAGAAAAAGGGCGACCCGTGGGCCGCCCTTCGTCTTAAAGCTGCGTGGCCGGCTTGCCGACCTTGTCCGGCGCCGAGCCGGCGTCGCCACGCGGCGGCGGCGGAGGCGTCGGGCCCGGCTTCTGCCAGTCGGCCGGCGGACCCGGCTCGCGGCCGGCCATGATGTCGTCGATCTGGCGCGCGTCGATGGTTTCGTACTGAAGCAAGGCATCCGCCATCACGTGCAGCTTGTCGATGTTCGTCGTGAGCAGATCCTTGCTGCGCGCATACGCGCGATCGAGGATCGTGCGCACCACTTCGTCGATCTTGCGGGCTGTCTCATTGGAGACGCTCTTGTGCTGCGTCACCGAACGACCGATGAAGACTTCGTCTTCCTCCTCGCCGTAGGTGACGGGACCGAGTTCGTCGGACAGGCCCCACTTCGTCGCCATGTTGCGCGCCATCTTCGTGGCACGCTCGATGTCGTTGGACGCGCCCGTGGTGACCTTGTCGTGGCCGAAGATGATCTCTTCGGCGACACGACCACCGTACAGCGAGCAGAGCTGCGATTCGATCGCGACCTTGTTCATGCTGTAGCGATCGCCCTCGGGGAGGTACATCGTGACGCCCAGCGCGCGACCGCGCGGGATGATGGTGACCTTGTAGACGGGATCGTGCTCGGGCACGAGGCGACCGATGATCGCGTGGCCCGCTTCGTGATACGCGGTGAGACGCTTCTCTTCGTCGTTCATGGCCATCGAGCGGCGCTCGGTGCCCATCAGGATCTTGTCGCGTGCGCGATCGAGGTGGCTCATGCGCACTTCGCGCGCGTTCTCGCGCGCGGCGAACAGTGCGGCCTCGTTGACGAGGTTGGCGAGATCGGCGCCCGAGAAACCGGGCGTGCCACGCGCGATGGTCATCGCGTCGACATCCGCGGCGGTCGGCACCTTGCGCATGTGCACCTTGAGGATCTGCTCGCGCCCCTTGACGTCGGGCAGACCGACGACGACCTGGCGATCGAAACGACCCGGACGCAGCAGCGCCGGATCGAGCACGTCCGGACGGTTGGTGGCGGCGATGACGATGATGCCCTCGGTGCCTTCGAAGCCGTCCATCTCGACCAGCAGCTGGTTGAGGGTCTGCTCGCGTTCGTCGTGACCGCCGCCCATGCCGGCGCCACGATGGCGGCCGACAGCGTCGATCTCGTCGATGAAGATGATGCAGGGCGCGTGCTTCTTCGCCTGCTCGAACATGTCGCGCACGCGGCTGGCGCCGACGCCGACGAACATCTCGACGAAGTCGGAACCGGAGATCGAGAAGAACGGCACCTTCGCTTCGCCGGCGATCGCCTTGGCGAGCAGCGTCTTGCCGGTACCCGGCGGGCCGACCATCAGCACACCACGCGGAATCTTGCCGCCAAGCTTCTGGAACTTGCCGGGGTCGCGCAGGAATTCGACGAGCTCGCCGACTTCTTCCTTCGCTTCGTCGCAACCGGCGACGTCGCTGAAATTGACCTTGACCTGGTCTTCGCCCTGCAGCTTGGCGCGCGAGCGCCCGAAGCTCATGGCGCCGCGACCACCCGACCCCGCCTGCATCTGGCGCATGAACCAGATCAGCACGGCGATGAAGATGATGATGGGCAGCCAGTTGAAGATCAGCCCCAGGAGGGAGAACCCGTTGTCGGCCGGCTCCTGACGAAGCTCCACGCCCTTGTCGCGCATCTGCTTGACGAGGTCGCTCGTGGACAGGCCCACCACCGGCACCACGGTGCGGTAGGAGCCGCCATCTTTCAGCTTGCCCGTGATCGTCGGCGGCGCGGTGGAGGTGATCGTGCCGCTCGCCACGTTGCCGTTATCGACCTGCTGGGCGAACGCGGTGTAGGACATATCCTGCGACGACCCGCTGTGCGGGTTGAACGTCTGGAACACGGTCAGGAGGACCACCGCGATGATCAGCCAGAGCAACAGGTTTTTTGCCATCTCGTTCATGCGCGGTTCTCGCCAGGTTGCCGGGACGCGGACTTCAGGCCGGTCGCCAGCGCATAGACCTCTCGCGAACGCGCGCGAGAGGCCTTCGGTTTACGCATCGTCACGCGACTGAAGTCCGCGCGCAAGTTCTTAAGGTAATCGTCGAACCCCGCCCCCTGGAACAGTTTCACCAGGAACGAGCCACCGGGCTTCAGCCAGTCGAGACTGAACTGACGAGCCAGGTCGCACAGGTCCATGGCGCGGATCTGGTCGGCGAGTGCCACACCCGACATATTGGGGGCCATGTCCGACAGGACAAGATCGACCTTCTGGCCATCGAGCATGCTTTCGAGCTCCCTGAGGACCGATTCCTCCCGGAAGTCGCCCTGCATGAACTCCACGCCGGCGAGGCTGGCCATGGGCAGGATGTCGAGCGCGATGATCTTGCCGGTGTCGCCAAGGCGCATGCGGGCCAGCTGCGACCAGCCACCCGGGGCGGCACCCAGGTCGACGATCGTCATGCCGGGCTTCAGCAGCCTGTCGCGGTCGACCAGTTCCTCCAGCTTGAAGACGGCGCGGGAGCGCATGCCCTCGGCCTGGGCCTTCTTGACGTAGGGATCGTCGAAATGCTCCCGCAGCCAACGGGAACTGGTCTTGCTGCGTGCCATGGCTTTCGACCATCTATAAGTAAGGTGCAGGCCGTTGATGATACCCTTTGACGCCTGTCAGCCGCACATCGAACCTGAACGCAATGTCGCTCTCCCCTACTCAGCGCCGTTACCTGCGCAGCCTCGCCCACGACCTCCGCCCCGTGATCCTTCTGGGGAACAAGGGCGCCACCGAGGCGGTGGCCAAGGAACTGGGCCAGGCCCTGGACATCCACGAACTCGTGAAAGTGAAGCTTTCCGGGGGCGACAAGGATGAGCGCCAGGCGCAGATCGCCTTCCTCACTGGCCAGACGGGCGCCGAAAACGTCCAGGAGATCGGCCACATCGTCGTCCTGTTCCGTCGCAACGAGCAGGATCCGAAGCTCGCCCTGCCCCGGTAACCGCCATGGACCTGTCGTTCGAGCATCCCGGCGAGTACCTCTTCGTGCGGCGGGTGGGCGCCGGCACGGTCACGATCGTCGACCGCGAATTCGGAAAGAGCCTGCTCCTCAGCCCGGAGCAGGTAGTGGGAGACTGGCCCGTCACCGACGCCGCCCGACTGGGCCTCGCGGACGTCGAGACCATCGCGGCGCTGAAACCCGAGCTCGTGCTGCTCGGCACCGGCGAGCGCCAGGTCTTTCCACCCGCCGAGGTCATGGCTGCGTTCCTTCGCCGGGGCATCGGCATCGAAGCCATGACCAACGGCTCGGCCGCGCGCACCTACAGCCTGCTCGCCGCCGAAGGTCGCCGCGTCGTCGCCGCCTTCATCCTGCCCGGCTGACGACGCGACCATGCGCATCCTCGTGCTGGGCGCCGGCGGTACGGGTGGCTACTTCGGTGGCCGCCTCGCCCAAGCTGGCGTGGATACGACCTTCCTCGTTCGTCCGGAGCGCGCGAAGGTGCTCGACGCCAACGGCCTCGTGATCCGCAGCCCGTTCGGCGACGCGACGGTACCGGTCCGGCACACCACGGCCGACACCGTCGGCGCGGCCGGCCCGTTCGACCTCGTGCTGCTCTCGTGCAAGGCCTACGACCTGCATTCGGCGATCGAAGCCATCGACCCCGCGGTCGGCGAACACACCGCCGTGCTGCCCATCCTCAACGGCCTGGCGCACTACCCCGCTCTCGATCGCCGCTTCGGTGCGGACAGGGTCATCGGCGGCCTCTGCGTCATCAGCGCGGCCAAGGGCGGCGCGGGCGAAATCATCCATTTCGGCAACGGCGCGTCGATCACCTTCGGCGAGCGCGACGGCGGCGACCATGGCGGACGCTGCGACGCGTTCGCTGCCGAACTCGCGCGTGCGAACGTCGACCACACGCTGTCCACCGATATCCATCGCGATCTCTGGGCGAAGTTTTCGTTTCTCGCGACCCTCGCCGGCGCCACGTGCCTGTTTCGCGCGAGCGTGGGCGACATCGTGTCGACGGACGACGGCCGCGAGCTCGTCGAGCGGATGTACGAAGAGTGCCTCGGCGTCGCGCGCGCATCCGGCCATGCGGTGCCCGACAAGGCACGCTCCTTCGCCTGGAAGACGCTGACGCAGGAAGGTTCGCCGCTCACGGCGTCGATGCTTCGCGATCTCGAATCCGGGCAGCGTGTCGAAGCCGACCACATCGTCGGCGACATGCTGCGACGCGCGCGCGAGGCCGGCGTGCCGTCACCCATGCTCGAGGTCGCCTTCGCACACCTCCAGGCACACGAGGCGCGTCGCGCCCGCGAAGCGACCTGACGCCTTACTTCGGCGGCAGGTACTGCAGCGGATCCACCGGATTGCCGTCGCGACGGATCTGGAACTGCAGCTCGTCGCGCGCGGCGCCCGTCGAGCCCATTTCGGCGACGGTCTGGCCGGCTTTCACCTTTTCGCCTTCCTTCACCAGACGCTTGCGGTTGTGCCCGTACGCGGAAAGGAAGCTGTCGCTGTGCTTGATGATCACGAGTTCGCCGTAGCCGACGAGGCCGTTGCCGCTGTAGACGACCACGCCATCGGCGGCCGCGCGCACGGGATCGCCCGCCTTGCCGGCCACTTCGATGCCGGGAATCGCATCGCTGGAAGAGAACTTCTTGATCAGTGAGCCATCCGCCGGCCAGCGCCAGGCGATGCCGCCCGCGCTGCGCGTGGCGCCGGTCGCGACGATGGGCGTGGACGCCGGCGGGTTCTCTACGGGTGCCGGTGGCTGCGAGGCGGGGGCCGACGGTGCGACGACCGGCGGCACCACCGATTCGGCGGGCTTGCCGGCCACGACGACCGGCGTGTTCGTGGTCGTCGCCGGCGCCGGCGCGGAAACCACGGCCGGCGGCGGCGCCGCCTCGTCGTCGGTCACGGTCGCGAAGCCCGGCTGACCCGCGGGCGGCGGCGTGGTCGGCTGGCTCGTCGACGGGGGCGGCGCGGCCACGACGACCGGAGCAGTGGTCTTGACCGGTGCGGACGCGGTGGTTCGCGAGGCGCCACCCGGCGGCGAAAGGCGCAGGTCCTGCCCTGGCCAGATCGTGTACGGCGACGCGATGCCGTTCCAGCTGGCGAGGTCGCGGAAATCCACCTTGTTGCGGAAAGCGATGCTGTAGAGGGTGTCGCCCTTGCTGACGCGGTAACTACCGCCGGGCGGCGGCGGGGGCGTCGCGGCCCGCGCCGGCTCGTACGTGCCCGGGCTGCGGGTGACCACGACCGAGCTGCGTTCGATACCGCAGCCGCTCATCGCGAGGACGGCCGCCATGGTGGCGGCCAGCGGCAGCGCTCGGGTCATGAGCATCGCGGATCTCCTTTCACGGTCACTCATCGCAACAGGAACCACCAGCCGGCAAGCAGGATGATCGCTACGATAACAGCCCAACCTATCCACTCGATGTGTTTGCGAAGCATCTGCTCCGCTCGTTCACCGAAGATCCGCACCAGCAGGGCGAGCAGCCAGACCCGCTTGCCGCGCCCGATCAGCATGCACACCAGGAACGGCAGCAGCGGCACGCCGACGATACCGGCGGCCCACGTCACGAATTTCATCGGCACCACGGGCTGCAGCGCGGCCATGGCCAGCACGATGTACAGACCGAGCGAATGCGCCTGCATGTCCTTCTGCAGGTTCTCCACGCCCTTGAGGATCGGCGCGAGCAGGTGCAGCGAATCGAGCAGCGGCTTCAGCGCCTCGAAAGCGAAGTAGCCGAGCGCATAGCCCACCAGCGAACCCAGCAGCGAGAACAGCAGGCTCCAGTTGGCGTAACGGAAGGCCTTGCGCGGCTCGGCGATCATCATCGGCGCGAGCATCACCTCCGGCATCACCGGGAAGATGAAGGCTTCGACGAAGGAAAGGCCGGCGAGGTAGCGCACCGCGTGGCGATGGCGGGCCCAGACGATGGCGCGCTCGTAGAGCGAAGAGAACAGCCGCATTCAGCGGTTTTCCTTGTGGAATGAGGGCATCAGCCGATGCCGCCGAGCAGCGGGACGAAACTGACGGCGCCGAGATCCTCGCGGACCACCTCGCCATCGGCGGCCTTGCGCAGGCGCACGAGTACCTGCTGGCTCGGGCTGCCCACGGGCGCGACGAGCACGCCGCCGGGTTTCAGCTGATCGAGGAGTTTCGCCGGCACGCGATCGCCGGCGGCGGTGAGGATGATGCCGTCGAACGGCGCGTCGGATTCCCAGCCCAGCTTGCCGTCGTCGTGCCGCGAGCGAAGGTTTTCGATACCCAGCTGACGGAAGCGGCGGCGCGCCTGGCGCAGTAATTCCTCGATGCGCTCCACCGTGTAGACGGTGGGCACCACGCCCGCGAGCACCGCGGCCTGGTAACCGGAGCCGGTGCCGATCTCCAGCACGCGCTCGGGCACGCCATGCTCGATCAGCGCTTCGGTCATGCGCGCCACGATCCACGGCTGCGAGATCGTCTGCCCGTGGCCGATCGGCAGCGCCGTGTTTTCATAGGCGCGCGAATGCAGCGCCTGATCGATGAAGTGATGACGCGGCAGCTGGCGGATGACCTCGAGCACGCGTTCGTCGCGGATGCCCTCTTCCACCAGCTTCGCAACGAGACGATCGCGGGCGCGCGGCGAGGTCATGCCCTCGCCACGCAACGCGGAGGGTGGTAGCGCGTGCAGGTTCACCACGTCAGGCCGCCTCCTCGTCGTTCATACCGGTGGAAAGCGAGAGCACCCAGCTGCTCACTTTCTCCAGCGCCTGGACGCGCGTGAGATCGGTATGGATCGGCGTTACGGAAACGTAGCCACGGCGCACGGCGTCGAAATCGGTACCCGGGCCGTCGTCGTCGATCTCGCCCGGCGGACCAATCCACCACATCTCGCGACCACGCGGATCGAGGCTGCGCACGGCCGGCGCGGAGCGATGACGCTTGCCGAGGCGCGTGACCTCGAAGCCGCGCACGTCGTTCCACGCCAGGTCGGGTACGTTGACGTTGAGGATGGTATCGGCCGGCAACGGGTCGACGATGAGGCGACGCATCAGCATCAGCACGGCGGTGGCCGCCGTATCGAAATGACGGCCGGAGCCTTCGCGCGTCACCAGCGACACGGCAATGGCCGGCAGGCCGAGGAACCGGCCTTCCATGGCGGCGGACACGGTGCCGGAATAGATCACGTCGTCGCCGAGGTTGGCGACGTTGTTGATGCCCGAGACGACGATGTCGGTCTCATGATCGAGCAGACCGGACAAGGCGAGGTGCACGCAGTCCGTCGGCGTGCCGGCCACGCGCCAGGCACCGTTGTCGAGACGGTGCACGCGGATGGGCGAATCGAGCGTGAGCGAATTGCTCGCGCCCGAACGGTCGCGATCGGGCGCGACGACCGTCACGTTACCGAACTCGGCCAGACGCCCGGCCAGCACCTGGATGCCGGGGGCCTCCACGCCGTCGTCGTTGCTAACCAGAACTTGCATGCTGATCCAGATCGAAAAACGGGTGCGGCGGCCCCATGTGAAGAGGACCGCCTGAGCATCCCAAGTCTACCGGACCGGCCAGCCGGATTCACGACGGTCGCCACGTTACGGAAACCCACGACGCGGCCGCATCCCGTAGGATCACTCGATGTCACGTCGCCCGCCCCGGATCCACGAAGACGACAGCCGCCTCTTCCGCGAGGCCATCGGCGACGTGCGTCCGATGGCGCCGGCGCAGGAAGTGCCCGACCGCCCGCGCCCGGAGCCGCATCCGCACATGCGCGACGCGGATGAAGCGGCGGTTCCCGCGGAATCCCTGCTGTTCGACTACGACCCGGCGGATCTCGAAGTCGGCGAGGAACTCTCGTTCCTGCGCGACGGCTATCCGCCGAAACTTCTGAAGCAGCTCAAGCGCGGCCAGTTCAGCATCCAGGCCGACGTCGACCTGCACCAGATGAACGCGGCGGCGGCGCAGTTGACCATCGCCGAGTTTCTCGCCGAGTGCCGGCACGACGGTATCCGCTGCGTGCGGATCATCCACGGCAAGGGGCTCCGGTCGAAGGCGGCCGGGCCGGTACTGAAGGGGCTGACGGATCGCCTGCTGCGACGGCGCGACGATGTGGTGGCGTTCGCGTCGGCGCGCCCGATGCAGGGCGGTACCGGTGCGGTGGTGGTGCTGCTCAAAGGCTGAGGGCGGTTGCCCGCTGCCGCGGGTTCGCCGATACGATCGGCTCCCACTCTCCGGTGGCGGGCCTACCGAAGGGTGGGAGCCGATCGTATCGGCGAAAGCACGTTACGTGGTGGTCGCCAGTTCGCGGATCACCGTCGTGGCATATGCCCCGGCCGGAAGCCCGAAGGAAACTTCCAGCGCACCGTCGTCCAGCCAGCGCCAGGCGAGATCGCGCGGCTGCAGGCGCAGCGCGCGACGTTCCTGATCCATGCGCGCGCCGGCGAGTCCCTTCGCGATATCGTCGTCGCGTGCCGCGACCGCGCGCTCGAGTTCGGCCACCGCGCCGCCGGAGGGCGGGTCACCGCTGCCCCACAACGGGCCCGATGGATGGATGTCGAATCGGCCAAGTCGCTCCGCCAGCGTGTCGTCGAACGGCTGCGGTCCGAACCACGAACGCGAGCCGTCGAGCGACCAGATCTCGCCGTCCATCGGCGCATCCCACGTCCCCGCCTCCACGCGCTCGGCGAGTACGCCGTTGAAGATATGCGAACGCGCCGCCGACAACAGGATCGACCGCTTGTCGCGATCCACGCGGCGACCGGCGAACATCGCCTTCGCCTGCGCGACATTGCCGCCACCGAGACCGAAGCGCTGTTCGCCGAAGTAGTTCGGCACGCCGCGCGCGGCGATGGCGGCCAGGCGCGCTTCCGCCTCGGCGCGATCACCTTCGATCTCGCGCAGCACCAGCACGAAGCGGTTACCGCGCAGCGCGCCGCGCTTGATCTTCCGCGAGTGCCGGCCGAGCGGTTCGATCGCGACGTCGGCATGCGGAAACGCGGCCCAGTCCGGATCGGCCTTGCCGGGCAGATGCACCGTGAACACCTGGCGGGTCACGGCGTGGCGATCCTTCATGCCGGCGTAGCCGACGTTCATCGGCGCCGTGCCGGCGAACTTCGCGAGTTCGCGTGCCACCCAATCGGTGTTCGCACCCCGCTTCTCCACGCGCAGGAACGCGTGTTCGCCCGCGCCATCCGGCGCGTACCCGAGCACCTCGTCGACGAAGAAGTCTTCCGGCGTCGTGCGGAGGCGCGCCCTGAGCGGCGGGGCGCCGAAGGCGAAGGGAAGTTCGATGTCGCTCATGCAAAGGCCTAAAGCAGAAAGATGGTGGCGAGACCGAGGAAGATGAAGAAGCCGCCGCTGTCGGTCATCGCCGTGATGAGCACGCTGGAGCCCAGCGCGGGATCGCGCCCGAGCTTCACCATCAGCATGGGAATGCCGACGCCCATGAAGGCGGCGAGCAGGAGATTCAGCGTCATCGCGCACGTCATCACGAGGCCCAGCGACACGCTGCCGTAGAGAAGCCACGCCACGATGCCGATCGCGCCACCCCAGACGATGCCATTCACCAGCGACACGCCCAGCTCCTTGCGCCACAGGCGCCTGGCCTGCGACACGCCGACCTGTTCGAGCGCCATGGCGCGAACGATCATCGTGATGGTCTGGTTGCCGGAATTGCCGCCGATGCCGGCCACGATGGGCATCAGCGCCGCGAGGGCCACGAGTTTCTCGATCGAATGCTCGAACAGGCCGATCACGCGCGACGCGATGAACGCCGTGACGAGGTTGATCGCCAGCCACGCCCAGCGGTTGCGCACCGATTTCCACACGGAGGCGAAGATGTCTTCCTCTTCGCGCAGACCGCCGCGCGACAGCGCTTCCGTTTCGCTTTCCTCGCGGATGAAGTCGAGCATCGCGTCGACGGCGATGCGGCCGATCAATCGCTGCTGAGCGTCCACCACCGGCGCCGTGACGAGATCGTAGCGTTCGAAGGCCTGTGCCACGTCGTACGCGTCGTCTTCCGGGCGGAAGGTGTTGACGTCCGGCGCCATGATTTCGTGCACCATCTTTTCGGGCGGATTGACCAGCAGCCAGTGCAGCGGCAGCACGCCCGTGAGCACGCTCTCGCCATTGACCACGAAGAGCTTGTCGGTCTGCGCCGGCAGTTCGTCGAAGCGGCGCAGGTAGCGAAGCACCACCTCGAGGCTGATGTCCTCGCGGATCGTGACCATGTCGAAGTCCATGAGCGCGCCGACCTGATCGTCCTCGTAGGACATCGCGGCCTGCACGCGCTCGCGGTCCTGCGCATCGAGGCTCGCCATCAGCTCGGGCAGCACTTCGGTCGGCAGGTCGTCGACGAGGTCGGCGAGTTCGTCCGCATCCAGCGGCTCCACGGCCGCGAGGATCTCGGAATCGTCCATATCCGCGATCAGCGATTCGCGGACGGAGTCCGATACTTCGAGCAGGATGTCGCCATCGCGATCGGATCGCACGCGTTGCCAGACGGCGAGACGATCCTCCAGCGGCAGCGATTCGAGCACGTCCGCGAGGTCCGCCGGGTGCAGCTCGTCGAGGCGCGCCTGCAGATCGGCATCGGTCGCGTCGAGCGCGGAATCGTCGCCGTCGGGCAAACCGCCCGCGAATTCGACCAGGCCCTCGCGCCGGCGCAGCAATTCCGTGATGGCCTCCAGCCTGTCGTGCAGGCGAGGCGTGGAAGCGCGCGACTCGTTCTCGCTCATGTGCGGAGCACCAGCACCGTGGCGAGCGCGGCGATGCCTTCGCGGCGACCGGTGAAACCGAGTGTTTCGGTGGTAGTGGCCTTGATGCTGATGCGATCGACATCCACGCCGAGATCCTCGGCGATCAGCGCACGCATCGCCATCGCGTGCGGGCCGACCTTCGGCGCCTCGCAGATCACGGTCATGTCGGCGTTGCCGAGCTCGTAGCCGCGCTCCGCGAGCATCGCCGCCACTTCGCGCACGAACACGCGACTGTCCGCGCCGCGCCATTTTTCGTCGGACGGCGGGAAATGCCTGCCGATGTCGCCGAGCGCGAGGGCACCGAGCAGCGCGTCGCACAGCGCATGCAGCACGACGTCGCCATCGGAATGCGCGAGCACGCCCTGCCCGTGCGGCACGCGCACGCCGCCCAGCATCACATGATCGCCCTCACCGAACGCATGTACGTCGAATCCCTGGCCTATGCGCATTACCGTGTCCTCTCGAGCAGGAACTCCGCCAGCGCGAAATCGGCTGGCGTGGTGACCTTGATGTTGTCTTCCGACCCTTCCACGAGCAGCGGCGACACGCCGATACGCTCCATGGCCATGGCCTCGTCGCTGACCACGATACCCGCCTCGCTGGCAAGGCGAAGTGCATGCGTGAGCGCGCCACGACGAAACATCTGCGGCGTGAACGCGCGCCAGCGCGCGTCGCGCGGCTCGGTGGCCACGCTGCGGCCGGTGTCGTCCGAGCGTTTGAGCGTATCGCGCAGCGGCGCACCGAGCAGACCGCCATCGACGTGCCCCGCCAGATCGATCAACCGGGCGATGTCGCTCGCCCGCACGCAGGGGCGCGCGGCGTCGTGCACCAGCACGAACGCCTCGTCGCCCACGTGCGCCGGCAGGGCCAGCAGGCCCGCCAGCACCGAATCGCTGCGCTCGCCGCCGCCCACGGTCACCCGCAACGGCTTGCCGGCGATCGCATCGATGCCGGAAAACGTGTCGTCACCCGGCGCGAGCGAGAGCACGAGACCGGCGATGCGCGGATGTGCCGCCAGACGCTCGAGCGTGTGCTCGATCATCGGGCGGCCGGCGATGGGCTGATATTGCTTCGGCCGATCGCCACCGGCCCGGACGCCCCTGCCGGCGGCGGGAAGCACGCACCACAGCGCGTCCATCACTGCTCGCCGGCGGTGGCGGGCGGCGGGGGCGGCGGCGCCGTGGTCGCGGCACCGGGCTCCACCACCTGGTAGAACGTTTCACCCGGCTTCACCAGACCGAGCTCCTGACGCGCGCGCGCCTCCGTGGCCTGCTCGCCGTGCTTTAAGTCTTCCACGTCGGCGGCGAGCGCCTGGTTACGCTTCTGCAGCCCCGCGTTCTCCTCGGTCTGCTTGCCGACCGACGCGCGCAGCGACTCGACCTCGGCCATGCCCCCACCGCCGACCCACAGCTTCAGCTGCAGCGCGATGAGGACGACGACGAGGATCAGGCCGATCCAGCGCAGGATTGCCGCGTTGCTCAAGGCGCGACTCAGCCCGGCAGCTTCGACAGGTTCGGGAACGCGTTGCGTCCCGCGTAGGTCGCCTTCGCACCGAGGGCTTCCTCGATACGCAGCAGCTGGTTGTACTTGGCCACGCGATCGGTGCGGCAGAGCGAACCCGTCTTGATCTGCGTCGCGGTGGTCGCCACGGCGATGTCGGAAATCGTGGTGTCTTCCGTTTCGCCCGAGCGGTGCGACACGATCGCGGCGTACTTCGCGCGGTCGGCCATCGCGATGGCTTCGAGCGTTTCGGACAGCGTGCCGATCTGGTTGACCTTGATCAGGATGGCGTTGGCGATCTTCCTGTCGATGCCTTCCTGGAAGATTTTCGGATTGGTGACGAACAGATCGTCGCCGACGAGCTGGATGCCGCCGTCCACGACCTTGGTGAGGTGCGCCCAGCCGTCCCAGTCGCCTTCGGCCATGCCGTCTTCGATGGTGACGATCGGGTACTGCTTCGCCCACGAGGCGAGCGTGTCGACCCACTGCTCCGGCGTGAAGACCTTGCCTTCGCCTTCGAGGTCGTACTTGCCGTTCTTGAAGAACTCCGAGCTCGCGACGTCGAGGCCGAGCAGGATGTCGCCGCCGACCTTGAAGCCGGCCTTGTTCACGGCCTCGAGGATGGTGTCGAGCGCTTCCACGTTCGACTTGAGGTTCGGCGCGAAACCGCCCTCGTCGCCGACCGCCGTGTTCAGGCCGCGCCCCTTCAGCACCGACTTCAGCGCGTGGAAGATCTCGGCGCCATGGCGCAGCGCCTCGGCGAAGGTCGGCGCGCCGACCGGCAGCACCATGAATTCCTGCACGTCGACATTGTTGTCGGCATGGGCGCCGCCGTTGATGATGTTCATCATCGGCACCGGCAGCGAGCCGCCGCCGTCGACCATCAGGTACTGCCAGAGGGCCTGCTTCTTCGATGCGGCCGCGGCGTGCGCGGCGGCCATCGAGACGCCGAGCAGCGCGTTGGCGCCCAGCTTGCCCTTGTTGTCCGTGCCATCGAGCGCGATCAGCTTCGCGTCGAGCCCCTTCTGGTCGGCGGCGTCGTAGCCGGCGAGCGCTTTGGCGATCTCGCCATTGACGTTGGCGACCGCCTTCGTGACGCCCTTGCCACCGTAGCGGCCCTTGTCGCCGTCGCGCAGCTCGACCGCTTCGCGCGTGCCGGTGGAGGCGCCGCTGGGCACCGCGGCGCGGCCGAACGAACCGTCGGCGAGCGTGACCTCGGCTTCGAGAGTCGGGTTACCGCGGGAATCGAGGATTTCGCGGGCGTGGATCTTGGTGATGGACGTGGTCATGCGCTTCCCGTTACGAGTTGGAATGACTGAAGAAGGTACCGACGAGCCCGAGGCCCACGGTACCGACGAGGATGAGTGCGTTGAGCCCGAGGCCGATCGCGGCGAACGTGCGGCGGCGATCCTGCCGGCGCAGGGCGATGAACCCGAGCACCAGGCCGACGAAGGAAAGAAGGAGGAAGGCCGCGACGACGACCGATACCAGACCGAACACCGCGACGTGCCGGTCCGCTTCGCCCGATGCGACGATGAGGGACGAAAAGGCGATGCTGGCCAGCACGACCAGGCCGCAGACGAGGGCGATGACGAACGACGCGATACCGAGACCCGATTGCGGCAGGCGTGCCGCACGCTGGCGCGGTTCACCGGCGCCATGGATCGCGTTGTGGTCGCTCATCGCAGCTGCGTCTCCCCGAGGCACGTGCGCCCCCGTCAAGGCCATGCCGGCGCGTCGCGCGCCGGTTCCGTCAATCATACCGTTCCGGAGGAACGATCAGGCGGCCGATTCCTCCGAACGCGTCGCGAGCGTGTCGCCGTCGCGCACGGCCTTGTACTCGCGGGCGGCGCGCACGAAGCCGATGAACAGCGGATGCCCTTCGCGCGGCGTGGAGGTGAACTCCGGATGCGCCTGGCAGCCGAGGAACCACGGGTGTACCTGGCGCGGCAGTTCGACGATCTCGACCAGCAGGTCGTCCATCGATTTGCCCGAGATCACCATGCCGAGGTCTTCGAACGACTGGCGGTAGCGGTTGTTGAACTCGTAGCGGTGACGATGGCGCTCGCGCACGACGTCTTCGCCGTAGAGCTCGCGCGCCAGCGTGCCGGACTTCAGGCGGGCTTCCTGCGCACCCAGGCGCATGGTGCCGCCGAGGTCGGAGCGCTCGGAGCGGACTTCGGTGTCGCCGGTGGCGGTGGTCCACTCGGTGATCAGCGCGATGACCGGATCGGGCGTGTTGCGGTCGTTCTCGCTGGAATCGGCCTGCGCCAGGCCCGCGGTGTTGCGCGCGAACTCGACCACGGCGGCATGCATGCCGTAGCAGATGCCGAAGTAAGGCACGCCGGCTTCGCGCGCGTACTGCGCGGCGAGGATCTTGCCTTCGAAACCGCGCTTGCCGAAGCCGCCCGGCACGAGGATGGCGTCGGAATCGCCGAGCACGGCGCGGGCACCGCGTGCCTCGACGTCTTCGGAGTCGACCCAGTTGAGGTTCACGCGCGTCGACTGCTTGATGCCGCCGTGACGCAGCGCTTCACCGAGGGACTTGTAGGCATCCTTGTGTTCGACGTACTTGCCGACGATCGCCACCGTGATCTCGTCGCGCGGATGCTCCACGGCTTCCACCGTGCGCGTCCAGCTCGTGAGGTCGGCCGGGCCGGCGTCGAGGCCGAGGCGCTTGATGACGAGATCGTCGAGGCCCTGCTCGTGCAGCCACATCGGGAGCTTGTAGATGACGTCGACGTCGATCGTGCTGATGACGGCGTTCTTCGGCACGTTGGTGAACAGCGCAATCTTGTGGCGCTCGCCGTCCGGCAGCGGCTCTTCGCAGCGGCACAGGAGGACGTCGGGCTGGATACCGATGGAGCGCAGCTCCTTCACCGAATGCTGCGTCGGTTTGGTCTTGATCTCGCCGGCGGCCTTGATATACGGCACGAGCGTGAGGTGCACGAACATGCACTTCTCCGGGCCGTGCTCGATGCGCAGCTGGCGGATGGCTTCGAGGAACGGCAGCGACTCGATGTCGCCGACCGTGCCGCCGATCTCGACCAGCGCCACGTCGAAGCCGCGGGTGGCCTCGTGGATCGAGTGCTTGATCTCGTCGGTGATGTGCGGGATGACCTGCACGGTGGCGCCGAGGTAATCGCCGCGACGCTCCTTGCGGATGACCGACTCGTAGATCTTGCCGGCCGTGATGGAATTCTTGCCCGTCAGGCGCGTGCGGACGAAACGCTCGTAATGGCCGAGATCGAGGTCGGTTTCCGCGCCGTCGTCGGTGACGTACACCTCGCCGTGCTGGAAAGGACTCATGGTGCCCGGATCCACGTTGATGTACGGATCGAGCTTCATCATGGTCACGGAGAGACCGCGCGCCTCGAGAATGGACGCAAGCGAAGCCGCTGCGATGCCTTTCCCGAGGGAAGACACCACACCGCCGGTGACGAAAATCAGGGGAGTCATGCGAGCAGCCAGTGCTGGAAATTTGTATTTTACCTAAGCAGGGCCGCCCCCGCGAGTGGGACCTGAATGGAAACTCGGTACCATGGCTTCCATGAGCCCATCACCGATCCCTGCCCGCCTCCAGGCCCTTCGCGCCGCCATGGCCCGCGAAGGCGTCGCCGCCGTCGTCGTCCCCACCGCCGATCCGCACCTTTCCGAGTACCTGCCGCCCCGGTGGCAGGGCCGCGAGTGGTATTCCGGCTTCACCGGATCGTCCGGAACGCTCGTGGTGACAGCCACGGGCGGCGGATTGTGGACCGATTCCCGGTATTTCTCCCAGGCCGAGAACGAGCTGGCGGGCAGCGGCCTGCCCCTCATGAAACTGAACGTGGCGCACACCCCCGAGCACGTCGGCTGGCTGGCCGGCCAGCTCGGCGAGGGCGACACGGTGGCGGTGGCCGGCGACAGCCTCTCCGTGGCGGGCGCTGAAAGCCTCGCCAAACGCCTGGAATCGACGGGTGCCCGGCTGCGCACCGATCTGGATCTGGCTGGCGCGGCCTGGGCCGATCGCCCGGCCCGCCCCGCCTCGCCCGTGTTCGGCCACGCGGCGCCGTTCGCGGCCGTGGAGCGCGCCGACAAGCTGCGCCATGTGCGCAACGCGATGCGCCGCGCGGGTGCCACGCATCACCTGCTCTCCAGCCTCGACGACATCGCATGGCTGACCAACCTGCGCGGCGCCGACGTCGACTACAACCCGGTCTTTCTCGCGCACCTGCTCGTCGGGGAGTCGACGGCGACGCTGTTCATCGACGCCGCGAAGGTGCCGGCGGACGTGAAAGCGGCGCTGGCCGCCGATGGCATCGCCCTGGCCGATTACGGCACCGCCGCGTCCGCCATCGCCGCCCTGCCCGACGACGCCACCCTGATGTACGACGCCGGCCGCGTGGTCGTCGCGCTGCTGGAGGGCCTGCCCTCCGCGGTGAAGCAGTTGCGCGCGCCCAGCCCGTCGACGGCGCAGAAGGCCTGCAAGACGCCCGAGCAGCTCGATCACATCCGCGACGTCATGCGTCGCGACGGCGCCGCGCTCACGCACGCCTTCCGCCGCATCGAAACGGAGCTGGCGGCAGGCGAGCCGCTCACCGAGCTCGACGTGGACACGATCGTCCGCGAGGCGCGCGCCCGGCAGTCGGGCTTCGTCGGCGAGAGCTTCTCCACCATCGCCGGCTACCAGGCCAACGGCGCCCTGCCGCATTACCGCGCCACCGAGGCCGGCTTCAGCCCGCTCGAGGCGAAGGGCCTGCTGCTGGTCGACTCCGGCGGTCAGTACCTGGGCGGCACGACCGACATCACGCGCGTGCTCGCGCTCGGCCCCGTCACCGACGAGCAGCGTCGCGATTCGACACTCGTGCTGAAGGGCATGATCGCCCTGTCCCGCGCACGCTTCCCGAAAGGCGCCAGCGGCCCGCAGCTCGACGCCCTCGCCCGCGCACCACTCTGGGCCGCCGGCATGGACTTCGGCCATGGCACGGGGCACGGCGTCGGCTATTTCCTGAACGTGCACGAAGGCCCGCACGGCATCCGCCCGCCGGTCGCCGGTGGCGCGCTGGTGCCGCTGGAGACCGGCATGATCACGTCCATCGAGCCGGGCCTGTACAAGCCGGGCCGCTACGGCATCCGCCACGAGAACCTCGCGGTGGTCACGCAGGCCGATAGCACCGAATTCGGCGATTTCTACGCGTTCGAGACGCTCACGCTGTGCCCCTTCGACCGCCGCGGCCTCGAGCCGTGCCTGCTGGAGCCCTCGGAGCGCGCCTGGCTCGACGATTACCACGCCACGGTGCGCGCGGCACTGTCGCCGCTGCTGGACGGCGCGGACCGCGAATGGCTGGAGTGGCACTGCGCGCCGTTGTGAAACCGGCCGACCGACGACCTGACTGGTGGGAGCCAGCCTGCTGGCGAAGGGTGCTCGCGGCAAGCACCCATCGCCAGCAGGCTGGCTCCCACCAAAAACCGGCCGTACGGGTGACGCATGTCGGCGTCTCAGCCCGTGACACCCGCAGGCTTGACCATTCCCGCCCGCAAACCCCATCCTGCCCGGCTACGAACGGCCTCGATACCTCATGAATACTCGCTACAACGCCTCAGACATCGAAGTCCTCAGCGGTCTCGATCCGGTCAAGCGCCGCCCCGGCATGTACACCGACACCGCGCGGCCGAACCATCTCGCGCAGGAAGTCATCGACAACTCCGTCGACGAAGCCCTCGCCGGGCACGCGAAGACCATCGACGTCACCGTGTTCAACGACGGCTCGGTGGAAGTCACCGACGACGGCCGCGGCATGCCGGTAGATATCCATCCGGAAGAGAAGGTGCCGGGTGTCGAGCTGATCCTCACGCGCCTGCATGCGGGCGGCAAGTTCTCGAACAAGAACTACGCGTTCTCCGGCGGCCTGCACGGCGTCGGCGTCTCGGTGGTCAATGCGCTTTCCACGCGCGTCGACGTCACCATTCGCCGTGAAGGCCAGGAGTTCCGGATGAGCTTCGCCGACGGCGACCGTGCCAGCGGGCTCGAAGTCATCGGCACGGTGCCGAAGAAGAAAACCGGCACCACGCTGCGCTTCTGGCCCGACCCGAAATACTTCGACACGCCGAAGATCCTCGTCTCGCGCCTGAAACACCTCCTTCGCGCGAAGGCCGTGCTCTGCGCGGGCCTCACCGTGCGCCTGCTCGACGAATCCACGGGCGAAACCACCGAGTGGTACTTCGAAGACGGCCTGCCGGATTACCTGCGCGGCGAACTGCAGGGCGCCGAAGCGCTGCCGGCGAGCCTGTTCGTGAAGCATTTCGCGCGCGAAACCGACGCCGTCGATGTGGCCCTCGCCTGGCTGCCGGAAGGCGAGCTCGTGCAGGAAAGCTACGTCAACCTCATTCCCACCGCGCAGGGCGGCACGCACGTGAACGGCCTGCGCTCGGGCCTGACCAACGCCATCCGCGAGTTCTGCGACCTGCGCAACCTGCTGCCGCGCGGCGTGAAGCTCGCGCCGGAAGACGTCTGGGAGCGTCTCGCGTTCGTGCTCAGCATCAAGTTGCAGGATGCGCAGTTCGCTGGGCAGACGAAGGAGCGACTGTCGTCCCGCAACGCCGCCGGTGTCGTCGAAGGCGTGGTACACGACGCCTTCAGCCTCTGGCTGAACCAGCATGTCGACCTCGGCGAGAAGATCGCGCAGCTCGCCATCGAACGCGCCAGCGCGCGCCTCAAGGCCGCCAAGCAGGTTGTCCGCAAGAAGATCACGCAGGGCCCCGCCCTGCCCGGCAAGCTCGCGGATTGCGCGGCCACCGACCTCACGCGCACCGAACTCTTCCTCGTCGAGGGCGACTCGGCCGGCGGCTCGGCCAAGCAGGCACGCGACAAGGACTTCCAGGCGATCCTTCCGCTGCGCGGCAAGATCCTCAACACGTGGGAAGTCGAATCCACCGCCGTACTGGGCTCGCAGGAAGTGCACGACCTCGCGGTCGCCATCGGCTGCGATCCCGGCAAGGACGACCTCTCGGGCCTTCGCTACGGCAAGGTGGTGATCCTCGCCGACGCCGACTCCGACGGCCTGCACATCGCCACGCTGCTGTCCGCGCTGTTCCTTCGCCACTTCCCGTCGCTCGTGCGCGAAGGCCACGTCTTCGTCGCGATGCCGCCGCTGTTCCGCGTCGACGTGGGCAAGCAGGTGTTCTACTGCCTCGACGAAGAAGAAAAGCGCCTGATGCTCGAAAAGGTCGAGCGCGAGAAGATGAAGGGCGCGGTCTCGGTCACCCGCTTCAAGGGCCTGGGCGAGATGAACCCGGCGCAGCTGCGCGAGTCGACCATCCATCCCGACACGCGCCGCCTCGTGCAGCTCACCGTCGAGCAGGACGACGGCACGCAGAAGCTGATGGACATGCTGCTGGCGAAGAAGCGCGCGAGCGATCGCAAGCAGTGGCTGGAAGACAAGGGCGATCTGGCGACGCTCGAGGTCTGAGCGTCCAGGATTCCTGCATCGGAACGCCGCGAGGCATACCATTCCGGCAACATCCACCTCTCGAACGGCCCCCTCGCGGCGCACCTACGTCGCCTGGTCGATTGGCGGTGGCATCGATCCATGTCACCGTGACATCGCGCGCCCCGCGCACATCACCAGGACGGTGAACGATGAACTCATTTCCATGGAATGGAATGAATCGGGTCACGTTGAAGCGATGCGCACTTCGCTTTGTCGCAGCCGGCCTGGCGTCGATGCTCCTGGCCGGGTGCCAGACCCTGCCAGACAGGGCGCCCGCTGGGCGCATCGATGCCGCGTCTCCGAGGCAGGGTGCGAGAGCCATCGACATCGAGCCAGGCAGAGAGGTCGAAGCACACCTGCGTGAGCGCTACGACGACGCGGCGACCGACTGCGGAACGCCTACCGCACCGGCTTTCGTCTGCTCCGGCATCATGGTTCGTGGCACCGGGACCTCGGAGAACTATCATTCGTGGGACGTCAACCCCAACAGCCCGAAAGCCCCGAACACGTCGTTTTCATGGCTGCGCCAGGATGCGCCGCATATCCGGCTCGCTTACGAATACGCTGCCGGCTTCATCTTTTATCCCGACAGGTACGCCGACCATCACGACCTCAGGCCCGTCAATGTGCTTTGCGCGTTTCCGATCGACGGCGTGTCGGATTCGCGTGTCGCCACGACAGACCCGCCGGTAGAGAAAGGGTGCGGTGAAAGCACCGGCTATCCGGCGACAAGCCGCCCTTGCCAGTCGCAAGGGATCACCACGGCTGCCGCATGGCGCACGCACTTCGACATGGCGCCAACGATCGACACGAAGATGGCGCATCAGTGCGGATTCACGGTTGCCGAGGGCACACCGGACTCGGCGGCCATCTTCATGCAGTCGGTGATCGCACGCGAAGGCCTCGCCCTGCCCGAGCTGGACGACAAGCCCAACGAACTCGTCCTTCAGGGCTGGCCCGCGGGAACCGATGGGGCCCTGCCCATCGAGGCGTTTTTTTATGTCAGCGGCACTGCGAACGGCAAGAGCGATGCGCAATTCATTCAGCGGGATTTCCACGAGGTCACCGGCCGCTGGATCGCCATCGTCCAGATAACCATGCCCGCCGCCGACACTGGCAGGATCACGTTCGCCTACCACCCTTCCGACCAGGCCATACCGGAACCCGTCCATTGAGCACCGCGCCCGAAAAAAATCCCGGCCTGGCCGGGATTTCTTTCGCAACCGCCGTGACAATCAACGTCGTTCGCGGATCGCCTCGATCAGCCCACGTGTGGCGCCGTCGAACTGGCTCAGGTCGCCGGCGCTCTTGTCGTTCGCGAGCGAGGGGTAGATCTGCTTGGCGATCACCTTGCCGAGCTCCACGCCCCACTGGTCGAACGCGTTGATGCCCCACAGGTGGCCGAGCATGAACACCTTGTGCTCGTACAGCGCGATCAGCTCGCCGAGCGAATGCGGCGTGAGCGAGTCGAGCATGAACACGGTGCTTGGACGGTCGCCCTTGAACGTGCGCTGCGCGGCGAGCGCGCGACGCTCGTCGTCGGTGCCCGTTTTCGCTTCCGCGAGGGCCTCTTCGAACGTCTTGCCCAGCGACAGCGCCGCGGCCTGCGCGAGCAGGTTCGACGTCAGCACGTCCTGATTCTCGCGCAATGGGTGCGCCGGCTTGACGAGACCGATGAACTCCAGCGGCACGGTGTCGGTGCCCTGATGCAGCGCCTGGAAATAGGCGTGCTGCGCGTTCGTGCCGATGCTGCCCCAGACCACGGGCACCGTCGACTGCGCGACTTCCGTGCCATCGTCGGGGTGCACGTGCTTGCCGAGGCTTTCCATCTCGAGCTGCTGCAGGTACGACGGCAGGTCGCCCAGCGCGTCGACATAGGGCACCACCGCGCGGCTGCTGCGACCGAGGATGTTGCGGTTCCAGAATTCGACGATCGCGAGCAGCACGGGAAGGTTGTCCTTCCACTCCGCCGCGCGGAAATGGTCGTCGGCTTCGGCGGCACCGGCAAGCAGTTCGCGAAAACCCTTCATGCCGATGCCGAACGCGATCGACGCACCCACAGCCGACCACAACGAGAAGCGGCCGCCGACGTAATCCCACATCGGCAGCACCTGCGAGGCGCCCCACTTGTTCACGGCCTCGACGTTCGAGCTGACGGCGATGAAGTGCTTCGAGGTCTTCGCCTCGTCGCCCTTGTTCGACTTCAGGATCCAGTCGCGGAACACACCGCCGTTGAGCAGCGTTTCCTGCGTGTTGAAGCTCTTCGATACCAGGATCACGAGGGTGCGAGCGGGATCCAGCGTGTTCATCAGGTCGTAGGCGGCCTGGCCGTCGACGTTGGTGAGGAAGTGGCTGCGAATGCCCTTGACGTGGAACTGGTTCAGCGCGTGCACCGCGAGGCGGGGCCCGAGGTCGGAGCCGCCGATGCCGATGTTGACGATGTCGGTGACGCCGCCGATCAGGCCGACCGACTCGCCCTTGCCTTCGTGCACGGCGTTGACGAGCTGTTCCATCTGGTCGAGCGCGTCGGCGACTTCCTTCTGGACGTTTTTCGGCGCCGCCGGATGACGCGACGCACCACCGCGGAGCGCGGTGTGCAGCACGGCGCGGTCTTCGGAGGTATTGATGTGCTTGCCTTCGAACATCGCGTCGCGGGCGGCTTTCCAGCCGGTGCCGTCGATGTAACCGCCGACGGCGTCGAGCGCCGCGATGTCGAGCTTCTGGCGAGAGATGTCGAGGAGGATCGGGCCGACCCGCCTGCGCAGACGTTCACCGCGTGCGTCGTCCTGGACGAGTTCGCGGAGGTGCGTCTTGGCGAGACGGGCGGCGTGCTCTGCGAACGAGGGCAACGGTGCGTGCTTTGATTCCATGGCTTCCACTTGGCTGCAACGGAGGGGAAGCGGCCATGTTACCGCAGTGCAGCGTAAGTGGATTGTATGGATGCGCGCCGTGAGGCGGCTTTAAGCCGCCTGCTTCGGAATCGAATGGTTCGTGTGGGTGATGCGGTTGTCCGCGTCCACGTAGACCAGGTCCGGCTGGTACTTGGCGAGTTCCGCCTCCGACAGCCCGGCGAACGCGGCGATGATCAGGAGGTCGCCCGTCGACACGCGGCGCGCGGCGCTGCCGTTCACCGAGATGATGCCCGAGCCCTCTTCCGCACGCAGCGCGTACGTGACGAAGCGTTCGCCATTGCTGATGTTCCAGGCGTGGATCTGTTCGTATTCACGCATGCCGGCGGCGTCGAGCAGGTTGCCGTCGATGGCGATCGAACCTTCGTAGTTCAGCTCGGCGTGAGTCACCGTGGCGCGGTGGATCTTGCACTTGAGCATGTTGAGGTGCATGGCGGTCTCTGGGGTCTACTTGGGTTAACAAAACGCCCATTGTAACGGAGGGTTGCCCGTCCGTCGCATGGGCTCCTCTGTCGGTGCGCTTTATGAGGGACCGCGGCTCGAAACGCAAGTCCCCGTATGTGAAGGGATTCAGTCGAACGGCAGGTTGTCGATCAGGCGGGTGTTGCCCAGGCGCGCGGCCACCAGTGCTACCAGCCCGTCGCGCTCGTCCGCCGCGGGTTCGCCAAGGTCGTCGGCGCGGCGGATGGCGACGTAGTCGGGCACGAAGCCCGCTCGTTCCAGGCGGGCCTTCGCCGCCTGCTCCAGCGCCTGCCAGGCGTGCCCTTGCCGGAACAGCTCACGCATCTGGGTGAGCGTGGCGTAGATCTGCGGCGCCCTCACCCGCTCCTGCGGCGAGAGGTACTGGTTGCGCGAGCTCAGGGCCAGCCCGTCGTCGTCGCGCAGGGTGGGCGCGGACATCACCTTCACCGAGAGCGAGAGGTCGGCGACCATGCGCTCGATGACCTTCAGCTGCTGGAAGTCCTTCTGCCCGAACACGGCGATGTCGGGCTGGACCAGGCTGAAGAGCTTGGCGACCACGGTGGCCACGCCGTCGAAATGCCCCGGGCGGTGGGCGCCCTCGAGCGTGTCGGTGACGACCGGCACGTGGATGCTGACGCTGCTCGCGGGGCCGAACGGATACATCGTGGAGACGTCGGGGGCGAAGAGGATGTCGCAGCCGGCCTCGGCGAGGCCGGCCTGGTCCTGCGCCAGCGTGCGGGGGTAGCGCTCGAAGTCTTCGCCCGGGCCGAACTGCGTCGGGTTGACGAAAACGCTGGCGACGACACGATCGGCGCGCGCACGCGCCAGCTTCAGCAGCGAGTGGTGCCCCGCGTGCAGGTTGCCCATGGTCGGCACGAAGCCCACGTTCTGGCCGGCGGCCCGCCAGCCACGAATCGCGGCACGAATCGCGGCGGCGTCTGTAACGGTCTGCATGGTGCTGCCCTCAGGTGAAACGGTGCTCGACGCCGGGGAAGCGCCGTTCGCGCACATCCTCGACGTAGGCGCCGATGGCGCCCTGGATGGAGTCGCGTCCCGCGAGGAAATCCTTCGAAAACTTCGGACGCTTGCCCGGGGTCAGGCCCAGCAGGTCGTACACCACGAGGACCTGCCCGTCGCAGTCTACGCCGGCGCCGATGCCGATCGTCGGAATGGACAGCTCCGCGGTGATGCGGGCGGCGAGTGCCGAGGGCACGCATTCGAGCACCAGCAGATCGGCACCGGCGGCCTCGACGGCCTTCGCGTCGGCCAGCAGCTTGTCTGCCGCCTCCTGCGTCTTGCCCTGCACCTTGTACCCGCCGAACCGGTTCACCGACTGCGGGGTGAGGCCAAGGTGGCTGCATACCGGAATGTCGCGTTCGGCGAGCGCGGCGATCACCTCGCAGATACGGCCGGCACCCTCGATCTTGACCATCGCGGCGCCGCCTTCGGCGACGAGCCGCGTAGCGGCGTCGAGCGCATGCGGCACGTCGCGATCGCTCATGAACGGAAGATCCGCGACGAGCAGCGTCGCGGACAGGCCGCGTGCCACGGCGGCCGTGTGATAGACCATCTCGTCGACCGTGACCGGCAGCGTGCTCGCACGCCCCTGCACCACCATGCCTAGGGAATCGCCGACCAGCGCCACGTCGACTCCGGCGGCTTCCAGTTGCGCGGCGAAACTCGCGTCGTAGGCGGTGAGCATTACGATCTTCCGGCTTTCGGCTTTCATCGCCTTCAGGCCCGGCACGGTCACCGGCTTACGCGCCGGCGCACTCGTTTTTTCGACGTACACGCTCTTCTCGCCTCGTTGGGTGAAACCGGAATTGTCCGCCTGTCCGGGCGGTATCTCAAGGAATTCGGGGCGCGGGGAGCAGACGGGCCTCCCAGCTTTGCCGATCCAGCGCCAGATCGTCGTCGCACGGCTCGATCCGGCAGAGCGTCTGCAGTGTCGCCTCGCGCCGGGCGAAGCTGATCCCGGCATAGCGTTCGTAGTCCGCCAAGCTCCGTCGCCGCCCCATCCAGGGCACGGGCACCGGGTCGCCGCGCATCCCGAACGCCGCCTGCGTGTCGGACAGCGCGCGCAGGCCCAGCCGCGCGCCGTCGAGCACCGTCTCGCCGCGCGCCAGGGCCAGCGCCTGATCCTCCCAGACCTTGGGCGCGCCTGGCCGCCCGTAGTAATGCCAGACGACGTGGCGATGCGGATGGAACAGGTCGTAGCCATGGGTGTAGGCGCGCACGGCGAGCGTGATCTCTTCGGTATTGAAGTAGTGATCGGGATCGGCGGGCACGTCGCGCACGAAGGTCCCGTCCGCGAACGCGAAGCCGCCACTGAAGAACCGCGCACGGATCGGCGCGTTCGCGCCCGGCGGAAACGCGATGGGCGTCGAGCGGGTCTGGATCACTCCCGGCCCCCCGAACGCCACGAAATCGATCTGGTAGCCCTCGTCGCAGTGCGACGGCACTGCCTGCCCCGGCTCGTACGCTGGTGGATGCGCCACCAGCACGGGGCGACGGCTGCGTCGGCGCAAGGCCTCCAGCATGGCGATCAGTTCCGTGTCCCAGTGGCGTGCGAAGCGGTGATGCGAGTCCAGCTGCAGCGTGTAGGCCTCATCGATGAACGCCTGTTGCGCGATGGCGCGTGCCCAACCGCATCCGCGCGACTCCGCCATGGGGTAGTCGTACACCCAGACCGTGGCGCCATCCCTGCCGAGGCGGTGCCGGAGGTGCCCCGCATGCACATCGGTGGACACTTCGAAACCGGCCTTCGCGAACGCGCCGACGCGCTCGCCTTCGTCGTGCTGCCAGCACACGCCCACGCTCAGGCGCTTCGGGTAGCGCGCCTTTGCGATCAGGTCGTCGAGCGTGGGGATGAGTTCCGGATCGCGGTAGGCCGGAATCTGCACGAAGATGCGGTCGTCGCTCTGCCCGTCCATGGCCGTCCACCGATCGCCGTCCTGGCGTCGAGGCCATGCTAAGCCCGGACGTCACCGCTACGGAAGGACGTGACAGCCGCCCTGATCGAGCGTTTCCAGCAACGCCGACACACGACCCTGCCCCGGAATGAGAAAGTCCGGATCGATGTCCGCGAGCGGGAGCAGCACGAAGGCCCGTTCGGCCATGCGCGGATGGGGCACGGTCAGCCGCTCGTCGTGCAACACGAGCGCGCCGTACGCGAGCAGGTCGAGGTCGAGCGTGCGCGGGCCCCAGCGCTCGCCATCGCGCACACGCCCGAACGCGCGCTCCGTATCGAGAAGCACGTCGAGCAGTTCGTGCGGGGTGAGTGAGGTCTCTACCGCGATCGCGGCATTGACGAAATCGGGCTGGGCGACGTGGCCCCATGGCGGGGTGCGGTAGAACCGCGACCGCCCCGTCGTGCGGATCGCCGCGTGGCCGTCGAGGCGGTCGATGGCTGCCTCGAGGGTCTGTCGCGTGTCGCCGAGGTTGCCACCGAGGCCGATGAACGCACGAACGCTCACGCGCCGCCCGAATCGCCCTTGCCGCGGCCCGCGGGTTTCCGGCGGCGGCGGCGCTTGCGCACCGGCGCACTGCTGGAGGTGACGGGTTCGTGGGGCGGCACGCCACCGCCACCGAGCGCCGCCGCGAGCATGTCGGGCGGCAGCTGCTGCGCGTGCGCCCACCACTCGCCGAGCTCGCGCATACGCTCGGATTCGTGCGCGCGCAGCAGCAGGAAATCGAACGCCGCGCGGAAACGCGGATGCGACATCAGCCGGAACACGCGCTTGCGATGGATCTGCTCGAAGCGCGGCTGCAGTGCCCAGATCTCTTCCATCGTGAACGTGAAACGGCGGGGAATCGCGACGCGCTGGCACTGTTCGCCCACCACGTGCACGGCGGCACGCTGCCAGGCTTCGTTGGCGTCGTAACCCTGGGTGGTCCATCCGTGCGCCTGGTCACGCACTTCGCCCCACAGCAGCACGGCGTAGAGGAAGGCCGGCGTCACCGACTTGCCGTCGGCGATACGCGCGTCGGTGTTCGCGAGGCCCTGCTCCACGAGCGCGCGAAGCGCGACATCGCCGCGCTCGAGCGCGCGGGCGGTGGCCGGGAACAGGAACTTGAGAAGGCCACAGGCCTCCAGCATCTTGAAGCTCTTCAGGCCGTGCCCGGCAAGGAACAGCTTCAGCGATTCGTCGAAGAGGCGGGCCGGTGCGGCCTCGCCGAGAAGGTGCCCCAGCGTCGCGAACGGCGCGGATGCCTCGCGATCGATCGTGAAGCCGAGCTTGGCCGCGAGACGCGCGGCGCGCAGCATGCGCACGGGATCTTCGCGGTAGCGTTTGTCGGGATCGCCGATCAGCCGCATGGTGCGATCTTCGAGATCCTGCATGCCGCCCACGTAATCGCGGACGCTGAAATCGGAGATGTCGTAATAAAGAGCATTGACCCGGAAATCGCGGCGTACCGCGTCTTCCTCGATCGTGCCCCAGATGTTGTCGCGAACGATGCGCCCGTCGACGATATGGCGATCGCCTTCACCGCCCTCTTCGCCCGTGCCCCGGAAGGTGGCGACCTCGATGATCTCGGGCCCGAACACCACGTGCGCCAGGCGGAACCGGCGGCCGATCAGGCGGCAGTTCCGGAACAGCCCTTTCACCTCGTCCGGCGTCGCGTTGGTGGCGACGTCGAAGTCCTTCGGGTGACCGCCGAGCAGCAGGTCGCGCACCGCGCCACCGACGAGGTACGCGGCGAAGCCGGCGTCGTGCAGGCGATAGAGCACGCGCAACGCCGCCTTGCTGATGTTCTTGCGGGAAATGGAGTGCTGTTCGCGCGGAATGATGCGCACTACCGGCGAAAGGTCACTCCTGGTTTCGGAATTCAAGCGGTCGGAATCCTGGCGAGCGCATTCGCGCCCGTTCAAGTAGCTGCCCGTTCCGGATGGCCGGTGTCGGGATGAATGGGCCAAATGTAACGAATTCGAACCAATCCGACGAGCGGCATGCAAAACCATTGCCGGGCGGCGGAATTTGTATATACTAGCGCGCTCAGTACACCCAGTACGACCCGCTCCCTTCGTCTAGTGGTCCAGGACACCGCCCTCTCAAGGCGGGAACACGAGTTCGAACCTCGTAGGGAGCACCATCTTTCCCCCGCCGGCGCTGAACCGTTCGCATGACCTTTGTCGTTACCGACAACTGCATCAAGTGCAAATATACGGACTGCGTCGAGGTCTGTCCGGTCGATGCCTTCCATCAAGGCCCGAACTTCCTGGTGATCAATCCGGACGAGTGCATCGACTGCACCCTCTGCGAGCCGGAATGCCCGATCAATGCCATCTACCCCGAGGACGACGTCCCCGCGGGCCAGGAAGGCTTCGTGGCGCTTAATGCCGACCTGTCGAAGACGTGGCCGGTGATCACCGAGCGCACGGACGGCCTGCCGGATGCGAAGGACTGGGAAGGCAAGCCGAACAAGCTCGATCTTCTGGAACGCTGAAACCCGAAGCGGCGCAACGCCGGCCGGCTGGCCGATGCCGTATTCGCACCCCTGAATCTTACGACGCAAGGCGTATTCACGCCTGAGCCAGTGCGCGCGATAGTGCGGTTACAGGGCAATGGGATGCCCGGTCGATGCAGGAACCCCATGGAGGGGGACGTCGCATGCGCCATCCGCAGACCGAACGTCGGCCCGCTTTTTACCGACTCGCCAGCACGCTGGTGACAGTGATTCTCGTGGTGGCGATGTCGGGGTGCGTGCAGCGTGGTGTCCATCCGCTGCGGTCCCTCGGAATGTCTCGCGCCAATGGCGACGAGCCCACGTCTCAGGACTCGTTCTATGGGCTGGCCGTGGCCCGCCACCTGCAGGCGCGTTACGACGATTCGCAGGCCGATTGCGGCGGCCCGACGCGGCCCGCGATCCTGTGCTCGGGCATCCTGTTTCGCGCGACGCGAACCAGCGATGCTTACCACGCATGGAATCCGAATCCCTCGAACCCGAAGGGGGCCGTTTCCTTTTCCTGGATCCGGCACGACGCGCAATTCCGCAGCCTTTACCTCGTGCGCTATTCGCACGGGTTCGTGATGATCCCGCATTTCTTCGCCGACAAGGGCGGCCGGCTCGATCCTTACTACAAGATGGAAATCACGTGCGTCTACCCCATCGACGCCGAGACGGACCGGCGCGACCTGCATGGGTGCGGCAAGTACGACGCCTACCCGACCACGAGCGTGCCCTGCTTCGACCAGGGCATCGATACCGCGGCGAAGTATGTCGAGCACTTCCGGCCGGAACCCCGCTTCGCCTATTCGTGCAGCATTCCGGTGGGCATCGGCACGCCCGATTCCGCACGGAACTTCACGATGTTCGTCGACACCATTCGCGGCCTCGACTCCGGGGCCTTCGAAGAATGGAACGAGGTACTCGTACGCGAGTGGCCCCAGGACATCCACACCACGATTCCCCTGGAAGCGTTCTTCTATCAGAACGGAACGCCGGACGGGCTCGCCGGAGCGAAGCACGACCAGATCAATTTCAAGAAACAATCGGGCAAATGGGTGCCCATCATCCGTTTCAACATGCCCGCCTCGATCGGCGATCGCGCGACATTCCAGTATTTCCCCTCGGAACAGACGCCCTGAATCCGTACACAGCGCGTCGATACAGGCATGGAGGCCTTATGAAAGCGCATATCGATCGGCTCGGCTCACTCGTCATGAGCCTCGCGCTCGCTACCGCCCTGGCGTCGCTCGGTGGATGTCATGACCGCTCGAGCCCACCCGCGGCCTCGAGCCCACCAACGGCCTCGAACCCACCCACGGCAAGGCGCGCCGTACTCGCCGAACACACGGCCGAAGGCCAGGCCGTGGCGGCAGCGATGCAGGCGCGCTTCGACGCGGTGAGCGATGCCGATCCTCTCAACGCCCGGTGCGATGGCCCCCGTTCACCGCTGTTCCTGTGCAGCGGAATTCTCCTGCGCGCCACGTCAGAATTCAGCAGCAACTACCACTCGTGGAATCCGAACCCCAACAGTCCCAAGAAGGGCGGCGTTTCGTTCTCGTATATGCGGCGCGACGCGTCGTTCAATAAACTCGCTTACTCGCACAACAACGGTTTCACGGTATGGCCGATCTTCCATCTGCCAGCCGGAAAACTCGAGATGGAAGTGCTCTGCTATTTCCCGATGGACGGCGCGACGGACCTGCGCGCCGATTTTGGCTGCGGAGCGCACCGCGACCACAAGGACAGCGGCCCGTGCCAGGACAAGAATCCTCCGATCCTGACCGGCGCGGCGTGGCTGGCCGACTACAACAAGGCGCCGGAAGGAGAGAGCAAGCGCGACCAGTCGTGCGGTTTCCGGATGGTGAGCGAAACGCCCGATTCCGCGCACCTTTTCGACGAGGCCATGCACGTCGTGCACCTCTATCGCGGCGCCTTCTTCGATTCACAGGACGAGGCCATCATCGCGACGTGGGACGAGGGCCTCGAAACGACGCTTCCGCTCGAATCGTTCTTCTACGTCGCGGGCACGCCCGGCGTCGAGCATGCGGGAGCGAATCAGCAGGACTTCTACGACACGAGTCACGGCATCTGGCGGCCCGTGATACGGATGACGTTCCCCAACGCGATCGACGGCCCGGCGCGGTTCGAATACCGCGACGAGGATCAGAACGTCCCATGATCCGACGAACCACAGCACTCCCCTTCCATGGAACGGAGGCCTCATGAAACCGTACACGTATCGATGCGCCCGACCTGCCGCATGGCTCCTGGCCATCGCGGCGATGGCAGCCCTTCCGGGATGCGAACAAGCGACACGACCCGCACAGCCGACCGGCGGCACCCCGGCAGCCCATAGCGCCGAAGGCCGGGCCACCGCCGCCGCGCTGCAGGCGCGCTTCGACGCCATCGACGACAACGATCCGCTCAACGCCGAGTGCGACGGCGTTCACTCGCCCGTGTTCCTGTGCAGCGGCATCCTTCTGCGCGCGACGTCGGCATTCAACATCGAACACCACGCGTGGAACCCGGATCGCGAGAACCCCAAGCCGGGTGGGGTGTCGTTCTCGTATCTCCGCCGCGACGCATCGTTCGACACCCTCGCCCACGGCTTCGACAACGGCTTCACGGTGTGGCCCATCTTCCACCTGCCGGCAGGCAAGTTCGAGATGGAGGTGCTCTGTTACTTCCCCACCGTCGCCGGGACCGATGAGCGTTCGGATGCCGGCTGCGGGAAGCACGCGGGGCATCAGGACAGCGGCCCGTGCCAGGACAAGGATCCGCCGATCGTGACCGGCGTGGCGTGGCTCGCCGATTACAACAAGGCGCCGGAGGGCGTCAGCAAACCCGACCAGTCGTGCGGTTTTCGCATGGTGACCGGAACGCCGGACTCGGCGCACGTGTTCGACGAGGCGATGCATGTCGTGCAGCTGGGCCGCGGCGCATTCTTCGACACGCCGGACGAAGCGATCATCGCGTCATGGGAGGAGAACCTCGAGGCCACGATTCCGCTCGAGTCGTTCTTCTACATCGCGGGAACGACGGGGGCGAATCACGCAGCCCTGAACCAGCTGGATTTCTACAACACGAGCCAGCAGCTGTGGCGGCCCGTGATACGCGTGACCTTGCCCGAAGCGATCAACGGGCCGGCAACGTTCGAATTTCGCGACGAAGATCAGCGCGTACCCTGAGCCAAACGAAAACGCCGCCCGAAGGCGGCGTTTTCGTCACAGACGCAGGCGGCTTACTTGCTGCCCATGCGCGACTTCAGTGCGTCGATGACGCGGCGGACGCCATCCGCATCGCCCTGCGCGCGCACTTCGCTGCCCGTGCCGCTCGCGTTGACCGTGAGCACGACCGAGCGCGTGGCGCCCTGGGCCGACGACGGGGCATCCGCGGTATCGGTGTTCTTGCCGCCGCCAAACATGCGACGGAACAGGCCCGGACGACCTTCCGGCTTGCCGCGGTTCACCGCGAGCTGGTAAGTGTGCGTCGCGTCGTCGTGCGCGGTGACCTTGCCCACGTCGCCGACGCTCAGCAGTTCGCCGATGCGACGGTACGCGGCATCGGCATCGTCGGCCAGCACGAAGCCATCGGACACGGGGGCCGCGACGGGCGCCGACGACGTGGCGCCGCCCGCACCCGAACCCACGTCCGGAATCACCAGCGCGGCGCTGGTCGACGGCGTATCGAGGCCCGGCGGGATTTCCAGCGGCGCTTCCTGCTGGGCCCTCTCCCAATCCTTCTTGGAGCGGAACGCGCCGCAACCGGAGACGACCAGGACGGAGAGGAGCAGTGCCGGGACGACCAGCGCGTACGAGGTTTTCTTCATGAACTTTCGGTTCCGTTGGGAAGATTGTTTCAGGCAGCGGACGCCAATGGTGCCAGAGCCGCGAGGGTTTCGCGCAGCTTTGCCAGCGCCGGGCCGGTTTCCAGCTCGACCAGGGGCAGCCGCGGCACCGCCGAGCCCAGACCCAGCGCGGCCAGACCGGCCTTGACGGGGATCGGGTTCGGCGCGCAGTCGAGGGCGTCGATCAGCGGCGCGAGCCGGGCGACCTCGGCTGCCGTGCGCTGGGCGTCGCCCGCACAGGCGGCATCGCACATCGCACGGAACGGGCCGGGCACCAGGTTCGACACCACCGAAATCGTGCCCGCGGCGCCGGCCAGCATGGCCTCGTGGGCCGAACCGTCGTCGCCGCTGAGGTAGACGAAATCGGGGCGGATAAGTTCCGCGATCGCCTGGATGCGCGCGGCGTCGCCCCGGGCCTCCTTGATGCCGACGATGCCCGGGTGGTCGCGCAGCACCGCCACCGTCTCGGGCGCGATGTCGCAGCCCGTGCGGGGCGGCACGTTGTAGAGAATGACGGGAAGCCCGCCCTGATCGGCGACGGCGAGGAAATGCCGGCGGATGCCCTCCTGCGTGGGACGCACGTAGAACGGCGCCACCACCAGCGCGACGTCGGCGCCAAGGGCCTTCGCGCGCCGCGTGGCGGCGATCGTCTTCGCGGTGCCGGCCTCGCCCGTGCCCGCGATCACCGGGATTCGCCCGGCGACATGCCTGACGGCCAGCGCCAGCAAGGTGTCGTACTCGTCGTGCTCGAGGAAGTGCGATTCGCCCGTCGATCCCGCGACGACCACGGCCTGCGTGCCACCGGCGATCTGCTGGTCGAGCAGGCGGACGAAGGCGTCGAGGTCGAGGGAACCGTCGGCGGCGAACGGCGTCGCCAGCGCGGTGATGCTTCCTGAGATATCCAAGGTGGAACCCGTTGTGAAATCAGCCCTTCGCATGGTACCGGGGCGTTTACGGGTAGTCCATTCGACCGGTTTATCCGCCATGCGGCGTCGGCGTCTTGCCTGCGCGCGACGGGGGCAAGTAAGCTGCCCCCATAGCGTTGGTTCCGCGCCCCGCGGGACGCGCCATGGGTAGTACGCCTTGAATCGTTCCGCAGCACGCAACGCCGCCACCGATAACCAGCTCCTCATCTCGACGCTGTCGCCGGCGCACCGCGCGCCGATCCTCGCGTTGGCCAAGCGTATCGCCGATTCGGGCTGCAACCTGGCCGATGCCCGCGTTTCCACGATCGGCAACGATACCTCGGTGATGCTGCTCGCCGCCGGCGCATGGGACGCCGTGGCCAAGCTGGAAACCTCGCTGGGCAAGCTGGCCCGCGACGAAGAACTGCAGATCGTGCACTACCGCACCACGCCGCGCGAACCCACCGCGCACCTGCTTCCGTACCTCGTCGAGGTGATCGCCGCGGATCGCCCGGGTATCCTCGTCAAGATCATCGAATTCTTCTCGCGACGCGATATCAGCGTCGAACAGCTCTCGTCCATGCGCTACCAGGCGATGCAGACGGGTGCGGAAATGTTCCAGGCGCAGATCACCATCGGCATTCCGGCCGAGACGCATATCGCCGCGCTCCGCGACGATTTCCTCGAGCTGTGCGACGGGCTCAACCTCGACGCCATCATGGATCCCGTGAAATTCTAGAAACGCAGGAGGAGCGAACGCTGCGCATGACCGGCAAGGGCAAGAAGGTTCCGAATCTCGAAGGCTCGCTCGGCGACGGCTCCGCGCTGTCCCTGTCGTCGCTCAAGGGCAAGTGGGTCGTGGTGTTCTTCTATCCCAAGGACAGCACGCCCGGCTGCACCAACGAGGCGAAGGATTTCCGCGATCTGTACGCGGCGTTCCAGGCCCGCGACGCCGAGGTGATCGGCGTCTCCCGCGATTCCGTGCGCTCGCACGCGAATTTCGCCACGAAACAGGCCCTGCCCTATCCGCTCGTGTCCGACGCGGACGAAACCTGGTGCAAGGCGTTCGACGTCATCCACGAAAAGGTGCTTTACGGCAAGCGCTACATGGGGATCGTGCGCAGCACGTTCCTGATCGATCCAGACGGCCGGCTCGCCGCGGAGTGGCGGGGGGGCAAAAACCCCCGGCACGCGCCAGCCGCGCTGGACGCGGGTTCCCCCCCGCGGCGGCGACCCCGGCACCCCGCC
>Ga0102588_1000222_pt1 | contig 76208 bp, 86 predicted proteins | sample AraplaMF_Col_mMS_FD_76854 | JGI IMG/M metagenome (GOLD analysis project Ga0102588, IMG submission 76854) | Arabidopsis root microbial communities from the University of North Carolina, USA - plate scrape MF_Col_mMS (SPADES assembly) (version 2) | ecosystem: Host-associated > Plants > Roots >...
AACGTCGTCGTCGGCGCGGTGCTCGTCATTGCCGTCTGGCTCGACACTGTCTATCGCTCCCGTGCGAAGTAAGAGGAGTACGAACCATGGCTGAACAACGCACTCCCCTTGTCGAACTGAAGAACATCTCGATCTCCTTCGGCGGTATCCACGCCGTCGACAATGCCTCCGTCGATCTTTACCCCGGTGAAGTCGTGGCCCTTCTCGGCCATAACGGCGCCGGCAAGTCGACCCTGATCAAGATCCTCTCCGGCGCCTACAAGCGCGATAGCGGCGAGATCCTGATCAATGGCGAACCGGCCGACATCCGCAATCCGCGCGATGCCAAGAAGTTCGGCATCGAGACGATCTACCAGACGCTCGCCGTCGCCGATAATGTCGACGCCGCCGCCAACCTCTATCTCGGCCGCGAGCTGAAGACCCGCTGGGGCACGCTCGACGACGTCGCGATGGAACATTCCGCCCGCGAGGTGATGGGCCGCCTGAACCCCAACTTCAAGCGCTTCAAGGAGCCGGTCAAGGCGCTCTCCGGCGGTCAGCGCCAGTCCGTCGCCATCGCCCGCGCCATCCTGTTCAACGCCCGCATCCTCATCATGGACGAGCCGACGGCAGCCCTTGGCCCGCAGGAGACGGCGCAGGTCGGCGAGCTCATCAAGCAGCTGAAAAAGGAAGGCATCGGCATCTTCCTGATCAGCCACGACATCCACGACGTCTTCGACCTCGCCGACCGCGTCTCCGTCATGAAAAACGGCCAGGTCGTCGGCCACGCCCGCACCGAGGATGTCACCAAGGACGAAGTCCTCGGCATGATCATCCTCGGCAAGGTGCCCCCCAAGGCCATCCCCGGCCCTGGCGCCATGCAGGTGTGATCGACCGATAGCTCGACAAAGAAACTCCGCCGCCCGAAGGGGCCGGCGGAGTTTTCATTTTTGCATCAGCCCGCAGCCGCTGAACCTTCAGCAAGCGCCGCAAGCCGCGTCAGCCTGACAGGCTCATCCCTAACGAAAGAGGCATTCTCAGACAGGATCGCATGCGCCCGCGCCGCAAAGCGCTGCGCATCATCAATCTCGCCCCTCATCGCGTAGCACTCGGCAAGCTCTTCATAGACGTAAGGAGCAGCATCATTGGCCGCATCCGCAATCGCCACGACCCTCTCCCCAAGCGCAATCGCCTCATCCACTCGCGACAGCGCCCGCAGGGTGCGGACTACCGCATAACGCGCAACCTTCAGCGTCTGCGCATTGCCCGAGGCTTCCCGGACCGCCTCATCCCGCCGGAAAGCGCCAAGCGCATCCTCGAACCGCCCCGCCTCGAAATAGGTCCAGCCGAGATTGTGATGCAGCATGCCCCGCCACTGCGGGCTTGCGCCATGCGCATCGATATAATCGAGCGCGACTTTCACCCATTGCTCGGCCGCCTCGACATCCGAAGCGATCGCCAGCATATGCACCGCATCGACCGCCAGATTATGGTCGCCCACCCTCTGCGCCAACTCGAAGGCCTCGGCAAAGAACGGCGCCGCCTCGCCAGGCACGCCGGCACTGTTGAACAGCCGCCCCCGCTCGATCGCAACCCGCGCTCGCGCCCAGGCATCCTCACCGGCCTGCGCGGCGGCGCCATCAAGAATCTCATGTCCCAGTGAAAAATTGCCGGATAAACCAGCAGACCGTGCCCGCTGCGCCAGATCGAAAACAGTCTCGCCCATCTCATCCCCCGGTGAAAACTGAACCATCCGGCCAAGCTTTTACCGGCGCCCCATCACCTTGAAAATCCCGGATAATCGCAACGATCCGAAATTCCGCGAACTTGGCGATTGAAGCGAACCGAAAGCTAGGCTAAGAACCACGTCATCGGATGACGAGTCACTTCGTCAGGCATGCACCCGTAGCTCAGCTGGATAGAGTGTTGGATTCCGATTCCAAAGGTCACAGGTTCGAATCCTGTCGGGTGCGCCACCAAACTATTGGAATAGCTGACACTAAGGATTTATCTTGTCGCTTTCCTCAGCGAAAATTGTCATGATTTCAATATAGCATTCCGAGATTGCACGCCGGGGCTAGCGCAGTTTCAACACTTAGGCATCGCCTCTCACACCAGCGAGAATCAAAACTGCTGTGGCGCGGCGCGGCCTTCTGGACAAATTGGCGCTAGCTTCCGGACACGAAAACTCTTGACGGTTTTCAAAGCTGGCGTGGCGCGGCGAGACCTTCGACGCAAATCGGCGCAGCTTTAGTACAGCAAAATCAATCTCTATCCCTGGGGCGAGCGTCTTGAGAGTTCACGCCCGTTCACCTCTATGCGCTCCAGATCGTCATAGTGCCCCACCCGACGCTGCACATAATCGTACGGGTCAAGCCCTACGGGCAGTTGAAGAGTGAATTGATAAGTCCTCTCACCAACACGACTTCCAACAAGATGCTCTTGAAGAGCCAGTTGAGCCGCTGAATGGCCGATATTAAATTGATGATCTGAGATATCTTGCGAGAAAGTCAGGGTGCCGGTTGCTGACGGTGGGGCTATTGCGTAGCCACCGCTGCTAAAACTGATGACTCCCTGTGTCAGCGGAGGCGGAACGACTCCTCCCCAACGCGGAATAGGTCCTCCCCAGGAGGTCGTGCCGCTTGAGATGAAGTCAACATGCCTCTCCAGCGCATTGAGCCGCCTTTCCATTTCAGAAGCTTGCTCGATGAGCACCACCTCGGCTGATGTCGCGGTCTTCAGCACATGGAGATGCGTCCGTGCTTTAGTGACGGGATTGTCAATCAGGAAATTTTCTACCTGAGTTTCTTCGATGACCGCTTGCAGTTCTGTTCTTGCAGCGCGCAATGCCTGCGGATCCCTAACGGAGAATGGTATCGCTCGGTTCGGTTTGACATCGAACGGAAGCTCGGTACCTTCAAGAAACATGTGAATAGTCGGCTTTGGGACCGTGTGCCTGATCCCCATTTCGTAGAACACGTTCACGTTCAATTCACTCATATCGATAATGACCAGATCGTCATCGTAGAGATGGTTGATGATCTGACCATCGATCATGCCGGGCGCGCGCACTTTATCAGCCCTAATAACCTCAAAATCGGGGAAGTGATTGTCAAAGACTGGCTTGATGATCTCTTCGAGAAGCCAGTCCGCATGGATACGTGAAAGAGAGCCTTGCGCCCCTATTGGGCAAGCGACAAAGCACCTTTTCTTGGCAATGGGGGCCGATTTTTCTTTTTGTTCGTTCGAATCTGTTTTCGCATCGACCATCGTCGGCCTCGTTTTCAGTTCTGAATCGTCACTTTTGCAAAATCGTACATAGTGCTTTTGCAATTGCATAGGTGGCGGAGAGTCTTCCCTGAAAATGCGCCCCTTCAAGCCTTGTAACCCGCCCTTTGCACAATGAGGCTACACGGCCGTTAATGGCCGAGGCCTCTGGTCAGGCCTCAGCCGAGGTCGCATTATCGCAGTCGGATCGCACCCGGTCGATTTCCGCCACCCCAATGCTTGCGGCAGGCCTCGTAGTTATGGTCCCGGCCGCCGCAATAGAAGCAATGCAAGTTGCCGGCAGTCCCGTTAGCGGGGCAGCAAGTGTAAGGGTGGCCCTCTTTTCCGCAGTATGAACATCTCATTCTCTATCCTCCTAGCAGACGATACCAGTCACCGGGTTATAATGAGTTCCTTGGCTGGGGTGCCGTTTCCGCCGCCAACCGAATACGTCAAATCCGCTTCATGGAACTGGAATGCCGCGAAGACTTCTCGGATCTCCGGCCGATCGTTGATCGACAGGATGAAGCGCCCTTTGAGACGGCCAAGACGTTCGGCCATGAGCGCAAACTGATCTCGGCCGAATAGGGCCTTTCCATAGTCTCCCTCGCTGCCGAAATATGGCGGGTCCAAATAGAAGAGCGTCCCCGGCCGGTCGTACCGATCGATGAAATCCAGCCAGTCCAGGTTCTCGATCACGACGCCGGCAAGGCGCTCGTGGACATCCTCCAAGAGCGGTGCCAGGCGTGTAAGGTTGAACCGTGCCGATCCGGTCGTATCGACCCCAAAGTTCTGCCCCGCGACCTTCCCGCCGAAGGCGAGCTTCTGCAGGTAGATGAAACGCGCTGCGCGCTCCAGATCGGTCAACGTGGCGGGATCGCAAGCCTTCAGCCGCTCGAATTCGCGCCGGCTCGTGATCTGGTATTTCAGGGTATCCATGAACTGCGGATAATGCCGCTGCAGGATGCGGAAGAGGTTCACGACCTCTCCGTTTCTATCGTTGATCACTTCCCCCCTCGGGACATTGCGCCGCCTGAAGAACACGCCGCCCATCCCGACGAAAGGCTCCGCATAGAGCGTGTGCGGGATCTCGGCAATCATCTTCACGAGGCGCGGAGCGAGAGCCCTTTTGCCGCCGATCCATGCTGCCGGCGGCTGTGTGTTGGGGACTTCCCGCCACGTTTCATTATTCACCATTTCAAAAACCTAAAGACTCAGTCACAGGAGTCCCGCCCTGCAGGGTACGGGTGTGACGGTTATCGAAAGCTGCTGTCGGACGGGTCTGGTCGCCAAACTAAGGTCCGTCGCTTTGGTGCTACGAGGCACCATAGCCGCCCGGTTAGGCGGCCGAAAAGAAACGCGTTTTGCGGTCCTCGAACCAGCTCGATCCATCGCCCTCAAAATCCACGTCGATCCGGTCTTGCCGCTCGGCCGCAACGGGGAAGAGAATTTCCATCATCTCTTCAAAGCTTCTGGACTGGTCGAGAACGTTCCAAACCTCATCAACGAGGACGGGTGAACCGTCCTGGCGGTAGCCGGAAACAGGATTGTAGGCAGCTTGCTCAAGGAACTGATCTTTGTTCGTGGTCATCAAACTCACCAGTTAGGACGGGGATCGGCGATCTGCCGCACGATCGACCGGCTGATCTTTACATTGAATGGCGAACCCTTGCGGTTGCCGGTGAGGCGCAACAGGCCCCGCTCGCCATTGATGGCAGCGTTCGCGCTTGCGTTAGTGACCGGAGGTCCATCAAGCCAGAAGGACAGCGGTCCCGGCCGCAGACCGAGAGCGAAATCGCCGGAGCTTTCGCGGGCAAGACCGATAGACCGGTGAACTGGCGTATTGGTCCCGACATAGAGACCGTAAAGAGTCTCAATGAACGTGATGTCCTTGCATTCGTCGATCTCGATGAAGAACCACGACTTATACCACTTGCCGACCTCCCCCGTCGGAACGACGATGGTCGGGGGGGTGACCTGCATCTCGAAATAATTCTGCGCGTCCGCGTTTTCGTCCGGATTATAGGGCGTGATCCTCATGTTGAGGCGGCGCTTTCCAGCGGCGTATTCCTCCATCGAATTGAGGATCGAGCAGTTGCGATTTCGGGTAACCGTGTATCCGGTCGGAGCAACGCCGCTGTTCGGCATATACTGGTTGCCGAGAGTCATGCTGCCAGTGTCGCCGATCATGTTGGCCTGATTGGCTGTCAGCAGGTTCGTGTTTGCCGGGTCCTGATCAAAGTAGGAGCCTGCCGAGACGATCGCCTGAATGACCGGCAGAAACTTTTCAGTCCCCACTCGAACCGCCCCCTTCGGCGACAGGTGAATGAAGTCCGACTTGAACATGGTCGTGTCGACTACGCCGCCAGGAGCAAGGATATCCGTCGCGTCCATGACGTGAACGCCATCGCGCCCCGCCTGATCTCGATGCCACTTCTGGATCGCTGCAAGCGTGTCGTAGCGCTGGTCGCCGACCGGCCAAGCCTTGGTTGGATAAGGAACAACAAGGATCACATGACAGCCCGCATCCCTGAAGAGCTGCAAGCCAGTCTCCATTTTCGAAATGCAGTACTCCGCCGTTCCAGCGCTCTCGTCGTCGTTTGAATGGATCGTGTTGAAACCACCCTGAAAGACGGCGAAAGACGGGCGCTTTGCCAGCAAGGCCGGGATGCGCGCAATAATGCCTGGGAGAGACCCACGGGGGCCGAGGTGGTCGCCGAATAGCCCTTGATTGGCGGGTATCAAGTTCCGGCCGAGAGGATCGGAAGTATCGTACCAGTTGACGAAGTCGAAGCGCGGATCGACGGCCTTTGCCCACTGGATGAAGCCGTAGCCGGTAGATATAGCGGCAAGAAGGCCGTTCTGATTCCCAGTCCCAACAGGGCTGCCAAGGAAATTATTGTAGGCGATCTGGCTATCACCGATCGCGCGCAGCTTCGTAGCGGTTGCGAGCGGCAGCGCCGGCAGCGGCCGGCGAACGTTGATGGTCTTCGTCGCCGTGATCGAGTGGACACCGATCGTAGCGCGCAGGACGATCTGCCAGCTAGCAGCTTCGTCTCGGCTCAAAACTGTGGCGCCACGCACAAGGTTTTTGCCATCGACTGCGAAACGGCCACCCGCATCATCGTCCAAAGAAAAGAGCCAAGGCTGCGCTCCCGATGCTGAAAGCGCCCCGATAAAATCACCTTCGGCCGCATCGTCATCGACAGCGAATTGAACCGCATCGATTGAGGCGTCTCTAACGGAAACTGGCATGCCGAAAGTGCGAGCGAGATGTGTCATGCCATGCTCCATGCCATGAGGTTGTCGCCTTCGCGATTGCTGTGCCAGACGAGTTGCCCCTCGTAGAAATTGGCTTCGGCGGCAATGAACGCCTCGGATGCAACACGCGCGGATGCGATGTACGAAAACGGCGCGGCGGCATCAACGCGCGCCCACAGCTCGACCGTCGCCGTGCTGCCTTCGCTCCCAGCAACTTGAATCACGGTTCCGGAAGTGAGTGCCCATGTTTCGCTTTGGCCCATGGCCGCAGTCGTGTTGATGCGTTCGGTCATAAGTCTTCCTCTGGAAAATGATTTTGAGAGCTAAGGCTCACATGGATTGAATCTGAGCAGCCCAGCGCCAGAGGTCATCCATCTGGCTTGCGGGAATACCCATTGCTTGCCCAAGGAGATCGATGCGGGGGTCTCCGCGGGAATATTCCTGCGCGTCCTCGACCATGATCCGCACTGTTTCCTTGTCCACGGCCGACATATCCGCCATCGCATTGACGGCGGCGAGAACGTCAACCTTGAAGATAGGCGGAGTAAGCTGAAGGGCGGCTAGCCAAAGCTGCCATTTCTTGAGGGCTGGGAACGAACCTTCGGCGATTGGCGCGATCGAGGCAAGGAAGTCCATAACCTCTGGCGTGCTGTCGTCCATTTCCTCAAGCTGCAAATCGGGCTGAGGCCCCGAATAGACGATGTGTATTTTCCCGCTGCCATCGCGGTCGACAAAAACAGTTGTCATGCTCAAGCTCCGTTGCGACGTGGTACGGTGTAGTCATCAAAGCCATAGTTTCTGATAGCCCAGCTTCCAGTCCCTTGCGGGGTTGCTGTGCTGTAGGCGAATTTTCCATCGCTTCTCGTCTGGCAAATGCCGTTAATTCTGATGCTTACGGCTCCCTGAACGTTCAGCTCACAGTCTATTTCGGGGATGCCCGTTAGATCTGTCGCTGCGTAAATGCCTGTGCTGGAGTTGGCGTTTGTATTGTTGACCAACATCAGCATCAGCCGTGTGGGGATACCTGCAGGAGCTGCAACGGGCTGGATAAGCGTGGCGGCAACAGCCGAGCCGATAGATACTTCGTCAATGCCGGCGACCCACCTGAGTATGTTGCCTGCCTTGGTGAACTGTCGGATGACATTCCCTGACGTTGTAAGAACAACGTCAGTACGGCCGAGAACTTCCCACCCTGCAGGCGGCACGACCGAGGATGAAAGCGCCTGCAAGCTGGCAATCCAGTCGCCCGCGCCAGTCGCAATATTGCGGATGGCGTGAACGAAATAGGCCTTGCTCGCCTGCATCACGCCTGTTTCGATAAAGCCTGCATTGTCGCCCGCCGCCCATTGGGCGTTCAATTGCTTTGTCAGCGGAGCGCCGTATACGACCCTCTTTCCTTTGAAGACAACTGCGCCTGCCTTCATCTGCACAGAGGTTCCGCTAACGTATGTCGCTTCGCAACCGCTTACGGATGCGATGTTGAGGCCGAGGCCGAGGTAACGCACCAGATTGAGGCCGACAAACTTCTTGAGAGATGAGCCCGAGGAGCTGTCGAGAACAAGAAATTCGTCGGTATCTTCAAGGCTGACCTTTTCGGGCGCGCCGTGGATCATTCCGGCGATGCCGGCAGCAACCGAATTGTAGAGCGCGAGCGTCTTCCGATACCAATGGAAGGCCGAAAAGATGCCGCTGCCCGCCGTTACCTCTGCATCTTCCGGATTGGCGGCATACTTTCCTGACAGCGCGGCGCTGGCGGCCGCGCTATTGGCCGAGGTGCGCGCGTCTTGAGCCCAAGCCTCGGCCGCCGCGACGACGGCCGCCGCAACCTGATCGGAAACGATATGGAATTCGGAGCCGCTGATAACGCCGGTCACATTCATAGGCGGGACAAGCCCACCCTCGGAGATGTCATTGCCGCTGTTCGATTTGACCGTTAGAGGCGCACCGCCGTTGTAGGAAACGGTTACCGGGCTGGTGTCGTTAACCTCGGCGATCGGCAGAATGATGAGGGTCATCTCCGAAACGGGAATCGGCGTGGTGGCCTGAATATTCGACCCTGTGCCAGCCCCGTTATTCACCGCCTTTATGAAGCTGTAGGGCAGCGGAAGCGACCAAGTCCAGACGCCGGCCACAGCTCGGTAAATACCGTTCTTGGCCGGATCGGGATCGGCATAGACCCAAGGCGTCATATCGCTGATACCGGCGACAGCCAGAGCCGCAAACGTGGGGAATAGCTTGCTGGCGTTCGTCAGAAGCTGAAACGGACCAGTTGAAAGCAACTGCGTGGCAGCAGCCTCGATCGGCACGCGAACGGTGCTGCCGCTCCTGTTCGCAAGGAAGTCATCCAGCAGCGCGGCCGGATCAATGTTGTTCGACTTAACGCCGTTTTGGTCGCTCATTCGCTCCTCATCTGATCGTGACGGCGAACGGCCCGGAAACGGGACCGGCCACGCCGTCAGCATTTAGGGGTTCAAGCCAGTAGTAATGGACGCCGGCAGGCAGGCAGGTTTCGGTCTCAACAAAAGCCACGGCGTTATCGATCGATCCGGCAAAATCGGCGTCGGCCGAGAAAGCGAGGACGTTGCTGCCGGCGACGGCCACGAGCTTGTCCGAGAAATTGCCGTTAGTGTTCCTGGCTGTACCGCTGACGCCGGCACCGCCCGTCAACTGCGGGGTAATGTTGCCACCCGAGACACCGGAAAGCGTGCCGGCAATTCGATAGGTCTTACCATCCGACGCAGCCAATGGCTGCGACAGCAAACCAGCCACGGCGGCCGCGTGAGTGGCAAAGCCACCCGCGATGCTCCAGCCGTCGCCGAGCGCCCATGTCGAAGCGCTGCCGAAACCGCCGTTGACCAGAAGATTGGAGCGCGTTGAATCGCCGTCCGGTATCGAGTAGCTGCGCGAAGGTGCCACGTCGATCGGCGCGCCGAGCGCGTCGGTGGCACGGTTCAGCGCCGACAAATCCGAGCGATAAATCTGAACCTTCTTGGTGGCTGCATTGTCGGTGGTCGAGAACATGACCGTGGCACCGCCGAGGAGCGCGCCAACAGTGATCGTCGCACTATCGAGCGAGGCCGGGATCGGCGCATCATCGTTACCGATCGTCAGATTGACGACCGTCGTAAACGAACCGACGATGCCGGCCGGCGAGATCGCAGCCGCACGCAGTTGAACCGGATTGCCGGTGGCGTATCCGGTCACGGATGTCCCGCCATCGGCCGCCACGAAGTCGATACTATTCCAGACAGCCGCACCGGAAAGGCGATGCTGAAGACGGAATTTCGAGCTGATGATCGCGCCCGATCCGGGGGCAAGCAGGACATTCAATCCGCCTTCCACCCCCGTCCCGTTCAAGCCAGTCTTGATCGACTTGAACACAGGCGCGGGCGGCTGACCGGTAGCATCGCCAACCTCATCACCGACACGACCGGACCACGCAGGCGGAACCTCTTCGTCGGTCAGCTCGTCAATGATCGGCGCTGAATCAACGAGGCGGAACATGGATGAGAAATTCTGCCCGGCCTCAACTCGGGTGACGAGCAGCGGGAAGCTTTCCGTTAGAGATTGGCCGAAATGAACCACGTCGCCGACAAGCGGCCGATCCTCTTCGTTACCCTGAAGGAAAACCGTCTTGTTCGTTCCGACGATCGGCGCAACCGGCCTGACAACGCTCTGCCCAATGGTGTCTTCATCATCCGCAAAGACGCGGAAGCGAATGGCATATGAACGGCCGGCAACGATCGTCACGGCATCGTCAAGCTCAATGAGCTTTCCGTTTACGGATCGGACGCGGGCGGCGACCTGTGTTCGTTCCAGAACGTCGAATGAGCCCATGACGAGATCGCCGCGCGTGGCGACACGAGCCGGGCCATCCTGCACGACGGTATAGGTATCGAGACGATAAAGCGCCTCATACATGCGGCGACGGGCTTCCCGCCAGATTTCCGCAGGGTCTGTTTTGCCCGGCAGCTCTAACGCTTCCGTGAGCGTGATCGAGCCGGAATGTCCCGGCCAAGGGACAAGGCGCTCTGCCGGCTTGAAGTCGTTGGTGGCGTCAAGGAAGGAAACGCGGAAGCCGTGCGGCGGATCGAAATAGTTGCGGGTTGACTTGAACTGCCAGCTATTGCGCGGGTTGATATGGTCAACCACCAGCTCTTTCGGCCGATCGACCACAACCGTCCAGCGCACCCCGTCATGGCGCGGCAAGGCGCGGCCGGCCCCGGCGATCTCGGCAAGGGTTTCGCGCATCAGCTTGTCTTCATCAAGGGCGCGATCGTATTTCAGGCCCTTCAGGGTACAGTATTCGTGCCACTCCTGAAGCGCCTGCAGATCAATGCCGGCATCGGGAACAGGGCGCGGATTTGCCGGTGATTGCAGGGCGTAGCGATACCAAGAGGCCGGGTTGCTGGTGGCGCGCACCACCCACGTCTTCGCTGTGGCATCCCAATCAAGGCAGCGTTTCGAAGCAAGGGCATTGAAGCTGTCGAGCGCGCCATTGAGCTGATAAGTGGCTTTGACGCGCACCGCGACTACCGCCACAGGCTTATCAAAATTCAGCGGATATTCCGGGCGCAGCGTCTGCAACGAAAGCCAGCTCGACCGACTTTGCGTGCGCGTTGACGTGTGTTCGTCCGTCAGGCGATCCACCTCGACTTCCCAGCGGCCGCGCTGCGGGAAATTCCATGTGTGCTGGCGGTAGAAGCCCTCGAATTTGGCGGCCGTAATATTCAGCGTCTCGACCACCGTCCAGGCGGCGGTGTTGGCGAGACGCTGACGGATGCGAATGGAAACGGTCAGGTTGACCGGATCGCCGTTGTCGTTGACGGAACCAAGCCCGGCCGGAAAGCCGATAATGACCGACGCACCAGAAGCGTCAGCGCCTGTGGTTCGGATAACCGGCGTATCTTTCGAAGGTCCGGAAATGACCGTGCCGGCATCGTTGCGCGGCAGCGGGCGCACCAGCTCCGCACCAACGTTTTCATCGTTGCGCTGTGTCGGATAGAGCGTTATCGGCTGGTCAGTCGCGAGCCCTTCGCGAATTTCCATCTGAATTTCGTCATATTCGGTCGTGTTGGTGTCGCCGATGCGGAAATCGGAGAGCGACATGCCGTAGGGTCCGCCGTAGCCGAAGCAAAACAGAGCGCGGATATACTGGATGTCGCCGACGATCTCGGTATAGGACATTGCCCCAAACGGCGGCGCATACCGGACCTTGCCCATGATGTCGGGAACGACACCGTTAGGATCAAGCCGGTTTTGCCACCCGGAAATCGTGTAAACTTCGCTGCGCTGCGTTTCCCCCGGCTGCTTCGGCTTCGCTGGCGGCACCAGCGCATTGATGAGCAAGCTGCCGAGGACGTTGACACCGAGACCGATCAAGCCTGCGGCGATGCCGGTTGAAATTCCGAGTGCACCCGCCAGCGCTGGCGCCCAAAACTGGCCGAGCGCGATTGCCACGACAGTAACAACGATCTGCAGGAGGGATCGCAGGACGTTCTTGCCCGGCACGATACGGATGACAACATGCACGCCAGTCTTCGGACGAACGCGATGCCAATGCTCACGGGTGACAACGACGGCACCCAAGCACGAAACCAACGTCACGCGGACATGATCCATGTCCGGTCCTAACGCCTGCGGAAGCGCAGCACTGACGATTTGTGCTACCGTCAACCCCTCTGGCAATTCGATATCAACACGCCCGGAACCGGGATCGAGCAATGGCGCTGCGAGAACCGGCACCATGCCGCCCTTCCCGTAAGACGGAAAACTCACCGCGTTCATGCCGGCAACCCGGCAAGTTCATGGCGATAGACGCCGGCCAGTCGGTGACACCACACACCAGTGGTGTAATGCTCAAGCTTCGCGTGATCGTCTGCCGTGACATGCAGCATCAGGCCGGGCGAAACGACGATGCCGATATGCGTTTCCAGACGGCCACGGCGGAATGTCACGATATCGAACGTGCGAACGTCAACGACCAGTCGCCAAGCCGGGTCGCGCTTTTCGCCATCTACGAGGGCGGCAATGACTTCCTGCTCTTCAAGCGAGGCATAATTCCCCGCATAGGTGGGAAGCCTGATGCCCAGTTCGTTTTCATAAACGACAACGGCCAACCCCCAGCAATGGCAACCGGCATCGGTATGACCGAACTCGGAAAACGGGGTGCCGACATATTTATTGGTCCAATGGTTCATCGGTGCAGCCCCGGAAATCTGTCTTTGGTCATGCGCCCGTTTGGATATTTTTCGTCCTCGATATCCTCGCGAGAAAATTCGATCGTCACCTCGCCGGCATCGATGTCGGCCGAGGTGATTTTCATGTCTCGGAATTCCGCCTCGACAAGATTGGGGGATGACGCCAGAACGATTGCCAAATGGAGCGTGGCAAGGTTCGTGAAGCTCCGGAGCAGTTTGGCAATCTCGTTATCGACATTTTCGAGAATGAAGCTGCCAGCGGCCGGCGCATCTTCGAGATCGGACGGAATGACGGCGCTGGCGAGCACGAAGAGGAACGGCTCCTTTTGCGGCTTGCTGTTCATCCACGTCGATCGCGTGCCGTACATCAACGGATCGTCGGAAAGGCGTTCGGTGTTATCCGTCGAAAGCCGAATGGGTGCATCGAGCTGTGGGTGGTCGATGTAAAATAGCGCCACATAGATTTCGGCGGTGGCTTCGGCGTCCTGCGCGAGACGTTCATTCAGGGAAACGCGTCTCATGGCATCACCCACACATTGAAGTTGATACGAAATTCGATGCCAACAACGCCGACCGCAGGCTGCGTATCGCCAAAGAGGCACAGCCAACGAGCGGCCAGCAGGATCGGCTTTCCCTCGCTCGTCAGAAAAGGCCGGCCATCAGCTAACAGCAGCGGCCAGCCGTCCGTTGTCGGATCAGGCATGTAGAATGGAAGAGCGCCGTGGCGGGTCTGGTCCTGAAAGAACGTATCGAACACCGCGCGACCCGATCGCTTGACGAGAATGGAAAGCGTGGCCGGCTTTGCGACGGATGAAAAACGCCGGCGATAGGCAGGCGGCCCGGCATCGCTCTGCCGCTTCAAGCGGGCTTCCATATAGGTGAGCTGGAACGACGAGCGTTCCGGCTTCGGAAGATCCTCGGGCCAAATGGCAACGCTCATCGGCTGATCCCCCGGCGACGCAACCCATATTGCTGCTCAATTGTGCGGCTGGCCTTGCCACCCTTTTGCCCGATCGCCTGCCCAACAACTTCGGATATGGTGAAAACCGTCTGACGGCCGCCACGATCGTCCTGCTGTTCTTCCGCCTCGACATGGGAGTTGGTGTAGTTGTTCACGACGATGGACGATCCACCCTGGCCGAAGCCGTTAGAATTCGCGGCAGACGGATAGACAGAGCCGGCGCTGACGTAGCCGCCTGTGTCGTAACCCCGCAGCAGCCCCTTGTGCATGGCATCGAGCTTTGCCGCGCCGATACGCTGGACAGCCTTCTTGGAGAAAACGAACTCGTCAGCGTGAACAACGCCGGCAATGTCCTTTTCAGCGCCGGGACCGGTCCAGCCACCAACGTCAAAAAGACCGCCACCGCCGCTTGACCACGCGCCGGCAAATTGTGTCGAGCTGGAGAAAACTGACTTGCCGTAGCTATTCAATCCGCCGCCGAACAACCGGCCAATCCAATCGAAGAGACCGCCACCGCCGCTACCGCCTGAAGGCGCGGCCGGGAAAGCGTTCGTCAGGCCCTTTCCGAACTGATCAAGCCCGTTCCCGAGCGAACCGAGCCCTTGCGAAGCACTCGCGGTAGTCGATCGGAATTGCGTCAGAGCCTGCTCTGCTCCGGAGAGGCGGCCGGTCCAATTGTGCATGGCTTCCGGGTCGCTCCACGAAAAGCCTTTCGGCCGCTCGAAACCGCCGAATGCAGCGGTGGCTTCCTTGACGTTACGGCTGCTCAACAGCGCCTGATAGGACCGGCTTTCACTCGACTGAAGTTCTTTCCAAACGAAATCGAGCTGGCCGTTGACGTTGCCAAGGTTCTGACGACCACCGAGAGATGCGAGCAATGCTGGCGCGCGATCGTTGTGCTGAAACAGGCCAAGCGCGTTCCCGCTGTCACCCACGGCCAGCGGATTGAAGCTGCTTTCGGCCTTCACGTTCCCGAGGATGCCGGCAATCTGATAATCCTTCAGCCCCTTTCCAGCGAAATAATTCCAGACTGTGCCGGCAACGCCGCTTTGATTGGTGGTCGCGGCCGGCGCGCCGTTGTCGTTGGCACCAAAGAGTGTCTTTGCCAGCCCCCCAATACCGCCACCGGTCACACCACCAGCCAAGCCGCCGTTAACAACGACGGTCGCAGCGTTGACCGACATGGTGCCGACTGATTGGCCGATCGCCTGACTGACCAGCGAGCTACTATCTTTTCCGCCGCCAAAGAGGCGCGAGAAAATGCCGCCGATGCCGCCCACGTCCGAAATCGTTCCGTAGTCCGTGCCTAAGAGCGCGTTTTTCAGGGGGTTCTTGATCGCCAGTTCGGCAAAGGTTTTGGTGATGTCCGACGCGACACTTTCTAACGCACCGTCGATATCACCGGACATCAAGCCATCAACGAGGCCATCAATCGCACCCTCGGCACTGGTCTGGACTTTCTCCCATGCCTGCGACTGCTTTTCGATTTCGCGGGTAAGGTTGGCCTGCTCCCGCGCCTGCGCGCGGATCTGCGATGCAATGGCAGAATTGGCATCGACGCCCATGCTGCGAATTTTCTGCTCGGCCTCCAACTGCGCGATGGCTCGGGCGCGCACCGTCTCGTTTTCGCCAATCAACGCCTTCTCAAGGCGAAGCTGTTCAAGGGTTTCGTTCCCATTGCGCAGATAATCGATCGCGGCCGCGCGCTTCTGCTCTTCTGCGAGCTTGGCGTAACCGTCCTTGAGGTCGGCAATGACCGTATTCAGCCGTTCCTTTTCAGCGCCTTCAGCAGAGGCGGCCGCCGCGATGCGCGGACGCAAGGCCGCCTCTTCCTGCAGGAGACGGTTAGCATCCTGCGAGGTGATCGAGCCTGCCGCGACCATGGCGTTGAGGCGCTGGCGACTTTCGATCTCCTCACGCATGTCGGCGACTTGCGTTTGCGCGGTCGAAATCGTCTCTTCCAGAACCTGATTGCGGGCGGCGGCGGCGCGGGCGGCCGCCTCCTGGCTGGTGATCTCTTCACCGGCAAGCTGTATGCGTTCCCGCTCGGCCGCGAGGTTGGCGCGAACCAGCGGATTGCGCTCGGCTTCAATGCGCAAATCGATTTCAGCGAGACGCTGCGCCTTTTCCTGCGACGACATGAATGTGTCGAGCGCGCGGGTCTTAGCGTCATAGGACAGCGCCACATCGGACTGCTGGTCGCTCGACATCGGGTTGATGTCGGACGGAATTTGCTGCGCTTGGCGCAACGCCGCTATCTGGTCCTGAAGAGCGCGACGACGGCGGGCGTCGGCCGTTGCGCCGGCGGACGATGCAATGTCGATCGCCGGGCCGGCGCTCTGCTCGGCTTCGGCGGCACGGCGGCGCTGAAACTCACCCTGCTGCTGGCGACGATACTCCTCATTAAGCGCGTCATATTCCGCCTTGGCCTTGGCGGCGTTGTCGCTTGCCCCGTTAAAAGTTTCGAGAAACCAGCCCTGATTGGAAAACCGCTGATACCGCTGCGCTGCATCCTGCATGCGCTGTTCAAGCGAAGGTCCGGACACGACGCTATCGATACCGGAGCCGATGCTATCCCATGCGTTCTTCGCGCCTGTGGCAACGGATTCCCATGCGCGGCCGAAAGCCGTGGTGGCCTCGGCGGCGCTCGCCAGCCGCGCCGGCAGCGCGTCGAGCAGCACCTTTTGCGCTTCCGTCTGCCGGTTCTGCGCGCTCAAGCGAATGGCCTGCTCGGCCGTCGCGGCATTGATGAGACCATACTGACGCCAAAGCGTCTGCGCGGCCGCCGCAGGATCGGAGAACATCGACGCGAGTTTGTCACCGGCCGTGTCCGCATCGATGCCGATCGTCACGGCGAAATCTTTCGACAGCCCAATGAGCTGCTGAAAGTTCTCGGAACCGATTTTGCCTGTCCGCAGGAATTGAGCTTCCATCGAGCGGGCGGCCGCCACCGAAATGCCGGCTGCAGCCGCACCGGCTTGCGCCGCCTGCTCCATGGCTTCAGCCGTGCCGGCCGTAGCGCGGCCAAGGCCATCGGCTGCCGTCTCGACTTCCTTGATGGACGTGAGATAGCCGCTCCATGCAGCCGCACCGATCGCGGCGGCCGCCGTCAAGCTGCCGACGCCAACCGTTAGAGGCGTCAACAGTCGGGCCGCCCCTGACGCGATGGTGCCGAAATCCTTGATAGCAGCGTTAGCGCCGCCTTGGCCGGCATAGAGCTGCGCGATCTGCGGTCCCTGTTGAGCGAGAACCATGGATAGGGGCATGCCGCCCGATACGCTCTGGCCGATGTCGAAAAGCTGATAGGCTAAGTTTTGGCGGCGGAACTGAGATGCCGGGTCATTGCCGCCCGGACCATTCCCCTTCAGCGCCGAGACTGTCGCAAGCGTGGCCTGACGCTGGCGAGAAATCGCCGATGTCATTTCGTCGGTGGAGATTGCACCGACTTTATGGGCTTCGCGGATCTCGGCAAGACGCGCCTTGTAATCGGTGAGCACGGCATAGAGCGGATTGAACTTGGCGCGCATCTGATCGAGCTGGCGGCCGTAGGCTTCGATATCAGCGCCGCGATCGGGAACGATCGACTGACGATCAACCACACCTTCGGCCGCCGCCTTGCGCGCTACCGCGAGACGGTCAAGGTTGTTTATCAGAGCGTCATAGGCGTTCTTTTCGCGCAACCGGATATCGATCGCGTTAGAGGCCGAGAGCGCGCCAACCCGCTCCGCTTGGTTGATGTCCACCAACTTCGCCTGATAGCGCTGCTGCGCGGCAAACAGCGGATCAAACTTCGCCTGCAGGCGGTCCAGTTCCTGACCATAGGCGGCAATGTCAGCAGCACGGCCATTGCGGTTTGCGGCCGGCGCATCGAGCCGGGCAAAGGTATTGATGAGCCGTTCCATGCTCGGCTGCGCCGCGCCGGCCGCCGCGCCGATCGCGGCGAGCGTGCGCCTGGCTGTATCGGTCGAGCGGGATAGACTTTCGGCCGCTGCAGCATCGCGGTCCATGGAAGCCGCGTGTTTGTCGAAGGCAACGGCACCCTGACCGGCTTCATTTCCTAACGCGCCAACATCTTTGCGAAGGTCGTTTGCTGCGGTACGCGCGGCGGCCGTCTGCGCTTTGAAGACAAGCTCGAATTCCATCCGGCCGCCGCTCATGTGTCTGCACTCCCAAGAACGGCAATGGCTTCAAGCTCCATGACCTGAAGGTCAGCAAATACCTCGTCAGGGAACTTGAAGCGGCGCAGCACAACGTCGGCGGCAGCATAATCAAGGCCGGTCCAGTGCAGGCGCATGGCACTGGCTGTAATTCGCCACTGCGTTTCGCAGGCGAGAAAAGCCGTCACGCTATCCCAATTGGACGCAAACACCTTGAACGCCTCACTATCCCGACTGCTGATTTCCGATGGATCGACGGCGTATCCCATCGCCTCGAATTGGGCCGCCACGTCATCATCCAGCGTGGCGGCAACTTGCGGATCGGCGCGGCCGAGGCGGTCAAAGGCCCACGCTCGTGCCGCTTCCTTCAGTTTCCCAAGCGGGCTTCCTGCCCATTCAGGCTGTCGGCATAGGCCTGATAGACGGCCGTGCGGAACCAGCTCCGCTGAAGCGCAGACTGGAAGTTTTCGGCAGTGAAAGAGATCGCACCGCCATCCTTGGCAACTACGTCATCCCAGTTCTGACAAACCAGCAGGAGCTGCGCATGCTCATGGTCGGCACGCTCCTTAACGGTGGGCAGGCTGTCGTACAGTTCCTGCGCAGCAAGGGCTTCATCGCGGCCCTGCGGCTCGAACTGAATCTTGAGCGTCTGCTCAAGAATCTTGCCGGCAGTCTCGGGGTCAGGAATGCGGACCTTGACGGGCCACCAGTAACGATACGTGGTTTCGAGAACGAACTTCATACCTTGTGTCTCCTAAAGGTATTGCGAGGAATGGGCGGGCACCCGGTAGATGCCCGTCAGGTGAAGGTGATTTTCAGCTCGTCCAGACCGTTGACCGGAACGAAGTCGAGCGGCAGCGAGTAATTGCTGATGCCGTCAGTCTGGCCTTGGGTTGGTTCGCCGATCTCAACATTGGGCGCGGTGATCGTGACGATGTTCCCGGCCACGGTGCCGTGCTTAATCGACAGCGCGCCGCCCTCTTTCTCGCCAGTTGCCTTTGCGAACCAATTCACTTCGGAGAGCTTCTTGGCTTCAACAACGGCCGTACCGGTGACCGATCTGTTGGACACAACAACACGTTCGTCGCCGATCAGGAAACGAGGCGTCAGGGTGTTGCCGAGATCGAGCGAAAGGCTTTCGGCAATGGCGTTCCAGCCGTGAAGGCTGAAAACCGTGTTCGCTTTGCTGACGTGCTGCGGCTTGCCCCAACCGGCGCGGCTGACGACAGGCATAACGGCGATATCGGTGATGGTCCCGAGCATGCCGACGATGTTCACGCGGGCTTTCGGATAGTTCTTGGTCACGAACGACGGGGCAAGGCTGGCCTTCGCGCCAACGAAGATGTGCTGCACCTTGTCGGAGATGAAATAGATGGACGCGGTTTCGTCGCCGTCTTCGATGATCGTGTATTCGACCTTGGTGGCGGCCGTCACAGTTTCCGCGAAGTTGGCAATACGAAGGAGGTTCGAAAACTTCGGCGGGGTGCCGGCAGTGCCGGAACCGGCAATCTCCAGATCGCCTTCGATACGGCCATAGATGCCGGCAAGGATAACGCCCTGATTGCCAAGATAGGGTAACATCAGGTCGCGCGAAATCTTCTCGCCGGTAAGCGGCGTGAAAGTCACGTTGGACAGGATGAGCGCATTGGCTGCGGTGGGCTGGGAGTCTTCACCCTGGACGGTTTCGGGTTTGACGAGGATCGCCAGTTTGCGGAAATATCTAACGCCACTCATTCTCGGCCCTTCTTGACGGTAGTGGCCTTACCGGCCGTGGAAACTGCTTCGGCTTCAGCGGCCGGTTCGGTCGGCGGCGCGGTCTCATTGACCTTCGAAAGCGCCCCGCTTTCGGGATCGCGGACCCATCGGCCGCCTGTCATTGGCTGATCCATGTCACTCCTCAACCGTTAGAAGTCGTGTGGTTTCCCACGTTTGAACGTAGACGGATTTGCCGTTTCCGAGCGGCGTGCTGTCACCGCCCACCAGCTCGCAAGGGTCGCTGTCGTCGGTCGGCTCCCAGCCGGCAACGGCCTGCTCGATCGCGCCCTTGAAAGCGTCAAAGTCCTTGGCCCGCATAGCGCCAAGCGCGTCGGCGTGATGGCGAAGAATGGTGGCCGTCAGAAATTGCACTTGAACGCGCTGACGAAAGCCGCCGCTCATCAGCGTGTTTGGCTTGGCCCGCTCGCGAAACAGAATGACAAACGTCGTTCCGCTCGGGCGGCTGGTGCCATTACCGATCGCGTCCAAGTCCTCGGCCATCTCGACCCCCGGCAGGATCGCGGCTTTGACCTTCAGGCGTTCAACAACGAGGTTCAGCATCGCCACCCCCGCAACGCGTGGTCGGAAAACACCTCTTCGGGTGCGGAAAACATCGTGGTGCCCGACGACGTGGCGGGCGTGTCGCCGCTGGCGATCGGCAGCGTAATCGCGCCCTTCGCAACGTCTTTCAGCGCGGCAATCGCGTTGTCGTAATCGGTAACGACCCATTCGGGCGGCGCTTCGTGGTGAAGGCGATGGCGGGCAATATCGATTGCCCATGTGCGAACGAGATCGGGAACGACGGAAAAAGGCAGGGTGTATTTCGTCGCGACATAGCCGTTAACGAGGTTGTCGGCATGCGCCAGCGCTTCCGTGATGACATTGGCGTCAATCTCGCCATCAAAATCGCGGTCGGCAATCTGGCGGATTTCAGTCTCGCCAGCGCGCGCAATCAGGTCATCAAGGGTTGCGTAGGACATCGGGTTTCCAGTGTTCGGGGGAGATCGGGGCGGACGTGTAGAGCGTCCGCCCCGCTACAGGGCCGGCTTGGGAGACTTCGGAACGGCCCTATTTCTTCGGTTTCGTGGTCGTGGTCTTCTGGGTTGCGGTTTCGCCATCGGCCGGCTTGGGCGTTTGAGCGAGGGCGGTTTCCAGTTCGGCCACTCGCTCGCGCAGGGTCGCAATCTTGCCGGCCGCGTCTTGTTCGTTGTCCGTTGCAGCGGCAACCTTGGCATTCGCATCGTCCAGCGCCGTCTTCATCGTCGCGAGCGCTGCAACCGCGTCATCGCGTTCCTTCGCGATATCGCTAACGGCAAGCTGCACGGCCGCAGCAATGCCGGCTTCCGCGAGCGTCTTCGCAGCGGCAGCGACTGCCGCGTCGAAATCTGACGCGACCGGAGTGTCGGACGTGTCGAAGACAGTCGCGCCGAGATGGCTGGCGACGGTGCCGCCGACAAGGACCGTCTCGCCCGCTTTGAAGTACCGACCGCCGATCTTGGCGGGTGCGTCGAGAGTGAGGGAAATCGAAACCTTGTTATCGTCCATGGTTTCGCCCCTTAGCTCGGCTGCGCGCCGGCACCGATGAAGAGGAAGCCGCCTTCAGCACCCGTCAGGATCGGGCGGCGCTCCACCTTCGTCGGGTAAATCCAGCTATCGCTGCCGTTCTCGAAGTACGGCTGGTTGACCTGCGGATAGCCGGCAAGCTCGTAGGTGTAGGCGTAGGCCGGCACCTGAAAATTGTCGCCGGTCTCCGGAACGTAGGCCAGAATGGCATCATCACCCCAGACGTCATTCGCCAGAGCCGCGTCATCGGCCGTTTCCGGCAGATAGACAGCAGCGCCCACGACCACCTTCTTGATCTCGAAATACGCGGCCAGCATGTCGATGGTGATGCTGTCCTTGGAGGTGAACTTGAACTGCTCTTTGATCTTGGGATGATTGCAGAGCGCGTTCTTGGCAGTCGGACCCAGCGACAGCGTATTGGGATAGCGGCCGATCGACTGGCGAATGATTTCCTTTGCCGCGTCGAAGTCCGCCTTCGGGTCGCTGTCGGGGCTCTTCCAGCGGTCTGAACCGGTCAGCGTCAGCTTGTGGTTGTTGTCATAGTTGGCGGCATTGCGGGCAATGTTAGCCGTCTCGACTTCAAGGCCGAGGTCAACGACTTCCAGAACCATGCTGATCGCACCGGCACCGAGGTCGATACCGGGGATGCTTTCGGCTTCTTCCTGATGTTCGACCGGCACGACACCTTCAAGGGCGTCCTGGGCGAGTGATACCGGATCGGAAGCGTAGCCGTACTGGACGCGCTTCTTGTTGGTGCCGGGCGCACGGCGGGTATTCAGGAGGCGGAAGGCTTCCTTGCCGAACTTGATGACGCGCATCGAGCGGTTCGGGATCGTCACGCGCGGAAACAGCTCGTGCGAGATGAAAGTGGAATTGCGGTAGCCGCGTGCATGCGTCGAAAGGATCGGATCGACTACGGCCGCCGTGCGGTTATTGAGAACGTTGCTCATCGGTGGAACTGGCCCTTAACGAATGAAGAAGAAGATTTTGACGAACTCGCCATCGGCCGCAGCGGTGAGCGCTCTGGCGCAAACGTTAGCGGGCGTGGCACCGGCCGTCTTGACGCCACCGGTGGCGGCCGAAACCAGCTTGTCGCCCTTGGCGATAGCGCCCTTGGCGCGGACGCGGGCAATGCCGATCAAGAGCGCGCCGACATCGTCGCCGATCGCGGCCGGGTTCTTGGCAACGCCTTTGACGGGAGCGTCATCGGCCGTCACCTTGGCATCGTCGAAGCCGATGAGATCGAAGGCGGCAAGCGCCGTCGTCGCCGTGATCGTGTCCGACAGGACATCCATGAAATACTGCATGCGGGGGTGACTCCTTCAGGTCAGGAAACGGCCTTGACGGCGGAGAGGTATTCCGTGCCGGGGTGCTCGCGCTGGTACACGATCGCCTTGGCGTGGGTGTCCAGGCGCTCGCGATCGACGGTGTGACCGTCCGCTGCGAAATTCGTGGTTTCGTCCTTGCCGGCGGGGGGAATATCGGTCGCGCCGAACGAAACCATTTTCGGCTGCGCATCGAGCACGTCGCGGATGGCCTGGCTGACGGGGACCGAAACCGTGGCTGCGCCCTCGGCGAACGAAACGGCCGTTTCCACCGGCAGGGCGTTGAGGATGGCAACAACCTTATCCTTGGACGCCGGTAACAGCTTGCCGGCTGTTACCAGCGCCTCGGCGAATGCGACGTTGCCGGCATTCGCAAGCGTCTTTTCGCGTGCCTCAAGGTTGGCGAAACGGGCGGAAAATTCGGCTTCGCGCGCAGCAAAAGCCGGATCGGGAGTTTTCGTCACAGACGGTTCCTTCACGGTAACGGTGGGGGTGGAAAAGGCCGGGCGCGGTTCCGGCTGCTGGTCGTTGGTTTCCAGCCAGTCGATGCGATAGCCGGGCAGCGCCTTGTCCGCGTCATCAAGGCCGAACTTGGAAATGAAGAATTCGCGCATCATGCGCAGGATGCCGGCAACGTCCTCGAAACCACCAAACTCCACGGTCGCGGTATTGGCGCTGTCTGCGGCGGAAAACTGGACGTTCGTCAGGCCGGTGACGGCCGGAGCTGCGCCGCCGAGGAAGCCGATATGTTTCGGGTACCAAGTGCCGGGGACGGGGTTGGCAGCGCCTTCCGGGCGATGGAACGAAAGCGAGACCTTCTTGTAGTGGCCGGCCTTGACGGCATCGGCGAAGGCCGGCGCGATCTCTTCGACGTTGGCATAAAGACGGTCGGCTGCCGCGTCGTAGTCGAAGCTTTTGGCCCAACCGAAGGCCGGCGCGTCCGTCGTCGGATGACCAACGACAACCGGAGCCGGCGCGGTTGCGTAATCGTAGGCGTCCGCCATCGCCTTCAGTTCGGCTGCGCTATAGGAAAGCTGCTGACCGTCCATCGCCGTAAAGGTGCCGGTACGGAAAACTTCGATGCGTGCAGTTGTTTTGGGAGCGGTCGGCATGTCGTTCTTTCCAGTGCGTTACTGGAAACGACAATGCGTCAGGGTGTGGGTGGCGTCGTCTGGACAACAGGTCCGGTCAGCGCATCGCCCTCAGCGGCCGAAAAGCACAATGCGTCAGCAAGCGGCTTGATTCAAGGGCCGGCCGCTTCCGGCGGGTCAGGTTCACGCCGCGACGGCTCTACAATCGATTTCTAACGGGGGTCTAACGGGCCTCGACCTGAAATCCGGTATATGCGGACACCAACGTCCTCCACGCGCGTTTCTGGGGCGTTTTTTCGGGTATCCATTTTCAGTCCCGCAACCACGCATCAGCGATGCCGACGATAACGGTCTCATCTGCCGCACTCACGCCGGCAAACGGTCGCGCCGGGATGGTGATGGTGTGTTCGCCAATCGTCACCTCGCGGGCAAAGTTGGATCGGGATTTCTTGACGAACTTCTGGTGCAGCGTGTCGGTGTCGGCATCGTACCGCTGATAGATCGTATGTTGCCGCGCCGGCTGCGTGATCTCGGCACCGAACTGGTGAGCGGCCGCATATTCGATGGGCGTTCCAATTCGCGCCTCGGTGGCGGTTGCGGTCGCCGAAAACGATCCGGCAAGACGGCCGCGCGCCCGCAGGATTCGGATCGGGGTTAGCCGGCGCTTATCACGCTCGCGGATTGTCCGGTCTTTCAGCCTCTGCCACGGCACGCCATCCGGTGATGTCTCGCGCTCGAAATTGTCGCTGATCGAATTCAGCAGATGTTCGCCGACGTTCTTGTAAAAGCCGATCGGATTATCCATCCGGTCCACGAGCTGGCCGAGCTGATCGAGCATTCCGCTATCGGATATCATGACGCTGTAGGTAATGGTAACGCCGGTCATATCGACAAATCCCGCCCGCAGGCTTATATTTCGTTCGTCAGGCACGCGATGACCGATGATGGTCCAGATAGCTCCCTGACACTCTAAGGCCGGATCATCCCGGCCTTTTACTTTTTCGGGCGCTTGTAAAGCAGCTTACCGCCGCGCCGCTTGTCCATCGCTTTAAAGTCCGGATTGCCCTTCTTCGTTGTCGGATTGTACGAGGTGATGGCCTGCCAAACCCGCTGTCCTATCTCAAAGACCACCTGAATGCCGTTGCGGGGATCCACGCGAATATAGCGGCGATCAACGATAAGCTCCTCGGCATCCGGATTGGTGGCGTCGGGCTTTCGCGCAACGCCCATCCATATCTCATCCGGGTCCAGCAGCGTTTCGGCCATCAAAGGCGTTAGGATATTGCGGCCGCGTTTCATCACCTTCAGCTCACCTTGGGCATTCCTGAACAGCCAATCGGAGATCGGAACCACATCGCCGGCCGCATCGGTGAAGAGCACGGCAGCGCCGGCTTGCCCACCGAACGGTTTGAGGAAGGCGTCAACGTAATCGTCTGGCTGCAAATCCTCGGGCAATGGCTTCGACGCGAACGGCTTGGCGTTCGCCATCAGATCGGCCAAGGGCTCGGGGGTATCGATCTCGACGGCCTGCCGGGGATTGCCGATCGCTGGCGTTCCTTCATCCATCAGCGCTGACGGAACTAACCCCTTTTCCCAAAGGTTGCCCGGCATGTAATCCCAGCCGTAGTCGATGCCCTGCGGGATTTCCGAGAGCTGACCTGTCACCGGATCGAGATGCGGTCGCATCAGATCGGCCGGCGCGTCGTCAGGGCCGTCTTTTCCGAGACGCTTCAGATCGGCAACCGACAAGGTGCGAACACCACACGAGCAAAGCCAGCCGTTCGGCGGGAAATGCGTATCCCACCAAGGATCGTCCCACCGGAGAATAAGGCCATGCCATTTCAGGTGCAGCGGGCGCGGCGTCTGCGGCGTGCGTGTCTCGCCTTCCCGGTACTGCCAGAACGGCCGAAGCTTGACCACATCGGGGTCGCGCATCTGCTTCAGGCGGCCAGCCATATAAGAAGTGCGAATGTTGGTTTCGAAGATGACGCGGGTTCGCCAGCCGCGTTCGCCCTTGTAGCTCCAACCGTATTGCGCAACGATATTGTCGAAGTCGGCCCGGAATTTGTCCAGCGTCGTACCGTCTTCGATCGCCCTGGCTATGGCGGTCTGAAAATCCGACAGCATGTCGAGATCGGTTGCGCCGGCAATGACGAATGCCCGGTCATGGACGCCGCGCATGGCATCGGTCCATGCCTTCGTCGGCTTGAGGCGCTTTTGCGTGAAAAAGTCTATCTGCTCTTTGAACGGCTGCTTAAAGCCGTCCAGCTCGGCAAAGCCTGCCGCGTCCTCGCCATCCTGAAAAACCGCTTCGCGCCCCTGCAGCGCGGCGAGCTGCAGCGCGTCACCGACGACAGTGCCGAGCGCGATCGGCGACCACTTCGCGCCGATCGCGAGAACCGCGCGTGCCGCTGACGGTAAGTCGGTGGCATCGAGCGCGGCCTTGATGGCGTCCAGGCGGCGGTCGAAGTGACTGCCGGTCGCATCCTCAAGCTGATCGGCTATGCCGACAACGCGGGGATCGCGGCCGGCAAAACAGGCATGCTCACTTAGATGGAGTTTTTTTTTACGTGGCTCGGAAAACAGAGCAGCAAAGGCCGGGTTCGTTTCCGCCAACTGGCGGGCGTCCCTTCCTGCCTTGCCGCCCTCCATGAACGAGAAACGCGCCTCAACAAGACGGTCGATCGCAGTTTCCGAAAGATGATCGGTAAGGCCAAACGACGTGATGTATTCGCGGGCGAAATCATCGTCATCAATCTGGCCGGCCGTCGCCAGAACCTCCATGAGCGCACCATTGACGGCGGTTGCCGCCTTGGCCTTCGCCTCGCTGACTTCAGCGGCCGCCTTCTCATTCTTCGGGCGCACGCGCCAGATGCTCGGCACGCCAGCGCCGGGAAAGTTATACTCGACCAGCCATGTCAGAAGCTGCGATTTGAAGGTTTCGGAGGAGAGATCGCCGTCACTGTCCACCAGCAGGGCAAGCATCTCCTCATGCGTTTCAGACGCCGCACGAGAACCGTTGCTGCCGATATCAGTCGTTAGAGTTTCGCCTGTCGTGGTGATGGATATCTGTTTGTCCCAATAGGCCAAGAAGTCCTGATAATCGACAGAGCCGCCACGAGCCGCTTCCAAGAATTTAATGTCGGTGCCGATCGGCGCGGTGACTGCCGAACTGCTGCGAATCTGGCGGAGCGTGTTCAGAAGCTTGTTCTGCTCTTCCGACAGGGTGCCGTAAGGCGTTAGGCCGATGACGGTCGGGCTGGCGAACTTTTCGAGGAAGTGCAGCCAAAAGGCTATACCTTCACGCTTGAACAGCACCGCCCAAAAAAGGCGGCTACCGAGGCCGAGGCCATAGGGATTGTTTCCCTTCACGCCATAGCGGTGCACCATGAACTTGCGTTCCGGCAGCTCGATACCGTCGCGCATGTTCGTCCAGGTCAACAGACGCGGCCGCCAGTTTTCATCAAAGACGAAACGGCGCTGGTCATGGGCAATGATTTTCTCCGGAATGATCCGGTTGCCATCTCGCTTCCAGACGATTTCAGCGACCGCAAATCCCTTCAACGTCGCATCAAGCAGGCCTTTCCAAATCTGGTCTAACGGTAGCTTCTTCAAAGTCTCACGGCAGAAGTCGGCAGCGGCCACGTCACGCGGCGCGTCGGAGGCGGGCTCAATCAGCCATTCGCGCGCAAGCAGCGTCGTCTTGCGCTTTTCGAGCATGGCAGCGGCATGCGTGTCGCGCTCGATCTCGTCATAAATTTTCAGGCCTTTGCCGCCGCCACGCTGAATGAGCGTATCGTCCTGATGCACCAGGGCGCCACTGAAATACGGAATGGTGATATCGTTCTTGGCGTCGGCAATAAGATAGCTGGCCGAGGCCGGCATATTCTTACGAGGTTCTACCGTCTGTACGGCCGCAATCTCTGTCATAGGCGGAAATCTCCGAGGCCTGCCGAGCCGTCACCGTCAGATGACGAGGCCGTTTGAATTGATGCTCCCTGACCGGCCGAGGCACCGCCCGCATAGTGCAGAGCGTTTTGCCAAAGCATGTCCAGCGTATCCGGGCCGTCGTCGTGGTCGCCGTTAGGCCACTGCTGAAGCTGGTCGATAAGGGTTTGTTGGGTGGGGTTGAGCCGGATCAAGCCAGCGGCAATGGGTGGCTGAAGCCGTTCAATACGCAAGTCCTTGTCGGAAGTCGGCGTAATAGGGATCGCGGAAATTCCGACCCCTTGCTTTGCCGCCGTCACCATCAGCGTTGTGCGCAAGAATTCTTGGAACTGGACGGCTTCCACGAACCAGAGCAGGCAACGATATTCCCGCTGCAGCGCGATGGTGTCGGATATGATGATGTCAGGCAGACGCTTGCGAATAGAGGCTTCCAGAACGTCCATCGTGCCATGCAAGCGGTTGAACCCGCCGATGAGGATTGCCGAAGGGTCGCGTCCCTTGCTCTTTTTTCCTAACGATGGATCGATTGCGCCGAAGTGGACGAGATCCGGAATGCGCAGCGTCCAGAAGGTCAGTTCCTTGAACGGACTTCCCTCGGAAATCGGTTTGTTCTGATATTCGCACGCGAAACTGTCGTGATCGCCAGCGCGCTCGAGCATCAGGAATATAAGCGGCTGGACGGCCGGCCAGTTGACCACCGCGCCTAAATCCATCTCCGCTTTATTGGTGGCGTAATATTCCTTCGCGGCCTCTACGCCATCGTTGTTATAGACTTCTTCGAAGCGGTCCCAAAGGTCCATACGGTCAGGCCACTTCACGATGGCCTGAAACTCGGTGGTGCGCCAAACCGGGGATTTGGACGCCCTGACAATAACGGCGTCGTAATGCAGGACAGTACCAACCCAAATGACGTCCATGGAGCCATCAGGCGGACCGACTTTCAGGGCGGCGCGGTTGATCCAGTTTTCCAGCTTCTTGCGCTGCTCGGGCGAACGCACCGCCTCGTCATTTTCCAGATCGTCAAAAAACATCAGGTCCGGACGATAAGGGCCATGGCGACGGCCGCGAATTTTCTTGGCTGCACCCAGCCCCTCGATGCGCACGTTATTGCGCGTGACGATTTCGCCCTCGCGCCAAAGGCGGCCCTCGCCAAAGACATCGGGGAAATCATACGAGAGACGCGGGTTTGTGGTCAGCTCGGCCTTGATGGCTTCCACCAGAAGAGCGGCCTGCTCGTACACGTCGCAGACTTCAAGGATGTAACGCTTGAGGCCGAGCGTCACGCAATAGAGCGCGAAACCAAGCGACAGGTGGGTGGATTTCGAGGAACCGCGGGGCGCAACGAAAAGGTCGCGAACACCTTTCTCGCTGGCGAGGATTTCCGGGCAGCGCCGAAAAATCTCCCGGTGGAAAAGACTATGCTCGCCCCGCACATAATGCGGAAGATAGGTTTCCATGAAGAACTGAAAACCTGTTTCCGGATGCCTGACTTTTGCCAACCGCTCGGCCTTCGCCTTCGGATCGGCCGGGAATGCCGCAACGGAAAGCTCGACCCAACGCGACAGATCGTCCGCCAGTTGGGCAATCCTGTCCTTGAAGTCCTTGGCGCTAACGTTGGCCTTTAGAGCGGGGCGCTTCATCAGCCGTAACGACGTGCGAGTTGTTCACCGAACGGCTCAATGATTTCGAGGATGGCCGCGATATGCTGCGGGAAATTCTCGCGAACGAATTCCACAAGATACTGCATGACATCCTGCGCCACGCCCAATTCGGAGATCTTCGGCGCGAGCTTGCCGGCGCTGGCCGTCATCTTGGTCATGGCGTCGGCAAGCGCGACCAGGTGCTTTACCTTCTGGTCTAGCGCCAGCTCGCCGTTCTTGATCTCGTCAAGCAACGACTGCGCCATGATCATGAAGTCTTCGACCACCGACGAAACGACGGTTTCGATACCTTCGCCGGCCATCAGTGATGCCGATCGCGCAATATCCCAATCGTCGCCGTTTTCTTTGGCCGACTTTTTCCAGCGCCCGAACGTAGCCTGCGAAATGCCGGCCGTCATGGAAATGGTGGCGGCCGTCATGCGGCGGTAAACGTAGTCAGAGCGGGCCTTGCGGCGCACGTCCATATCATTCGCCATCTTTGGCGTTTCCTTTCCCGACACCAAGAATGTCTCTGATGAGCTTTGGCGGATTGATCGAAGCGGCCTTCAGCCACAGGATGAGATTGCGGCCGGTGATGCCGTAGGTGGCGGCGACCGCATAACCCCAACTACCGGGGTTTTCGGCCACGCCGAGCAGATCAAGCGTTAGCTGTGTCGCCACGGTCGCGACGAAGACACCGGCAATAATGGAGCCGATGGCCGTCAGCAGATCATGGCTGCGCCAGTCGAGAACAACGCTGATGACGGCCGCCAGCCCTGACGAAATCAGGGTGGCGACCTTCAGGCCGAAGATGGTTTCGGGTCCGGTCACTTGGAACTAAGCCTTTCCTGCGCGGGGAACGCATCGACAGCGGCAATGCAGGCCTTGCGCCGCCAGTCGATGATGTTTCGGCCGGTGCGATCGGCCGCCCAATTGTTGAGAACTTCCTCTTGCGGCATGTCGCGATCGGGCTTTGGGGAAAGCGGCGGCGACTCCTGGCGAACTTCGGGCGGGAGGGTGGGCTTGACCGTGACCGTGCGGACGACGGGCGGCGATGGCCTGTCAGTCAGGGAGCAACTGGACGCGAGCGCGGTCAAGACCAACAGCGCGGCCGTTCGGAAGTTTCGCATTAGCAGCCTCAAGGGTGGAGAGTTTGGCGCGCAGATCGGCAATGGTGTTTGCCGTTTCGGTGTTGATGCGCAGGGCTTCTTTCGTTTGCTGCGTCTCGGCCTGCGCGGTCAGGGCGTTAGATTTCTCGATTTGGCCGGTCCAGTAAGCGTCTCGGCCATCGCGTTCTTGCTGCCGGGCGGTTTCGACAATCGATCGAAAAGAGCTGGCCGCCTGCATGATGAAAAACGCTGTCACCAGCACGACCACCGCCAAGATGAGGACCGGCACGACCGCCTTCGAAAGCCATGCCGGGATCATCGTTGTTCTCCACTATTGTCGCGCGGATCGGCGCGGGGATCGTATGGGGGGAGCGAAGGCAATTCGTTTCGGCGGCCTCTATGGGCGGCCTCGAAATCCTTGGAGCCATAGCGACGATGAAGGCCGAGCATGGCGCAGAGCATGCCGGCCATCGTCGGCACCGCCATCATCCCGAAGGAAACCGCCTGCTCGGAGCCGTAGATTGCACCGGCAGTCAGGGCCAAGATGACAATCCAAGCCATCAGCGACGACGCGAAGAGGTGCGCCTTTGTGGTGCTGTAGGAGGGTTTCACCGGCTACGCCTCGGTCTTGGAGATCGGAGCACCGGACTCGGAAAGCTGGACGCGGCCACCAACCGGCGCTTCGCCGGTTTTCGGCCAGCGAACGCCGCCGGTCACGAGGCGGCTCTTTTCGACGCGCGTCACCGAAACCATATTCGATTGATTGCCGCCGAGGACATGGAAATGCGTGCGATCTTCGCCGACGTAAAAACCGACGTGGCCGCCGCCTTCACGGCTGAAGACAAGGATTGCGCCGAGTGCGGGCGAAACTTCCTTGCCGAACGTGCGCCAGTTGAGCGCGCCGAGCGGGTTGGTCGGCAGAAACTCTTTCGGCAACGTGGTCGAAATCACGCTGTTGACGAACAGGCCGCACCACGGAATGTCATCGTTTGTGTAGTAGCTGGCAATCCAGCCGCCGAGACGCTTGGCCCAACCGATGATGACCGGGTTTGACGCCTGCCCGGCAATTTCCTTCAGACCCATGAATCGACGCGCTTCGCGCATCCATACCGGTTCGGCCGGCACCTTCTGCGGCGAAACAACGACCACGTTGCTATCGCCCTTCGGATCGACGCGCAACGCGTCAACCGTCGCCTGATCGGCCTTGCCAGTGACAGGCAGGCCCTCGGCCTTCTGGAACTTCTCCAGTGCCACAATAACGGCGCGGCCTTCGGCATCGTCCATCTTGCCCGGATAGGCACCATAGGTGCGCAACCGAGAAATCAGCCATTGTGCGAAATTCATGTGTCACCCCGTTTGTTTGGGGCAACCTATGTTAGCCAGCACGACCGATCTTGCGGACAACAGGTCCGGTCAGTCTTCGAATAGTTTGAATTGGTTGGGCGCTTCCGGCTTGTTCGCAACGCGGCGAACGTGCCGCTGCGAGATACCGAGCAACCGGGCGATCTCCCGGCGCTCTTTCCCCTCGCCTTGAAGCGCCAGCACGTCAGGGCGTGCGGATTTGCGGGGGCGCATATGCGGGACATAGATCAATTGACCCGCGAGATAATCACATAGCGCTTTTCCGTCCTCGTTGCCAAGAGCAACCAAGATCGGGTGTTTTTCGTCGGGGTTTTTCGGAAAGCTGATTTCCGTTCCGCCATAGGCGGCAATGAGCTTCAGGACGATGGCAACACCAAGCGTGTCCGCCATTTCGTGAAGGCTCAAAGGCAGCGCTGCAACGGAAACGTTAGAAACCATCGGTCAGCGCTTCCGCATGGCTTGCGGTCCCGACAGGGTGTCACTGTCGAGAACGATGTTGCGAACGGTGATGACAAGGCTTTGCACGGCCTCGTTATTGGAGCGCGGACGATAAACGAGGCGCGCCGTCAAAGTTCCCCTTGCCGTGCGATGAATGGCTGACGAGGCCTGAAGGTCGTAACCGTCGTTGACCATTGGGCCGTGAAGTGAGGTGAGCGACGGCGCAATGGTGGTCAGGGTTTCGAATGACAGGCGCACTTTGGTGCGGTGGGACTGGCGATTGCGGCGTGTCATTTCCCGCGTGCCTCCATGGCTTTCAGGGCGTCAATGATCGGGTTAGCCTGCGCGAAGGTCAGAAAGTCGGGATCATCTACCCTGCACCTGTTTTTGACGAACGATCGCAGCGCCTGCCGCGATCCATCCTGAATGACGCCGCTGCGATGGCAGGACTTCCACAAGGCGTGAACCAAGCGAATGTACGGCTTCGCGGCGACGGGGATTTTCTTCGTGCCGGCCTTCGGCTGGAAGCCGAGGCGGGTCATTTCCTTGACGACGGCAAGGCGCTGCTTTTCCGACATGGCGCGCAGTGAATCGAGGCCGGTGACGCGCAACAGCAAAGCGCGATAGGTGGTCTCTTCCATGCCGAGCTGCGATTTGGCGATATTGATGATGGCTGTGGTGTTCACTCGTCCAACTCCGCCTGTGCGGGTGGCTGGGCACCTTCTGTGGAGAATGCCTCCCTATACCTCGACAACGCTGAGTAGACGGACGCGGCACACACTGATATAAAGTCCGCATCGAGACGCTGCCAAGCCGGCCACTCTGGTTTCGATCGCTTCCATGAGCCTCGCGCCGAGGTGTCGATGGGACCTCCTCCGACGAAGATTAAATTGGAGAACGCGATCATGGCGTCCCGTAAACACTGCGGCCCTATGTGGCTTGAGACATTTCTGCTGGAGCACAACCCGGACCTCGGCGAACACGTTCGCGACGGCCGAATTATTCGATCGAGCAATATCCTTGACGAGATCGCTGCTGCGAGAGCCCGCTGCGAAGATCGGCGCACTCGCTGGTATGCAGAGATAACGGAATGTAGGGCACCGTGAAGGCACTCGGCTCCCGGAAGATGGCCTTTGCCGTCGCAGTCCTCGCAGAGCAGCGAGGGATATCCGACGGGGCAGGTTTCATCCTGCGCGATCGTCGTGCATGGGCAAGGAACGGTTTTTATTTTGCTCATGCAGCACCTGCCGTTTCTTGTGTTTCGGGCGTGAAGGACGGAAAGAACTGCGGCAGAAAGATGCGGGCATAGACAAACTCGCATGTCATGCCCTGCGCCTGCGCGGCATTCCAATACTCATCACGCTTTTCGGAATCGGTGAAAACAGAAGCGATAGCTTCCGCCTGGGTGCGGCGGAAGCTATCTGGCAAAAGGACTCGGGCGGGTGTGCACAGTGCATAGCCCTGCCCGAAGGCGTGACGGGTGACGACATCAGCCATGGGTTGGCTCCAGCTCTTCCGGCAGGCAGCGCGAAGTCCGCTTGTCACCGTGAAACAGGACGCGCAAAAAGCTCGCGTCCTCGTCAGCCTCGGAATGCACCCGGCCGAGACGGCCGGTGACATTGTGCTGGACGATCTGCCCAGCACGAATGTGCGTATCTTGGTTGTCGAAAAGAGAGCCAGAACGCATGTGGCTCAAGCCTTCGCCACTGAGGTTTCAAGCTCCAGCGGCTCGATGACGAAATCTTCGCCCTCGGACGAGATCGAGACACCGGCAACCAACCGAGCCTTGGTAGGATCGGCAAGCATGGCATCCTTGTTGACTTCGTAAGTGGTGCGGATGAACGCCGTGAAACCGAGCTTCTTGCAGGCTTCAATGACTGCCTCGACACCGCGAAGGGAAACCTTCGGCGGGCGCGAACGCCAGTTGATGCGGCCGGTTCCGAAATCGTGGAATTTGACCTTCCCGTCATTCGTCAACGCAAGGCGGTTGGCCTCGCACCAAGCCTGAACGCCGCGTTCATGCTCGGCCAGCTCGGCCACGATGTCGGCCGTGTCGGCTTCCAGTTTCTCCCCGGCAATGCGAATTGTTTCATCCGCCGTTGCCTTATGCTGGGCCAGCAAGCGGCGCAGCGTGCCAATGCGGCCCACGGCCCAAATGGCGTCGTGACGGCTCTGCGGCACGCGGGAGATAGCTTTCGCCTTCGACTTCATTGCAGATTTCATGTGTGATCTTTCCTCGTGATCAAGCGTTGTCGCGGGGGAATGGGAATGCTTCGCCGCTGCGACTGGCGACAAATTCGGCAAGGGAAATGATGTTGCTGGCGGGATCGGTGCCGCTGCTGGCCGGCAGGGGTTCACCGACCAGACGGGCTTCCATGTTTGCGCACTGGTCTTCGCAGAACTTCAAGAACAGGCAGATGTCCGGAATTCGGTGCGGCTCGACTGAAAAGCCGAGCTGCGCGTGTGCATCAAACTGCAGGCGCAAAATCCTTAGAAATTGCGAGGTTCTAACCATGGGTCGTTTCTTTCTGGCGTGGTGACGAAACCAACTGCCCGTCAAGCGCGACGTGAGGCCGACCGGTGAGGCAAAAAATGCGCTCCTCCATGTTCCGGGCTTCCAGTTCGAAGGCACGCAGCGTTAGGAGAATGCCCTTCGGGTCTTCGACGCTAACGGCATCACGAAACCGCTCACGCATCTGCTTGATGGCGTCAGACAGCATCATTCACCTCGGGCTTCTTGTTTTCGGGGTTTTGCGTGCAGGCCCGGCAAGCAGCCCATTGCTTGAGCTTGTCCGGGCTGCTCATCGTCATGGGTGCAGAATGGTGGTCGGCGCATACGCTCGGGGCGAGCGATGCCCGCAAATGCGGGCACCAGACCTGATGCGAATAGAGTGCCATGACCTTCGGCGCGATTTTCGCGGACACCTTGTCCAGCTTGGCAGTATATTTGCCGTCAATCAGCAACGACACCGCCGTGCGGGAAATACCGAGTTCGCGGCCGATCTCCGCTTTTGTCCGCTTCGGCTTTGCCGCCTCGGCGCGCAGAACATCGACCCATTGGGGATCTGCGAGCGGCATCAGGTTGGCTTGACGCATGACACGGCCTCGCCTGTGTTGTGGTCAAACATTTCCTTCGTTTTCGGACGATAGACCGGAGCAATCGAACCGGTATCCTTCAGCAGGCGATACCGCTTGAAGCCGTTAGAAGTCAGGCGCGTGCCCTTTTGGCGAACCGGCAACTCAACGAGATACTGAGCGTCTTTCAGGTGCCGAATATACCAAGCCGCATTGTTTTCCGGGGCTTCCTCGCCCTCGCGGGCCGCAATCATTGCGACTTCGCCGACGGTGAAGGTTTTGGACATGCGCATTGCCGTCCAAAGCCGCTGCCGGAACGTGTCCGGCAGCGGCTTGCGGATTGCCACCGTATCGGGACGCCACGGCCCCGGCTTGATGACTTCGCCGGCAGCAGCAGCGGCAATGCCGGTTGCTGTGAGCTGGTAGCAGCCCGCTTCGATCCGCTCCAAAAGCCCGCGCAGGACGAGCTTTGCGGCGCCATCAGATACCTGCTTGCGGGAAAGCTTGAGGCTATCCGCGAGATCGTCAATCGTGCGGCAAGCGCCATCCGTGAGGCTGTGAAGCACCGTCGTAGGCAAAAAACCCTGTTCAACCGCCTCGGCCATCAAAACAGCTCCGGAATAAGGATCGGCTGATTGGTGTGGCGGTCGTTGACGATGACCATGCCGGCCATGTCGCGCATGGTCACGCCCTCTTCGCCGGGGTCCATGCGCAGGCCAAACCGCTCTATGTTGGCGATGGCCTCAAGAACTTCACGATTGTAACCCTGCGAGACTTTCAGGACGAACGACGCGAGATCGGTGGCAACCTTTACCTCGCAGCGCTTTTCGATAAGCAGGCGCACGTCATCAATCGACGCCTTTTCGAACCGCACCTTCTGGCTAACGCGTGATGCGACCTGGGGAAACCGCGTCAGGTGGTCGTTGACCTTGCCCATGCCCACCAGAATGATCGGCAGTTCAATAATGTCCGAGATATCGCGGACGGTTTCGAGGATGGTTTCCTTTTTGCTGATGTGGTCGGCTTCATCGATCACCAGCGCGAAGTTGCGGCGGGCCATCTGCGCCGACGCATTGCGCAAGGCAAGCTCCTGAACGACCTTCTGAAACTTCTTCTGGAACGAATGCGGGGGCGTGTTAACGCGCAGCTCTTCCAGCAGCTCGTTCATGAACCATGCTGGCGTCCATTCCTTCTTTGCGCGCAGATAAACCGCACCATTCTGCGCAACCCAATGTTTCAGCGTCGTGGTTTTTCCGAGGCCCGGCAGGCCATCAACAACGGCAAGGCAAGCCTCCTGTGCCCCGCGCTGCTCCAGCGCCGAAAGCGCAGTCAGGAAGCGCTTCACGTTGCTAGTCTCGACAAACATATTCTTCATGCTATTTCCTCGTTTGTGGTGATGTCAGGCAGCGGCGCGGATGAGGTTTCGAAGCGCGTCCAGGTCGATGCCTGACAGTCGAAAGAGTTCATTTGCAGCGGGCCGCTCTAGGGCCGCGCGCAATACGCGAACGTGGGTACTAGTGAGCTGGTCCGGATTTTCGAGCGCCCACGCTGCAAGCTCCTCATCGCTTGCAAAGGTCCGCCTGCGGGGCTGCTCGACGGCTCCGGGAGCCGGTTGGGAAACTTCTTGCCCATTGTCGATGACGAGCACCGGCGCAGATGAAACCGGCTCTGGTGAGTGCTCGATAATGGGCATGAATGTCTGGATTGCCGCATCGATAAATGCGCCCGGCGAAAGCTCGGCCTCGACCTCGGCAAGATGATCTTTGAGACGGCGGGCGCGGGCATTTGCCCGCTTTTCCATTGCCGCCCGTTCCATGGTGAGCGGAATGTAACGCTCTTCGTTGCCGGCAAAGACCGCGACGCAAATCAGGCGCCCCATAAGCTCTTCGCCGGAACGGCGATCGATCTCGCGGACCCAAACTTTGCTGGCATCGTGAATGTCGTAGCCGACAAGCACATAATCGCCGTGGAATTCCTCTAACGCCATGTGGAAATAGTGGTTTGTCAGCCACTCGACCATGGAGCGTGAAACCTTGCGCCTCACGTATGGGCGGAAAAGGTCATTCTTTTCATGCTCCAGAACCGGTACGATCTCGAAGCCGGTCGAGACGTGATAGTCCCAATACTGGTTAGGGGACATCTTCCCCGGCAGCGACGAATGCGGCTTCGAATTGTAAGCTGCGATTGCGTTTCGGCATGCCGCGATAAACTCCTCCCACGATGGGAGCCGCTTCGATGCACCGAAAAGCTTGATGTCTTTGCGGGTGGCTTTGAATGAACGCTGGCGGGCCTGCCGGTCCATTTCCTCGCCGATATAGGTTTCAAACTCCTTGGCGAGCGGGTTCCAAACCGAACCGTTAAAACGTTCGATGATGCCGCGAGCCTGCGAGTTCTGAGGCAACGAATGCAGCTTGGTAATGCCAAGCCGCTCGGTAACGCCCGTCAACTGATTGTCTAGAACGTCGTTTTTGAAGCCCGGTCCACGGTCCACATAGAAGATTGCCGGAATGCCATGCTGTTCGCAGGCAAAGCGCAGGGCGTCGACAACGCCGATGGTGTTTTCCGCCAGCCCGAACGAGAAGCCGACACAACGACGTGTCGCGACATCGACGATGCTGGTGATTTCCGGGCGGAAGGGCTGGCCATGAATAGGGTGAGCAATTTCCGCGTCGAAGGTCTTACCGTCCGCCGTGTAAACGCAACCCGGCAACAGTTCGTCGGTCGAGCGCAGCGTATAGGCCATGCGGCTTTTCAGCGTTAGGGAACCTTCACGGCCGCGATGCTTTTCGACATTGCCGAGGCGGGCCATGAGGCGGCGCACTTGATCGTAGTTCGGCGGCATGATGTGCGCGGGCAGCGCTTCCTTGAACTTGTCCAGGGCGTCCGTCAGGCAGGGCTTTTGCGGCTGCGCATAGAAGCGCAGGAACTGCCAGAACCATGTTGGAACGTCTTGCTTTTCCTTGGTCGGCAATGGTGCGAGCGCGCCGACGCCCGTCGTGTCGCGAAGCTTGAACCACTCGTAAAGCGTGGCGCGGCTAACGGTGGCCTTGCCCGACGCCCGATCGTTCGCCGTGGTCAGGATCGTTTCGGAAACGTCGATCGCGGTCGGATTGACAAGGAATGCCTGTATCGCCTGCCGCTGCGAAAGGCCGTTAGAAATCTGGTGCATGTCGATGGCGGAAAGGATCGCGGAACGGGCATTCATCACGTCACGTTGGCGCGCCGTTAGATTGGCCGTCGAAAGTTTTTCGCGGCGGGCAATTTCTTGCGCCTTTTTGGCTTGCTGGCTGACAACGACAAGCTCGCGCGTCGTCTCGCCATGGATTGCCGACTGCAGTTCGTTTGGCAGCAGGGAGATATGGTATTCGTAGCCGCCGCCACCTTTCGCACCCTCGCGCTTCCGCGCCAGTGGGCTACCAAGCCAGCCTTCTTCATTGATGGTGTTCTGAACACCTTTTTTGCTCCAAGGCAGTGCCTTGATTTTCAGGCGCTCGCCGGCTTCGGCGATCTCGGCGGCGGAAAGATACGTCATTTCAGCAGCCCCCCGACGCGGCCGCGCAGTGCGGCACGCTTACGTTCAAGGTCCGAAAGCCGTTCTTCCGTCTGCCAAAGCTCAATGACTTCCGCGTACCTCGCGGGCACGGCCACGAACCCGGAAAAGCTGCAGACGAAACCAAGAAGCTCGTAGCAATCGGTCGCATCCAGAAGCGCAATGAAACGCTCAAGGGTGATTTTGTGGTCGCGGCGCGCGGGTGACGCGTAGCAATCCAGCATGTTTTCCGTGACGGTTTGCTGCAGATATTCCGACATATCGGCCGCGATCTGTGCCCGCGACTTGCCGCAGCGGGACATAGCTTCCGACAAGACGCGAGCAATTTTCACGTCCAGAGTTCCGCCCTTGGAAATTTCCGGCTCGAAAGCCGGCGCGATTTCCGGGGGCTGATAGTCTCGAAGAAGGTCGAGCGTGTAAGGATCGCGGCGCTTGCTCATGGTCAGATACGACCCCGGCGCTGAAGCGAGGCAATAATCCGCTCCTCGTGCTCGGCAACGACGGTATCAAGCTCGTCATCCTTCAGGCCGCCGAAGAACTTGCTCAAAGTCGCGATGCTCTTTTGCAGCTCGGCTAAACGGCTATCGACGTGCGCAGCGGCCACAGTTGACGCCACCTGCGGCGGAAGCTTGCTCAACGTGCCGTTAACGGCAGCGATCTTCTTTTCGGAATGCGTGAGGACGCGGCCGTTAGAAAGGATCGTCAGGGCGTCGGGAACGTTGGTGGCACGCGGCGGCGTGGCAAAGAGCAGGTCAAGAACCTTCACCTGATCGGCGGGCGTCTGCTCGGCAAGCTGCTTCAGGCCCGCCTGATGGTCGGCAAGCCATGTACCTTCGCAGCGCTGGCGCGAGGCAACTGCAAGGTCTTTCCAGATTTTGACAGCGAGTTTGATTGCGCTTTCGCTGAAACCGGTCGTTTCCGCAGTCGCCTTGGTGAAACCGAAGATTTCGCCACCCTCGGAGGCAGAAGCCAATTTTTGGCTTCTGCCTCCTGTATGCTGGTTTCCCCTGTCACCACCGTTCTTTGTCTCGGGATGCAGCCGCTCGTAAACCTGTTTCAGTTCATAAAGATGGTGGCACCGGTCTAGCACCTTCAGTTCGTGCCGGCCGAGGTTTTCCATAACCTCCTCAAGCCGCGCCTCGTCATCAGTCGTCGCGGAAGAAACGCGTACGGGGATCGTTTCGCGCCCCAAAATGGAAAATGCTGCATACCGGTGCAATCCGGTGACAAGGCGAAAGCGGCCGTCAACAATACGGACAGTAATTCGATTGATCAGGCCGTGAGCTGCGACCATCGCGGCCAAAGCCTCGGCCCATAGGGGGTCAAGCTGGCGAGCGCGATCCGCTGGAATATCGATCTCCGGAAGCTTCACATCAAGGAAGGAAGCGGACTGAATTTCGGCATGGGTGTTTTTAGCCTTGGGCATTGATGAACCTGTCAATTCTTGCGTTACTGTGGAGCCGCTGCCGAGGGGGTGAGCAGCGGCTCCACTGATCGCGCCGGACGCAAGACCGGGGTCGGCGCAATGGGGAAATTGAGAGTGGCGGGTTAGAGCCCCACCGCAGCGAAGGCCGGCAGAACAAATGCCGAGCCGATCACGACTGCGATCAAGAGCGCACCGAGGACCGAAACCATCACAAGCGAGCGCGCCGGGACGAGGCCGAAGCGCATGGCGACGGCCACGATGATCAGAGCCGCCGAAAACGCGGGAATAAGCCAGACTAACGCCATGGGCCACCGCGATCAGATGCTGTTGGCAGCGAAAGGGTCATGCGGCCCTCGCCATGTCAGCGCGGGCGTTAGATTTTTGACTTTCTAACGGCGGGTATTTCGCGGTATCAAGAATACCGGAGCTTTTCTTTGGGTAACGGTTCGGCCACAGCTTTTCGGGCTTCTGGTCGATGAAAGCAGCAAGGGCGGCTTGGCCCTCGTAGTGAGTGATGGTGTTCAGTTTCCGCAGCAAGGATTTATGAAAACCAGAACGAACCGCGAGTTCGGTTAGCGTCATGCTGCGGCGGTGGACTTCGGCCTTAATGGCCTGCCAGTCCATCACCGGTTGCTGTTTACTCATGAAGGTTACTCCGCTGAAAAACGGGTGCTGCAACACCCGTTTTTTTGGTGACGTTTTGGAACAAGTGCGAAGCGCATACGCGGTTCGCAATTAGAGGGATAACGGAGATTCTCAGTTTTGTAAACGGGGGTTTCCAGTAAACTAATGGCGCGTCCGCAGATCTCTAAAACGCCTTTGGGGCAAAGGCTTACAGACGTTAGAAAAGCGCTTGGCTATGAGGCCCGGCTACCTTTTGCACAGCTTTTGGAGATGCATCCCGACACCCTCGGGGGGTATGAACGCGGTGACACGATTCCCGATTATGAGTTTCTGACCACTTATAAACGGAAATTCTCAGTTAACTTGGTATGGGTGATTACCGGCGAAGGGGACATGTTCGAGACGGATGCGAACTCCGCACCGACCCAAATTGATCCTGAATTGCTAGAGATCATTTCCGACAAGGTGGCAGCGGTATTCCATGACGCGGGGCAAAAGCCGCCGCAGCGACGCCTCGCCCGTGAGGCTGGCAATATCTACAACGCCCTGGTCTCGGCCGTGCGGGATATAAGCGATCGGGAGATGGTTGAAGCCGCGCTTCCCATGATTCTACTCGAATTTAAGCGGAAGCTTGAACGGGCTGCAGCGGAACCCGGAACCGGTAAACGTTCGGCCTCATGATAGTCCGCACCTGATTGTCCCACCCGCTAGCGTTGCGATCTCGCAAAAACAAACTCTTACTCACTTTCCCGCAACCTTAACCTTTATCGTTATCGATAACGTCGCGTATTAGTGGATTATTTCGCGCCAAAAGAGCGCACTCGTCTTTAGGAGAACCAATTGCGTGCATTTCGTTTTTTTCTGACTGGCGCAGTCCTTGGAGGCTTGAGCGCCTGCTATAGCGTTCCCTCAGAACCTGATTTTACAATGCGCCTAAGCGGCGATTACAAATCCGTCGCGGATTGCGCATGGCTCAAATTTCGGACTTTGGGAAACTGGCACAGGACAGACCTCGACAGCATGCAGACGGTTGAGTTTGCTTTCGGAAACGACGTTTCCACTGCCGGCCGGATCGATGTAACATTGGATGTCCCGAACAGAACCAGGGTGGAATCCCATATGCCGGGAGCGATTTGGGGGAAGGATTACTGGTCAAAGCAATTCAGGCCAATCTTTGCCAGTTGCGGCGGCTAGCGCCCACCCGATAAACCGGCGGCCGCTAAACGCTGGTTTATTCCCTCGCAATCTACCGAGCAGCAATCGCCGTTAGCGCCTCTGCGACTTCCCACCTCTGACAGCCGGTCAATGCTAGCCACCATGCGCTTTCACATTGATTTGACAAGAAAAAGCCGAGGTGGGAAAATTTTCGGAGAGGTGGGCAGTTTCTTCCCACCTCTTTTTTATCTTTCCTCGCTTCCATCCGATCTCGACGCCCCGCCGATCAGCTCCACGGTCCGGATCATTCCAGCTGTCGGCGAAATTTTCCTGTTTCCGATCAATATGTTGTTCTTGTCAGACCTATTGGCAGAACAATGCAGGAAGAATGAGCGAATGTGTCCAGAAGATTGCGCGGTTTATCGCGCGTTTTGAGGCCATCGTTTCATTTTCTCCAGCGTGACCGTTAGAGCCGCGACCGCCTAGAACGCCTGATCTGCAAGGGTTTTCGGGCCGGTCTGTCGGGGATGGTCAGTGTCCAGAAGGTAACACCCCCCTACAACTGCACACAAATGTCAGGTGGGAAGATTTTCCTCCAAGGATGGCACGTAAATCCTCTTCAGCGGCAGCACAGCCTGATAGCGGGGGTCGAAGCTACGATAGTGCTCAAAGATTAGTCCAACGAGCTGGTCGCCATCTACGAGCCGAAGATTAGGTTTTGAACGGTCATACTCTCGGGCGTCCTTGGTATAGCTGCCAAGTGTTACAAACAATCCGAATTCGCCGTTTTCTACATTGCCAAGGAGCTGAGTAACTTCTGGGCGGCCGACAGGATTGGTCACCTGTTTGCATTGAACTTTGATAACCGGAGGCTCAAAGCCGAGTTCATCCTTGTGAGCAATTACGTCAACGCCGCCATCTCCGGATTTCGGCGTCACGCGAGCATGATAGCCCATACATTCGAGCAGGTGTGCGATAAACTGCTCAAACTGATAGGCATCGATGGCGGTCTTGAGCTGGCGGATCACGAAATCCTGCGTCGTTTCCTCCGCCTGTGACGCAACAGCCTTGGAAACGGTTGCGTCGTCTCTGTGCTCTTCCGTCGTGCTCTCGCTTATTTGGGCTAGGGAGGAGCCATCGAGGGCGCCAAGAAATTCACTACGATAGTTTTTCACGGCAAAGAGTGTGATGAAAGAGCCGATTTCATAGAGGGCATCCTGCGAAAAGTCCTCGCGGGGCAGATGCTTCAGCCATCTCACTGGTAGAATATTAGGGTATGCGGCATTCTTGCTTGGCTTGTATTCATAAGGCCCGGACACCTCCCCCAAATTCACCATGCGATCGACTTTTGACGGGTACACAATGAGGTCGCCCGGCCTCACTTCATGCAGAAAGCGGAAAAGAACTCCTGCTTGAACAGGAATAGAACCGGGTTTCGTGTCCGGGTGCGCTACCTTGATTGCCGCTTTGAAGGCCTCTCTATTCGCTGGGATCTTCTGGAGATCCCCCAACTGTGGCCAACCGATACCTACAAAGCCCTCATCTGTCGGTTTGGTGCCGACACTGATATCCATGTGGACGCCCCACAAAGCCCCGCTTCTTTTTTTGTTGTCAATCATACTTCAATCACCTGCCTTTTCATCCAGTCCGAAGCAGATGGATACTTCGTGACTTAGTTGCGAGAAGCTGTGCCTCCCGTCGCTCCTAAGCGAGATAAACAAGCTCTTTAATCTCAAAGCGATCTTGCTCCACGATGCGATGAAGCCCTTCAGCATATCGCCCACGAACCCATGTGCCGTCTGATCGGAATGTCCAGAAAACATTCTTATATTCCCGGTGCTGGACGCGCGCCTTTTCGACATTGCGGTCCGAGTTCAAGCGCCCTGTTTCTCCGTCGTCCTTGATCTCGATCAGAGCCACCGTGTCGGGTGTCGCCCTTCCATTGACCCCCACAACAAAATCGGGGAAGAAACGGTGCCCCGACGGCAAGATCAGGCGGGTGGCCCAGGTTTCGTTTTCCGGGTTACGCAGCCACCATTTCACTGTGCCAGTCGTATCGGCGTCAAGAAACCGTGCGAAATCGCGCTCCTCGTTGTTCAGACGCTCCGGGAAGACGCCATATGCACCCTTGGCTGCGGTCAGCAAACCATCCGGCCCAAGATAATAGTCCGGCACCGGTTCGCTGGCATCAACGCGGACCTGTCTAGCCTGCGCGGTCTTGATCGCGTCCTTCAGTGTTTCCGGTTCCATCATCGCCGCAAGATCGATAGCGCGGCGTAAATCTCTTTCCTCGGCCTCAATCCCACGGTCATCGACGATCTGACGAAGCGCCCGCACCAGAGCGGGCTTAAGCAGCCTTGGATCGATGCTGTCGTTGAAATTGAAAGCCAATTGCGCCTGTTCGGCGATGCGCGCGTTGGATAACCGCAATCGAAGGTCGATCGTCTCCAGATTCTCAGAGGAGAACAGGCTTTTCAGATCCATATGCGCCTTGGACAGCTTCCGCTGCAGGAGTGCAATTATATCGGCGTTGCGGCAGAAATCGCGAGCGATGTCGTCGACCAGATCATTCAGTTTAGCGGGATCTGGCGGCAGTTCACGCAGCAATGCCTTTGGAAGATCGAGATCATTGCGCAACGAATAGCGACGCATACCGACCCTTGGCGCAGCCGATTGAATATTGTTCGGACGCTCCACCTCTGGCAAATCGCCAAATAATGGCGTCTGGACCATCCGTTGCCAGCTCTCACCTTTTATAATCGCCGCATCTTGCTCGGCATCGGGCATGTCACGCACGTCCTGGCGCACAATACCGTGGTCGATCAGCAGAGCGAGACGCTCTTGCCGCTCTTCTGATGTCACTGGCGGGCGGATGGTGTATTCGCTCTGACCATTGCCGTCATTGACTTCCATCTTCTGCGGCGCGCCATCGACCTCATATATGTCCAGTCTGTCGGTCAGCATTTCGATGCTCGAGCGCACGGCCTTCAATTCCTCGACAGCCGCTTCCAGGCCCAACTGCAGGCTGGGATCGGTCAGAAGCACATAACCGTTGTCAAGGATCGGGTCGCTCTTGTGGATCTTTCGCACCAGGGGATGCACGCGCATGATACGGCCGACGATCTGCAGACCGAATTCCTTGCCCCGGTTAGGTCGCACCGACACCAGTGTCCAGGCGCGTGGGGCATCGAAACCTGTCGCAACCGCCACCTTGAAGATCAGCACATGCTTGTCGGGGTCGTAAGCCAGTGTGTGGAAATCCGGGTCCGGTTCGCCTGATGTATGCGTGGCGATAGCGTCTTCCGCCACACCGATTTCGATGAGCTTGTCACGAACGCGCTTGACTGGATCGTCACCGCCTTTGCCCTGATCTTCGACCTGGACCAGCATCAGCGGCGACACTGGAATCTCATGCTCGGCCAAGCGCGCCTTGACCCTCAAGTGCTGGGTCCAGGCGGCCTGCAACGTCGCCTGCTCGTGGTCGATCAGCTTTTCATCGCCTTCATTGAAGCGAATGACGCCCAGCTTCAACCCAACCTTATTGAGCCCTGCATCGACGACATCGTTGCGCGCTACGGTGTAACGGCTCGCAACTTCGATCCCCGCCTTTTTCTCGAAAGCTTCCAGCTTGTCATCATTCGGCGTTGCCGTCGCCAGAATGGTGAAATCAGGACGTATGTGGTCGAGAAAGAATTCCGCCGCCACGGCGGCCGAGGCGCCAAAGTTGAGATGAGCTTCATCGATGACGGCGCCGATAAAGAACCCGCCGGCGCGCAGATTTGCCAGCATATCGTCGAATGAAAGCGATGATTCCGAAGAGCGGCGCACCTTGCGGGCATCCCTGTTGCTCGCCGCCACTGCCGCCCAAGTCTGCACAAAAACGTCGCCGTCGCGGCTGCCGATCGATTCCCGATCCCGGTTGAGATCACGCACCCTGAGAGCGCCGCACTGTTCAACCAGAGCCTCCCGCGTTTGAGCGACGAGCCCGGCATAAGGAGCGAACCAGAACCAAACGGTCGGGTGAGAAAGCGATCCCCGCACCCCTTCCAGCACACGCCCGAGCATCAAGGTCTTGCCGGAACCGGTCGGGCTCTGCAGCAGCGTCACGCCGCTTTTCAAGGCGATCTGTCTGCGGTTGCCCGGCGCACGATCATGCATGGCGGCGACGCGCTGCACCACTCCTTTGATACCCTCAACTGCCTTCGACTGGAATTCGGCAAGCGAGTGACGCGTTTCGCTCATTGCTGGAAGCCCTTCACCAAGGTCTCGCGCACGGAGCGAATGTCAAAGGCACCACTGTCGAGATGCTGGGCAATCAGGCCAGGCGCCCACGCATAGATGAAAAGATTGTGGCGTTCGCGACCTTTCAACCAGGAAATCAGAGCCGCGTCGAACCGGTCGACAAGCACAAGCGTTACCGCCTCCGCTTCATGCGCATTGTAAGGCAGTTCCGCATCGTAGCGCGTCAAGGGAAGATCGTGCAGCGCTTCCAGCGCCGTCCATGCCTCGGACGGGGCGAGGTCATAGTCAATATCTTCGAAGAGCATATCCTTTGTGCGCAGATAGGCGAAATCGGCCGCCAACTCAGCATATTTCGGGTCTTCACTGGCATTAAGCAGACGAATACGCTCGGCGGTCACGTCGCGGCAGAGATTTTTTTCAGGCTCATCGATCGTCTTTTCGGTAGAGGACACGACGATAAACCGGCGATCGCCGCCGTCCTCGGCGTTCAGCTCCATCACAGCGTGGGCGGTAGTGGCCGAACCGGCGAAGAAATCCAGCACGAGATCGCCAGAAACGGTAGACTGGCGCACGAGTTCGCGGATCAAAGAAACGGGTTTGGCGTAATTGAAAGCTTTTTCACCGAAAATAAGCTTGATTGCCTTTGCGCCTTCGTCGTTCGTACCCGAAACGACGCTATCGTCGTTTAGCCCCCGTGTATCCTTTTCGGCCTTTGGTGTTACCCAGCTCGAAAGAGGCTGAGTGGAGCGCTTCAGATCTGCCTTATATCTTTTGAATGCCGGCGTTCCGAAGGCGACGGGCTTCCCGATATAGAAATCCAAATCGGGTAGCTCCTTCCGAAGCAGGGGTGTCGTACCACTCGTCGGGACATCACCTGATTGGATCGCTTCGAGAAGTTCGGCTTTGGTGTTCCAAACTTCAACACGAGGGTTGGATGGAAAAACAATTTGACCTGCCTCAATCCATTCCTCCATGAACTTGGTCTTCACTCTCGACCCGCCTGAAGATCGATTACGCGAGACATAGATCCAAACTCGATCGGGATTGCACGGATACCAGTAGCCAGTTGTTGGATCCTGTAGCGGGTAAAATGCACTACCAGCTCGGGGGTTATCGTATTCGACCGCGACAGTTAAATTATCCTTGCGCCACTCCCCCCTAGGGTCGTTATCTGGATTTGAGTACATCTCAAATGTTTTCGCTGAGCCCCCGAACTGAAATTCGGTTTTTGCGAAGACTAGGATGTGCTCGTGATTAGACGTAAAAAAATGCTGCCCGCCCTCATTACCTCCAGTCCGGGTTCGCCACACAAACGAGCCTACCTTCATCCCCGGCAGCGCCTCATCCATCAACAACTCCAGCAGCGCTCGCTGCTCGTCGTTGATCGACACGAGGATGACGCCATCTTCGGTTAGCAGATCGCGCGCCAGCGTCAGCCGGCGGTAAAGAAATTCCAGCCACGTCGATTGGCGAAACCGGTTGTCGGCATCCATGTAGCGGTCGTTATAGACCCAGTCCTTGTTGCCGGTATTGTAAGGCGGGTCGATATAGATGCACTTGACCTTGCCGGCATGCGTCATCCTCAACCAACGCAAAGCATCGTAGTTGTCGCCCTCGATGACCAAATTTTTCCATGGCGCCGGCTTGTCCGACAATTCCGGAACGATTTCGCAGGCTATGAAATTTTCATCGACAGCGGCGTCCGCTTCCAGTTCGTCCCGCTCCCAAACGAGCCCCAGCTTCTTTGTCCGGTCTCGTTTTTCGAGAAGCTCGATCAGCTGCGATTTCGTAAGGTCGTCGTACTTTCCGGACATCGAGGTCTTTCTGCGTCTATCATCTGCCTCTTCCCTTTAGCCCGTTCGTTTCAGCAGCGAAAGTCGCGGCAATGATGAAAGGCAAGCCATACAACCAAATTGGACGAACATGCTGCTCGAAGAGCGTTGACACCGAATCAACTGAATGGACTATAGCGCCATGGAAACAGATAACTTAATCGGTGTCGGCCTCTACACTCCTGCGGAAGCTGGGAGACTGCTGCGTATGTCGCCTGGCAAGCTATCGCGATGGCTGCGCGGCCACCGAATTGGAAACAAGTTCTATCCACCTTTATGGTCGCCGGAAATCTCGCTCGGAGACGACCGAGTTTTCCTGGGTTTTCGCGATCTCATGGAGGCTCGCGTTGCTGACGCGTTCATCGCGGCCGGCGTGTCGGCGATCAAGGTGCGGGCGGCAATCGATGTGGCCACAGAGGTAATTGGGCAGGCTCGGCCTCTGTCGACCAACCGTTTTCGCACTGATGGTCGTGAAATTTTCCTTCATATCGTCGAAGAGGATGAGGACGGCGAACAGCGCGAGCATTTGCTGAACCTTTTCCGACGTCAGTTTGTGTTCAACGGCATTCTTGATCCGATCCTAAAAACTGTCGATTTCGGTTCCGATGGCAACCCGCTGACCTGGTGGCCGGGCGGACGAAGGCTCAATGTCATTGTCGATCCCGCCCGTTCGTTCGGTCAACCGATCGATGCTGCCTCCAGTGTGCCGACCGCCGTATTGGCAGCCGCTGCGCAACAGGATGGCGGTATCCGTAGCGCAGCGAAAGCATACGACGTGAGCGAAGCCTCTGTTCGGCACGCGGTGGAATTCGAAGCTATGATGGAACAGCGGCTAGCGGCGTGAACGTCTTTTTCGACAACTGCACGTCTCCGATTTTTGCTAGCACCCTCCATGGATTCATTCATCACGATGGCCACAACGCAATTCACATCCGCGACATATCGGGCCTCCCGAACGGCCGCCACTCCAAGGATGCAGAATGGATTGAGTTTCTACGCCGCTCCAACGACGAGTGGATATTCATTTCAGGCGATGGCCGCGTTCTCAAGAACCCTGCCGAACGCGCCGCACTAAGATCAGCCGGGCTACATGGCTTCATACTGGCTCCCGCCTATCAGAAAACGCCATTGAACCAAGTCGCTTCAATACTCGTCTGGCGATGGCCCGAGATGCTGCAGATTACTCGTCTGCTTGCGGCACCCTCAATGCATGAAGTGCCGATCAACAAGGGAACGAAAATGCGCGCGCTTCCAATGTAGGCATTGTCGAATTTCCGTTGATGTAATCTTCGCGCGCAAATGCCCGCTTCGCGCAAACCGTCGCCTTCCCCTGGCACACCCCAACGCGCTGATGAGGGAGGAATTTCTTGCGGCGATCAAGGTCAGTCTTGATGTCGTGCAAGGCAACGCTGAGCCAGGGGAATTGAGAGCGGCGATCATTCGCGCTGCAGCCGAGGCTGGGATTACCGCCATCGCCGTACTTCACTGAACTGTCCGTCTCCTGAGCAGCCCAAGCCTGGCGAGCCACGCAGAATCGTCGCGCCCAAGGTCAGTTCCAGAAGCGGGCAATCGCCCCTTGTCGCCCTCACTTTCGAGAGAATGCAGCTCGAGCAACCTTACTATGCCGCAGCTCAATACCTGCAGGACAGAGCATTTGTCGGCCGGAAGCCCTGGCTGCACGCCGGGTTCCTCGAATGCCCAGGCTGATACTGGAAATCGGCGCTATTTGAGCTTCGGTGCGTCGTGCACGATGAAGCCAGCGTGGCCAAGCCGATAACCAAGCCAGCTATCATAAGTGTCCGAACACTGCTCATCACGGTCACCCTGCAACAATAGCTCGAAACATAGAATTCATGGCGTACTGTGCAGTGTCAACGGAGAGTGGGGAGCCGGACGATCAAAAACCGGATTGAAGACGGCTGGCGCGAAGTGATCGATGCAGGCGGACCGCACAGCCGACTTTAGTGGGGGTTAGGGCTAATAAGTCCCCCGGCCGCACGGCCCGAGGCGTTCAACTCGGGACGAAGACTTAGGTTCCAGCGCCAGCGGACAAGATGGGTCACGAATATCAACTGACATACAAATGACGTGAACCCTGGCCGGCAGAAGGCAAGCAGGATTTTACCGGTTGCGATGGACGACGTTGTCGGCCGCATCCAGATTGACGCCACGACATCGGGCCGAGAACAAATGTGGCGCCGGATCCCGCTCCCCCTGGCACGCCTCTTGCACGGTTAACAATACGCCATCCCATCTGGAGTATTGTGTCATGGAATGGGACACTCCAATCGAATTCGATCCCGTGATCTTGATGTTTCACGATCCGGATAGGCTTCTGTCCGTCCGCACGGCAATCGGAGCCGCCAACGCGCTCATGAAGGAATTCCCCTCAGATGACGGGGAGGAATTTCTGGCGGCGATCAAGGTCTGCCTGGATGTCGTGCAGGGCAACGCTGAGCCGGAGGAGTTGAGAGCGGCGATTATTCGCGCTGCAGCCGAGGCCGGGATTACCACCATCGCCGTACTTCACTGAACTGTCCGTCTCCTGACCAGCCCAGGCCTGACGCGCCATGCAGAACCCGTCGTGCCCGCGATCGGTTCCAGAAGCGGGCACCGACTCTTGCCGGCCTTGCTTTCGAGGGAATGCGGCGATCTCCACTTGTGTAATCACCGCATTTGCCGGCAGATTTCGTAATAGCGTTCATGCAATGAATTCAGCATCTTAGCGGGAAAGATTACCGAATTACGAGATTACGGCGCATTTCAACTTCTCATGAAGATATGAAACGGCGCATCGTAACGTCATTCTGCCTCTCCACCATGTTTCAGCATTGTCTTCGTAATTGCGTAATAACATCCGTAACCCGTTGAGAACTCTTGCGAAATGAGGTTACAATATCTGTGTGTGCATTCGTAATCGCTGTCGGCGATTCCGCGAGCTGGCCAAAAAAGAAAGCCGCCCCGAAGGGCGGCGTCTTCACTCGCGACACGCTTTAGAAACTCGCGTCTCGTCTTCGCCGGTCGTGCTCGAACACGATGCGGTTATCGACCCATCTCGCCCAGGGCTGGGCGTCCCCATCGCCACGACGATAGACGCGCACGGTGCGCCCATGGCGATTGACAGGCTTCGAGCCCGGTTCGAACCCGAGCCCCACAAGCGCCCTCTGCAGGTTGGCGCGCCAGCCGGAAGGCAAGCGGCTGGCATCCTCGCTTCCGCCGGTCAGAAGCTTGCGCACGTCCGCACACGGCACCATCATGTCGCCATCAGGGATCAGGTCGCGGATGATCTCATAGGTGGGGCCGAAATCGGTCACGCCCTTATGCAGGGCTTCAAGATCAGCCTGCAATGCCGGGTCATCCAGCCACAGGGGCTCGCGCTCGTAGATCGTCATGACTTCGGCCCAGAGCTGCGCGCGATCGGCCCGGATTGCCGCGATGTCGATCGCAGTGGGCTTGACCGGCCACCAGCGGCGATTGCCCGCCGTATCGGTCAGGAATTCGTCGGCGTTCGTCGTGGCGTAGAACACGAACTGGCGCGGCACGTCCTCGACCCTCTGCTGATACGCGCCGCGCGCGGTATCCGTGCGAACCGTGATGAACTTCCTGATCGTCTCGATCTCCCGGTTCGTCCGGCCGGCAAGCTCCGCAAGCTCGACGATCCAGCGCCCGCGCGTGTTCTCGATCACTTCGCGCGCACCCTCGCCCACCGTCACGCCGTCGGTCACCCATTCCTTGATCGGAACGAGCGCCCAGCCGAACGACGATTTTCCGAGGCCCTGCCTGCCCTGCAGGGTCAGCACGTGGTCGAACTGGCACCCTGGTTCAAAGACGCGTCTGGCAAGCGCTGAGAGCCACTTGCGCGCGAAGGCGCGGTTCAGTCGCGTGTCCTCGGCGCCGAGATAACAGGTCAGGAACGTGTCGACGCGCCGCGTCCCGTCCCATGCCGGCAGCGACGACAGCCAGTCTTTCACGGGGTGATACGGATGCCGGCCGGCGACCTTGTCGATAACGGGATTGATGTTGAAAACCTTCGGCGTCAGGTCGAACCCTTCCAGCCATTCCACCGCTTCGGCAAGATCGTTGTTTCCGAGGGGGCGAGGCTTCCACTCGCCCTTCCGCAAATCCCACGGCGGCCGGCGCAGCAACATCGTCCGGCCGCTGAATTCATCGAGCGCGAGCATTCCCCGCGCATCGGGATGGTGCTCCAGCACCACGGTCCAGTTGAGCGTGAGGCCCGGAAGGGGATTGCCCTTGTCATTCGTCTTGAGCATGGCGAGCCAGTCGCACGCCGGCTCGTGTGCGGTCATATGTGGCATGAGATTTTCCGCGTGGGATGGAGTGGTGCCCTCCCTTCTCCCCGATGGAAAGAAGGGGACGTGGACTGTTTCGAACGTCCCCAGACCTATTCGGAAAACGGTTGGCTGATAGAATCGCGCTGCGAGACAAGGCTCGACGCCCCCAAGGCGGATGGATGGCGCAACAGCCGGCTGGTCAGACCCTTCTCGCCTCATCGGCGGTCAGGGCGTCCTGCACGGCCGGCAGGATTGGCAAGGTCTTTTCAGCTAAAGCATGTCGCGCAAAAGTGTGCGGCGGTTTTGCGATAACGACATGCGTAAAACAAAGAGCTAAAGCGTGGCGAGCGAATCTTGGAGATCGCGACACGCTTTAGAACCGATATGCGGAAACGGCAGATTACTCGGGATAGGATTCGCCACCCTCCGTCGCCGCCTTGTGGAAGAGGATGAAGACCAGGGGGTTGCCGGGCTCGGACATGGCGTCGCTGCGCTGGCCCGTTATCTCCCCAGCCACGCCGCTTGTATATTCCGCAACCACTTCGCCGAAGCTGTTGCGCTGGATGGCCACCTTCTGTCCGGGTTCGACCTTGTCGTTGAGCTTGACCAGATGCTCGACGATCCCGCCCTGTGTCGCCAGGATCGGGAAGGCGCTGTTGCCGACGAAGACAGTCACGTCCTTGCCCGTCCGGCCCATCGGCCCGGCAACGATGCCGTGATGCTTCAGCACGTTCATCGTGCCTTCCACGAAGAGCGAGATCATCTCGATGTCCAGAACGCGGGCAGCGCCGATCTCCGGCGTGAAGGAGGGGATGCCCACGTCCATGAACGCATTGTGCAGGACACCGGGATAGACATGGTTGTCGTAGATCTGGCCGACGGGATAGAGTTCCACCATGGCCTTGACCTCCGGCACATCCATGCCGCCGATGTTGAATGCGGTGACTTCGAACCCGGTTGTTCCGGTGTGGAAGTCGATCGCGAAATCGGCATTCGGCCGCAGCAGCCGGTTGAACAGCAGCCCGGCATGTCGGCTGGGCGCGGTAAGACCGTTCTCGTTGCCCGGCCATTCCCTGTTCATATCGATCAGATCGACGCCCCTGCCCTGATTGGGCCACCTGCGCTGCATGCTTTCGATGGCCGGGCGCGCCACGTCGGTGACCGCCATGACCGTGCCGGACATCTGCGCCGGATCGAGCTGGTTCATCACGGTCTGGACCGTGTGAATGTTGCTCATTTCGTCGCCATGCACACCGCTGGTCAGGATGCCGCGCTTGCCCGGCCTTGCCCCCTTGGCGACCGTCACGGACACGTGCCAGTGCTGCCCCGTGGGCATCTGCGCACCCTGAAAATACAGGAAGTGCTTCTTCCCGGGCTCCAGATCGTTGACGTCGAGCGCGCTGACGACCTTTTTGCCCTCGATAATATCGCCGGTATAGACCGTTCCCGCGGCCGGATCGGAAGCAGTGTCCTCGGCATTCGCGGCATTCGCGCTGACGGCGAGCGCAGCCGACGCGCCGACCGTTGCCAGTGATGCAATCATGAAATCACGGCGATCGATGCCGTTCTTCGATGTGTCCGACATGATGGAAGCCCCTCTGTGATTTGAAAAGTTCAGTTAGAACAATGGCATGTGCATCGGTCGCAAAGTTCCGCACGGCTTCAACCCAGGGTATGCTGCTGAAAATTAGGGCACGCTGCCGAGTTCGCAAGTCCAAGCGGATCGGAGCGGTCAGATAGGAACCGCAGAAACCCATCGGGCCGAGAGTGAACCGGCTTATTCAAAGCCCCCGATATCGTTGAGGCAATTGCGTCGAATAGGTACTCGCCACAGTTGCTTATGCCGATGGTTTGGGGAATATTCGTGCTCCGGCCCTGAGGGCCTGCGCGGTGACTGATAAGGGGGACAATGTCATGCCTGTAAAATACCTTTTGGCCGCGGTAACGATCGCGCTTCTGACCCTTTCAGGGTGCGCGACCACCGGCACCGGCGGCGACAACACGACCTACGCAACTCCAATGGGGATTGGTCCCGTTCGCGGCAATATCGGTGGCTATTAGTAGCTGCTGATTTCCATTGAGAGCTGATCCACCGATGGGTTCGGGAAACCGGCCTATCGATCACAGTTTTCGAACCCTGTCTGGCTAGTGGTTCCACACCCCCTTCTGGCTGTCTGCGGCTTCGCTTGAGCGGCAGGTCCGACAAGTGTCTCGGCATAGGGGCCGTAGTTCTCCCACAGCAAATGATGGATATATGCGGCTAGCGGAAAAAATTCGTAAAGCTCAGTCGCCGCGACGAGGCGAGGAGCTGTTCGGAAGCGGAGCCTGGGATTGCTTTCATGGTAGATGACGTAAGCGCGGCGCGCCAGAACATTGCCGGCCTGCGCCGGTTCCTCGATCTTGAGCAGCAGCGCGACTGGATGCGGGGCGAGACGATCCTGCGCGACGCCGACGAGCGCTCGGAATCCCTGGAATTGCGTCTCAAATACGTCGCCAGGTTCGAAAAGCTGCTGCGCCGGCCGCAGGCACAACAGGTTCTGGACATTCTCGGGCGCTACGGGAGCGAGTGCATCCCGATCCCGCGCCGGACGGAGCGGCACTACTGGTCGGTTTCCTGTCTGCCGTCGACACCCGGCAAGGCGCTCGTTCGCGTCAATGCGAGCTGGATGGAGCTCTTCTCGCTCTATGCTGATGGTGAGGACATCCGCGCCTTGTTCCTGGTGCATCTTTCCGATTTCACCACCGACCACTCGCTCGATCAGGGCCAGGTGGACGAGGATTTCCTCGAGCGCTGTGTCATGACGCCTGATGACGTCAGCTATGTCTTCCCCAGAGGCGAGGACATTTTCGGCGTCAAGGTGCGCGGCTTCTCCTCAATCGGCAAACTTCTGGCGACGCCCCGCGCGCTGCAGGCGATCCGGGCATTCAACCTGACACACATGAACCGTGGCCGGAACGCCTATCAGGCGAGCCACTGCTACAGGCTGGCGGATCACATGCTGGGTGACGGCGAAGGTTGAGCAGCGGATCGGAATGGGACCTGGCCGTGGCCGACACGCATCCCGATCTCGTCCAGTGCCTGGGCAAGCCGGCCGTCGCTGTCGCTCTTGGCCCGTCACCGGTCACACCGCTGCGTCGACGGTCCTCCGGCGGTTGAAGAGCCCGCGCGCGCCTTCCACCATGATGCGCAGATGCTCCGGATCGCGCACCCCCTGCCGGTAGAGCTCGACGGTGATCGCGGCAATGCGCGCCGCCTCTTCCGAGGTCCTGTCGACGCCCGCCTCTTTTAGAAGCGTGTCGAAAACGGGCTGGCATGCGGAAAGATCGCGCGCGTCGAATGGCTGCGGTTTGCGAACGTCGATACTTCTCATGTCATCCAAAAGCCGGCGCCGTCTGGTGGCGCCGGCTTCCTCCTCCCCTCCGATCAAGCGACGTTCTTTTCACCTTCGATCATCTGCATCGGTGCCTGGGAACCCTCGGCGCTGCCGATCTCAATCTTGCGCGGCTTCATCGCTTCAGGGATCTCGCGCTTCAGCTCGATCGTCAGAAGGCCGTTCGTCAGCGACGCATTCTCGACCCGCACATGATCGGCAAGCTCGAAGCGCCGCTCGAAGGAGCGGCCGGCAATGCCGCGATGCAGGTACTCGCCCTGCTTCTCCTCGTTCTTCTGACCCTTCACGATCAGCACGTTGCGTTCCTGGGTGATATCGAGGTCACTGTCGGCAAAACCTGCGACTGCCATCTGGATGCTGTAGTCATCCTCGCCGGACTTGACGATATCGTAGGGCGGCCAGGCGTCGACGGCCTGCAGACGCTGCGGATTGTTCAGAAGGTTGAACACACGGTCGAAGCCGATGCTCGAGCGGTAGAAGGGTGCGAAGTCTAATTCGTTTCTCATGACCAAATCCTCCGTAAAGCGAGTTGGAAAGGAGACGCGTCGGAAACTGCGTCTCCGGCTTCCGGCTCCCTCATGGGCCGCCGGCAAATATCGATTTGGTTTGGCCTTTTTTGCCTTTCAAGAGGCCTCGAAAATTTTTTTGAACATTCGGCGGCGGCCCACTTGAACGCCGAAAACAGCGAAACAATCTCATATCCGCCTGGAGATTTTCCTCAACCGTCGAAAGTTTTTAGGAGATCCAACATGACCATCGAAGGCAAGACGACAGCCGGCCCGGCCAATGTCCTCGACGCCATTTCGGCGTCGCATATCCTGCATCCCCATCAACACTTTTCCCATCCGGACGAAGTGCTTGTTTCGGAAACGATGACGACCGAAGAGAAGCGCGCGATCCTCGCCTCCTGGGCATCCGACCTTCACGCGGTCGAATCCTGTCCGGAGCTGCGCCATCCTCCTGAGGTCGCCGGCTCCATCCGCTACCAGGACATCCTCTCCGCCCTGAAGGCCCTGGATGGCAGCCGACGGGATTTCGCCATGAGAAGGCAGACCCGCAAGCCGGTCTGCACAATGTTCGGATAAGGGAGGTCGGAATGCGACAGAAGGCGTCACAGTCTCCATCCGCCCCGCAAGGCAACCCGATCACCGACAGGCTCGTTCTCGTGTCGAGATATTCGGAATGTCTGCGGCGGCTCTCGCGCACCGCCGACCGGCTGCGCCACGCCGATCTCGGCGAGAAGCTGAAGGAGATCGCCGGGTGCCTGGACCGGATGAGCTACGACATCGCGATCCACGATGCGGGTGTCGAAGTCCTGAGGCGTACAGCACGCCTCATCGGCACGGTGGAAGCATTGGTCGACCGCAAGGCGAAGGCATCGATCCTGCACTGAACGATCCGTGCAAGCGATTTGAAGCGTCGGAAATCCGTCCTCTCGAGGGCGAGAAACAGAAGCATCAGGTTCGGCAGGTCATCGAAGCGTCCCGTCGCGGTGGCCGACACCTATACCGATCTCGTTCAGAACCTGGTCGAGCCGGCCTTCGATATCGCTCTCCGCGCCTGGTGCACGCCAGGCCACGAAACCGTCGGGGCGAATGAGCACGGCGCCGCCATCGCCCACACCATAGGCCTGAGGCCAGCGCGCTGCCGGATCGCCGAGATCGCCGGACGTACCGAAGACATGGCAGGCGAGCGGAAGGCCGTCCTCCCTGCGCAGGCGTTCCGCCGCCGCACGCCATTTCGCATCGCCTGCAAGCAGCACCAAGTCGCGTCCGAGGAGATCCAGCGTCGAGAGCTTTTCGCCGTCACGCTCGATGACGAGATGCGGCGCGCGGGTGCCGGGGATGCCCGAGAGGTCCGCGACCGGTTCGAACGACCGGTCGCGCGCGCCGGCCTCAGGCACCAATGCACCCGTGTCGTAGCGCTGTCCGAACACGACATCGTAGTCGTCGACGGTGGCAACGGCTGGCGGCAGCCGCCCCGCAGGATCCTTGAACCATTGCTGCAGGCGGGCGAGCGCCTGCGCCAGCGTCGCTACGATCACCGGCCGGCGCTCCGCATCATAAGTGTCGAGCAGGCCTGCATCCGCCTCGCCGCTGATGACCATGGCGAGCTTCCAGGCCAGATTGTGCGCGTCGTGAATGCCCGAATTGCCGCCGAAGGCGCCGGTCGGCGGCATGAGGTGCGCGGCATCGCCGATCAGGAAGCAGCGGCCCGTGCAGAAACGATCGGCAAGGAACGCCGCCATCTCCCAGGACCGTGCATCGACCAGCTCTGCCTTGACGCCGGATCGGCCGGCCGCCTTTTCGACGAGTTCCCGGCAACGATCGCGGTCAAAATCCTCCGGCCTCTCGTCCTTTTCGGGAAAATATTGCAGCGCCAGCAGCCAGCGTCCGCCGGGGCGCGGCGTGATGGTGGCGTTGAGGTCGCTGACGAAGCAGGACGTGAGCTGCCGGCCGCCGATCTCGGGCGATAGGTCCGTGTCGAAGATGATGCTCATCCAGTGCTGCAATACGCCTGGGCCTGTGCGGTCGATGCCGAGCTTTTCGCGCAGCGTGCCGTTGGCGCCGTCAGCGGCGATCAGATAGTCGGCGACGATCCTCTCCTCCTTCCCGGTTTCGCGGTTGCGGATGACGGCGTAAACAGCGGCGAGGTCCTGCTCCAGGGATAAAAACTCGGTGTTGAAGCTGATGTCCGCGCCGGCCCTCTCCGCGCAACGGCGCAGGATGGGTTCCAGCACATGCTGGTCGCAGGTCGCGGGCTGCGTAGGGCTGTAGGGGCTGGCGTCGGACCATGCCGGGCCGCCCCATCGGATATCGGGATCGGCAAGGTTTCTCGCCCGTGCGATGCCGCCGCCCTGCTGGTCGCCGGTGCGTTTGGCGCGGATCTCCGCCTCCAGCCCGAGACTGCGGAATATTTCCATGCTGCGCGGCGAAATGCCGGCAAACTTGTAATGGATCGAAGTGCCGGCATGGCGCTCCACCACCAAGCAGCCGACACCCTGACGGGCAAGGAGTGCTGCGGCCGTGAGGCCGTTCAGGCCGCCACCGATGATCAGAACCGGTATATGCGTGCTCATGGGTTTCTCCTGTGTTTGGGACAAACGGGTCCGTTCCCGGCAAAGCCGGGCTGCAAATGGCCGATCATTATTTTGATTGACAAAAATATTTGATGAATCAAACTATGTCAAGATAGCAGCACTGGAGCAGAGACATGACACCCCCACGCGATGCGCCCGACCCTGCCCACGAGGCCTGGCGCTTGATATTCAACTTTCTGATGCGTTCGGCGCCGCAGCGCCTGGCGGCGCAGCAGAGGCATGGGCTGACGCCGAACGATTCCCGTGCCCTTTTCTCGCTCGGCGCAGACGGCAAGCCGATCGGCGCATTGGCACGCGAATGGGGCTGCGATCCCTCAACTGCAACATGGCTGGTAGACCGGCTGGAGCGATCCGGCCTCGCCGACCGCATCCCCTCGCCCGGCGATCGGCGGGTGAAGCTCGTGCGGGCAACCGAAAAGGGCACCGCAACAAAGAACGAATTGCTGGCGGCCTATCATCAGCCGCCGGCAGAACTGGCAAGCCTCTCGGCAGATGATCTGGATGCGCTCGTCAGGATTTTCGGAAAGCTGTGCACCGAAGGCGCCTGATCGCGCCACCCGGCGCGCTTCATTCCGCTTAAGCCGGAAGCGCTCTAATGCGCGGTATAGGCCCCATCCACCAGGTAATGGGCGCCGGTAATGAAGCTCGCCTGTTCCGACAGCAGGAAGCTGACGAGATTTGCCACTTCGTCCGGTGTCCCGCGCCTGCCCATCGGCTGGAGCGCCGCCATGCGGCGCGTGCTCGCCATTTCGAGATGCTCCGACAGGAGGGGCGTATCGATCCAGCCGGGGCCGACGGCGTTGACCCGGATGCCGTATCGCGCATATTCCATCGCCGCCACTTTCGTCAGTCCGACGACCCCGTGCTTGGCGGCGGTATAAGCCGCCGCGGTCGGCAGGCCGACGGTGCCGAGCGTCGAGGACATGTTGACGATTGCGCCCCCGCCCCGCTTCAGCATCGCGCCGATCTCGTATTTCACACAATAGAAGACGCTGTTCAGGTTGACGTTCATCAATCTGTGCCAGTCCTCGAGCCGACAGTCTGCAACCGCCGCCCGCACCCCGTCGATCCCGGCATTGTTGACGGCCAGATCAAGGCCGCCGCATGTCTCGACGGTGAAGTCGATAAGGCTCTGCACGGCTGCAGGCTCGCTCACATCGACGACGAATGCGCGCGCCTGTCCCCCCTCCGCCCGAATTGCGTCGGCACTTTTATGCGCGGCATCGGCGTTGATATCGGCAACGACCACCTCGGCCCCCTCGACAGCGAGCTGCCGGGAAACAGCGGCCCCGATTCCGGACCCTGCCCCCGTCACCACAGCGACTTTTCCCTCCAGGCAAAGTTTCATCGTTTCCATCCATTTTAATATGCTAATGTTCAGACCAAACGCGTGATTCATGCAAGGGGTTTCATGAGTGAGGGACACGCTATTTCACGTTGCGCACCTTGTCCGCCCAACAAGCACATAATTCGCAAAATTCGAATATCCCGGTTCATCGGCGCGCTGTTGACCGGGCATCGTCAAGACTGAGGGATCCACTTGGGAGAACGATTTGGGCAGATCGGAAATGAATGGACGAGCCGTTAAACGCCGGGGCTTCGTTTTGGGCAGCCTGGCTCTGATGCTTTCGGGATGCAGCACCACGACGACGGATGGCCCGCCGCTCGGCTATCGCGTATTCGGCAGCGACCCTGATGTCGATCCCCGCTATCGGCGGCAAGAGGTCGCCTATTCGGGCGGTGAACCGCCCGGAACCATCGTCGTCGATACCGGCGCGCGCTTTCTTTATTTCGTCGAAGCCGATGGCCTTGCCACGCGCTATGGTGTCGCGGTCGGGGAAGAAGGGCTGAGCTTCAAGGGAGAGGCGACGATCGGCCGGAAGGCCGAGTGGCCATCCTGGAAGCCCACCGACGACATGATCGCGCGCAAGCCGCGTCTCGCCCAATATGCCGAAGGCGTGCCGGGCGGACCGAGCAATCCGCTGGGTGCTGCGGCCCTTTATCTCTACCAGGGCGGACAGGATACGCTGTTCAGGCTGCACGGAACCAATGCTCCCTGGTCGATAGGCAATGCCGTTTCGAACGGCTGCATTCGCCTGACCAATGCGAACATCGTCGATCTCTACGCACGCACGCGTATCGGAACGCGCGTGGTGGTCATTTGATGGCATTTACCATTCGAAAATTGCCGGATTGGCGACACCAGTAAGTATCTGCTAATGTAGATTCGTTGCACGTTGCATCACTCCCGCACTGTCAAGGTGCTGATTATCGTCAAACTTTGAGGCATAGCCCGTCCTGGGTTATGCCAAGATGAGGAGAGGACTTGTTGATGAGCAGAATTTTATTCGTCATCCTCGCAGTACTTGCGGTGGCCAATCTGAGTGCCTGCGGGTCGATTGGCAAAGGCAAGGGGAAAGCTCCACCGCCTGCGGCAACAGCCGTCTACAAGTAAGTTCGTACGACTCTCAGGAAGGGCTTGCTCAGCCCTTCCCTTTTCTTGACATCAGAAACTGGCCAGGATTGATCCCGCCTGCAATTCAGGGCGCAAGAATGGCATATCTGCCCGGCGTCAGATCCGCCTCGGCAGAGCTTGCATATGGAGCATGGTGATGGCGCTTGGAAGAGGCCGCCTGTGGCTGGTCATTGCTTTGGCAATTGTGGCATCGTCGTGCCAGACGGAAGATAAAAGCCCCTTGCCGCGCTATACGTCGGATAGCCGCGACCTGACGAAATCAGCCACGAGTGAGAGCAGATCAGGTCGGAATTTTATCGAGTTCCGCTCGCGTTATGCACTCACCTACGGCCATACCTACGTCGTCTTCGGGCGCGCGGACAAAAACGGCAACATGATCAATCCGCAAGTGGCAGGTCTTGCCCCGGCTTCTCCCGATGCGGGGCCTTACGTCCTCGGCCATTTCGTTCCGGTTCCCGCCACGACCGGCGCAACGGACGGCGACCTGGAGGAGCAATACCGCTCGGCAAGCTGGCGCGTGATGCTGACCGATGCCGAATATAACGATACAGTTGCCTATATACGCAAGCTGCAGGCGCGAAGCCGTCTCTGGGAGGCGACGGTCTACAATTGCAACGCCTTCGTGGCGGATATAGCAAAACACATGGGCTATAAGACACCCGGCATCTGGCTACGGCCGCAGCAATTCGTTACAAATCTGCGGGAAATGAATACCTGAAGCGGGGCATAGAGCGCCGTGCGTCCATTCGGACGCACAAAGGACGCTGTAGCACTTTGAATTGCTGCATAATTTCACCCTCAAATCGATTCCGATTTGAGGAATTATGCAGTAACTCTTTGAATCGACGCATCAGGCTTTCCGAAAATCGATTCCGATTTTCGGGCCGATGCCGTAGTCCCAACCGTTGACGATCGCGGAAGCCGGATCGTGGAAAGGTTCTGGTGCCGACTTGAACGTGTCAGTCAATATCATTGGCGAGATCGTCTGGGTCCTCGGAATTATTGCCTGGTACATCATTCGATACCCGTTTGAGCGTCGCGGCAGGCGCGTGCCTGTTGCCAGCAGCCGGCGCAGCGTCTCGGAAAGTGTCGCACTTGCCGCCGCACTTGCCGGGCTGGCGATCGTGCCGGGATTTTACGTCGCGACGGGTATTCCCAAGGCAGCCGACCATCCTTTGCCTCTGTGGGCGGTCGTGATCGGGGCTGCACTCTTCTGCCTCGCAATGTGGATCTTTCGAAGAACGCACAAGCAGCTCGGACGAAACTGGTCCATCACGCTCGAAATCCGCCAGAAGCACGAATTGATCTGCGCCGGGCCTTACGCGTACGTCCGCCACCCCATGTACACCTCGTTCCTGCTGATGGGGCTCGCCCAGGCTTTTCTGCTGCCGAATTGGGTGGCGGGCCTGGCAGGGATCGTCGGTTTCGCCGTGCTGTTCTTTCTGCGCGTCGACAAGGAAGAGCGTATGATGCTGGATGTCTTCGGCCCCCAGTACCGCGCCTATATGGACAAGACCAAGCGCATCATCCCTTATCTCTATTAGGCGCCGACGCTCTGACACTTTAAATCTCTGGGGGAGAAAGATGGGGGAGGCGTAAGATGAAGGGACGAACGATCAGGCTTTCCGCAGCGAGGCGGCTGGTTGGAGATCTCATGAGATTTTCGATCGGCATACCGCGCGTAACCGTTCAGCGGCAGATGAACATCCGCCCCCTTCTCGACGCCAGGCGAACGTCCGATCCCCGCCCCTCCTGGACCGTGCTTTTCCTGAAAGGATATGCCCTCCTCTCGAAGGAGATCCCCGATCTCAGGCGCTCCTACATCAAATTTCCACGCCACCAGCTCTACGAATATCCGGCAAGCGTGGCCTCCATTGCCCATGAGCGTGAATATGAAGGCGAGCGGATCGTTCTCCTGAGCACGATCAAGACCCCCGAAGACCGCTCCATCCCCGAACTGGAAACGCAGATCCGCGAGGCGAGGTCACGCCCCGTCCTGGAGATCAAGGAATTTCGCCGTTCGCTGAAGCTTGCGCGTGCGCCGGCCCTGCTCAGGTGGTCGCTCATGTGGCTCGGGCTCAATATAGGGCGAAAACGGGCGCGCTATTTCGGCACCTTCCAGCTGTCGGTCTATTCGGGCCTCGGCGCGGAATCCCTTAACCCTCTCAGTCCCTTGACCACGCTCATGAATTACGGCCCGATCGATGAGAATGGATCGGTTACCGTCCGCATCCACTATGACCATAGGGTTATGGACGGAGCCAGCATCGCCCGGGCGTTGGAGCAGTTCGAGAGGATCCTGAACGGCGCGGTCGTCGACGAGATACGAGGGCTCGGCCAGGACGGAATGTCCGCCCGCACGTCGATCGCGGGGGCCTCTCTATGACGTCGGAGCAATTGCAGCAGAAGCGTGCAGCGGTTTTGGGTCCGGAATTGCGTGAAAACAGGGAAACAGGGCTTCGCTCGGCTGTCGTCGTCCTTGGCGCCTCCCGCGGCATCGGGCGGGCAATTGCCAGGGTTGCCGCGCGGGAACGCAATATCGTCGTGCTCGTCGCCCGCTCTCCCGAGGGGCTGGCGGCTGCCGCCGCCGATGTGGATCAGGCTGGCGGAGAAGCCTTCACGATCGAGCTCGACCTCACCGCATCGGACGCCTCGGCACGCCTGGACGCCTTTCTGGAAGCCAACGGTTTGATTTGCGATGTCCTCGTCAACAGCGCCGGATATGGATTGCGCGGCGCGGCAACCTCGCTGCCGGCAGACGATCAGCTCGGAATCATCGATCTCAATATCCGGGCGCTCGCCGACATGACCCTTCGCTTCCTGCCGGGAATGGTCGCCCGCCGGCGTGGCGGTGTGCTCAATCTCGGCTCCGTCGCGGGTTTTACGCCCGGGCCTTACATGGCTTTCTACTATGCCAGCAAGAGTTTCGTATGCTCCTTTTCGGCCTCGCTTCATGAGGAGGTTCGCCGCTTCGGCGTCACCGTGACATGCGTGGCGCCCGGGCCGGTATCGACCGACTTTCTTGAAAAATCCGGCGCGGATCGCGCCGCTCTCTTCAAAATATTGCCCAAGCTGAAGGCCGATTATGTCGCCGAGCAGGCCTGGCGCGGCTTCAAGTCCGGGCGCAGCCTCGTCGTTCCCGGCTTCTCCGCCAAGCTGACCGCCTTTATCGCCAGGATTCTGCCATCGGCGGCTGCACGCCGGCTGATCGGCCGCGTCCAGCGCCGAAGCAAAGATCCGAACCCGCATGGATCGGGGACGGGCATCGGCTAGATCAACAATGGAAATTTGCGTTCATGCCGGCTGGAGTTCGAATATCTCGCCCGCAAGGACAGCAGCGCTGCCTGGCCAAAATTCGAACAAGACCCCGGCGGCAGCTCCGCCATGCCGGGGCGAGGACGGGATATTCAACATAGCAGCCGCCTGCATCGAAAGTTCACCAATGTCGTGCTTTCCGCTGACATCAGCGACCACGGCGTCGATGGATATGCCGTTGTAGGTAATTCTACCCCTGCATCCGATGACGACGCCGGTAGCCTTCTGACGCACGATAGGGTTTACGACGATATATGGGACAGCTGTCGCATCGACATAACGGGTTGGGATGGGCCGCCCTTTCCATGCATACGTGGTCTGAGAGTATAGGTTTCCGTTTCCGTCGCTCATCGGCGTGCCGTTGCCATGATCGATCAGGACGCCGTGCCACGAGTTTGGCCATCCCGCGTTCTCAAGCGCGTCAAGGCCTTGGTCATCCTCGCGGTAGGAGAAAGGGTTTCCATTCTGTCCGTTGCCGCCGTCGGCATCTATGGACGCTTTGCTTTCCCAATGCACACGCCCATCATCGTCCTGATCGACTGCTATCCCATTGATGATTGCAAGCTGAATTGTCATCGTATTCCCCCACAAAAAACCCAACTAATTCCTAGCCTTGAAACACCTCTCTGCGGGTTCTGGTGTAACTAAGCCGGTGTGGTATTCAGCACCTCCCAAAATGCCAAGGGTGCGCCGCCCCAGTGCCAGAAGCTGTATTCCGGGTAGTTTCTTTGCTTTACCAAGTCGATGAATGCAGCGGCTCTCTCCGCACAAGCAGATGCGGACGCGCAACCTCCTCCGTCCCCAATCCAGGCCGCACCGACCGGACAAAAGGGTATTGTGACGTGACTGTTGGCAGCGACGGCCCGATCGAGCCGGTTTAGAACACTTGGGCTTCCGCCGTAGTAAACCTGAGGATAGTTCCTCGTTGCATGGCTGGCGATCTTGTTAAACCGTGGAAGCCATCCGTCTAAATTTTGCGGTATATCGTTACTCGATATCGCGACTGGTATATTGAGTTGGTTAGCAAGCTGGCGCATCTTGTTGCCGTAGAGATCTGCCTCTGTTGCGCTGCCCTGAAAGAAATTGCCGCCACCTTCCGCGTCCATAATCAAGCCGTTCAGTTGAAAGCGACTTGTAATGCCGGTCAGCGTGTTGATTTCGCGCCCGACAGCGGCGGCATTTTCGCAATGCGGCACGTGCCAGCCCCATACTTCAATATTGTTAGCGTTGCACCTTTGAATGAGATTAGCCATCGGTGTGCCGCCGTTGTAGACGACGTTTGCGAATTCGCTGGACCCGTCGGCAATCTTGACCCAAAGGGCAGATATCCGTGCCCGTCTTGCCTTCTCGACGATTTTGCTGACCGAGCCCTCGGCGTTGACGATGGGCGCAAGTTTCCAAATGTACATCGCTCTTGTCGGCATGTTCCATCCCCCGTCGAATTACAGGTCGAAACTTTTCCTGGTGTGTCTCAGGCGATACCCGTGTGCCATCCGATCAGGGAGTTCGTCTGATGCAGCCAGGGAGTTGGCGGCGTTTCCATGATTGCGTCTTGATGAGTACTCCAGGCCCCAAGGGAGCAATGAATGATGCTGCTTACGCCGTTGATCCCAGCAGCCCCGTTGACCGCAGTTACAACGCCGATATGGCCGTCGTGGCTGTCGTGGTCGGGATAAACGAGAAATGCCCCGACTCTAGGAATACTTAATTGTTCGAAAAAACCCCATGAATTAGCTATGTCAGCGTGAATGGCCGTTGTCTCAAACCATCCGCCGTTTACCTGGAGATACCTTGGATGATTTACTTTTCTACTGATTCTAAGACACCAAGCGATAAATCCGCTACAATCTATTCTTGAACCGGATGATGGCCATGTAACAGCATCGATGGGTGGTGTTGTTCCTGGACTTTGATATCTTGTGTTCTTATTCAAGCCGGATTTTGCGCGCGATATTAAAGTTCCTACATTCATGTTGCTTAGCCCACCCGCAACGCTTAATTGATCGCTAAGCCGGATACTACATTAATTAGAATTTAATACAATTGAAAATTGCGAGCAATTGTCGTTGACTGAGTTGATGAACGATATTGCATGCTGAAAACGCCTTCCCGTTCAGGCCGAGTCATGAGGTTGGGCGAACATCATAAAGGCTCTAACGTTGTGAAAGCGGCGCCGGCACGCCATCGGCGTCCCAATACACCGCCGATCCCGGCAGGCATCATCGATGCTCCTCGCCGCGCACGAAAACCTGCTTCGAACTCTCCTTATCGTCCCCTTGCGATGCACCGTGTTCGGTCCGCAGCCACCAGTCGATCGTCAGGTGCGGCGCCGTCAGCTGCCCGTTGTGAGGCGCCGGCTTCATGACTTCGTTGCGCAGACGGCCGCCCTTTTGCGACCCGCCGTCATCGGCGCAGGATATGGTCACGGAAAGAACAAGAGCAGCGCCGGTAACGAGCGCTCTCCAGGCATGTCGTCCGATGCTTGGCATGACGTGCTGGTTTCTCATCAGCCCATTCAGCCAGAATATTAGCTTTTACGGAAGTACGAAACGGTAAATGCGCCGGCAGTAAACGTAAATATACTGGCGGCTCGCGCCGCAATCCTCATACACATATGGACAGGCCACACGAGGACAGGCTCGGCAAGATAAACATTCATTCGATTGACTGAAACCCACATCGGGTGTATATATGAGACATGACTGATGAACAAAACCAACCGAACCGCGCCGAAATCACCCGGGAAAAGCTGCTTTCCGCAGCCCTCGATGTCTTCGGGCGATACGGCTTCGACGGCACCTCGACGCGGCAGCTGAGCGAGGCTGCGGGCGTCAACCTGCAGGCCATTCCCTATTATTTCGGCGGCAAGGAAGGCCTCTATGTCGCAACCGCAGAATATCTGGTCGCGCGCATCGACCGCCATGTCGGCCCTCTGCGCCAGCAGATCGGCACCCATCTCATGGCGCTCGAGGCTGCTGGACAGACACTGGGCGAAGAGGATGCGCGGCGCCTGCTGACGGAGATGGGCGCGACCATGGTCGGCCTTTTCGTCAGCAAGGAGTCCGAGCCTTGGGCGCGCTTCATCATCCGCGAGCAGATGGAGCCGACCGAGGCCTTCGCCCGTGTCTATCAGGGCCTCATGCGTCCGATGATCGAAATGGCGCGGCGCATGATCGGCCCCATCCTGCAGGAAGACCCGGCCTGCGAGCATGTGCGGCTGCGCACCCTCGCCTTCGTCGGCAACATCATGGTCTTCCGCGTCGCCCATGCGGCCGTTCTCGCCCAGATGGAGTGGCAGTCTGTCGGCTCCGAACAACTCCAGACCCTGCGCAACCTCGTTGCAGAGCTTGTCGGCCAGCTGCGGCCGGCGGAAGGAAATACCCGATGAGACGGATACTCCCCCTTGCCATCATTCTTCTGGTTGCCGCGGGTGCCGCTGCCTGGTGGTACGGCCTGCCCCAGAAGCTCGGCTGGCTGCCGGAACGATCAAGGGAATTCGCGCTCTATGGCAATGTCGATATCCGCCAGGTCTCTCTCGGCTTCCGCGTCAACGGCCGGCTTGCCTCCCTTGCCGTCGATGAGGGTGACATGATCAAGAGCGGCGAGGTACTCGGCAAGCTCGACGTCGCGCCTTTCGAAGCGGCCGTCGCTTCGGCTGAGGCCAATGTCGCCGCCCTGCAGGCGACGCTCGACAAGCTGAAGGCCGGTCCGCGCCCGACGGAGATCGCCCAGGCGCAAGCCGCCCATGATGAAAGCCTCGCCGCGCTGCGCAATGCCAATATCGCCTATGACCGCGCCCGCCAGCTCCGTCCCCAGGGCACGATATCGGAGGCGAACCTCGACCAGGCGACCGCCAACCGCTCGATGGCGGCAGCACGTGCGGATTCCGCCAATGAAGCGCTGAAACTCCTGCAGGAGGGCAGCCGCGTGGAAGACATTGCCAATGCGCAAGCGCAGTTGAAGGCCGCGCAATCTTCGCTGGCCTCCGCCCGCATCTCGCTTGCCGATACCGAACTGCTCGCCCCGAATGACGGCGTCATCCTTTCCCGCGTGCGGGAACCCGGCGCCATCGTCTCGCCGGCCGATACCGTCTTCGTGCTCTCGCTGACCCAGCCGGTATGGGTGCGCAGCTATGTCGCCGAAGGCGATCTCGGCCGCCTGCATCCCGGCATGAAGGTTCAGGTGACCTCCGATACGCAACCGGACAAGCCCTATGACGGCACGGTCGGCTTCATCTCGCCGGTGGCGGAATTCACGCCGAAATCGGTCGAGACGCCCGAGCTTCGCACCGACCTCGTCTACCGCCTGCGCGTCGTCATCGACAAGCCCGGCCCCGATCTGCGCCAGGGCATGCCGGTCACCGTTCGCTTTCCCACGCTGGCCGCACGATGAGCCCGTCCCCCACCTCGACGGATGACGCACTGGTCCGACTGACCGATGTCGCCAAGCGTTTCGGCGATGGCCCGCCGGCGCTGGATGCCGTCTCCGGCGAGGTCAGGGGCGGCGCGATCACCGGCCTCGTTGGCCCCGATGGCGCCGGCAAGACGACGCTGATCCGGTTGATGACCGGCCTCATGCTGCCGGATAGCGGCACCGTCGAGGTGCTGGGCTTCGATACCGTCAAGAACCCCGCCGCCATCCAGGCCTCGATCGGCTACATGCCGCAGCGCTTCGGCCTCTATGAGGATCTTTCGGTTCAGGAAAATCTCGATCTCTATGCCGATCTGCGCGGCCTGCCGAGGGCTGAGCGCGCGAGCGCCTTTGAGGAACTGCTGACCTTCACCGACCTGAAGCGCTTCACGACGCGGCTCGCCGGCAAGCTCTCCGGCGGCATGAAGCAGAAGCTCGGCCTCGCCTGTGCGCTTTTGAAGAAGCCGCGTCTGCTGCTGCTCGACGAGCCGGGTGTTGGCGTCGATCCGATCTCGCGCCGCGATCTCTGGAAGATGGTCGAGAACCTGACGCAGGAAGGCATCGGTGTTCTCTGGTCGACCGCCTATCTGGATGAGGCCGAAGCCTGCGATCATGTTCTGCTGCTCAATCAGGGCAAGCTGCTCTTTTCCGGCAAGCCGCATGACCTGACCGGCCGCGTGGAAGACCGCGTCTTCAAGGTTTCCGGCGTCACAGGCCGCCGGCGGCAGGTGCTGGCCGAACTGCTGCAGACGAAAGGCGTCATCGATGGCGTCATCCAGGGCGATGCAATCCGCCTCGTGACATCAAAGGATGAGCCCCCTGATATCAGCGGCGAAGCAAAACTCACACCCACCCCTCCCCGTTTCGAAGACGCCTTCATCGATATGCTGGGCGGCGGTCCCGGCGGCCGCTCGAAACTGGCGGAGGCTCAAGGGTCGCCGAGCGAAACGGGCGACCGTCCCGTCATCGAGGCCCGCGGCCTGACCAAGCGTTTCGGGGATTTCACCGCCGCCGACAAGATCACCTTCGATATCAGCCGCGGCGAGATCTTCGGCCTGCTCGGGCCGAATGGCGCCGGCAAGTCCACCACTTTCAAGATGCTCTGCGGCCTGCTGAAGCCGACGGAGGGCGAAGGCCGCGTCGCCGGTTTCGATCTGCGCAAGGATGCCGCCGAGGCGCGCAATCAGCTCGGCTATATGGCGCAGAAATTCTCGCTCTATGGCGATCTCACCGTCATGCAGAACCTCGAATTCTTCGCCGGCGTCTACGGCCTTCGCGGCACGTGCCGGCGCGAGCGCATAGAGCTGATGACCGAGATCTTCGATTTCGGCCGACATGCGCGCCATTCGGCCAAAGACCTGCCGCTCGGCCTGAAACAGCGCCTGGCGCTCGCCTGCGCCGTCATGCACGAGCCGCGCGCGCTTTTCCTCGATGAGCCGACATCGGGCGTCGATCCGATCACGCGGCGCGAATTCTGGACCCATATCAATGCGCTCGTCGAAAAGGGCGTCACGGTGCTGGTGACCACGCATTTCATGGACGAGGCCGAATATTGCGACCGCATCTCGCTGATCTATCGCGGCCGTTCGATCGCCCTCGGCTCACCCGACGAATTGAAGGCGCGTGTCGCGACGAAGGAACAGCCGGACCCGACGATGGAGGACGCCTTCATCGCCCTTGTTCGGGAGTCGGAAACAGAGGAGGAAGCCGCATGAGCACCTCCTCCAGAGCCCGTCGCTTCGTCGCCCTCGTGCGCAAGGAAAGCTACCAGGCGATCCGCGACCCCAGCACCATTCTGATCGCCTTCGTGCTGCCGCTGATCCTGCTCTTCCTCTTCGGCTATGGCGTGTCGCTCGATACGACGCGCACCCGCATCGGCCTGGTGCTGGAGCAGGCAACGCCGCTGACGCAGGATCTCTCCGCAAGCTTCCAGGCCTCCCGCTATTTCTCCGTCACGGTCGGGCGCGACCGGCGCATGTTCGAGAATGATCTGGTGCTCGGCAATGTCCGCGGCATCGTCGTCATTCCGGCCGATTTCGCGACTGATTATGCCGCCGGCAACCGCCCGCAGATTCAGGTTCTCGTCGACGGTTCGGACCCGAACACCGCCAATTTCGTCCAGAACTATGCGCAAGGTGCGGTCGCCAACTGGGAGCGGCAGCGGCAGTCCGAAACGGTAGCGGCCGGTCCGCCCATCTCCATCGAGCAGCGCTTCTGGTTCAATCCGGAGCTGACGAGCCGCAACTTCCTCGTCCCCGGCTCCATCGCCATCGTCATGACGCTGGTCGGCACGCTGCTGACCTCGCTTGTCGTCGCCCGCGAATGGGAACGCGGCACGATGGAAGCGATGATGGCAACGCCGGTGACGGCGGCCGAACTGCTGGCCGGCAAGATCCTCCCCTATTTCCTGCTTGGTCTCGCCTCCATGACGCTCTGCGTGCTCCTGGCGGTCTTCCTCTTTGGCGTGCCCTTCCGCGGCTCGGTCGCAGCCCTCTATGCGCTGTCGGCCGCCTTCCTGATCCCGGCGCTCGGCCAGGGCCTGCTGATATCGACGGCGACGAAGAACCAGTTCCTCGCCTCGCAGATCGCCTTGACCAGCGGCTTCCTGCCGGCCTTCTTGCTCTCGGGCTTTCTCTTCGAGATCAATTCCATGCCTCAGATCATCCAGTGGATCACCATCATCGTGCCCGCCCGCTACCTCATCCCCAGCCTGCAGACGGTGTTTCTGGCCGGCGATATCTGGCCGATGTTTGCGCGCGCCATCGCCGTCATGCTCACGATTGGCGGCATCATGTTTCTGCTGGCCGCCCGCAGCACCCGGAAGAGGATCGGCTGAAATGTGGTGGACCCGGCTTAGCGCTCTCATCGTCAAGGAACTGCTCGCCGTGCTGCGCGATCCCAAGGGCCGCTTCGTGCTCATCGTGCCGCCCGTCATGCAGCTTCTCGTCTTTTCCTATGCGGCGACGCTCGAAGTGCGCAATGTCGATGTCATGGTGCTGAACCGCGACAGCGGCCATTGGGGACAGGAGCTGATCGAGCGCATCCAGGGCTCGCCGACCTTCCGGCGCATCGAGACTGCCGAGAACCAGACCGACATCCGCGAGGCGATCGACGGCCAGACCGCGATTGCGGCCATCGAGATCGGCCCCGATTTCTCCCGCAACATCGAGGCCGGCACGTCAGCCGATCTGCAGATCATCCTCGACGGCCGCCGCTCCAACGCCTCGCAGATCGTATCCGGTTACCTCACCCAGATCGGCATGACGCTTGCCACCGAAACGCCGGCAGGCCGGCGCGCCATGGCGAAAACGGTGGCGACCGTGCCGCGCAACTGGTTCAACGTCAACCTCACCTATCAATGGTTCATGGTGCCGAACCTGATTGCCAGCATCGCCCTCCTGATCGGCCTCATCGTCACCGCGCTCTCCATCGCCCGCGAAAGGGAACTCGGCACCTTCGACCAGCTCATGGTCTCGCCGCTGCGCGTGCACGAGATCCTGATCGGCAAGCTCATCCCGCCCATGATGATCGGCCTCTTCCACATGACGCTTTATGTGCTGGCAGCGGTCTTCATCTTCGGCGTGCCGCTACGCGGATCGCTCTTCCTGCTCTATGGCAGCTCGATCTTCTATCTCGGTTCCGTCGCTGGCCTCGGCCTCTTCATCTCGGCCCTGTCGATGACGCAGCAGCAGGCAATCCTCGGCGCCTTCCTGTTCATGGTGCCGGCCATGCTGCTTTCGGGTTTCGCGACACCGATCGAGAACATGCCGGGCTGGCTGCAGCCGGTGACGATCATCAACCCGCTGCGTTATTTCCTCATCATCGTCAAAGGCGTTTTCCTGAAGGATATCCCCGCCGCCGAGGTGTTGAACCAGACCATTCCGCTGGCACTGATTGCCTGCGCGACACTCGGTGCCGCCGCCTGGCTGTTCCGCCGCAGGCTGGAATAGCGCGCCTCACACTCTATGAACCGGGCTGCCAAACCGTGACTCCGAAACGCTTCTCCGGCCGGAACATCGGCAGGATGGGCTCGTTACCCCAAAGCAATTCCAGCAAAAGTGCATAGCGGTTTTGGTTCGGAATTGCGTGAAAACACCAAGGCAATTCCAGCAGGAGCGTGAAGCGTTTTGCGTCAGGAATTGCTTGAAAAACAATAGGATAGAACTAAGGAGAAGCAAATGTACAAGATCATTCTTGTGTCGAGTGCGCTTGCGCTCTCGTCCCTCGCCACGAATGCGATGGCCGATGGAGCCGTAACGGGCGCTGCCGGCGGTGCAATCACCGGCGCCATTGTCGGCGGCCCCGTGGGCGCTGCAGTCGGCGGCGTGGCAGGCGGTGTAGCCGGTGCTGTGGTCGATCCGCCGCCGCGCGAGGTCGTGACCTACGTCCAACAGCAGCCGGCCCCGCCGTCAGCAGTGGTGGTGCAGCAGCCGATCGTGGTCGGCAAGCCGCTGCCCGCAGACGTCCAGGTCATCCCGGTGCCGGATAATCCGCGTTATGCCTATACGGTCATCAACGACCGCCATGTGATCGTCGAGCCGCAGACCCATCGTGTGGTTCAGGTGATCGAGTAATAGGAATTGGCCCCGCTTTTGCGGGGCCTATTGCTTATGGACCGGGTACGCCCCTCCGCGTCGTCATGCTCGGGCTTGTCCCGAGTATCTAAGCCGTCGCCTTTATCATCAACGTGATTAGATCCTCGGCACGAGGCCGAGGATGACGGAGAGCAAGGAGGGAGCCCCTTGCTTACTCGCGATTGCGCAGAGCTTCCGCCTGCGCGTAGAACTTCTTTTCCCATTCCTTGTGATTATCGAGCCCTTCACGGATGAACGGCGTGAAAATCGCAAGATTGAGCAGAATCCAGTTGATCAGCCGTGCCGGGAATTTCAGCGGCTTCACGAAATCGATGAAGAGGACGACGCGCGTCTTGTCCGTGTGGTTCCACGCCTCATGCTCATAGGCGTCGTCGAAGATGAGCGCCTTGCCTTCCTGCCAGTGGCAGATCTGGTCCTTGACGCGGATGGCAAGCTTGTCAGCCGGCTCTGGCACGATCATGCCGAGATGCAGGCGCAGCACGCCATTATAGGGACCGCGATGCGCCGGCAGATGTTTGCCGGGCTCGAAGATCGAAAACATCGCCGTCTTCAGGCCGGGGATCTTCTGCACCGCTTTCCAGGTTTCCGGGCAGGCCTGGATGTTCTGCTCGGATTTCACCCCGAAACCGACGAGGAAGAAGGTCTTCCAGCGATTATCCTTGGAGATGGTCTGAACATCAGTGGAGATTTCCTGAAAACTCGGCAGCTCGCTCTGGCGCACCAGCACGCGGTCCAGCTCGGCGCGAATCTGCGGCCAGGCTTTCTCCACCTCTTTCGCCCACGGGAACACCGCGTTGTCATAGACGGGCGGATTGCCGAGCTTGGCATATTTGAAATTCAGGCGTTCGGCCCAGGCGACGATGCCCATGAAAAAGCGCGTTATCGCACTGGGGCGGTTCAATGAGGCGATCCCGGCAGTTTCGAAATTCTGCGGGGCGTTGGAAGTGTCTCGTTTTTCGGGAAGGGTTGAATGGGCGATTCCGTCAGTCATGGGCTTTCCATTGGGGGCTCAAGGAAATTGCATGGCCTGCCGCGCAAGAGCCGACACGACGGTTACGCGTTGACCATTGAGCAAATATGGATATCGCCGGGCGTGGCTCAAGTACACTTAAGTACAGGTTTTAGCGATCAATTGCCGCATGTTACCGCCGCGCGCGAAGGGCGGCGGCAACAATCTCGGAGACATATTCGGGAGAATATCAGACCTTCAACTCGCGGCGTTCGCGCTCGGTTACCATGGCAAGATCGAGTACCTTCTGCAGGTTGGCGGCATGGCGGAAGGTCGGGTCGGATTGCACGCCACTCGCGACGGCCTCGGCAAAACGCTGATAGTTGGTCGGAACCGGTGGCACGTCGACCGGCTTCCACGTCGCAGTTTCGACATCGTCGCCAAGGCAGCCATGCAATTCGGAACCGCTTGGACGGTGAATGACCTCGAGGCTGCCCTTCTCGCCATAGATGCGCAGCTTCAGTTCGTTCAGATGCCCGGTCGCCCAGCGGCTGGCATGGATGACGCCGAGCGCGCCATTGGCGAAATCGACCGACATGGTGAAGCTGTCATTGGCGTCGAGCATATATTCGCCGATCTGTCCGCCTGGGGCCTTGTTGAAGGTTTTGAGCCGCGCAAAGACGTGGTCGATATCGGTCGCAGCGCCATAGGCGGCAAAATCCAGGATATGGATGCCGACATCGCCAAGCACGCCGTTCGAACCGTGACCCGTCGACAAACGCCACAGCCAGGTCGATTCCGTGCGCCAGTCGCCCCAGGCGCGCGACACCAGCCAGCTCTGCAGATAGGAAGCTTCGACATGGCGAATGGTGCCGAGTTCGCCTGATAGCACCATCTCGCGGGCGCGCTGCAGCGGTGCGACGTTGCGGTAGGTGAGGTTGACCATATTGATGACACCGGCTGCCTCAGCCGCTTCGGTCATCTCCAGCGCCTTCGGATAATTTTCCGCCAGCGGCTTCTCGCAAAGCACATGCTTGCCGGCGGCAATCAGCGCCATCGTGGTCGGATGGTGGATCCGATCAGGCGTGATATTCGTCGCCGCATCGAATTCTCCCCAGGCGATCGCCTCCTCCAGCGTCAGAAACCGCTTCTCGATATTGAACTTATCGGCAAAGGCGGCAAGCCGGTCGGAATCCGTGTCGACAGCGCCGACAACGGTCACGCCGTCGATATTGGCGAAATGGGCGAGCTGGTTCTTTGCCATCACGCCCGTACCAAGAACGAGTAATCGCATGGATGCTCCTCAGCGGTAACCGGCTTCGCCGGCCTGGTGCAGTCTCGGGCCGCGTTCGACGATCGGCTCCAGTGCTTTTTCTACCGGCACATTTGGGGCATCGGTGATGCTCTTCAATGCGCCCTCAGGGTTATAGGCCCACTTCACCCCGTTGATCAGCACCTTCTGCACATTGGCGTCGTGATAGGTCGGGTAGGTTTCATGGCCCGGTCGGAAATAGAAGATGTTGCCCGCACCACGGCGCCAGGTCAGGCCGGACCGGAAGACTTCGCCGCCCTGGAACCAGGAGATGAACACTGTTTCCAGCGGCTCCGGCACGGAGAACTGCTCGCCGTACATCTCTTCGTTCTCAAGTTCGAAATGCTCGCCGAGGCCGGCTGCGATCGGGTGGCGCTGATTGATCGTCCACATGCGCTCGCGCTCGC